>Ga0137394_10002975_pt1 | contig 12670 bp, 14 predicted proteins | sample czobulk116metaG_FD_108278 | JGI IMG/M metagenome (GOLD analysis project Ga0137394, IMG submission 108278) | Vadose zone soil microbial communities from Angelo Coast Range Reserve, California, USA - czobulk1.16 metaG | ecosystem: Environmental > Terrestrial > Soil > Vadose zone | place: USA... | reverse complement strand
TGGGGGAGCACTCGCTCTCCGGCGCAGTCGTCAATCCGCGGGCGTTTCGCGAGCTCTTTCCTGATCTCAAGGACGGGGACTTTCCGTTCCGGGGGCCGGTGACGAAAGAAGCGGTCTACCTGCTCACCAAGGGCGGCAAGCTGCGCCTGCCGACGCCCCCGACGATGCACAATGGCGGCTACTACCTCGCGTCGCTGTGCGAGATGGTGCGTTGGCTCGGCGCCAAGGCCGAGGAGCTCGGGGTCAATGTGTTCACCGGGTTCCCGGCAGCGCAGCTCCTGGTGCATGACACGGCGGTGGCTGGCGTCCGCACCGCACCCGCCGGACTCGATCGCGAGGGCAAGCCGACGGCCGGCGGCACCCCGCCCAACGATTTGGTCGCCAAAGTCACGGCCCTCGCCGAGGGGACGCGGGGCTTGCTGGCCCAGGCGTGGTGCCAGTGGCGGCGGGTGACGTCGGAGAATCCGCAAATCTTTGCCCTCGGCGTGAAGGAGCTGTGGGAGACGAAGCAGCCGCTCGATCGCATCATCCACACGCTCGGGTGGCCGCTCCCGACCGATGCCTTCGGGGGCAGCTTCATCTATCCGCTCGAGCCAAACCTCGTTGCGCTCGGCTTGGTCGTGGGTCTCGATTACCGCGACGCGGGACTCGACGTGCACGTGCTGTTGCAGCGCTTCAAACAACACCCCTTGCTGCGCGCGCTGCTCGCCGGCGGCGAGATGATCGAGTGGGGTGCGAAGACGATCCCCGAAGGCGGTTTCTACTCGCTCCCCGAGCGGCGCGCGGGCGCCGGCATCGTGCTGCTGGGCGACGCCGCGGGCTTCGTGGATGTTCCGTCCCTCAAGGGGATCCACTACGCGATGCAGTCGGGGATCTACGCCGCGCGCGCGATCTTCCAGAATCTCAAGAATGGCGCTGCATTATCGGAGTACGATCGCCTGGTGGACGGGTCGTACATCGCCAGCGATCTCTACCGCACGCGCAACATGCGGCTGGCGTTCCGCGACGGCTTCTACCTCGGCGGGATCCAGGCAGCGCTTATGACGCTGACGGGCGGGCGGTTTCCGAGCGGCAAGTATCGCATGCATGCAGATGCGGAGGTCCCGCGACGGGTTTCCCCGGGCTTGCGCCCGGGGTTAGCCGAGACTTCGATCGGGGTCAGCAAAGTCGATGCCGTGTTCAAGTCGGGGAACTCCACGCGGGACACGATTCCGAGCCATCTGATCGCCGGATCTGACATACCTGTAGAGGTCGCGCGGTTTTATGCACGGATGTGTCCGGCAGGTGTCTACGAGGCGCATGATCTGGATGTAGGGGCGCAGCGTGCTGCGCCTCTACTCCGCATCAACGCGCCGAATTGTGTCGACTGTAAAGCCACTGACGTACTTGGACCGCGCTGGACGCCGCGGGAAGGTGGCAGCGGACCGAAGTACAAGCGCATGTAGCGTTAGGCGGCGTGGCTGTCCCTGAAGTAGTGCCGCGCGCGTTCCGCCAGCTGGGACGTGGACAGCGGCAGATTTCGTTTGACCCAGAGCATCGTCCGCTGCCCGGTAGGAAACCGCCGCGCGTCCTCCTGCTTGGATGAGCCCGCCATCTGCGTGAGTGAAATCCCGAAGATCTCCTTGCTGGCCCGATCGAGCGCGACGCCGAACTCCTCATCCTCAGGCGTGCCCAGGATGTCGGAGTGGGTGCGGCCTAACTCCTCGAGCGGGGCCGCGTACGAGCGCTCGGACTGCGTATCCATCGTGTAGCCACAGTAGAGCGAGAATGGATAGGTACCGGCCAAGATATTCCAGAAGTCCTCGACCCGGATCGCGGCAGCGGTGTTCCCCGCTTGCCACAACGCACTCGCGATCTCGCTGTAGACCCGCGTGCAGCGGCCGGATGGCTGGAGGCGCGACAGGACGGGCGCCAGCGCGTTCCGAAACGATGCCCATTCCGGCAGGCCGCCCGCAACGAATTGTGCCGTAATCTGTCCAGCATCCAGGACGGACAGTTGTCCCGGATCGCGCAGCGATTGCGGGCGAAATTCCCCGGCCGCCAGGCGTTCGAACAGCCGGGCCTGCTGATCGGCCCCCGCGATGACCAGCACGCTATCGCCGCGTCGCAAGCCCGCTTCGACGAATGCGAGCGCCGACTCGGTGAGCGTGTCGCGACGTCGATCTTCGCCTTTGGTATCGCGGTGGAACTGCGCGAAATGGCGCCCGGGTGGCGCTTCGGCCAATAGTGGACTACTGCCGGGGGCTGTCACTCGTTACCGCCATTCGCCGAGAACTGCGAGAACGGATACAGGCGCGTGAGCTCGTTCCAGTACGCCTCGAGCCGAATGGCGGCTTCCTGCTTGCCTTCGTGCCACAGCACATTCACCGTCTCGCCATACGCCTGAGTCGTACCGTGCCCGAACGCCCGTACCCGCTCGAAGATCGCTCCCATCGCGCGACGAAAGTCTCCCCAATCCGGGATGTCATTGCGCATGAACTTGCGCAGCGTCAGCTCGGCATCGTGCAGCTCCAGCTGGCCGGACTTGAGAAACGCCGCCGGATCGACACCGTCCTTACGCAACCGCGCGAGAAACAAGTCGCTGTGCCCTCGAGAAGCGATCACGACGACGGGGTTGCCGCGCCGCAGGCCAGTCTGCAAGTACAGCGTGACGGCGTCGGTGAGGGCCTGCGGATCGCGATGCAGCTGCGCGAAGTGCCGGTTGACCGGAGCTTCGATCAGCAGCGCACTGACAAGTGACGACGACATCTAGCGAGCCATCGACACCGGAAGGAGGAAGCTCATAGTGGCATAGAGTAGGGTTTTGCATTCCTTGCCACAATCAATCCGATGAGGGAAAGCAGCGCTTCGATCTCAACCTCTTGGACTAGCCCATCGGACGGAAATCACGAAAACTCAGCTTAATCCCGTCAATGATGAACTGGACGGCGATCGCGGCGAGCACGAGCCCCATCAGCCGCGTCAGGATGCGCATCCCCGTCTGGCCAAGCCGTCGCTCGACGAGCGAGGCCGCCGACAGGACGAAATACGTGAGCAGCGCGGTCAGCACGATCGAGACGTAGACCGTCACGGTCGCGGCCGTCGATTTCGCCCCGAGGGCGAGCACCATCACGGTCGAGATCGCGCCCGGCCCCGCCAGCATCGGCACGCCGAGCGGCATGATGCCGATGTCGTCCTTCTGGATTCCTTCGGCGGTCTCGACCGGCGTCTCGCGCTGCTGGCTGCGCCGAGCCTGGACCATGTCGAGGGCGTTCAGGCCGATGAGCACGCCGCCCGCGATCTTGAACGCGCCGATCGTGATGCCGAAGATCTTGAAGATGATGCTGCCGCCCGCCGCGAATGCGATGAGCGTAATCGCGCAAGTCCACGCGCCACGCCGCGCGAGCACACGCCGCTGCTCGGGTGAGTCGCGCACGGTCATCGCCAGGAACGTGGGGATGACCGCGAACGGATCCACGATGAACAGGATCGACGTGAAGATCAGGACCAGCTCGATCGCCCGCTCGGTCATCGCACGGTCTCTCCGATCACGCCGGCACGAATGCGCCGCATCTTTGCCGTCGGCGCCGCCACATCGCGCAACTGCGCGCGCACGCGATTGTACGTTCCGGCGGAGAATCTAATCGTGAGGGGCCGGCCGTCGCGCACGAGGTCCACCATCACCGCCGCACCCGGTCCGACAGCCCGCACCGCGGCGGTCACGTCGGTCCCGTCGAGGATGGGGCGGCCGTTGATGCGCAGCAGCTCGTCCCCGGTCCGCAGCCCCGCGGCCTCTGCCGCGCTTCCCGGCGCGGCGACCGCGCGCCAGCGGCCGCCCTGAACGGTCGGAGGGATCGAGCCGATGCGCGCGTCGACGTCGGGCGTCTCGGTGAACACCACCTTCCATGCCGCGGCTCGGAGATAGTCGTCCCAGGGGATCTCGCTCGCGCCGCTGACGAACAGCCGCCAGAACTCCTCGAAATTCCGTCCGGTGGCGCTGCGGACCGCCGCTACCAGCTCGTCACGGGTGAAGCCGCGCTCTCCGGCGTAGTGATCGAGCAGATAGCGCATGACATCGTCGAGCGATTTCGCGTTGTCGGTCGAATCGCGGATGGCGAGATCGAGCAGGAATCCGAGCAGCTCGCCCTGCAGATAGTAGGAGATGACCTGGCTGTTGTTGACTCCGGGTGAGTCCCAGACGGTCCACGACGACCGCTCGGGCGAGACCAGCAGGCGAGCGGGATTGCTGCGGTAATTCCCGATCGAGGTCGCAAGGCCCCGCGCGAAATCGTCGGGACTGTCGAGGCCGGCCCGCGCTAGAATCACATCGGCGTAGTAGTCGGTGACGCCCTCGCTCCACCACAGATTGACCGTGCGGACTTCGTGCTCGTAGTCGAACGGACCGAGCTCGACCGGCCGGATACGCTTGACGTTCCAGGCATGGAAGAACTCGTGCGCACTCACGGTTTCGGCGCCGCGCGGATTGCGCGCGAGCGTCTCGGTGGTGACGCCGATCGTGGTCGAGTTGAGATGCTCGAGGCCGCCGCCCCGACCTCCGACGAAGATGTACGTGTAGTCCGCGTACGGAGCCGTGCCGAAGATGGCGATCGCCGTCGTCGAGATGCGTTGCAACATGTCAACAAAGACGCCGGGCGCATAGGCGCGGCCACCGCCGAGATCGACGACGGCGCGATGCGGGGTGCCGGCCGCGCCGAACCGATACGTCAGGAACTCGCCCAGCAGGACAGGCGAATCGATGAGCACGTCGTAGTTGGGTGCCGCATATGTCGTGCTGTCGATCGTTGTCGGGACGAGTCCGGTGGCGATGCGCCATCCCGCGGGCACCTGGAAGGTGACCAGCGCCGGCGCCTGCTTCCACCCGTCGAGATACATGAACGTGCGCGGGCCATCCACGACTCCCGAGCTGGACCGTAAGAACCAGCGGTTGTTGGGCCGTCGCCATTGGTCCCTATCCCGCAGTCCAGCGGTATAGCGAACCGTGATTCGAGCGGCGCCGTTGGGATCGATGACCCAGGAAATCGGCGAATCCTGCTGGATGGACAAGGAATCGCCGGCGGCGTTGACGGCGACGACGTCGCGAATGTTTTGCCAGGAATCCATGAGCCGATAAGCACCCGGAGCCCAATTGGGGATCACGAGACGGCTGCGTCGGGGGGGACGCGTGATTTGCAACTCAACGAGGTAAGCCGACCGGTCGGCGGGGACGGTGACGCTGTAGGAGAGCTGTGGAGTAGAATCTTGCGCGCTGATGAGCGCGACGAGCAGCAGAATCAAATCGCTACCTGCACGACCCGATCTTTGCCTGACTTCTTCGCGTCATACATCGCCTGATCTGCACGTCTCAGCAGGTCGTCAGTACTCGCGTCCGTCGCCGTGCAGGAGACGACGCCAATACTCGCCGTCACATTCGGCGTTCCCTTGAACACGTTGCGCAGGCTCGCGATGAGGCGCTTCGCAGCCGCGTCTGCCAGCTGCGCGTCCGTCTCGGGCATCAGCACGGCAAATTCGTCGCCGCCCAGCCGCCCGACCACATCGGCTTGCCGCACCGATGAACGCATCGCGTCGGCGACGAGGCGCAGCACCGCGTCGCCAGTCTGATGCCCGTGGGTGTCGTTGATGACCTTGAAGTTGTCGAGGTCCATGTACATCAGCGACAGCGGGCGTGGATAGCGACGATTGCGGTCCAGCTCCTGGCCGAGCCGCTCGGCGAACGCGCGGGCGTTCAGGACGTTCGTGAGCGGATCCTGAATGACGAGGCGCGCCATCTGTGCTTCCCTGCGTCGCAGGGTCTGGAGCCCCGCCATGGCGAGGCCGAGAACGGCGAGATACGCCAGCCCCGTTAATACGCGCCACACCATGGGCGTGTCCGCCGGCATTTGGACCCACGCGATGGCTTCCCGAAATCCGGTCGTAGCCACGGCGAAGACGATCCCCCATGCCAACCCCTCGGTCCAGGTGACGAGGAGCACCGGGATGATGTACAGGATCCCGAGTCTGGCGGCTGGGGGAGTTACGACATTGACCCAGTACACGACCAGGGTCAGCAGGATGTATCCCGTGAGCCGGAGCGCGCGACGGGCGATGGGTGAGCTGATCACAGCCATCAGTAGGGTGGCTCCGCGACGTGCCGCGGGTCGTCGAGGATAATCGCCTGGAGCTCGGTCCCCACGGGAACCGTCGACATCTCCGCTGGGACGATGAGGAGGGCGTTCGCGCGCGCCATACTGGTGAGAATGCCAGAGCCCTGTGGCCCTGTCAAACGCGCCTCCCCTTCCTCCACTATTGTGCGCAGGTAGTGTCGCAGCTTGGGACCGAGCGTGATCGGCTCCCGCACGATGACCGGGACGGTCCTGCGAAATGGCAATGCGTGTCCCTGCAGGCGCCGGATGGCGGGACGCACGAACAGCTCGAACGTCACCATCGTGCTCACCGGGTTGCCCGGCAGGCCGATCCACGGAATTCCCTGCAGCAGACCGAATCCGACCGGTGCACCCGGCCGCATCGCGATCCGCCACAGCTTCAGCTCGCCGCCCAAATCATGTAGCACGTCGCGCACCAGGTCGTGCTCGCCCACACTCACGCCGGCGGTCGTGACCAGGAGATCGGCCGCCCCTCCTGCCGCACCGCGCAGGTGCTCGCGCAGGCTCGCTTTGCTGTCGCGGGCGATGCCGAGGTTTACGGGTTCAGCGGCCGACCGGCGAATCAGGGCATCGAGAGTGTAGGAGTTCGAGCTGGCGATCTTGGTGCCCGCGAGGATCGCTGCTCGCTGCTCGAGCTCGACGATCTCATCGCCCGATCCCATGAACGCGACCCGCGCCCGGCGATGCACCAGCGGCGCATCGCACGCCATCGATGCCAGCACGCCGAGCTGCGCCGGGCCGAGCGTCGTGCCGGCGGGCAGCACCACCGTGCCTTTGCGGATGTCCTCGCCGCGGCGCCGGATGTTCTTCTTCGCGTCGCGCGCATGGCGGATCGTGACTCGGCCATTGGATGGCTGCGCGGTGTCTTCCTGGCGGATCACGGTATCGGCGCCTTCCGGCAACGGCGCGCCGGTGAAGATGCGGGTCGCCTGCGCCTTTCCTACAGTCCGCTGCGGAAACTGCCCGGCGGCGATCGTCTCGATGACGTCGAGATCGGTCTCGGTCTCCTTCAGATCCCCGCTCCGTACCGCATAGCCATCCATCGCGGAATTGTCCCACGGCGGCAGGTCGATCGGACTGGCGACGTCTTCGGCGAGGACCGCGTCGAGCGCTTCGCGCAACGGCCGGCGCGCCGGGGGCAGCGGCTGGCAGTGCGAGAGGATGATCCTGGCGGCCTCGGCTGGCGTCATGGTGGGAGTATTTTCGCGCGATCCCATGCGAGATTCGCGATCGTCACGAGCCAGGCGGTGTCGCTGAACCGGAACACGGGGAAGGGGAAGCGGAGGCCGCGGTCGTCCGTGACCATCGCGACCCAATCGGCGGGATCGTGCACCGCGGGATCGAACACCGGTTTCGGTCCGGCGACGGTGCGATACACCTCGATCTTGGGGAGCGGCGCGCGCTTGAATCCCTCTACGAGCACGATGTCGGCGTCGCTGAGGTAGCGCTGCGCGAGCGTGATGGGATCGGATTCCGCTTCGGTGTGCTCGAACAGCACCCGCTGTCCCGGCGATTCCATCAGCACCCGCTCCACTTTTCCCTCGTGCCAGTGCCGCCAGGTATCCTTGCCCTTCTGATCCATGTCGGCGGGGTGGGATCCATGTTTGATCGTCATCACGTGGAACTTGCGACGCACGAGCTCCGCCGCGAGCGCGACCAGAAACGTCGTCTTGCCCGCGTTCTTGAGGCCGATGATGGAGATCATCCGCGTCGCCGCCACAGCGCCTCCGCACGCTCGAGATCGTCCGGCGTGTTCACGTTGAAGAACAGCTCTTCGGGATCGCCGAAGGCCCTCACCTGGGCGAGGGAGAGGATACCGACCCGTACATCGGGGTGGAAGGAGATGGCTTTCAAGTCGCCGCTGTCCAGCCGCCGCTCGATCGCTGGACCGCATGCCGGACCGTACACGGCGCAGAGCGGCTCCAGTCCGCGGCGGCCGGAGCTCTCCGGAAGAAACGCGTCGTAGTTGCCGGCCCCCCCCCCCCGCGTGGCGCCCTCGATCAACGCCCGCAGCAACGCTTCAGGAACGAACGGCATGTCCCAGGCGACGCACAGAACGGGCTCAAGTGGGGGCGCCGCGGTGACAGCCGTATAGATCCCGCCGAGGCTGCCGAAGCCGGGTCGAGCGTCTGGAATGGTTTTCAGATCGGGGCGCCATGCGGAGGCACCGGGTGCGTTGGCGATCAACAATGGAAGGGCACCGGTCACGGCTTGCACACGCTCGACGACCCGGTCGAGAATGCGGGCTCCTCCGACGGACAGCAGGCCTTTGGGGACTCCGCCGTAGCGACTGGCAGCGCCCCCGGCCAGGACAACTCCCCGCATCTAGACCCCGAGGTGACGGTGTTCGACGGCGAGGCAGTGGTCCATGACGAACGGAATGCCGGCCTTGGCGGCGCGCGCCTGCGCCGCCGGATCCACGACGCCCTGTTGCAGCCAAATCAGTTGCGGCTTGAGTGGAATCGCCTCATCCACCACGGCACCCGCGTGCTCGCTGCGGCGAAACACATCCACGACGTCGATGGTGCGATCGCGCGCCGCGTCGCTGAGCGTCCGGTAGCTCTTCTCGCCAAGGATTTCGTCGTGACCCGGATTCACCGGCATGATGCGGTACCCGGCCCGTTGGAGGTAGCGCGCGACGGAATTGCTGGGCCGCATCGGATTGGGCGACAGTCCCACGACCGCGATGGTGCGCCCCCGGCGGAGCAGGTCGCGGAGAGCCTCTTCCTCAGCGGGCGTCATGCCTCGCGTTTGTGCACGTGCGGCGTGCCGCTGACCGCGCGGCCGACGAGGACCATGCCGGAGCGCTCGGCGATGGTCACGGCGAGCGTGGATGGAACGCTCGGCGTCGCGACCCAGGCGAGTCCTGCTCGTGCTGCTTTGAATGCCAATTCCGCCGAGATCCGGCCGGTCACGAGCAACCCGCGGTTCTCGATCGGCGTCCGTGCGAGCACCGCGGCGCCGATCACTTTGTCGACGGCGTTGTGGCGGCCGATGTCCTCGGCGTGAAAGAGGAGCGTCGCGCCGTCGGTGAGCGCGGCAGCATGAATGCCGCCGGTCTCGTTGTAGCGCGCGCCGGCCGCAAACAGCTGCTTGAAGAGCGCGCGAAGCGTCTCGGGGGCTGGAGGATCGCCGCGCAGCGGTGCCGAGCGCGCCATCGCCTCGGGATCGGCGAGCATCGTCGCGACCGCGCCACATCCCGACGCGAGCACCCGCTTCCGATGTTCACCCTTCACCTGCGCGAGTCGCTCCGGTTTCACGTCGGCCCAGAATCCGAGATCGGGGGCGCAGGGCCGCAGCTGTACGAGATCGTCGAGTGAGCCGATGTACCCCTCACCGTGGAGCCATCCCACGACCAACTCTTCGAGCTGATCGGGTGTGCACATCCACGTGACCGCCGGCTCGCCGTTCACCTCGAGCCAGACAGGCCACTCCTCGACCACCGCAGAGTCGGCCCGCATGCGACCGGAGCGGTCGCCAGGCTTATGATTCGCCGCGGTATTCGGAGTAATGATTGGGACTCTCCTCGATACGCACACAGTGCAAGCCCACGCCCGCCGGCAAAGCACCGGCGATCCGCTCCCAAACATGCAGCGCGAGCGCCTCGCCCGTCGCGACCCACTTCCCGCCGGCGAACGGCGCGATGTCCTCGTTGATATGGCGTCCGTCGAAACGGGCCACCACTTCGCGTTGCAGCAGGCTCTTGAGTACGGGCAGGCTCATCACACCGCCGCGTGCCGGATCGAACACACCCTTCACTGTCACGGCACAGCGGTACCGATGGCTGTGGTCGCTCGTGGCCCCGGCAAACTCGGGTGTGTCGGGGAATCGGTGCGTCGCCGTGAACTCGACGATGCGTGTGAGATACCCGGTCGGCATTCCTTAGAATACCTGGACGGCGGTAGCCTTGAAAGAGAACACGACCGCGCCGCCTGGAGTGAGCGCCAGATCGCGCGCCGCCTCCGCGGTCACGGCGGCGACCAGTTCCACGCCGCCCATGTCTGCCCGAACATGCACGCCGGCGCCGCGATGCTCGATGGCGAGGCCGGTCACCCGACCCTTGAACACGTTGCGCGCGGATGATGGGAGCGGCTCCCGGCTCACGAATATGTCGGTGGGAGGGACCGCGACCACCGCTGGACCGGCACGATCGGTCATGACGACGAGCGCGATGCTCCCGACGCGCACCGTCTTCACGCCGTCGCCCGCGGGAAGCTCGACGCGAAACAGGTTCTCCGGTGTGACGGGGGACAGGCGGCCATCCGCGAGCGCGCGGATGTCGTCGGCCCAGCGGTAGGCGTCTTCGAGCTGGTGTGATGCGATGCAGACCGCGAAGGGACGCGCAGCTCGCTCCGCGGAAAGGGCGCGGTACAACGCGCCCGCTGCGGCGCGGTCGGCCGAGCTGGCCGGCTCGTCCAGCAGCAGCACGTCGGTCCGCAGCACCAGCGCGCGCGCAACCGCCACGCGTTGTACTTCGCCATCGGACAGCTCGTGACGGCGCCGTGAGAGCAGCGGCTGGAGGCCGAGCCTCTCCACCACATCGCCGATTATCCCTTTGGCCGCTGCGCGTCCGATGTCCCGTACTTGAAGACCGTATTCGAGATTCTCTCGCACTGTGCCGCGGAATAGAACTGGCCGCTGCTCGACCAGCGTCACGCGCCGGCGTAGCGATGCGGGCGCGCGCCGCGGCACGACGGTGTCGTTCAAGAGGACCTGTCCTTCTGTCGGCGGCTCGAGGAGCGCGAGGAGGCGAAGCAGCGTGCTTTTCCCGGCCCCGTTGTGCCCGACGACCGACACCGTCCCAGTGCGGGGGACGGTGAACTCCTCGAGCTCGAGCACTACGCGTCCTTCGTAGCGGTGTCGGACGCCGCGCAGTTCAAGCATGGCCGCGCCCTTGTAGCACCTGCAGCGCGATGTTCACGACGAGTGCCAGCATCAAGAGCACCAGGCCGAGCGCGAGCGCCAGGCCGAAGTCGCCTTGCGCGGTGTACAGCGCGACGGCGGTGGTCAATGTGCGCGTGGAGCCGCGGATATTGCCGCCGACAATCATCGCTGCGCCGATCTCGGCGACGACCTGGCCGAAGGCCGCGGTAATGACGGCGGCAAGCGCGAAGCGCGCTTCACGCGCCACCGTCCAGGCGGTCCGCCACGATCCCGCCCCCAGCGTCTCGGCGGTGCGGCGGATGCGAGGATCGACGCCTTGAATCGCGGCGGCCGAGAGCGCGGCGGCGATCGGTAGCGCAAGCAGCACGTCGCCGACGACGATCGCCTGCCAGGTATAGAGCCACCCCAGGCCACCCAGCGGGCCGCGTCGGGACAGCAGGCCGTACAGCAGCAGGCCGACGACGACGGTCGGGAAGGCGAGCGCGGTGTTGACCACCGTTAGCGCCGCGCGTCGTCCCCAGAAGCGCCGGGTCGCGAGGAAGTAACCGAGTGGCAATCCGACGGCGCAGGAGAGGACGGTGGCGACGACCGCAACTTTGAGCGTGAGCAGAGCGATCCCGTAAACCTCGGAATCACCCGCAACGAGTAGTCCCCACGCCCGCCGGAAGGCCTCGGCTAGAAAATCCATCCAATACCGAGACTGATCCAGGGATGCAACGTCCAGTCGTTGAGCGGTTGGGTCAGGGGAAGCACGCGTGACCCGTCGGAAGCCTGCGTTGAATCATGGAAGGAGAGGGGATACTTGAGACGCCAGAGGTGAGCCCGCACGTCGCCATTGATCATCACGCGACGAGCGGGATACCAGCGCACGCCGGTCGCGAAGGCGATCGTCAGCTTGGTGCCGAACTGGTAGCCGCTCTGCGTCGTGTCCCCCGGCGAATTGAGGTCGAACATCAGCCCGAGCCCGGTCCCCACATAGGGAGCGAGCCCGCGCCACGTCTTGTTGCCGGTGAGCCGCAGCTGCATGCCGATCTCGAACAGGCCGAGATCAGATTTGACCGGACCGGTCCGGCGCGCGGGGGATGATGAATCGGCGCGTGGATTCAGAATGAATCGATCGCCATGGAGGTAGGCGCCGGTGAACTGGAAATGCACCGCTCGGCCGGCCGGAATCTCGTAGCGCGCACCGAACGTCAGGGCGTTGCTCGTGCCCGCGCCCGCTGTCCCACGGTCTCCGCTCAAGTGGCCGACAAAGAGTACCGGCCCTGAGTGCAGCAGGATATCGCCGTAGGGTGAGTGGGCGGGGTCGTGGCCGACCTGACCGACGGCCGGACGGCCGGACGGCCCGACGGCCAGCAAAAAGACTGATGCGCTCACAATAACCAGCCTCAACCGACCGTCCGACCGTCGGGCCGTCAGACCGTCCATCATGTGTCTCTTAGGTCCTTTCCTGTCATTTCTTTCGGTGGCTCGATCCCGAGCAACTGCAAGATCGTCGGTCCGACGTCGCGAAGCGAGCCACCAGTTCGCAAATGCCGCTTGGGCGCACCCTCGCCCACGATGACCAATGGAACGGGATTCGTGGTGTGTGCCGTGTGCGGGCCGCCGGTGGCCGGATCGATCATCAGCTCGCAGTTGCCGTGATC
>Ga0137394_10002974_pt1 | contig 12673 bp, 2 predicted proteins | sample czobulk116metaG_FD_108278 | JGI IMG/M metagenome (GOLD analysis project Ga0137394, IMG submission 108278) | Vadose zone soil microbial communities from Angelo Coast Range Reserve, California, USA - czobulk1.16 metaG | ecosystem: Environmental > Terrestrial > Soil > Vadose zone | place: USA... | reverse complement strand
TCGGGTGAGATCCAGGACGTCACGCTCACGATCGACTCGACGCGTCTCGGCACGGGGAGCTACCAGGGCTCAGTCGTCGTCGAGAGCAACGATCCCGCCAGCCCCTCGGTCGATCATCCGGTGACGCTCGAGGTCACGGGCGCGCCGGCGATCGACGCCTCACCGCGGTCGATCGACTTCGGCGCGGTCTTCGCCGGCTTCGCTCGGGCCGCATTCCTGACGGTGACGAACACAGGGACGGACTATCTCGTCGTCACGGGAATCGCGTCGGACGACCCCGCCGTCACGGCGGATCCCGGCGCCTTCACGCTCCCGCCTGGGGGGAAGGCGATCGTCTCCGTGACGTACGCCCCGGGAGGGGTGGGGACGCTGGCGTCGTCACTCTCGATCGAAAGCGACGCCTCGAACGGATCGCCGTTCGTCGTGCCGCTGGCGGGCGAGGCGGTTCCCGCGCCGGCCGTGGCGGTGGCGCCGGCCGCGCTGAGCGAGACGCTCTACGCCGGCGAGAGCGTGAGGCGCCCGATCCTCGTCACCAACACCGGTGGAAACGATCTCGTCGTCGATCTGACGGCCGACGACGGCACCATCGGGATCCTCTCCATCCCCCCACCGCCAACCGTCATGAACGGCGGGTTCGAGATCGGCAACTTCAGCGGATGGACCGCCACCACGAACGGTCGGAGAGAGAACACGCCGTGGAGCGTCTCCCGTGAGGGCGGCGGTTTCTTCGCGACGAGCCAGCCTCTCGAAGGATCCCTCGACGCTCTCAACGGCTTCGACGGCGACTCCGGGCTCGTCTACACCCTCTTCCAGGACATCGCGATCCCCGCCGCCACCCTTCGGGCCGATCTCAGCTACTACGACCGGATCCAGTTCGACAGCTTCGGCATCAGCAGCACGTTCCCGAGAATCTACGAGGCGACGATCGAGGATCCGAACGGCGGCGTGCTCTCCGTGATCACTCACGTGGAAGTCCTGCTCAACGGGAGGGCATACACGGATCTCGGCTGGCAGCAGCGCTCGGTGGATCTGGCGCCCTGGGCTGGGAGGACCATCAGGCTGGTGATCCGGGAGAGCATTCCCGAGACGTTTACGGGCCCGGCGGTGATCGAGTTCGATGCCTTCCGGATCAAGTCCTTCGTTCTCCCCCAGTGGCTCGACGTGCAGCCGCGGCACGCCGTGATTCCACCGGGCGCATCCCGGAGCTTTTCCGTCGCCTTCGACTCGGCAGGCTCCGGCTCGGCCGTTTACCAAGGGGCGATCCGGATCGAATCGAACGGACTTCCATCCTCGCTCAGCGTCCCGGCCACGCTCAATGTCATCGCCGCCCCGGACATCGTGGTGACGCAGGAGGTGATCACTGCGGAGTCGGTCCGCTCGTACTTCTCCGGAGGAGATGCTACGTCCCACTCGTTCGCCGTCACGGCGCTGCCGGTCGGCGATGGAAGCGTCGAGCTGACGGCGAGCGGTGATTTCGGGCTCCCCTCGGAGACCGCGGATCTAGCTCTCGAAGGGACGCTCCTGGGCACCGTCGGGAACTCGGGGGCCGACTGCACAGCGACGTCGGGGACCTTTCCGATCGATGCAGCTGTCCTTGCCGCCGCCGCGGCCGACGGGAGGCTCGACTTCGAAGCCCGGAACTCGATCGACGTCGATCCCTTCTGCAGCATCAACGCGCACCGCGTGCAGGTCGCCTACCGCACAGCCGCGACCGCGCTCGACTTCGGCGCGTTCTTCGTCGGACTGTCTAATTCGATCTCGATCGAGATCGAGAACGCGGGGACGGGGGTCCTCGACGTGGCGTCCATCTCCACCGATCGGCCGGAGTTCACCGTGTCGTCCGCTTCCGAACGGATTGCCCCGGCGAACTCGCGCACCCTGACGGTCACCTTCACCCCGGCGGCGGCCGGAATCCTCAACGGCATCCTCGAGCTTCGAAGCGACGATCGGGACACGCCGGCTCTGCGCATCTCTCTCACCGGCGTCGGATTGCCCGCGCCGGTGGCGAGCGTGAGCCCGGTGTCGTTGACCACGACGCTGCTCGAAGGGGCACGGGAGACCAGGACCCTCACGCTGACGAACGGCGGGGGCAGCCCGCTCGGTTTCACGCTTCGAGCCGTGGCGCGGGACGCGGGCGCGGCCGTGCCCGGCGCATCCGAGCGCCTGGCTCCGGGGATCGCGCTCGTGACGGAGTTCGCGACCGGCGAGCTGTCGTCCGTCGATACTGCGGGCGGCGCCGTGACGCTGATCGTCTCGGGTCTGTCGGGGCCGAACAAGGGACTGGCGATCGCCCCGGGCGGGAACGCCGTCTACGTGACGGAGTCGTCGAGCGGGGAGGTGATCTCCGTCGATCTCACGACGAAGGCGACGCGCGTCATCGCGGCCGGGCTCAACTTTCCGAACGGCCTTGCCCTCAGCGCGGATGGATCCGTGCTCTGGGTGACCGAGACCGGAACGGGCAGACTTCTCAGGATCGATCCCGCCAACGGCGGCGTGACGCCGTTCGTCTTCAACCTCGCGGGACCGAACGGCGTCACGCTCGACGCCTCGGGCACCACCGCATATGTCGCCGATCTCGGCGGCGACGATCTGGTGAAGATCGATCTCGCCACCGGCCGCGTGTCGCAGGTCGCGGCGGGGCTGCACGGCCCGGTCGCCGTCGCCCTGAACCGGGCGGGGACGATCGGCTACGTGGCGGCGTCGTCCGGAGGAGAGATCGCGGCGGTCGATCTCGCCACCGGGGCAGTGGTCACCGTCGTCGCGGGCCTCGATCACCCCGGCAGCGTCGCGCTGAGCGAGGACGGCTCAGCCCTCTTCGTCACCGAGTTCGGCGCGGGAACCCTGGATTCGGTGGACCTGGGAACGGGCACGGTCGCGAGGGTTGCCGCGGGACTGGGAGGGCCCGTAGGGGTGGCCTTCGGAGGTCCCCCGGTCTTTCTCTCGTTCAATCCAGCGGCGGGAGCGGTTCCCCCATTCTCGTCCCTCGAGGTGGACGCCTCCTTCGACAGCAGCGGCCTCTTCTCCGGCGACTACCGCGACGACATCGAGGTGACGACCGACGACCCCGCGCATCCCCTCCTGATCGTTCCCGCGGCGATGACGGTGATCGGCGTCCCGAACATCAAGGTGACAGGGCAGGCTGTCTCCGTCTCCTCGAGCAGATCGTACTTCACGATCGGATCGCTGACCGCCCACCCGCTGCCGGTCACCGTCCCGCCGGGGGGCGGCGGGAGCGTGGAGCTGATCGTGAACGGCGACTACGGTTCGCCCAGCGAGACGGCGACGCTCCGCGTCGAGGGGACGCTCCTCGGCATCGTCGGCGGCCTTGGAACCGACTGCTCCCCGGCGTCGGGAATCTTCCCTCTGGACGACGCCACGCTCGCGGCCGCGGTGTCGGACGGCATCGTCGAGCTCTCGGTTCAGAACTCGATCGACGTGGCCACGTTCTGCGGGGACAACAGCCACAGCGTGCGTTTGAGCTATCGCGGGTCGTCCGATCATCTGGAGTTCGGATCTCGCTTCGCCGGAGAGCGGCGCACGCTCACCCTCCAGATCGAAAACACCGGCAGCGCCCTCCTCGAGGTGACCTCGATCACGAGCGACGCCGCGGAGTTCACGATCCCCGTCGCGACGATGCGCCTTCCGCCCCGGAGCTTTGAGACCCTTGCCGTCGATTTCGCCCCTTCGGGCGCGGGGCCGTTCAGCGGCACGCTCACCATCGCCAGCGACGACGCCGACACGCCGATCATCACCGTCTCGCTCACGGGAACCGGCGTGGCGCCACCGATCGTCGAAGCGCGACCAGCTTCGCTTTCGACGACGCTGGTCGAGGGGAACCAGGAAGTTCAGACGTTCAGTCTCCTCAACTCCGGCGCGAGCCCGCTCGACTTCTCGCTTCTCGCGCACTCGCACTTTCCCGGCGCGCTGTCGGCGCCGTTCACCGGACTCTCCACCTCTGGCAGGGCCTCGGGTAATCCCGCCCCCGCGCGGGCCACGACACCCGAAGGGCAGGCGCCGTCGCCAGCCGTGCCCGTCTTCGAAGGGATCCCCGGAGATTTCGAGCCTCTCAATTCGAGCGGCGCACCTCTGACCTGCGTCGTCGAGGACCCGGTGGCGGGGTACATCTACGCGCAAGGGCACCTCGAGAACACCTTCTACCGCTACGTCGCCGCGACGGGCGGATGGCAGCGCATGACCCCCGCCCCGATCGTGGCGATCAACAACGGGGGCGCGGCAATCCTCAGCGGGAAGATCTACACGGCGTACGCCGGGAGCGGGGCGCAGGTCGGCGTCTTCGACATCGCGAGCAACGTCTGGACCGCGATCCCCGGCCCGATTGGCACCGGCACGGGAAACATCGCGAGCGACGGCGTGCGGTTCCTCTACCTGGTGGGGGGGACGGCGCTCGTGCGCCTCGATCCTGTCGGGCAGGTTGTCACGCCGCTGGCGCCGCCCCCGTTCGCCTTCGAGTCATGGGGAGGGCTGCGGTACCTCGACGGCTTTCTTTACGGTCACCAGGGAAACGGCCTCACCGGCTTCGCGAGGTACGACATCGCGAACGACCGTTGGAATCTCCTGCCGCCGCTCCCCGCGGGGGGGACGCTCGGCGCGGCCATCGATCCGGGAAGTCGCGAGTATTTCGCCTACGGCTCGTATGGGGGAACCAATCTCTACCGTTACTCGATCGACAAGGGGTCGTGGAAGGTGATGTCGATCCCCTTCTTCGACCTGGACGACGGCGGCCTCGCGTGGCTCCCCGGACCTGTTCCGGGAATCTACTTCGTCCAGGGGGAAAGAGGCTCCGGCTTCGCGCGGCTGATCACGGCGCGCACCTTCGTCAGCGCGACGCCGGCGTCGGGGACCGTGCCTCCTTTCTCCTCGATCCCGGTGAACGTCCTCTTCGACAGCCGCGGCCTCCTGACCGGACTCTACGACGCGGGGATCGAGATTCTGAGCAACGATCCCCTGACGCCGCGTTTCGAGGTGCAGGTTTCGCTCGGCGTCATCGGCGTGCCGAACATTCGCCTCGCGGGGGAGCCGATCGCGCTCGCTTCCTCGCTCGAGTACACGTCGTCGGGGGCTCGAACGACGCACCGACTGCCGATCGCCGTCGCGCCTTCCGGAAGCGCCAGCGTCGAGATCATCGCCGAAGGCGACTACGGCCTCGCCTTCGAGAGCGCGACGGTGATCCTCGAGGGATCGACCCTGGGCTCCGTGGGCGGGACCGGAATCGACTGCACCCCCGCTTCGGGCACTTTCCACGTCGGCGAGGCGGAGATCACCGGGGCCGCCAACGACGGAATCGTCGATATCGCCGTTCAGAACTCGATCTCGGTCGGCCCTCTCTGCGGCGTCAACCGGCACACGGTCCGCCTGCGTTACAGCGGCCGCGCCGATCGGCTCGACTTCGGCGAGATCTTCGTCGGGGGCGCTCGCACCCGGTCCATCATCATCGAGAACATCGGGACCGAGGTTCTCCGCGTGAGCGCGATCAGGTCGGATCTCGCGGAGTTCGCTCCCTCGGCGGGAGCCATGTCGATTCCGCCGGGTGACGCGGTGCCGCTCGCCGTCACCTTTACACCCACCACGGCCGGGCGGCTGACCGGGAGTGTGACCATCCTGGCCGACGATCCCGACTCGCCGGTCTCGGCGATCCCCTTCTCGGGAACGGGATTGACTCCGCCGGTGATCGACGCTCAGCCGACGTCGCTCGCCTCCACCCTTCTCGAGAACCGGCAGGAAGTGAGGCCGCTCACGATCGCCAACCGTGGCGGCAGCCCGCTCGAATTCTCGCTCCGTGTCCGGTTCGAGAGCGCGATCCTCGGCCTGCCCGGCGACTTCGAGAGCCTCCACCCCCCGCCCGCTCCGTTGACGTGCGTCGTCGAGGACGAGGCGGCGGGAGTCCTCTACGGCCAGGAACTCTTCGGCACGCGGTTCTTCCGTTACTTCGCGGCGTCGGACACCTGGGAGGAGCTCACCGCCGCCTTCGGTCCGGCGTCGAGCGGATGCGGCGCGGCGCTGCTCGGCGGAAAGATCTACGCGGTCAGAGCCGACGAGGGATCGCTTCTCTCCGTCTACGACATCGCGTCCGACGCCTGGTCCCTGATCTTCATCGGACTCAGATCGGGGACGACCGAGATCGCCAGCGACGGCGTCCGATATCTGTATTTCGTCTCCGGGACGGAGTTCGTGCGTTTCGATCCTTCCGGTACCTTCCTGACTCCGCTGAACCCGCCGCCTTTCACCTTCGACCCGTTCGGAGGTCTCGAGCACTTCGACGGATTCCTGTACGGCCATCGCGGCGGAGGCGGGGCGGAGTTCGCGCGCTATGACGTCGCGGGCGATGGATGGGAGGTGCTCGCCACGATTCCGGGAGGCGCGATCCAGGGATCCGCGATCGATCCCATCGCGCGCGAGTACGTCACGTACGGGCCGCTGGGCGGCCACAACCTCTACCGCTACTCGATCGACGCGGAACAGTGGTCGGTCTCGACGGTCCCCTTCTTCCAGGTGGACAACGGCGGCCTCGGATGGCTGCCGGGAGTCAGCCCTGGCATCTATTTTTTCGAGGGGGGAACGGGCCTCGGCTTCGCCCGCTTCATCAATGAGCCCGGGTTCGTCCGCGCCGATCTTCTCCGAGGCTCCGTCCCCGCCTTTTCGCAGGCGGTCGTTCACGTCACCTTCGATTCGAGCGGCTTCGGGCCCGGGGCCTATTTCACGTCGATCGACATCACGAGCAACGACGCGGTCAGCCCGCTCGTGAGCGTTCCCGCGTCACTTCAGGTGGTGCGCATCCCCGTCATGGCCGTTACGGGGGAACCGGTCGAGCTGAGATCGAGCCGCGACTACGGCGTCCCGGGTGGGCGCACAGTCCATCATCTCCCCGTCGTCGCCCCGCCCGGAGGAGCCGGAACGATCGAGCTGATCGCGACGGGGGACTTCGGCAACCCGGCGAAGATCGCGGTGCTGGATGCGGAGGGAATCGTCGGGGCGGAGGCATCCGGCGGCTCCGGGACGTGCCCTGTGGTGTCGCGCTCGGTGCCGATCACCGCCGCGGAGCTCGCCGCCCTCGGGGCCGACCAGGCCGTCGACGCGACCGTGCAGAACAGCTCCGTTGTGCTGGCCGGCTGCCCTTTCAACAACCACACACTGGTTCTCCGATACCACGGCTCCGCGACCCATCTCGACTTCGGCGATCTCTTCACCGGACTGGCGAAGGAGCTTTCCGTGGTCATCGAGAGCAGGGGGACACTGCCTCTCGAGATTTTGTCGATCGCGAGCGACTCGGCGGCCTTCGCTCCCTCGGCCTCCTCGATGACGTTGCCCCCCCTGTCCGCCGCGCCGCTCGGCGTCGTATTCGCTCCCAGGACTGTCGGAGACTTCCGTGGCCGCCTCCGGATCGTCTCGAACGATCCGCGGAATCCCGAAGCGCTGCTCGATCTGTCAGGGGCGGGCGCGGCGCCTCCGGTCGCGCGCATCGCGCCCGGGTCGATCAAGGCGGCGTTGCCTCCTCCTCCGGCGTCCCCGGCTGCGAAGACGAAGAAGCTGCACATATCGAACACCGGCGGTGCGGACCTTGCCTATCGCGCCGCGCTCATTCCCAGCTTCGGACCCGCGACGCCTTCTGCCGGCGACGCACGCGGACTCCTCGGTTCCGGCGGCCCCGACGCCTTCGGCTACGTCTTCAGGGACAGCGACCAGGCGGGCGGCCCGGGCTTCGCCTGGCTCGACATCTCATCGATCGGCGCGGAGGTTCCGGTCAGCGGCAACAACGCGATCTCGACCGCGATCCCTATCGGGTTCCCCTTTCCCTTTTACGGGAACGCATTCTCGACGGTGAGGGTCTCCACGAACGGATGGCTCAGCTTCACAAGCAATCGTCTGACCTTCCAGAATCCCGAAGCGCTGCCCGCCGCCGGAGTTCAGAACCCGGAAAACCTCCTCGCTCCCTTCTGGGACGATCTCGACTTCGGCGCCGTCCGGCGGGCGACATTCTTCAACGACGGCTCGCGCTTCATCGTGCAGTACACGAACGTGACGCGCGCCGGGGGCGGACCGGCCTTCACCTTCCAGGTGCAGCTCCACCCCTCGGGAAGGATCGCCTTCCAGTACCTGAGGATGGCGGGTCTCACGACGAGCGCGACGATCGGCATCCAGAACGCCGACAAGACAGTGGGGCTGCTCACCGCCTTCGATGAGCCGTACGTGCATGACGGCCTCGCCCTGGTCTTCGATCGCGCGCCCGCGTGGCTGACCGCGGGCCCGCTCTCCGGGGTGATCCCGCCGGGGGGCGCGGCGGATTTCCTCCTCGAGCTCTCCTCGGCGGGTCTCGGCGCTGGCGATTACGAGGCGAGGGTGGCGCTTACGACCGGCGACCCGTTCCACGCCTCGTTCGTCGTTCCCGTTCTCCTCCACGTCGGCGAGGTGCCGCTCGATTCGGCGATCCTCAGCCCGCAGAACATCAACCTGACCTCGAACGGCAACACGGTGAGGGCCGCGCTGCAGCTTCCCGCCGCCTACGATCCGCGCGAGGTGGACGTCGCCACCGTCTCCGCCGAGGGGTCCCTCTTCGCCAACGCATCCCCCGTCTCGTTCACCGACGACAACCGCGACGGAGTTCCGGAGCTCAGCGTGCGGTTCGATCGTGCTGCCCTGGTGGCGCTGCTGGGGCCGGGGACGGTCGTGCCGGTGACGATCACGGGGGAGGTGAGGGACACCGTCTGGTTCAGAGGGACGGCGATCGTCCAGCCAATCCGCCCGCACGTGAAGCAACCCGCGCCCGGCTCGTATCTGATCAAAGGGACGGCGGCGATGATCTCCTGGGATCCCCCGCCGTCGCAGGGAGGCGTCACGTACGACGTCGAGTTGAGCCTCGACGGCGGCGCGACATGGACTACGCTCGCCCGCAGGTTGAAAGGGACCGGCCTCGGCTGGAGCGTCGCAGGCGTGCCCACGTCACGGGCGCGGATTCGAGTCTCCGCGCTCGATCACGGAAGCGTGATGGGGTACGACACCACGGGCGATCTCACGATCGCGACCGCGCTCACACCCCCCGGACCCATCATCGCGCTCGACGCGGGGAGCTCCGGCAACGATCTCCTCCTCACCTGGCAGCGCCCCGCCGTCGATCCGCTGCACGGCCCCGTCGATCGCTACCGAGTCCTGGGCGCTGCGAAACCGAAGGGGCCGTGGACGGAGGTCGCGGTGACGACTCTCGAGTCGTACAGGGAGACGCTCGCGGGCGCGCCGAATGCCGGCGCGCCCGCGGCTTTCTTCAAGGTCGTGCCCGTGAATGCGGCGGGCGAGGGGCCGTGACGGCTCCCGACTACCCCTTCACCCCCGCCGGCGTCCCGACGGACCGGATCGCCTTCGAGAGGATCTCCACCGCCTGATCGATCTCCGCACGGCCGGCGATGATCGGCGGACGGAAGCGGATGGAACGGGAGCCTGAGGGCAGAATCAGCATCCCATTCTCCATCGTGGACTTCATGATGGCGGGCCTGACGGCGGGATCGACGAGATCGATCGCCATGAAGAGCCCGCGGCCTCGCGCGTTGGTGACGGCGCCGGGGAACTCCTTCTGGAGCGCCTGGAGCTTCGTCAGAGCGTAGGCGCCGGTGGTGGCGCAGTTCTCGATGAGCCTGTCGCGCTCGATCACCTCGAGGTAGCGGGTCGAGCGGACCATGTCCACGAGGTTGCCCCCCCACGTGGAGTTGATCCGGGATGACTCCTTGAAGCAGTTGTTCTCCACTTCGTCCACGCGCGCGGAGACGAGGCAGCCGCACACCTGCACCTTCTTGCCGAAGGCGATGGCGTCGGGCTCGAAACCGAAGTGCTGGTAGGCCCAGAAACGGCCCGTCAGCGCAACTCCGGTCTGGACTTCATCGACAATCAAGAAGACCTCGGACTCGTCGCAGATCTGCCGCAGGGCCCGGAAGAATTCGGCGCGGAAGTGATTGTCGCCCCCTTCGCCCTGGATCGGCTCGATGATCAGCGCCGCGATGTCGTCCTTGTTGTCCTGTATCGCCTTCTTGATCGCCGCGAGCGACGCGGCCTCGGCCTTGACGATCGCCTCAAGGTTCTCCCCTTCGAGCGGGAATGTGATCGTCGGGTTCGGCACGCGAGGCCAGCTGAACTTCGGGAAGTACTTCGTCTTGGCGGGATCGGTGTTCGTGAGGCTCAGGGTGTACCCCGATCGCCCGTGGAAGCACTGGTTGAAATGGATGACCTGGTGTCCCTTCTCCTCCTTGTATCCCTTCGCGAAGTTCTTCCGGACCTTCCAGTCGAAGGCGATCTTCAGCGCGTTTTCGACGCCGAGGGTCCCGCCGGCCACGAGGAAGAGATGCTTCATCGCGGGCCCGGCGGCCATCTTCGTGAAGGTCTCGACGAAGGCGGCCGCGTCGGCCGCGTAGATGTCCGAGTTCGTCGGGTTGTTGATCGCCACCCGGCCGATCTTCTCGAGGAACCCGGCCTCGATCAGGGCCGGGTGATTCATGCCGAGAGGCTGCGAGGCCACCATCGAGAACATGTCGAGGTACGAGCGGCCGTTGCGGGCATCCACGAGCGTGCAACCGCGGCTCTCTTCGAAGTCGATCACGACGTCGAAGCCGTCCACGAGCATCCACTTCCGCAGCGTCTGCAACGCGTTCGCGGGGGTCATGGTCGAAGTCATCTGTCGGTCTCCTCATCTCCGTTGAATTCGTCGTCGGCTATCCGGAGCCTTCGGGCAGGGGGTCCGCCCCGCGCGATCGATGCCGGGCGGCCGATTCAGGGGGCCGGCCCGCCTGCGGCGTCCAGAGAGATCTCCCCGGGGAAAACGAGTCTCGAGGACGAATGGTGCGGGAACGGATCCGGGCTCAGCGAATGGCTGGCGGGTCGTGCGACTCGCTTCGTCCCATCGTGATGAGGATGAGGCCCGAGAGCTTCGCGCGGCGGATGCCGTGGAGCATCGGGTCGAATCGTGTCATGGCTCGTCCACCGGCGGGGCCGCGGCCGAAGCGTCGGGCGGCACGGCCGCGCTCTTCTTCGCCGCCTTGGGATCGAAGGCGACGATGGGAATCTTTTCCGCGCTGGGGAGAACTTCGAGCGCCTTCAGAATCTGTGGGTCCTTCTCGGAGATGACCCGCTGCCGCTCCTCGAGGCCGTAGAGGGCGCCCACCACCTCCGCCTCGATCATCGTCGTGATGTAGTCGACGCTCTCCTGCCAGTCCTTGTCGTTGATCGCCACCTTCTTCTTCGTGGCGAAGTCACGGAAGTCGGCCAGCGCGTCGGCATCGACCTTGAAATCCTTCTTCGCGTCCTTGTGGAGCGCGACGTAGTGAACCGCGTAGTCGAAGAAGACGCTCTTCCGCTCCAGGGATGACTCGAGGGGGTTCGCATCCTGGAGGGAGACCTCGACGTCCGGCGAGATGCCCCCGCCCCCCATGACCTTCCGGCCCGTGTCGGTGAATCGGGTCTCGCGCTTCTCCTCCGCCACGTCCTGCTTGCCGGCGTAGTAGTCATCGAGGCTCGTCTTGTAGTCGCGCTGGATCAGGCGGCCCGACGGCGTGTAGTACTTGGCCGTGGTCAGAGCCATCCCGGCGCTGTGGCTCAGGTGGAAGACGGTCTGGACGAGCCCCTTCCCCCACGTCGTCTCGCCGACGATGAGCCCGCGATCGTGGTCCTGGATGGCGCCGCTGACGATCTCGGAGGCGGAGGCGCTTCCCTTGTTGACGAGGACGACGAGTGGCATGTTGTCGGCGCCGGCGCGGTCGGTCGATCGGAACTCCTGATGCGCGTCGCGCACGCGCCCCTTCGTGTAGACGATCATGTCCTTGGGCTTCAGGAACCTGTCGGAGACCTTTATCGCCTGCTCGAGCAGTCCGCCCGGGTTCCAGCGCAGGTCGAGCACGAGCTTCTTCATCCCCTGCGATTGAAGCAGATCGATCTTCTCGCCCAGCTCGGTGTCGGTCGTCTGCGTGAAGTTCTTGATGCGGATGTAGCCCACGCCCGGGCGGATCATGAAGGAGTAGGTGATGCTCGCCGTGGGGATGTCGTCCCGCACGAGCGTGAAGTCGAGCGGCTGTTCAATCTCTTCGCGCTGAATCGTGATGTTGACGCGGGTCCCCTTCATGCCGCGCAGCTTGTCGAGAGCCTCCTCGATCGTGATCCCCGAAGTCGGCTTCCCCTCGATGTGGCTGATGACGTCGCCCGCGCGAATGCCCGCGCGCGATGCCGGCGTGCCGTCGATGGGGCTGATGACCGTCAGCTCCTTCTCGTCGCCTCGAAGCGAGATCACGATTCCAAGACCCGAGAAGGAGCCCTGCTGCTCTTCCTGCATCTCCTTGTAGGTCTTCGGATCGAGGAAGTAGCTGTGAGGATCGAGATGGCCGAGCATGCCCCGGATGGCGCCGTAGACGAGATCGCGCGACGGAACATCGTCGACGTAGTTCGTCTCGACGAGGCTCAGAATCTGGGTGAAGGTCTGAAGCTGCGGATCGCCGTCGGTTGTGGTCGTGGCGGCCGGAGGCGCCGCGGGTCGGGCGGCCATGATGAGGGTCGCGAGAGCGACGATCCCGACACCGATTGAAAGCCTTCGCTTCATAGGATTGAAGTCCCGCGAAAAGCGCCTGACGACGAGCGGTTGGGAAATATACCACCCGTTCCGGCGAGGCGCCATGCGCGCTCGTTTCTT
>Ga0137394_10002973_pt1 | contig 12674 bp, 10 predicted proteins | sample czobulk116metaG_FD_108278 | JGI IMG/M metagenome (GOLD analysis project Ga0137394, IMG submission 108278) | Vadose zone soil microbial communities from Angelo Coast Range Reserve, California, USA - czobulk1.16 metaG | ecosystem: Environmental > Terrestrial > Soil > Vadose zone | place: USA... | reverse complement strand
GCAGGGAGGTCTCGCCGGTCCGAAAATCCCCGAGGGCGCGATCGTGGTCTCCGAGGAGCTCTTGCCCTCGATGACCGCGCGCCTGGAGCTCGACAACGTGCGGGCGTTCGTGACCGAAAGAGGCAACCGATTCTCCCACAGCTCGATCCTGGCGCGCTCGCTCGGAACGCCGGCGGTCGTCGGGGTGGCCTCCGCATCGAGGAAGATCAAGACGGGCGATCGGATCATCGTCGACGGCGTGGCCGGGATCGTTTTCGTCAACCCGGAGACGTCGATCGAGCGCGAGTACGATCGCCTGGCGGCAGACCTGAGCTCCTCGAAGGAAGAGCTGCGCCACCTGGTCGATCTCTCCTCCGTCACGCTCGACGGCACGGCGCTTCCGCTGCTGGCCAACGTGAACAAGTTCTCCGATACCGAAGCCGCCTTGCTCTACAAGGCCGACGGGATCGGCCTCTATCGGACGGAGTTCGCCTTCTCCATCCGGAGCGCGTTTCCCACCGAGGACGAGCAGTACGAGTTCCTCGAGCGCGCCGCGGAGCGGATGCATCCGCGAAAGCTCGTCCTCCGGCTGGTCGACCTGGGAGGCGACAAGACCCTTTCGTACTTCCCGCTCCCGCCCGCCCGCAATCCCTCCCTCGCGGAACGCGGCATCCGGCTCCTGCTCCGGCACGTCGACGTGCTGAAGACGCAGCTGCGCGCCTTTCTGCGGGTCAGCGCGCGCCATCCGGTGTCCATCCTGATCCCTGTGGTGATCGGGGTCGAGGACATCCTGCAGGTGCGCGAAGTGGTGCGGCAAGTGCAGGGCGAGCTCTCGGCGGAAGGAAAGCGCTTCAATCCAGCCATCCCGATCGGCGCGATGATCGAGGTGCCATCGGCCGCGCTGATGGCTGGGACGTTGGCGAAGGAGGTCGACTTCCTCAGCCTCGGCACCAACGACCTCGTACAGTACGTGCTGGCCGCCGATCGCGAGGACGAGACCACGGCGCCCTACTACCAGCCCCTGCACCCCGCAGTCCTTCGCCTGATCGATTCGGTGGTCGAGGGCGCAAGGAGCGCCGGCCGGGAGCTGTCGATCTGCGGTGAAATGGCGGGAGACCCGCTGCACACCGCGCTGCTGCTCGGGCTTGGACTGCGGGAGCTCAGCGTGGCACCCCGCCAGATGCTCGAGGTGAAGGACGCCATCCGGAGAACGCACCTGGGCGAAGCGCGGCAGCTCGCGCGCATCGCTCTGGATCTGGGATCGGCCGCCGAAGTGGAGGCGCTCTTGAGGGAGCACCGGCCGATGCGCAAGTACGACTCGAGCCTGACCGCCGGTCCGACTCCGGTGCCGGACTTCTGATCAAGCTCGGCACTGGCTCCAGAGAGGAGGCTGCGCGTGGTCCGGAACTTGCTCTCCGGCTCGGCGAACGTGGATCCAACCTACGTCAAGGAGAGCAATACACATGCTGACGAAGAATCGCAGAGGGCCCTGGCGAAAAGCCGTCTTGATGGGAGCCTTGTTGTTGGCTCCCGCGCTGAGCGCGGAGAGCCGCTCACCGAAGTCCCAATCGAGGCAATGGCGAGTGGCAGGGCAGAATCTGGACAACAGCAGGAGCCAGCCAAAGGAGCACTCGATCGGCGCCGCCAACGTCAGCGGCCTCAAGCAAGAGTGGGTGTTCACGACCGGTGGGGATGTCTCCGCGACTCCGACCGTGGATGGTGACGCAGTCTACTTCCCCGATTGGGGCGGCAATCTGTTCGCGGTCGAGAGGAAGAATGGCCGTCTCATCTGGTCTCATCAGATCTCCGAGTACAACGGCGTGCCCGGCTCCATCTCTCGCGTCAGTCCTGCTCTGGATGGCGACCAGGTGATCATTGGGGACATTCTCAGCTCCACTCGGGTCCACAACGGCGCGAACGTGATCTCCGTCGATCGGGAGTCGGGAAAGCGCCGGTGGATCACGCAGGTGGACAGTCATCCGGCAGCGATCATCACCGGATCTCCCGTCGTCTTCGATGGGGTCGTCTACGTGGGGGTCTCCTCGACCGAAGAAGCCCTGGCCACGAATCCAGCCTATCCGTGTTGCACCTTTCGCGGCAGTGTGGTCGCGCTCGATGCCAGGTCCGGTGCGATGCTCTGGCAGACCTTCGACGTGCCCGACAACGGCGGTCAGCAAGGCGGATACAGCGGCGGAGCGATTTGGCAACCACCGGCGATCGATCCAAAGCGCGGCTCGCTCTTCATCGGCACCGGCAACAACTACACCGCGCCCGCGGAGGTGGAAGCTTGCCAGAACGCGGATCCCACCGCGAACTGCGCCGCGGCTGATGATTTCTTCGACACCGCCCTTGCCTTGGACTTGAAGACCGGTCGGATCAAGTGGTCGAAGAAGCTGCAGGGGAGCGACACCTGGACGGTGGCGTGTCTGCTGCCCACGGGACCAAAGGCGAACTGTCCCGTGCCCACCAGCCCCGATTTCGACCTGGGAGGATCAGGGCCCAATCTGGTGGGTAGCATCGTCGGAATTGGTCAGAAGAGCGGCATCTACTGGGCACTGAATCCCGACGACGGCAGCATCGTCTGGAGCGCGGCGGTCGGCCCAGGCAGTTCGCTGGGAGGGATCGAGTGGGGTACCGCGACCGACGGCCGGCGCATCTATGTCGCCATCGGGAACAAGAACATGATGCCTTACACGCTGGTGCCCTCGGGACGGCAGATCACCTGGGGTTCGTGGAGCGCCCTGGATGTCGACACCGGGACGATCCTCTGGCAAACCGCGGACCCCACTCCGGGCACCATGGATCTGGCGTCGGTGAGCGTTGCGAATGGCGTCCTGTATGCGGGCTCCTACTCCGGGCAGATGTACGCGCTCAACACCATCACCGGAAACATCCTCTGGCGCTTTGCCAGCGGCGGCTCGGTCCTGGACGGGCCATCCATCGTCGATGGCACCGTCTATTGGGGATCGGGTTATCGCAACATCCCGCCAGGAACGGGAAACAACAAGCTCTATGCGTTCAGCGTTGCTGGTTCGGACGATCACGACGAGCAGTCGGGCGATCGCGACGAGCATTGATCGTCTGCCAGGGCTTGCGCCAGCCCGGCGATGCGCTGTGCAGTCGTCAGACAGCGGTGTCGCCGGGCCGTCGCGAATCGATCAACCCATGAGACGCACGGGGTCCGCTCCCCTGGGAAACCGCACTGGCACATCGTCTGCATTGCCCGGCGGTATCGAAACCAAGGAGCAAAACATGACCACCCGCCATCTCCTTGCCGCTCCGGCGGCGATCATGCTCGCGCTCACCGCCTGTGCATCGGTCGACGTGCGCACCGTGACGAGCCCGGACGCGAACCTGGGCGCGTTGCGCACGTTCTCCGTCATGCCGCAACCCGAGAAGCGATCCACGGAAGCGCAGCAGTCGAACGACCCGATGCTCGAGAACTCCATCACCAACCGCGCGCTGCGCGCCGACGTCGTCACGGGATTCAAGAACCGCGGCTACGTCCTCTCCGACCGTCCGGACTTCGCGGTGGCGTACTATGCATCGACGACCGAAAAGCTGGACGTCACGGACTGGGATTATGGATACCGCTATGACCCGCTCTGGTGGTCCGGCCCGGGGCCCTACGAACAGGTGGTCTCCTACACCCAGGGGACCGTCATCGTCGACGTGATCAATCCCAGCACCAAGGAGCTGCTCTGGCGCGGACAGGGAGTGGCCCGGGTATCGGATGACGAGGCGCAATACGAGCAAGACTTGTTGAAGACCGTCACGGCCATCCTCGACAAGTTCCCGCGGGCGGCAGGCGGTTCATGAGGAGCTGCTTACGAACCGGGCGGAGCGGCGGGTAGCGTAAACCGCATCGTGGCGCCGGGACCGTCGTTTGGCGTCGCCCAGATCCTCCCCCCGTGCATCTCGACGATCGAGCGGCTGACGGAGAGTCCCATGCCCAGGCCGGCGGGCTTGGTCGAGAAGAACGCCTCGAAGATCCGCTCCGTCTGCTCCCCGTCGATGCCGCGGCCGCAGTCCCTGACCTCGACCAGCACGCCGCCGGAGGGCCCAGGCCGCGATCCCACCGTCAACTCGGCCGACCTTCCCGTCACCTCGGCCATGGCATCGCGCGCGTTGAGGATCAGGTTGACGAGCACCTGCTGTAGCTGGACCCGATCGCCCACGACGACAGGGAGATCGTCGTTCAGCTCGGTGCGGATGGCGACTCTTTGCCGTTCCAGCTCCGTGCGGGTGAACCCGAGCGCTTCGCGGATGACGTCGTTGACGTGCAGCGCACTCCGGTCCGTCGTGCCTCTCTTCACCAGGGCACGAATGCGCGCGAGCACCTGGCCGGCGCGTTCTCCGTCCCTCACCACGCGCTGCGCCGCCCCCCGGGCTTCGTTCAGGTCGGGCGGGTCGGCGGCCAGCCAGCGCCGGCACGCATTGCCGTTCATCACCACCGCCGCAAGCGGCTGGTTGACCTCGTGCGCGATCGAAGCGGTGATCTCCCCCAACATCGTCACGCGAGTGACCCGCGCGAGCTCGGCCTGCGCCTCACGCAGTGCTTCCCAGGCCTGCATGTGCTCGGTGAGATCGCGAGCGATGACCAGCGCCGCCTCCACCCGATCCGAGGCCGGCCGCAGGGGCGAATAGCTGACCGACAGGTAACGCCGGCCGAGGCCCTTGGAGGCGACCCAGGAAGCGTAGCTGAGCTCTTCTCCCGCGAAGCACCGGTCCAACGCCGGCTTGACCCGGAGCTCGAAGCCCTCCCTGTCCAGCAGCTCCGACAAGTGCATGCCGATCGCCTTCTCGGCAGGCGTTCCCCAGATCCGGCCCACCCCGTCGTTGGCGCGCCGACACCGGTAATCCCTTCCGAAGATGCAAATGCCATCCGGTGAAGCCTCGAACACCTGTGTGGTCAGATACTGGGCCCGCTTACGCTCGGTGATGTCGGTGAGCGTCACCAGGACGTTGTCGAGACGAGCCGGCGGTGGCGGGAAGGTCATCGTGATCAGGACCGTGAGCTTCTCCCCCTTGAGGGTCCGGAGATCGCTCTCGGCCTCGAACGACGTCCGGCCCTCGGCGATCGCGATCAGCTCGCCCTCGAAGACCTTTCGCGTCTCGGGCAGGAACACCTTGTCCAGCGACACCAGGAGATCATCCTTGCTGTCCGCCGCGAACAACTCGAGCGTGACGTCGTTGACGTCCACGATCTTCACCATCGAGATCGCCTGGTCCACGAATTCCGGGTGGGCGGCGACGTACTCGCGAAAATTCTCGACGCCGCCTGCCTTCAACTCGTCGATCGCCGCCTTGATCCGGGAGAAATCCTCTTGCCAGATGGACACGCTGACCATCTGGAAGATGTGTCGGTATCTCCTCTCGCTTTCGAGAAGCTCCTCTTCGGCGCGCTTGCGTTCGGTCACGTCCACGGCCGTACCGACGAGCTCAACGAGCTCGCCAGACGCGTTGAAGACCGGATGGCTCACCGAGTAGATGTACCTGAGGGCCCCGCCCGGGAGAACGACTCGGCAACCCCATTCGCCTCCCGTTCTTTCCCGGATTGATCTCTCCAGCTCTTCGCCCGTCCTGGCTCGATCGTCGGGATGAATGCGCTGGAAGAATTCGTCCAGAGGCGGAATGCCCGCTGCGGGATCGAAGCCGAACAAGCGAAGCAGCTCTTCGGATGCGTGGATCATCCTTCTGCTGGCGACGTTCAAGGCCCAGCTGCCCGTATACGTCAGCCTCTGCGATTCAGCGAGATAGGCCTCGCTCCGGCGCAGGGTCTCTTCGGCGCGCTTGCGCTCGGTGATGTCGTTGTTGGTCTCCAGCACCCCGGCCGGTCGCCCCTGCTGGTCGCGCTGCAAGGACCAGCGGCTCGCCACCACCACCTGCGTGCCGTCGCGTTTGGTATGGACGAGCTCTCCTTGCCATTGACCGGTGCGGTAGAGCTCGGATTCGATCTCCGGGAGTGGTGCGGGGAAGGTGGTTTGCGTGAGCTGATGGGAGACCCGCCCGACCGCCTCCGCCCTCGACCACCCGTACCGCTCCGCGGCGCCACGGTTCCAGTAGGTGATGACGTCGTCCAGGTCGCGCACGAAGACCGAGTCGTGCGTCAGATCGAGGAGGTTCGCTTGCTTGTACGACTCCGCCTCCACCCGCCGGCGCTCGAGGACCTCGGCCTGCAGCCTCTCGTTTGCCAGGGCGAGGTCACCGATCCTCGCCTTCAAATCGTCGTGCGCCTTTTGCAACTCCGCTTTCGTGCGTCGCTGCGTCCCGGTGATCCAGGCGACGAGCAAAGCCGACAGCGCGAAGACGAGGAGGTACCAGGCGTCGTCGATCGTGACGGGCCCGATCCCCGATCGCGGCCCCAGGATGAAACGGTGCATGGACAGGAGCGAGAGGCCGACGGCGAAGAGACCGGGGCCGATGCCACCGTACCAAGCGCTCACGATGATCGCGGGGATGAACGGGGTGCCGCGAATCCCCGGGCGGTTCAGCGCCAGCGTGGCGAGCAACGCCAGAGCGACGCTCGCGATCGGTATGCCATATCGCAGGATCCATGAGACCGACGTGGGGACATTTGAATGGTGTCCCCGTCCGGAAGCTGGCGGGCCGCTCACGTCCGTCACCGGCCCCGAGCATAGCGGCCGGCCCCGCACCATGCCACGCGGCGCGCGATTTGCACTCCTCGTCGGGATGACGACTCGTCCACCGTTGCCTCCGTTCACTCAGGAATCAGCTGCCGAGAAAGTCCGATTGGCCGAAGATGGTTGGAATTCCCGGGATCCGGAAAAAGTCGCCCTGGCGTATACGCCGGACTCGCGCTGGAGGAACCGCTCGGAGTTCGTCAACGGAAGGCCGGAGATCGTCGCCTTCCTTGCGCGCAAGTGGAACAAGGAGCTGGACTACCGGCTGATCAAGGAGCTTTGGACCTTCAGGGGACCTCGGATCGCAGTCCGCTTCGCGTACGAGTGGCACGATGACTCCGGGAATTGGTACCGCTCGTACGGCAACGAGAACTGGGAATTCGACGAGGATGGCCTGATGCGGTTGCGGCTGGCCTGCATCAACGATCTTCCCATCAGGGAATCGGACCGGAAGTATCGCTGGCCCCTGGGACGGCGTCCGGATGGCCATCCGGGATTGGCCGACCTTGGTCTATAGGCGCGGCCAGGCATCGCTCTTGCTAGGTCCACTTGCAATCGGGCGCACGAAAGCTGCCGTCCCTGGACTCAAGGAGCGTGCAATGAAACCGATCCGGATCCTCGCTGCCTCAGTACTGGCCGTGGCTGCCTGCTCGCATGCGCAGCCGCCTCCTTCCGCCTCGGTGCAGCCGGCCGTGGAAGCAACTCCGCCCCCCGCGCCGCCCGCTCCTATCCTGCCAGCCGAATCGGCGCCGGCTCCGCGCACCGTGGAGATCGTCGCGACCAGCGTCTACTTCGCCTTCGACAGCTCCGAGCTGAGCCCGGAGACGCGAGCGACGCTGCAGACCTTGTTCGATCAGGCGCGGCAGCGCCCGGACCAGGACCTCCGCATCGAGGGGAATTGCGACGAACGTGGCACGCGCGAGTACAACCTGGCGCTAGGGCAGAGGCGGTCCGACGCCGCGAAAAACTACCTCGTGGGCCTCGGACTGGATGCATCGCGCATCACGGCAATCAGCAACGGCAAGGAACGGCCGCGCGCGCTCGGAGACGACGAGGCCGCATGGAGCCAGAACCGTCGCGATGATCTGATGCCGGCAACGGGGGCCGTCAGCCAGATCTCCCACTGAGTCACACTCGCCGTCCGTTCAGGGGTCGTGGCGGAGCGGCGCTGCCCAGAGATCCGACACCCCTGTCGGTGAACCGATCAAAAGAAGGCGCTCTCCTCGAATTTTTGAAGCCGCCGCGTCCGCCGGGTCGTTGGTCCAGATCCTGCTTCCCTGGAGCCGTGAAATGATGATCTCAACCAAGTACCTCGACGACTCCCTCGCGTCCGACAAGATGCTGGCTGATCGCGCCCGGAGAGGGAGCGGGGCGGCATTCGCGGCCCTGGTGACGCGGCACCGCGAAACGGTCTACGCGATCACGAGGAACATGTGCGCGACCTCGGCTGAGGCTGAGCAGGCGCTCCAGCAGGCTTTCCTTTCCGCCTGGCGCGAGCTCGGGTCCTTTCCCGCGGGCGCGAAGTTCACGACCTGGCTGTATGGGATCGCGATGAGGACCACATTGGAGCTCCGGCAGCGCGATGGCGGCCGGTCTTTGGGCTCGCTGGAGGCATTCCTGCCGGGTTTCGACCGCGCAGGCCGTCTCGTCGCCAGCAAGGGCCGGCGCCCCGAGCTGGACGGTAGCTCTTCGGGACCGTTTGAGCTCACGGGACTCCTGCGCGAGGCGCTCGAGTGCATCGACGATCAGACTCGCGGTGCGTTCGTCCTACGCGACCTTCTCCTGCTGCCGGTCGACGAGGTGGCCGCCATCCTGCAAACGTCGCCCCAGGCGGTTCGTCGAGACGGACATCGGGCTCGCTTGATGCTCTCTGGATTCGTCAGTCAGCTCTGACCGCTCGACGCAGGCAACCTCAGTCTGGCAGGATCGGGCCGTACTTCTTCAGCCGCTCGATCAGCGATCCGCGGCTCAGGCCCAGGCGTCGCGCGGCCTCCGACTGATTTCCACCGACCGCCGTCATCACCCGGCCGATCAGCGTGCGCTCCACCGCCTCGACATGATCGCGGAGGCTGACTTTCCGGTCGAGCTGTGCCGACGCACCCCTTCCGGCCTGAACGTTTTCCCGCGGGAGCCAGCTCTCGTCCGTCGAGAGCACCTCGGTGTCGGAGACGATCACCCACCGTTCGATCACGTTCTGCAGCTCGCGGATGTTCCCCGGCCAGGAGTACGTCCGCAGCATCTCCAGGGTCTTTTCATCCACGGCACGCACCTTCTTCGCGGCTCTATCCGCATGGAGGCGAATGAAGTGGTCGACCAGGGAGGGGATGTCGTCTCGTCGCTCCCGAAGGGGTGGGACCTCGATGGGAAATACGTTGAGCCGGTAGAACAAGTCGCTGCGAAAGGTGCCGGCCGCAATCGCGGCCGGCAGGTCGCGATTGGTGGCCGCGATCACGCGCACATCGACCCGGATCGGTTGACTCCCGCCCACCCGCTCGAATTCGCGCTCTTGCAGCACGCGCAACAGGGCGATCTGCGTCTCCGCGGGAAGGTCGCCGACCTCGTCCAGGAAGATCGTTCCCCCTTCCGCCATCTCGAAGCGGCCCCGGCGCTGCTGCAGCGCTCCGGTGAACGCTCCCTTCTCGTGACCGAACAACTCCGAGGCGATCAGCGAGGGCTGGATGGCGGCACAATTCACGCTGACGAGGGGTCGCGAGGACCTTTGGGACCGGCCGTGGATTGCATGCGCCACCAGCTCCTTTCCCGTCCCCGTCTCTCCCAGGATCAGCACCGTCGATTCCGTCGGCGCGACGCTCGTCACCCGATTCAACACGGCCTTCAGCGCGGGGCTGGTGCCCACGATGTTCTCGAGAGCGTTCCTCGCGCCTTTCTTGCCCCTGGTCGGGCCCTGGTAGCGGACCATCGCCTGCCGGATCGCCCCCAGCAGGGCCTCATCGTCGAAGGGCTTGGTGAAGAACTCGAAAGCTCCGGACTTCATGGCCCGCACGGACATGGGGATGTCGCCGTGACCGGTGAGGAAGATGATGGGAATCTGGAGATCGGTCTTGGCGAGCTCCTGTTGCAGATCCAGCCCGCTCAGCCCCGGCAGCTTCACATCCAGCACCAGGCAGCCCGGTATCTCCGTCCGCGGCCTGACCAGGAACTCCTGCGCCGACTTGAACGTCTCTACCCTCAGCCCCGCCGAACGGATCAAGCTTGCCACGGACTCGCGCACTGCCAGATCGTCATCCACGACGTAGACCGGTGGATATGTCTCGCTCATGGGCTACCTCATTTCGGGCTCAGAGCTGCCTGGACCGCAGTCAGCAGCGCCTCTTCGCTGAATGGTTTGAGCAAGAAATCCACCGCGCCTCCCCTCAGGGCCCGGGACCGCAGTTCTTCATCTCCATGTGCGGTGATGAAGATGACCGGCACTTCCGGATGGATGGTTCCCAGACGGCTCTGCAACTCGAACCCGCTCATCCCGGGCATGCGCACGTCGAGGATCAAGCAATCCGTCTCGCGCGCGCGATCCGAGCTCAAGAACTCCTCGGCCGAGGCAAACACCACGACTCCGAAGCTGACGGACCTGAGCAAGCCCCCGACGGAGTCACGTACGGAGTTGTCGTCATCGACCACTGATATGAGGGGAATGTTCGCCATCGGGACCGGTCGCTCCAGTCCCGACATGATCATCCTCCCAGCGAGCAGGTCAATTACACCAAGGTATAGCCACACCAAGGTATATGCCGCGACGGCGCGCCTATCCGCTCTTGTCGCGACGGATCCCCAGCTTCTCGGCCATCCTGACCAGGTCCGCCAGCGAGCCTGCGCGCATCTTCTGCATCACCTGTCCCCGATGGACCTTTACCGTGACGATGCTGGTGCCCAGCTCGGCGGCGACCTGCTTGTTGAGCAGCCCCGCGACCACCCGCTCCATCACTTCCCGTTCACGCGGCGTCAGCGATCCATACCGATCGTTCAGCTCGCCCATTTCCGCTTGCCGCCGGCGGATGGCCCGATCGCGCTCGATCGCCCGCGCAATCGCATCCAGCAACTCCCCCTCGAGGACCGGCTTGGTCAAGAACTCCAGGGCCCCTGCCTTCATCGCCCGCACCGACGTGGGAACATCGCCGTGCCCCGTGATGAACACGACGGGAATCTCCAGGTTGAGCTCGCGCATCCGCGATTGGAGATCCAGCCCGCTCAAGCCCGGCATCCGGACATCGAGCACCAGGCAGCTGGGAGCATCCGCGGGCGCGCGGGCCAGGAACTCTTGTGCCGTGGCAAAGGTCTCGACCTTCAAGCCTGCCGACCGGACCAGGCTCGCGAGTGCCTCTCGGATCGAGGCATCGTCGTCCACCACGAATACGGTTGCGTCCGGCTCGGGCATGGCTTTCCCACCTGACTGTACTCGAACACCTTCGGGTCCGCAGCTGCGCCAGCGCACGATTTTTGCACATTGCTGATCGGTAGCCGGGCGGGCCGCCCAACCCGGCGGGCGCCGCCATCGTCAACGCCGTCGGCCCCATCCGCCAGGTCGTCGAGGGCACGGGCGGTTCGCCAAGGCGCTATCTGGTGATCCTCAGGCGGCACACCTGCCGTCACCGGCGCGCCCGTGCAGGTGCAACTCCAGTAGCACAGCCCTTTCGCCCCCTGGGGCCACGGATTCCGGCGCTCGTCGAGGCCAGACCGCCTCCGGTCGGATCCGGCGCGTCGGCCGGCGTCCCGGTTCGTCCAATCTCCAGCATCAAGATCCATGAAGACACAAGGAGATCTGCAATGTCCGACAAGCTCATCGTCTCGCTCGCCGCCGCGGTCGCGCTTTTCGCTGCCGCGGGCGGGGTCGCGCGTGCCGACCCCAACCCGACCCACTCCGACGAAGACCGATCGCCGGCCCGATCTTCGAGGGACGCCGGGATCGATGCTGCCGGGACGGGCAACCCGGCCGGTCAGGACCACAGGGGCCAGGTCACGGGTAGCCACTCGTCCCTCTACGATCAGATCAACGCTGCCGAGGCGGGGAGCCCGGACAGCGTCGAAAACAAAGACCAGCAGGGCCCCCCGGCGGATGGGAACGGGCAGGACGCGGAATAGCGGGTCGACCCGGACCTCGCCCATCACTCCTTCATCCGGACCGTGACGTCCGCGCTCATTCCCGGGCGCAGCTCGACCCCGGGAGGACCATCCAGGCGGATGAGCACCGGGATGCGCTGTACGACCTTCACGGAATTTCCTGTCGCATTGTCGGGCGGCAGCAGAGCGAAGCGCGCGCCGGTCCCGCCCGCGACGCTTTCGACGTGGCCGCGAAATTTGCGCCTGCCATGAGTGTCGAGGCGAACCGTGGCGCTCTGGCCCGCGCGCATCCCGGCGAGCTGGCCTTCCTTGAAGTTGGCCACGACCCAGACGTCGTCGAGCGGCACGATGGCGAGGAGAGGGCGGTCGGGGCTGACGGTCTGGCCATCCTCGACGCTGCGCCGCGAGACGACGCCGCTGCGGGCCGCCCGCACCGTCGTATAGGAGAGATTCAGCTCCGCGAGCTTGAGGGCCGCGTCGGCTTGTAGCGTTTTCGCTTCCGCCAGGGCGAGCGCGGCGCGCGCCGAAGCGACCTGCTCCGGAGCGGTCTGGGCGGCGGTCAGCCGTCCTTTCGCGAGCGCCAGGCCGCCGCTCGATGCGGCGTGGCCGGCATATGCCGCGCTGACCCGGGCCCGTTCCCTCTCGTATCGTGCGCTGGCGGCCTCGAACTCCGCCTGCTTTAGATCTAGATCCGCTGCCGGCAACACGTTCGCCTCGACGAGCGCGCGTGCCCGCTTCAGATTCAGCTCGGCCAGCGATTTGCTCGACTCGGCGGCAGCGAGGTCCGCGTTCGCCTGCCCGACCGCGGCTGCCGCCGAGCTGATGGAAAATACCGCGGCGGTCAGGGCGCCCTGGGCCTGGACCAGGTTCGCCGGAGCGGCCTTCTCGGTGAGCGCGAGCGTCGAGCGGGCGCCGTCGGCGGCCGCGCGTGCCGCCGCCAGGTCGGCGCGGGCAGCATCGACCTTGGCCGCGTAGTCG
>Ga0137394_10002971_pt1 | contig 12687 bp, 12 predicted proteins | sample czobulk116metaG_FD_108278 | JGI IMG/M metagenome (GOLD analysis project Ga0137394, IMG submission 108278) | Vadose zone soil microbial communities from Angelo Coast Range Reserve, California, USA - czobulk1.16 metaG | ecosystem: Environmental > Terrestrial > Soil > Vadose zone | place: USA... | reverse complement strand
ATTTCCCTTCGCTAATCGTCGCCGAAGATGGCCGCGTACATCCGGAAGGCATGGTCGTTGCTTCGTTCAAGTCAAGTGGCGTGCCGGCCGCGAAAGACTGGCTTGCGAAGATGCGGCTACGCCAGATCGACATGTTCGGCGGCGTCTACGCGCTATCGAGCAAGAAGAAAAAGTTCCCCGAAGGCACGGCGTTCGTCACGAACGTCGATCCTGCCGGCAACGTCTCGCTTGAAACCTATCAAGGCGCGAAGCAAGCGCACGAAGCGATGGCTTCGCTCAGACGGCTTGGAAGGTTGCAAGTCGATGTTGAAGACTTGGAGCCAGACGATCATGACGCCGACGAAACGAACGGCAAGCCACCATTCTAAATTCCCGCTGGCGGGTCGGCTAACGGCAGGCCGCGAGTCTTTGAAGCTCGCTATCTTGGTTCGAATCCAAGCCCGCCAGCCAAACTTTCGGAAAGGAGGCGTTAAGCAGTATAACCCCCATAAGCATGGCGCTTAGAGAAGGGCGGAGCCGTTCCGAGCCGCCCTTCTCTTCAAGAAAAATCTAAACGAGGAGGAATGAATGGCAAGAGACGATCTAATGAAGTTTGCGGCAGAAGTAGGAGGAGGGCTTGCGCAATCACCAAGATCAATGACTCCGCGAGAACGGTTGGAACAAAAGAAACGGTATCTCGAATCGGAACTCTCGAATGTCAACGCAGCCCTAGATGCTCTGACAGCTCATCCTGACATCGAGAAAGTCTTTGAATTGGTCGGATTAGCACTGTAAGTTTAACAAAACACTAGACTTAACTAAAAAACGCCCTTCGGGACAGTTAATTAGGCTCCACGAAGGGCGTCTCTTTTCTCTAACTCGCTAACTAAGTACGCTTAAAAGTGCGTTTCCGTTCGATTTCCACTAGTCCTAGCGAGTCGTTTAGAAGCGTAACCCCAATCCTGCCGCGAATTGCATCTGATTACCGAGCACTTGCCCGCCGTTACTGAGGAAGCTCGACCGCACATATTTGATGTCCAGCGGCCTGACGGTCACGGTGTCGGACAGCTTGATGTCAAAACCTCCACCAAGACTCCAAGCAGGCTTTGCGAGATCTTTAGGCCCAGTGCCGATCAACGCTGTAGATCGTGCCGTGCCACCTTCTACGTTAGCGAAAGCTTCAACGCGGCTAGCATTAGCTGCGTACGTGGATGACTTCAGCAGGTGTTCGAGCGAGAAGCGATATTCCACCCCTCCGAGGGCCACAGTGACTTGCGGCGAGTTGAGGATGTAGACATCGCTGCGCATCGCTAAATGTTGCGATAAGCGAAGCGACAGGCCCGTAGCAAAGCCATTGTTGGTTTGCTGCTTCGAGTAAGCTCCGTAGACGCTGACATTCCACGCGTTCTCCAAAATGTCTGGAGGTTTGGGAGGCGGTGTTTGAGCCGCTGCTGTTGAAGCTAGAAACAAAAGCAGAACTGCGATTGATAATGCGATTCGATTGATCATAAGTCTCCTTATCCTTTCACTGCTCTTCGCAGCCAGCCTAGCAAGAACTCTGGCTTGTCGAGTTCGCAGTAGTACTTCACGAGCCGAGCTTTATATTCATCGAGCAAGCGATTTTCGTCCGCTGCATTGATCGCTTCTATTGTTGCGCTACCGATGATGCCATCCGCCACTACAGGGCCAGCTTCTACGGCTCCGAGCGCGAGCTGCAGCAAGCGGCCTGCTCTAACTGGCCCCATATTCACACTTGCGTCGAAGAGTTTTGTTGCTATGCGCTGGCTAGCGATATCATCATAGTGCCAGTAATCACGCTCGTAGATTGCTTCAGCTTCGATGCGCGTCAAGTTCTTGATATCCACGTTCGGATAACTCGATTGTGAGATGCCGTAGTTCGTAAGGCCACCAGGATCATGCGGGTCATTGACAAGTCCGCCTTCGTTGGCGATGACGAAATCAATAGCATCTTCGAAACGGCTCATCTCCGCTCCCTGTTATTCAACTCTTGCCGGATGATTTCGCGCATCTTCTCGTTCCTGCTTTCGAGCAATATCCGCATGTCCGCCATCATCTCTTCATTCGCGTTGCGCGCGATGTCGCGCATCTTGCCTTCCCACTCTTCTGTAGAGCGCTCGCCGGCTTTATTTAAGACCTTGCCATTCCCATCGCGTGGACGTGGATTCATGGAAGCTTTAGCAAGCCATTCGATGGCGCGTGCTAGCGCCACGACTGCACCGATAAGTATCGTTGTAGTTGTGAGGTCACTCATTCCTCACTTAGAGCCCCCGTTGATTTTTGCTGCGCGCTGCTCGTCTGTCCACACTTCGCGAGCTGGCGAAGGAAGAGGACTCTTTGCAAGGTACGCTGACGTAGTCATCACGCCGCTAAAGATGAACGTGATGCCCATGAGCGTGAAGAGATGCTTGAAGCCGTGTGCGGGATTGAAATGCTCCGGGTCGGTGTAGATGCCAGCGAATCCAGAACCGATCGCTCCAGCTCCCCCGCCGATGAAACCACTAACGAGTCCGTAGAGCCACAATCCCCAATTAAGTTTCATTATCTCTCCTTGAATGATACGTCTCGCTTGACCTCACTCCCGCGAAGTGAACCGTCATAAGCAGAAGCGCCGTTGCCAAGCGGTGACTTGCCATCCCGAGTTGTGATCGCATAATCTCTCTAAGCCCTCCTGAGTTACTGCCGCCAGTTCACGATCACCTGAACGGCGTACTGCCCTAAAGCCGTAGGTGGCGTGAACGGTGCGGCAATTCCGACAGTTGGTCCTGTTGTGCTGATAGTGGCAGGGAGAGCTACAGCAACAGGTCCGGCGATGACGGCATTTGTAAGCTGATTGATCGTCTGCGTAGTGAACCCTGAAACGCAAGCGGTGAGTACCGTCGTACTGCACGCCCGACTTAATGGCTGGGTAAAGTCATAGTCCCAAAGGAACTGGGTTGGTGTGGTACGAAGGTTGATCGGCAGGGTCGGGAGCACTGGAAAGCTCACTGAAGCGACTGGCCCGGTTCCTCCAGTCTGCCCATAAACCAATGCGGCAGAAACGGCCAGCAGTAACGCGGCAAGAATCGAAATTCGTAATCTCATGGCTTTTTTCCCTTATAGCAACTGCAATCTTGCGCCAAGCAATTCTTGTGCGACTTCGGCATCGGGCCTTCCATGACGATCCAGCGCCACTTCGGATGGATGACTTTTTGCGCTACGTCTCCGAGAACTTCGAGCATGTCTTTCGTTGTTCTCACTGGCTAGAACCAGCTGGCCTACCAGGCGGCGGCGGCGCTACATTCGCCGTGAACGTCGGTGTAGTGGCTTGCCATGTGCCGGAAGATTGGCTCTCCGTCTTGGCTGCATCTGTTCCAACTGCTGCGATGTAATAACAATTCACAGCACCATCGGCCATGCCGCTGTCGGTCCAAGTCAGCGCAGTGATAGGCGTAGGATTCAACCGCGTAAAAGAACTGAGCGGCGTTCCTACGCAAGCGCCTGCGAAGCGATAGACATTGTAACCGCTGACAGTTCCTGTCGAAGCTGCCCACGTGATCGTGTTGCTGTGAACTGTTTGCGCCGATGTGCTAGTGGCGCAGCAAAGAATGAAAAGAATTAGACTCAGCTTTCTCATGTATCCTCCCTTGGTAAATCCCATATCCTGCTTGTGTTGTGCTCCCGCCATAGGCAAAGATGTTGCAGAACTTTCCGTGACCGTCTTTCCAGCAACCCTCAGCGACGGCGGGCAGCACGATGGTGTTCACTCCAGTAGCGACGCCGAAGAAAGCCCATGCCGATCCATACCCTTCACTACAAGCTTCGACGCCGTTGTTGTGACGGCATTTGTGCAAGCCGTAAGCATGGATTCCAGCCGCTCCGATGGTTGTGCCCTCCATCAGCAGAAAGCGCTTGTGATGCTTCACCCAATCGAGTGGACCAGCCTGAACAGGGACAGCAAACCAAAGTGTAAACAGGAGAATAAATTTTCGCATTTCACCATCCTACAATAGCTTTGACTCCCGCCAACGTATCTGCCGCCTGCGTTGTGAATTGAATCGAAACTCTTTGTCCATCCGTGACGGCAACCGAATGCGTACCATCGATACAAGATGTCCCTGTTCCGATGGTGCAAGTAATCGCTGATCCTGCACCATCCACCAACACGGTCACAACGCCAGATGATGCGTTTGTTCCCGCCGCTGTTGCTGTTGCCTTGAGATTCTGAAGAGTTCGTGAGCCGGAAATCGTAATCCCTGTTCCTATCGCTGCCGATGTGCAAGTCGTCAGCGTGACGTTCGGGCCAGTCCCGTAGAGACCTAGCGTAGATGCCGCCGTTCCAACGCCAGTGCATATCCCCTTAACGGAGTGCCCATCGGCTATCAGAGTCCCTAGGATATTATTCGGAATCGGGAGCGTATTCCCGCCAAGGTCGTTGAACACGCCACCTGCTATCAGATTCAGTCCATTCCCGGTAGCATTTCCCTTGCAGGTAGAATCAGTCATGCGGATGATCGAACTGCCGTCAACGTTGCAGCCATTCGCTCCAGTTACAAGATGTTGGTCGAACTGAGCGCCGTACAAGTTGCAGATCGCAGTGCTAATGCAGCGCAAAGCGTCTACTGAAGCCTGGTCGATGTTGCTGGTTCCATAAGCGTTGAACGTTCCGCCAATAATTTGAATTCCGTCATTACCAGAACCCCCAGGTCCGTATACTCCGGCATAATCGTTGAGCGTCACGCCTGCGTTCACGGTGAGCGCGATTCCGCCAGCATCACCTGAAAACACATTGTAAAAAGACACTTCTGGAATTTGTTGGCTGGCATTACCTGGCTGGAATACTACGATACCAGCAAACCCGCAAGCGTCAATAAATACATCTTTATAAGATGAATTTGTGCCACTCGTTTTCAAGCCATACAAAGTGTTGGAAGTGGCATTGGCTCCGAATCCCACGCACTGTACTTGGTCCATCACTACGACGCCGACTGGATTAGTGCTATTGCCGCTCCCAAGAACGGACAAATTCCCAATGTTGATGCCACTTAGATTATTCCCCAGACCGTCTATCGTAAAATCCCGCATTGTGTAAGATGTTCCAGCCCCGGCGTTCGGTCCAAACATTCCTGGGTATGCACTGCTTCCAGTAGGGCAAGTAGTCAAATCAAATGTACCACCCTGCGAGATGAGCGGAAGAACGATGATGATGGTTGTCCCCGCCCCCGCAGCCTGAATTGTGGGCCGAACATAAGCGTTATAAGAACCGTTGTTGGGGAAAGTAGAGGCATTCCAAAGGCATTTATGGGTGAAGGTAATACCCGCAGGCATTTGGTAGATAACATCAGCGTTGGAACTGGCGGACGTGTTGGCCGCAGCATTCCAAGCAGAATTGAGCGGATCGCTTCCGGCACTGTCATCCGTCCCCCAAGCACATATCGCGGTGCCCGTGACGGTGGAAGTACTATTGTTGGATGATTGGATGCTTTGCGCGCTGTTGATGCTTGCGATCGTTCCAATTTGTACAACAGGCCCGTTCACCGTAGAACCGCCAGTACAAAAAATAACTTTACCTATATCCGCTGCCGTAAAATTGCCGTCGTTGCTGGTGGCGAAAGTAATCGTTTTGTTGGCGGCTGTAGTCGAGGCATCCTTCACTCGGTGTCCGTCAAATTTAGCCCCGAATGCGACTGGATTAGCATAGGCCACACCGCCATCCGCAGAAATGAAAAATTGGTTTGCTAGTGGGCCGCAACTTACGATGCTGTTGTTTGGTAGTTGGAATTGCTGGCCTACGGTACATGTGGCAGGCAGTACAGAGACAACGGTGATGCCACCGCCTGCACCGCTCGGGCCAGCCGGCCCTTGGGGGCCGGTGTTTAGTCCAGTAGAAATCGTGATGCTGATCGTTCCGCTTGTGTACGTCGTCACGTCTGCGCATATATCCGTGAAGCCGTTCGTGCTGTAGGACGACGTTCCTACGGCACTCTGTGTCCCTGCTGTGCTCCACGAGCCGCCGCCATTGTTCGACTCGCGGACAGTGACAGTGCCGGAAAACGTGCCGCTGAGATTGACGGTCGTAGTCGAAGCGTTTGAGGGGAGCACTTGCCACAGGAAGCTACCCGTCGTCGAGCATGTACCTGCGTCTTGGACTATCAAGCTACCGCCTAGCGGGTTTGAAGCCGTGCGTTGAGCGTAGCAAAGCGAAGGGAGAAGCAAAAAGATGAGTAAGAGTTTTTTCATCGCATCACTCTCCAATTCCAAGTTGCGGCGGTCGTCAGTTAATCGTCTCCGCGATCAGTTGCCGCTGCGTCGCTACATTACTTGCGCTGGCGCTTGAAAAAGCTATAGTCGTTTGCAGGAAAAGCTGTGCTGTCGAATCAATCGTTCCAACTGTCGCCGTGTTTGTATCGCCAAAGTCACTATCGGCAGCGGTCGCTAGTGTCGAGAGATCGATTAAGAATTCTCCGCTCGCTTCGTAAGCAGAAGATGCTCCAGCAGTCTGCGTGGTAATCTCGCTGCGCAGACTGAAATTGTCGTTCGTGATTTGAACAGTGCCAAGCGCCGTAGACTGAATATTAATTGGTGAAATGACTGTACCGCTTCCGCAGCCGCTTACGGTGCATAGCTTGATCTTCAGCGTTATCTGCGAAGTAGAAGCGGCGGGCGTCGAATACACTCCTTTAACTTTCACACGCAGCGTGCGGCCTACTCGGTTTAGCGTGCCTGCTGGGATCGTGCAGGCCATCAGGTTCTGGTCAGCAGTTGTGCTTGTTCCTGGTAACGTCACGCCCGTGACATTTGTGCATTGCCATGCGCCACTAGGAGAACTCAAACCATTGTTGTTATTGTTCCAGCTTGGTGTGTGTGTTGTAGAATCACCAAACATGCGGTCATTGCCAACCGACCCGCTCGCCGCACCGCCTTCTCCAAGCTGAATATTGTTTCCTCCGCCGATGTTCAATGGCTGATTGAAGATGTTAACTGGGGTGTTGCCGCCGAACGTTGATCCTCCATTGGGGTCGCCTATGTTTATGTACGGATTCACTGTCGGATTGAAATAGCCGGATGAAAACGTACCAGAAACTCCGATAGTTCCAAACTGGAAGGTCGTTGCACTCCCTGAATTAGTGACTGCTTGAATCATCGCCGTATTCGTGGAATAGTACGGTCCTACGATATTTAAGAATCCACCTGATTGGCTTATAAATGTTGATGGAACGCTTCCGCTAGGGAAGTCCTGATAGAACTGCGGATTGAGCATGAGCACGCGGCCAGCGCTCATCAGGAATGGTATAGTTGTGCTATTACCGTTTGGATTTTCGCTGTGTAGATTGTTAAATATCACTACGGCGAGTGAATTAGAAATGTTAAATTGGCCGCTATCAAAACTGCAATCGGTGAAGCCTATGTCGATAGGAGCGGTGCCAGAAATTTGCACGTCATTGGCATTAGTTCCCGCACTGGGAGTGAAAGTCCCGAAAACCGTATGGTCAAAGCGGACATTCTCCATTCCGGAAGCTCCGCTCAAATTATAGAGGAGGTCTTGCGTATTGTTGATAAATACGGAATGGTCGCTTTTGAAGCCCCAAGCAGTCGCATTCCCCCAAGTGATGCCAATCGTGAAACCTGACAGAGTGTTGTTCTTCCAATAAACACCTACTGAGGCATGTGTCGCGTCACCAATTTGAAGACCTGTACCGGAGTTTCCACCACCTCCAGCAAAGCCGCCTGGACCATATATGGTACAGTTCTCTACACCGGCTCCCCAATCAGTATAAGCACCATTAAGTGTAGCTTGTTTGAAAAGGAAGGCCGTGCCGCTGCCTGTGAACGTCAGTGTTTGATATTTGGTTTGGCAATCAAATCTCACTGGTTGGCTGAGGACGAGATTCCCCATAGGAATAGTGTAAGTGCCGTTTAGAAACACAATTTTTCTTGGTCCGCTGAATGTCGTTGCTGTCGTCCATGTCGTTCCAGCGCTTGAATCAATCCAGATTTCTCCTGGAGACGTGCCCAGTGAAGCATCGGCGGTATTGACCTTTGCGCCTAAGTCTGCTCCAGCAGTAGAACTATTTACACAGCGTATGCTGTCCAAATTCGAACAGAGTAATGCCCCCGTGAACGTCACCGTCCCGCTGAACGTCATCGTCTGCGACAGCACGTTGAACGGCCCAAGGTTCACGCCGCCGGGGAGCGTGATCGTATAATCGTAACCAAGCGTATTCGGAGCGACCCACACGCCCCAGTTGTTCTGAGCGTCGGGAGATGCAACGCACGTCGTTGTCCCATCGCGAACGATCTGCGTAGCACCAGCGCAAGGCGTCGCGAGTGTCTGATCTGTGTAAGTCGTCGCGAGATTCGTGCATGGAACAGCGTTCGCAGGATGGAGGCAGAATTTCACGATTGGCGAAGCTGGCAGCACGACGACGTTCGTCGAAGTCCCGACAGTACCTTGCTGCGTGACTGTGCTGCTGAACCGGATTCCTTGCGCGGCGGCGCTTGAAGCGAAAAGCAAAAATAATACAAGAAATCGGTTCATCAGAAGATTACCGCCTTCAGAAGCTGCCCTGTAACTGAATTTCCAACGTTCGCGACGCTCATCGTCACTGTGACAAGCAACGTGTTAGAGATCGTCGTATTGATCGCGATAGTTGGAGCACCAACAGTTCCCGCGCTACCGAAGACTCCAACCGCCGTGCTGCCTGTCAAGCCACATGACCAATTCGCAGTTCCTCCAGCACCTGCTGTAAGAACGGAAAATTTCCCAAAGAATAGATATGGCTGATTATTGTTCACTGCTGTCGATACAGCAGGTACGGCGTTCGAGCATGCAGTACCTGCGCCGACATTGACAGTGAATTGAATCGTCATATTAGAAGCGATGCTTGCAAGTCCAGTCAAATCGGCGACCATCTCGTTACCTGCTGCTAATGTATTTGCAGGTATCGAACACGACAGCAACGTTGTTGTAGCGACGCTATTCGTCACAGTGACGGGACCGATCGCCGTGCAGCCCACAGAAGCGGCGGAAGCAATTCTAATTTCCGGCCCAAACAAATCGATTATGTAAGTTCCAGCGGAAGCATTAGTCGCCAGCAAACGGCCAATAACTTGACCTCCGCTTACAGGAAGGGATGGAGGCGCAATCCCTGAATCATGACAATCACCAGCCACAGAAGAACTGATTTGCACGTAATTACCAGCTGTAACGGCATTATCAAATACACATGAAGCCGAGCCATTCTGCTGAATCGTCGCGTTGCCGGTGTTGCCTGCCCCTGCAACAACAATGCCTGTTACACCGCCCGTGTCTCCAGCAGACGCAATGAGAGCAAAGCCAGCCAGCCCGCTTGGGTCAATCTTTGCTAGCTTGTTCAGCGTCGTTCCAGTAGTGACGTTGTTAGTCATCACGAGATACGTCGCTGGTGGACCAGTCACAACCGTACCGTTGATGTTCGGAGAAGTCAGCACCGCTCCCGTACTGCTTGATATAATCGGATTCACGAGCGTCTTATTCGTCAGCGTTTGTACTGCGTTGAGCTGCGCGAAACAATCCCAAATCGTCGTAAAACCGCGAAAGCAAGGAATGTCTGTGCGATACGCGAGCATCCCGGCAATACCGCCAGGATCGACAGTTCCGCTTGCGACGATATAGTTCGAACCGCCGTTGATGATCGAGTATGGATTCTTGTTGTTCTCGCGCCAGAGTTGAGTGCCGAGCGCGACGCTGCAAAGCTGACCGCTGACGCCCGTGTTCGCGACGATATCGTATCCAGTGTTCGTCATCCAGACACTTGCTTCACCAGCAGCATCGAGCGTCAACGGATTGGCGAGCTGGAACGTCCCTGTCGAGTCGGCATAGATCGCTTGTGGCGTAGATGTACCAGTCGCAAAGAAATTGACACAACCAGCTGCTAACGGCACGCCTGTCGCTGATAAAAATTGTTGGCGAACGAGTTGGAGCGGAGCAACGGCAACTTGCGCATAAAGCGGCGCAACGGCAAGTAAAAATAAAAGAAGTAATCTTTTCAACGTCTCGCCCTCCCGATCTCACTTTCTCCTGATTCTGGAATAGCGAAAGGAGTCAAGTTCCCAGCAGGCAACACTGAACGAGTCGCAAGTACTGAACGTCCAGGCATGCTCGCTTTCGTAGCTTTCTGCGGAAGGAACGACAGCGCATCTTTCGGCATCGATAGTTTCGCCGCAGCGCTCATCTTCGTTTGATTCCATAGGCCAAGCTGACTGAGAGAAGAAATGTTCGATCCTGTCCCGCTCGGGTTTGGATCAAATTGCAAGCGATTCGCTAGATCACCTTTGAGATAAAGCTCTTTTATTTCTTCTGGCGAAAAGAGCGCTTTCAAGTACGAATCCGAATATCCACCGATGCCATCATGCCCGATGCGAAAGCGGCTTTGCGCGATGTCTTGCACGACTTGACGCTTCAATGGTTCGAGCGCAGCATCCATCTTCTCCGCTTTCAACACGTTGATGTCCGCCGCTGAAGCGTTCGAGAGCATCGTCGTTACGCGCACAGGGTCTTGTGTGCGTCCGATCTTGTAAAGAATGCTCTGCGGATCGCCGTACTTCGTCGCATAGTCTTTCCATCCAGCGTTCGCAGCACGCCAGTCTTCCGTACCGCCATATTTCGCCGTTCCAGATTCAGCGGCGGAATCGGCGGCTTGTGACATCGCGCGAAAGATTCCCTGTGTTTGATTCGGCAGTCCTTCTGTTTCGCCCATCTCGCGAAAGAATTTCCGTAGCTGAATCGTCTGCGCTACAGTCGGTTGAAAACCTTCCGGCTTACCAGATAGGAGATCACTAACAACAGCGCGCATCGAGCGCGGCGTCTGCGCGAGGATTGCTTCCTCCACACCCATAGGAAGATTGCCTTTGACTTTGTTCCATGTAGCGGAGATCGGCGAGCCGTCTATCGGTTTATCCATCAAATAGTCGATCTTCGCGTAGCCTTGCGAAGCGTTGTCGTGCGAGACAGACTTTGCGACTTGCTGCGTATGCTTGATCTGTTCGCCTGCACTTTCCGCCGACAATCCAGCACGCTTCGGGTCAACGTCATCCATGAAGCTGTTTACCGCTTGTCCGAACTTTACTTTTTGTTCCGCGAGCGCATTCGCAAGTTCCTTGCCGCCAACCGCTGCTGTCGTTCCAGCTTTCTGAAGGTTCTGCGCCATCGCATCTTCCGTAGCTTGACCGGGCGTCAGCTTGATTCCTTCATCGCTTGCATGCTGCAAGACTTCACGCGGCGTGTTGTTCAGAGCAGGTTGAATCTGCCCCCCAGCACGCGGCGCATCGGCCTCAATGGTAGAGAGCTTGCGACCGAGGGCTTCTTCCACAGCAGCAACAGGAGAAATGCGGCTCCAAATTCTGCCGCCAAGTTCAGGAATGAAAGGAATCGCAGCAACTCCGATGTCAGTAGCTGTGCGGCCAAGAGCCCCCGGAAGATCAGTCTTCGCTTGTTCGACGCGTTGCTTACCAGTTTCATAAAGACCAACGCCGGGAATCGGGGGCGCTGATGCTGTCCCTGTTCCCTCTGAAGAGAATAATCCTTTCACGATGTCTTTTGCTTCGCCCCATGCGTTAGATAGGAAACCTTGAGTCGGTGGAGTTGGGTTCGCTTCGCGGTACGCAGATGAAAACTTGTAAGGGTCCATTCTTAGCTTACTGTTTTTGTCCGAAAGGAATCCACTGGTAAGATCGGCATCTTCCGGAAGGCCGTATTTCTGTTTGATAGCAGCATGAGGATCGCCAGCGGAGGCAGAAGCGTACTTAGAAAAATCAATGCCAGGAGCGGCAGGACTCGATCCGTATTTCGTCCAATCGATTTGAGCAGGAGCAGACATTTATTGCTTAACCTCATAGCCAGCTGCTTTAGCTTGCCGCGTCGCTTCCTCGACTGAAACATTATGATCTTTCGCGGCTTGCGCAATCTGAGCGCTCGTAATAGTTTTAGCATTCCCGCCACCGCCTTGCCCTCCGAAGCGCTTCTGAATATCACCGATCTGTTCTTGATACGATTGATGGCGGTTAGCCATGTCCTGCTTCAAGACTTTCGCGACGCTAAGAGCTTGCCCGTAAGTAGCACTTGCAGGAATGAACGCTTCGATTTCTTTCCTCGCCGTATCGGAAAGCTGACCCGTCAAGCCAGGCGAAGAAGTGACTTTCGCGATCTCGTTCACAGCGACTTGCCGCGCTGCGTCGAGTGCGAGTTGATCCTCGCTCCCCGCGAGTAGTTTAGCACCCGTGCGCAGCGGAGCGTTAAGAAGCGGAATTCCCGTGTTGATCGCTTTCTGCGCCAAGCTCGTGAACAAATCGAGATTCTTGTTCGCCGTTTTCTCGAATGCACTTACTGCATCTAGATTCGATTGCAGCTTCGTGAGCGATGCTTTGTTGGCGGCGTACTCAGCAGTTCCAGCGGCGAGAGAAGCTCCTGGATGAAGTTCCGAAGCGCGCTGCATAATCGTGCGACCGAGCGCGACGCCAGCAGGACCACGGCCAGATGGAGGTAGCTTTCCCGTTTGAAAGTAATTCTCCGCTTGCTGATCGATAGCTTCTGGTGACAATCCACCAGTTGCCCCGCCAGCAAGCTCATACTGAGTTTTTGCCGGGACTTGCTTCATCGCTATTTCATAATCAGAAGGGCCTTTACCGGGATGCTTCGCGAGCCAGTCATTTAACTCACGTTGCGCTGGTGGT
>Ga0137394_10002970_pt1 | contig 12688 bp, 11 predicted proteins | sample czobulk116metaG_FD_108278 | JGI IMG/M metagenome (GOLD analysis project Ga0137394, IMG submission 108278) | Vadose zone soil microbial communities from Angelo Coast Range Reserve, California, USA - czobulk1.16 metaG | ecosystem: Environmental > Terrestrial > Soil > Vadose zone | place: USA... | reverse complement strand
TGGCGCTCGCCGAGGAATTCGCCGGGGCCGCGCAGCTCGAGGTCGTGGCGCGCGATCTCGAAGCCGTCGCTCTCCTCGTAGACCACCTTGAGGCGCTCGCGCGCTGCCGGCGAAAGCTCGGCGCCGAAGAGCAGGATGCAGACGCTATCGCGCGCCCCCCGGCCGATCCGGCCACGCAGCTGGTGCAGCTGGGCGAGGCCGAAGCGCTCGGCGCTCTCGATCACCATCAGCGACGCGTTCGGCACGTCCACCCCGACCTCGATCACCGTGGTGCACACCAGAAGATCGATTTTCCCCGACTTGAACGCGTCCATCACCGCCGCCTTTTCCGCGGGCGCGAGCTTTCCGTGGAGCAGGCCGACCCGCGGTCCTTTCAGCTCCCGGCCGAGGCTCGCGTACGTGTCGAGCGCGGTCTGCAGATCGCCCTCCTTCGATTCTTCGATCACCGGGCAGACCCAGTAGCACTGCTGGCCTTCTGCGCAGGCCTCGCGGATGCGGGAGACCACCTCGCCGCGGCGCTCCGCCGAGACGAGGCGCGTCGCGACCGGACGGCGTCCGGGCGGCAGCTCGTCGATCACCGAGACGTCGAGGTCCGCGTAGTAGGTCATGGAGAGCGTCCGCGGGATCGGCGTCGCGCTCATCATCAGCTGGTGCGGCCAGGCTTCCTGCGCCTTGCGGCGCAGCTTCAGCCGCTGGCCGACGCCGAAGCGGTGCTGCTCGTCGACCACCGCGAGCGCAAGGCTCGCGAACTCAACGCCCTCCTGCACCAGGGAGTGGGTGCCGACGACGATCTGCGTTTCGCCCCGCGCAACGGCCTCGAGAACCGTCTTCTTCTGCTTCCGCGCCAGGCCGCCATGCAGCCACGCGAGCCTTACCCCGAGAGGCATCAGCCACTCGTTGAACTTGCGCCAGTGCTGCTCGGAGAGAATCTCAGTCGGCGCCATCACCGCGGCCTGATGACCCGCGTCGACCGCTGCCAGGCAGGCGACGGCGGCAACGATGGTCTTGCCGCTGCCGACATCGCCCTGCAGCAGCCGCTGCATCGGCGTCGCAAGCGCAAGGTCGTGCAGCACCTGCTGCACCGCGCGCTCTTGTGCGCGGGTGAGCGTGAACGGGAGCTTGCGGACGAAGTGCCGCAGCAGCGCGCCGTTCGCGGGCAACGCATGCGCGCGGCGGGTGCGCCGCTTTTCGTATGCAAAGCGCATCGAAAGCTGCTGCGCGAGGAGCTCGTCGAACTTCATGCGCTGCCAGGCCTCGTGCGTGCGGTCCGCGAGCGCGGAAAGTTCGACTCCTGGCGGCGGCCTGTGCAGCATGCGCACGCTGTCGGCAAAACCTTTTACGCGGTAGGTGCGCGTCAAGCGGGGAGGCAGCGTGTCCGCCAGGTCTGCGCAGTCCAGTTCCTGAAGCACCCGCGCACGCAGCTCGGCCTGGGAGATCCCTGAGGTGCTCGGATAGATCGGTGTCAGGCTCTCCGGCAGCGGCTCGCCCTCATCGACGATGCGGTAGCGCGGATGCGCCATCTCGGCGCCGAAGAAGCCACGCCGCAGCTCGCCGAAGGCGCGCACCCGCCTCCCCGCCTCTGCGGCCTGCTGGAATTGCCGCAGCTGGCTTCCCCAAAAGTTGAAGAAACGCAGTACCAGGCCTTCGGCGTGCACGATGAGCTGACGCTTGGGGCGGTACATGACCCTCGCCTTGAGCACCCTCGCCTCGAGGTTCACCGGCCTGCCCTCCGGCGCGGACTCCGGCGCCGCGAGCGCCGTCTCGTCCTCGTAGCGCAGCGGCAGGTGCAGGACGAAGTCGAAGCCCGAGCGCAGCCCGAGCTTTTCGAACTTGCCCGTGGACTTCACCCCCTGTGCAGGATGGCGTCGATCTCGACCAGGGCGCCGCGCGGCAGGCCGGCCACGCCGACGGCCGCGCGCGCCGGATAGGGCTCGCGCACGTACTGCGCCATGATCTCGTTGACGCGCGCGAAGTGCGCGAGGTCGGTCAGGTACACGGTCATGCGCACCGCGTCGTCGAGGCGCATGCCCGACGCGTCGGCCACGGCCGAGAGGTTGCGAAACACCCGGTGCGTCTGCCCCTCGATACCCTCGGCGAGCTGCATGTTGTCCGGGTCGAGGCCGATCTGGCCCGAGAGATACACGGTGTCGCCGGCGCGCACCGCCTGCGAGTACGTGCCGATGGCGGCCGGGGCGCCCTTCGATTGGATCGCGTTCTTCATGGGGGTATCTTAGCCCAATGATTTCCGCGCTAGAGAAGCTCCTCGGTACGCCGCGCGACGGCGCCCTGCTGCGCTACTCGCTCGGGCTCGAGTATCAGAAGGCGGGCAATGCGCAAAAAGCGCTGGAGCACCTGCGCGAGGCGGTAACGCGCGATCCGCTCTACTCCGCGGCCTGGAAGGCGCTCGCAAAGGCGCTCACGGACCTCGACCGGCCCGCCGAAGCGCTCACGGCGTACCGCGACGGGATCGCGGCGGCGCAGCGCAAGGGCGACCGTCAGGCCGAGAAGGAGATGACCGTATTCGCGCGCCGGCTCGAGAAGAAGCTAGGCGGCGCGCCGTAGGCGCGGCTAGGCGGCGCGCCGCAGGCGCTCAGCGAGCTCGGCTGCGCTCATCGGCGCGTCGAACAGGAATCCCTGTCCGAGGTCGCAGCCGTGGCGGCGCAGGAAGGCCACCTGCTCCTCGGTTTCGACGCCTTCGGCGATGACGGTGAAGCCGAGGTTGTGCGCCATGTCGATGACCGCCCGCACGATCGAGGCCGATTCGGTCCTCGTCGCCACCTCGCGCACGAAGCCCCGGTCGATCTTGAGTGCCGTCAGCGGCAGGCGCGTGAGGTACGACAGGCTCGAATAGCCGGTGCCGAAATCGTCCACCGAGATCTTGAGCCCCGCCTCGCGCAGGCCGGCGAGCAGGCGCACCGCTTCTTCGGGCTCGTCCATCAGGCAGCTCTCGGTGATCTCGAGCTCGATCATGCCCGCCGGGACCTGCGTGTCCGCGAGCGCAGTGCGGATCAGCGCGTCGAGATCTCTGCGCCGGAACTGCTTGGCCGAGAGATTGACCGCCACCGGGACCGCGGCGAAGCCCGCGCGCTGCCACGCGCCGATCTGGCGCGCGGCCTCGCCGAGCACCCATTCGCCGACCGGCAGGATGAGCCCGGAGTCCTCCAGCGCGGGGATGAACTCGGCCGGCAGCACCATGCCGCGCTGCGGGTGGTTCCAGCGCAGCAGCGCCTCGACGCCGTGGATGCGGCCGTCGCGCAGGTCCACCTTGGGCTGGTAGTGCAGCACGAACTCGCCGCGCTCGATGGCGCGCCGCAGGTCCGTGTTGAGCTGAAGCTTCGCCACCGAGCGCTGGTTCATCTCCGCGGTGAAGAAGCAGTACGCGTTGCGCGTGAGCTCCTTCGCGCGGTACATCGCCATGTCCGCGTTCTTCAGCAGCGTCTCGGCGTCGGCGCCGTCGGTCGGGACCACCGAGATGCCGATGCTCGCGGTGACGTAGGCCTCGTTGCCGCCGAGGTCGAACGGCCGCGAAAGTCCGTCGAGGATCTTCTGCGCCACGAGCGCCGCGTCGTCGGCCTGGGCAAGATCGGTGAGCACTACGCCGAACTCGTCGCCGCTGACGCGCCCGACGGTATCGCCGCCGCGCACGCATTGCCGGATGCGCCGGCCGACCTCGGCGATCAGCCGGTCGCCGACGTGGTGGCCGAGCGTATCGTTGATCAGCTTGAAGCGGTCGAGGTCGATGAACAGCACCGCCCCCTGCCACTGGCGCCGGCGCGCCTGCGCGACGCTCTGGTTGAGCCGGTCCTGCAGCAGGTTGCGGTTGGGCAGGCCGGTCAGCGCATCGAACTCCGCCATGTAGGCGAGCCGCGTCTGGGTGTGATGGCGACGCACCGCGGTCGAAAGAACGTGCGCGATCGCCTCGGCGAAGCTCAGGTCCTCGGCGTCGAAGGCCGCATCGCGCAGCGACCCCATCATCAGGATGCCGAACGGTCCGGTGTCCGAGCGGATCGGGACGTACACGCCGCTGCCGAGGCGTCGCAGCCAGAAAGACCACGGCCGGTCCGACTCGCGGGCCTCGAAGTACTTGCGGTCGTGCTCCACCGCGCCCGTGGCCGAATCGAGCATCGCCGACCACTTCGAGTGCGCCGGCAGGAGCTTGCTCTTGCCGACCGAGGCCTCGGCGTTCTCGCCGCAGGCGGCGCGCACCAGGAACTCGTGGCCGCGGTCGCCGACGCGCTCGATGATCGCGGCGACGTCGCAGCCGCCGGCGCGCAGCACGCGGGCCGCTTCGGCGAGCACCTGTTCGAGGTCGGCGCCGCCCAGGGCGAACTGCCCCAGGCGCGCGATGATCTCCTGGCGCTGGGCGTGCAGCGCGAGCTTGCGCTCGGCGCGCTTCCTCTCGCTGATGTCGACCATCGCGCCGATCATGCGCACCGGCTGGCCGGCGCTGTCGCGCAGCGGCAGCCCGCGGTCGAGCACGTTGGCGTAAGAGCCGTCCTTGCGGCGCAGCCGGTATTCGGCGGTCCATACCCGGTCGCCGCGGTCGATCGCGCTCCTGATCTCCTGGCGTACCTGCGCCGCGTCGTCCGGGTGGATGCGGCTGGTCCAGGTATCGACGTAGGCACCGACCTCGGAGGGCGCGTAGCCGAACACCGAGCAGAAGTTGTCGTTCAGCCAGAGCTGGTCGGTGACCAGGTTCCAGTCCCAGACCACGTCGTTGGTGGCGCGCGCCACGATCTCGAAGCGCTCCAGGCTCTGCTGCAGGCGCTCCTCCGCACCGATGCGCTCGTTGACGCTCTCGCGCAGCTCGTGCTCGGCCTCGAGGCGGCGCGCTTCGTGGGCGAAGTTGGCGAGGGCGAAGGACATGTTGTCCGCGAGGCGCTGCAGAAGCAGCGTCATGTCCTCCGAGAACGCATTCTTTTCGGCGTGCAGCAGCGAAAACACGCCGACCGGCTTTCCGTCCACGAACAGGGGCCACACCGCGCCGGCGCCCAGGTGGTGCGGATAGGGACGCGGATGCTCGCGGCGGCGCCGCGTGCGCGGGTCGCTCTGGTAGTCGTTGCTGATCATCACCTCGCCGCTCTGCCATGCGGCGACGACGAAGGAGTCGTAGATCGGGGTTTCGGTCAGCGGAAAGGCCGCCGCCGGGCCGCTCCTCGCCACGCGCTTGAGCTGTCCGCTGCCGTGGTCGAACAGGAAAACCGTCCCGAGGACGAAGTCGCCCGCGGCGACCGCGATCTCGCAGGCGCGGCTGAGCAGCTCCGCGGACGAGCTGGCGCGCAGGATCGCCTCGTTGGCCGAGCTCAGGGCGGCGTGCAGCTTGGCGAGGTTCCGAAAACGCGCTTCGCTCTCGCGCATGCGCCGCTCGGCATCGAGCCGGTCCAGAGCGTGGCCGACGTTGGCGGCCATGCGCTCGACCAGCGTCACCAGCTCGGGGTCGAAGTAGCCGGTTTCGGCGGCGTAGAGCGCGAGCATGGCGATCGCCGTCCCGGCGCGCCGCAGAGGCACGCAGGCGACCGAGGCGAAGCCGAAGCGCCGCGCGCCCGCGTGCCAGGGCGCAAGGCGGGGCTCGGCGACGAAGTCGTTGCACACGATGCTGCGGTTCTCGCGCATCGCCGGTCCGCCGAGCCCCCGGCCCTCGGGCAGCGCTGGATCGATCGAGATGCGCGCGTCGACGAGGTAGCTCGCCGCGGCGCCAGCGTAGGCGCAGGTGTCGAGCCAGTGGGTACCGGGCCGCGGCAGCCGCACGGAAGCGAGCCGCATTCCGCCGAACTGCACCACGATGTCGCAGATGCGCTGGTACAGGTGGCGCTCGTCCTTGAGCTGCGCGGAGGCCTCGTTCGCCGCGCTGAGCGCGGCGTACATCTGGCTCACGCGACGCGCCTGCGCGAGCGCTTCTTCGCGCTCGCCGAGATCCCTGAACGCCAGCTCGGCGGCGCTGCTCATGCGGTGATTCCCGCGGGAAAGAGCCGCGCGAGAAGCTGCGTGAGGTCCGACACGAAACCGTCCTTGCCGACGAGACCGACCGCCCCGGCATCGATCGCCGCCGCCGCGGCCTCGGGCGAACGGAACAGCGTCATCGCCACCACCGCCGGCGCGGCCGGAAGCGCCGTGACGCGGCGCAGCAGCTCCAGGCCGCGCGCGGGCGCCACGCCGAGGTCGAGGAGCAGGATGTCGGGGGTCGAAGACCTGACGAGGGCCAGCGCGTGCGCGGTCGCGTGGGCCGTGCCGGCGAGCGCATAGCCCGGAAGCGCGGCGACGTAACGCGCAGCCGCATCGACAAAGGTCCGGCTGTCGTCGGCGATGGCAATGCGGCGTGCGCGGCCAGACTGCATCCTGCGAGCCTAAGGGGCCCCCGGCGCGCGGGGTATCGGGGTTCCCCTGAGGGACGCTTAGGGAATCCCTGACTCACAATCCACTTACCCCGGAACTATTTCCTCATCCCTCGGGGGGAATGAGCCCCGTGCGCAGGGCATAGCGCACGAGCCCGGCCACGTCGCGGATGCCAAGGCGCTCCATGATCTGGGCGCGGTGTGTCTCGACGGTCTTCACCGAGAGGTTGAGGGCGAACGCGATCTCCTTGGTGCTTTTGCCGCCGGCCACCAGCCGCAGCACCTCGCGCTGGCGCGCCGTGAGCACATCGGGTCCGGCGTCTCCGCCGACCCGTTGCACGTAGCCCTCCACCACTTGGCGCGACACCGCGGGACTGAGCCAGCTCTCGCCCCGGATCACGGTGCGCAGGGCGAGCTCGAGCTCGCCCGTGGCCGCGTCCTTGAGGAGATAGCCCATGGCCCCGGCGCGCAGCGCCTGCAGCACGTACTCCTCGCCGGAGTGCATCGACAGGATGATCACGCGCACGCCGGGATGCTGATCGCGCATTCGCGCCGCCGCCTCGAGCCCGGTGATGCCCTTCATGGCGATGTCCATCAGGACCACGTCGGGCTGCTCGCGGCTCGCGATCTCGAGCGCTTCCTCGCCGCTCGCGGCCTCGCCCACCACCTCGACGTCGTGCATCGCGTTAAGGAGCGAGCGGATGCCCGCGCGCACGAGCGCGTGGTCGTCTGCGAGTACCACGCGGATCAACTTTCGTGTTCCTTTCCGCCGGGGGCCAGCGCGAATGTTGCCAGCAATACCGTGCCCTGTCCGGGCGCCGAGCGCAGCTCGAGAGATCCGCCCAGCAGCGCCGCGCGCTCTTCCATGCCCACCAGGCCCAGGCTCGCGCCGGCCGCGCCGCGGCGCCGCGCCGCTTCCAGATCGAACCCGGCGCCGTCGTCGCGCACCGAAAGCGCAAGCCGGCCGCCCGCGGTGAAAAGGCGCAGCCACAGGTTGCGCGCCCCGGCATGGCGCAGGACGTTGGTGATCGCCTCCTGCGCGACGCGGAAGCACGCGGTCTCGACCTCGGCGCTGACGTCCACGGGCGCATCCGCGGCATCGAAGTGCGGGATGAGGGCTCCGATGCTCGCCTGGCGGTCGAGGTGCGAGCGCAGCGCGGCGACCAGCCCCAGATCGTCGAGCTGCAGCGGCCGCAGCATGAGCGAGAGCTGGCGCACGCGCTCGAGGGTATGCCGCGTGGTCTCGACGCATTCATCGACGCGCGTCGTGATCGGCCCGGCGACGCCCGCGAGCGACTCCAGCTGGATCTTCAGCGCCGTGAGCGCCTGTCCGACATCGTCGTGCAGGTCGCGCGCGAGCCGCCCGCGCTCTCCCTCCTGCACCTCGAGCAGGCGGCGCGAAAGCGCGCGCAGGCGCTCTTCGGACACCTCGAGCTCGCGCTGCGTGCGCTTGCGCTCGGTGATGTCGTTCAGCACGACAAGGCGCGCCGCGCGCCCTCGCCAGATGACCAGATGGCCGATCGCGTCGATGTCCATCGACTCGCCGCCCTTCTTCAGGTGGCGGAACGTGCCGCGGATGACCGCGCCCGACGTGCGCCGCAGGAACGCTCGGAAAGGCTCGCGCTCCTGCGGCACGCGCACATCGTCGGCCGACATGGCGAGAAACGCGTCGCGTCCGTAGCCGTAGAGCCGCACCGCCGCCTCGTTCACGCCGAGGAAGCGCTGGGTCTCGACATCGACCACCCACATCGGCAGCGGACTGTGCTCGAACAGCATCCGGTAGCGGCCCTCCTGGGGATCCATCCGGTCGACCAGCCGCTGCAGCGCCGCCGCCAGGAACCGAAGCGCGCTCATAGTCCGGATGGTAGCGTGGCACGCCGATTGCAGCCCGCCCGACCATGGCGCCCGCCAAGCCGGTGAACGGCAATTCGTACGACTGCGCGCGCGCAGCGGGTCTGCGGTACGTCTCCGATGCCGCGCCCGGGATCGTGCGCCGGCGCCGCGGCAAGGCCTTTCACTACCGCCATGCCGACGGTGGTCCCGTGCGCGACCGACGCACGCTGGGGCGCATCCGCGCCCTCGCGATCCCCCCGGCCTGGCTCGATGTGTGGATTTGCAACGCCGACGATGGCCACCTCCAGGCCACCGGCCGTGATGCGCGCCACCGCAAGCAGTACCGGTATCACCGGCGCTGGCGCGAGGTGCGCGACGAGACGAAATACGGGCGGCTGATCCCGTTCGCGGCCGCGCTGCCGCGCATCCGGCGCCGCGTCGCGCGCGACCTCGCGCGTCCCGGCTTGCCGCGCGCCAAAGCGCTGGCGACCGTGGTGCGCCTGCTCGAGACGACGCGCGCACGCATCGGCAACGAGGAGTACGCACGCGAGAATGAATCGTTCGGCCTCACCACGCTGCGCGAGCGGCAGGTGCGGGTGCACGGCTCGAGGCTCAGGTTCCGCTTTCGCGGCAAGAGCGGCGTCGAGCACGCGATCGAGCTCGACGATCGCCGGCTCGCGGGCATCGTGCGCCGCATGCAGGACCTGCCCGGCGAGGAGCTCTTCCGCTACGTCGACGACGACCGCGAAACGCGGCGTATCGAGTCCGCCGACGTCAACGCCTATCTGAAGGAGATCTCGGGCGAGGATTTCTCCAGCAAGGATTTCCGCACCTGGGCCGGCACGGTGCTCGCCGCCCGCGCGCTGCACGCGCTCGGGCCTTGCTCCACCCAGGCCGAAGGCAGGCGCAACATCGCTCAGGCGGTCGCGGCCGTGGCTGGCGCGCTCGGCAATACCAAGGCCGTCTGCCGCAAGTGCTACATCCATCCCGAGATCCTCGAGAGCTACCTCGAGGGCGAGCTCGGCGATTTCATGCAGCGCGAAGGCGGCAGCAAGGCGGCGGAAAAGGCGGTCGCGGCGCTGCTCAAGGCGCGGTCGCGGCGGGCCGCCGCGGCGACGAGGCGCAGCGGCGCCGAAGGCGCAACCCTGGTCCCGGCGCTCGCGCGCTCGCTTTTCCACCAGGCACGCCGATTGCAGCGCTCCGCTCAATCAGTGGCGAGAGGAGCATCATGAAGCCTCACATCCTTGCGATCGTGCTTCTTGCGGCCTCGAGCGCCGCGTACGCTCAAACGCAGTCCGGTACAGGCGTCGGCGGGAGCGCCGGCGGCGGCCTGAAATAGCTTTGCAAATACCCGTGTGAGCTTCTGTGAAAACCCCCGAAGAGGCCCGTGGCAAGCCCCCGCCCAGGGGGCAGGATAGGCGTCTGCGATAGCTCCCAGGGGGAGACGATGGATCTGGAATTCTATTGGTACGAGATCTCGCCGTTCGTCTACACGGTCGCCGGAGGCTTTTTCCTCGGCCGGGCCGATACGGCGCTGCCGATCATGTCCGCCCTGCTGCTGCTCACCGCGGGCGGAACGATCCTCTTCCTGCGCAGGACCCATGCGCTGCGGATGAGGGAGCTCGCCGACGCGCCTTCCCGCGTGCCGGTTCGGCCGACGCCGGCGAAAGGCTGAAATCTGGTGGAGTGGAGGAGGATCGAACTCCCGACCTTCGCATTGCGAACGCGACGCTCTCCCAGCTGAGCTACCACCCCGTGGAGGGGGCGGATTTTACCGCAACGGGGCTACAATGCCGGCATGAGCGGGCACTCGCGTAACCGCCGCGCCGACGACATGTCGGCCGAGGAAGTGAAGGAGTTCTGGCACGGCTTCTGCGAGCGCAAGGGCGTCGATGCCGCCACCCGCGCGCGCGGCGACGAGAAGATCGACCGCGACCCCGATTACTGGGCCGACCAGACGATGACCCGGCTGCTCGACTCGGTCTCGAGCTAGTTTTTTGCTCTCCCGGCCGCCGCCGTGTAATCTCGCGGCGGGGATGGCTAAAAAGAAGAAGAAGGCTCGCCGGGCCACTGCGCCCAGGCCGACACCGCGCCGCGCCGCCGCGCACGAGCGCACGCTCGCCGAGGAGCGCTTCCGCGCGCTCGTCCGGCTTTCTTCCGAGTTCTACTGGGAAACCGACGCCGAGCATCGCCTGACCGAGCTGGTGCATGGCACGGGCTATCGCGGCACGCTGCCGCGCGAGCGTCTGATCGGCAGGTCGCGCTGGGAGCTGCACTCGCTCTCGCCGGATACCGCGGGCTGGCAGGCGCACATGGCGACGCTCGAGGCGCGCCTGCCGTTTCGCGGCTTCGAGTTCGTGCGCCAGCATGCCGGCGGCGAGCTGCGCTATTTCAGCCTGAGCGGCGAGCCGGTCTTCGACCGCTCCGGCGCGTTCCGCGGCTATCGCGGCGTCGGCACCGAGATCACCGAGCGCAGACGGGCGGAGCAGGCGCTGGCGCGCCTCACGCACTACGAATCGCTCACCGGGCTGCCCAACCGGGCACTGCTCACCGACCGCCTGAACCATGCCATCGCGCGCGCCGACCGCGGCGGGAGCCTGCTCGCGGTGATGATCCTCGATCTCGACAATTTCAAGGAGATCAACGACGCGCTCGGACAGGCGGTGGGCGACCTCGTCCTCACCGAGGCGGCGCGCCGCCTGCAGTCGTGCCTGCGCAGCATCGATACCCTGGCGCGCCTGGGCGACGACGAGTTCGCCGTGCTGCTCGAGGGCGTGCCCGATTTCGACGAAATCGCGCAGGTTGCGCAGCGCCTGCTCACAGCGGTGGCCGAGCGCGCCGAGGTCTCGGGCCATGAGCTCTACCTCTCGGCGAGCATCGGCCTGGCGGTCTATCCGGTGGACGACCAGGACGCCGACGCGCTGCTGCGCAATGCGAACCTCGCCATGCACCACGCCAAGCGCGAAGGGCGCAACAACTTCCAGCGCTTCTCGCACGATATGGCCACGCGCACCGAGCGGCACGCGGAGCTGAAGCTGCAGCTGCGGCGCGCCTTGGAGCGCCATGAATTCGTGCTGCACTTCCAGCCGGTCGTCACGCTGGAGACCGGGCGCTTCCTCGGCGCGGAGGCGCTGCTGCGCTGGAACGACAAGGAGCGGCTGGTTTCGCCCGCGGAATTCATCCCGATCGCGGAGGAAAGCGGGCTCATCGTGCCGATCGGGCTGTGGGCGCTGCAGGAGGCCTGCAGCCAGTGCAGGACGTGGCTCGACCTGGGCCACGCCTGGATGCAGGTCTCGGTGAACCTCTCGCCGCGTCAGTTCAGGCAGAAGGACATCGTGAAGGCGATCGAGACGATCCTGCTGCAGACCGGGCTCCCGGCGCGCTGCCTCGAGCTCGAGATCACCGAGACGACGATCATGCACAGCACCGCCCACACCATCGGCGCGCTGCACGAGCTCACGGCGCTCGGGGTGCGCATCTCGGTGGACGATTTCGGCACCGGCTACTCGTCGCTCGCCTATCTGCACCGCTTCCCGGTGCACAAGCTCAAGATCGACCAGTCGTTCGTGCGCGATATCGGCGCCGACCGCGCCGACACCGCGCTCGTCGGCACCATGGTGGCGCTGTCGAAGCAGCTCAAGCTCACTTCGGTCGCGGAAGGCGTGGAGACCAAGGAGCAGCTCGACTACCTGCTCGAAATCGGCTGCGACGCCGGGCAGGGCCACTACCTCAGCGTCCCGCTCGGCGCCGGCGAGCTTACGTCGCTGCTGGGAAAGGCGGGATCGGGGGCGTCGAGGGAGAGCCCGACGGTCGCACCGCTGCGTGCGCACCTGCGCTCGCTGGGACCGAATCGGAGCTGAAGAAGCAGTAGCCGTTCTTGCCCGCCTGCTTGGCGGCATACATCGCGGTATCCGCGTGCTTCACCAGCGACGCCGCGTCGAGCGCATGGTCGGGGAACAGGCTCACGCCGATGCTGGCGGAGAGGCGCGCCTGGCCGCCTGCCGGCAGCTCGTACGGACGCACCGCCTCGCCCAGAAGCTTGCGGATCACGCTCTCCACCGCGGCCTCGTCCTGCACTTCTTCCAGCAGGACGAAAAACTCGTCGCCGCCGAGGCGCGCGACCACGTCGCTCGCCCGCACGGTGGTGCGCAGGCGGCGCGCGATTTCGATGAGGAACCGGTCGCCGGCATCGTGGCCGTAGAGGTCGTTCACCTGCTTGAAGCCGTCCAGGTCGATGTACACGCCGGCGAGCCGGACCGCGCGGCGGCGCGCGCGTTCCACGGCCTGCTCGAGCGCCGGGCCGAGGCTGGTGCGGTTGGCGAGGCCGGTAAGCGGGTCCCGGTAGGCGAGCGAGGCGATGCGCTCGCGCGTGAGCGCGCTCTCGGTGACGTCGCGCCCGACGCCGCGATAGCCGAGGAAGGTGCCGTCGGCGGCGAGGCGCGGCTCGCCGGAGAGCGAGAAATAGCGCGTCATGCCGTCGGCCATGGCGCGGGCGAACTCGAAATCGCGGAACGGGATGTGGC
>Ga0137394_10002968_pt1 | contig 12690 bp, 18 predicted proteins | sample czobulk116metaG_FD_108278 | JGI IMG/M metagenome (GOLD analysis project Ga0137394, IMG submission 108278) | Vadose zone soil microbial communities from Angelo Coast Range Reserve, California, USA - czobulk1.16 metaG | ecosystem: Environmental > Terrestrial > Soil > Vadose zone | place: USA... | reverse complement strand
TAATTTTTACTTATTTAAAACTAAGACTGATGATATATGCTCAAAACCTTTTTGCCTTTATGGCTTGGTGACTTCAGGTCTTGAGAAAGGCGCCACACAAATTATATACCAAGAGGTCTCGTTGCAGCTCAATCTATAGGATACCTGTGATGATATCCTCGAGCCGCGCACAACGACGTCCGACCGACGGTGCGTACAAAGGCAGTGTAGAGCGCATGTGGAGAATAGAACCATGCACCGAACCGTGAACTATCTGATGACATGAGTCCATACTTCGCGAACACGTAACGCGGATGCGCCTACCATGGATGGGCACCCTTTTCCCCCTACTCGCATTCACTCGAGACTCCGCATCATCCAACCTGACAACTGAGCAGCGCCAACATGCAACATCTTGAGTTATCATATATACGATCTGCGTAATCAACCGTCACGGGGACTTTGAATGACAGGAACCTCACCAGAAATCTGATTGACCAAATTGGGTGTGGGGCGGAGAGAAAGGTCATGACAATAAGGGTCCGTATGGGTGTATTGAGGTCCCAGAATCGTGCTGACTCGGCCACAAGTCATCATTTCCCTACCCATTGCGTAGCCTGTTGCGGACAATGCGCGAAAGTTACTGTTGCGGTCCCATTGGCTGACCCTCAGCCGCTCTGCCAGAGCAGTAAAGTCAAGTTGACCTGGGAAAGGGAAAGGACGCGAGAGGGATACACTGGCACACCCGCAAATGCAAGACCCCACCAACAATCAACTCGAACAGGCATAGGTTATTTACTACTGCGCAGTGGTCTGACATGTCCCAAAATTCTGGATACACGAAGCAACCAAGAAAAGTTTCGAATAGGCCTGTTGCGTGACTTGCGTCCGCAGAGCTGTTCCGAGTCCGCGCGTCTGACAGAGAATCACGGCCGGCCGACGCCGCCAAAAATACGTGACCTGGAGCGCTGTTTGCCGAGACTGGGCATGCGGCCGTGACGATTGCAAAAACAAACCCAGCCGTCCTCAGCTGTCGGTAAAGCGATGCAACTTCTCGAGAGCGCCCGATAATGCTGTACTGCATGACATCCTACCACTGGGAATGAGCTACGGCGATCTCAGATTGTCTCCGCGGATATGTGAATCAGTGAAGAATCACTGGGTCTGTGCACAGCTGTCCCCCAACACGCCACTTTCAGGCTTTGGTGGTTCCCGGCTCTGAGAAAACCCCGACGTCGTACTCTATACCTCCATAGTCACCCGTTCGCGAGATATCGACAACTATTTAGGTTACTGTATAGGTTCAGATGCATCACGGTTGCGCGCACACCGCGTCAAACCCGACGACGAAAACCCTAAGGAATGAGATCTACATGCGGGTATTCCAGCTCGTGACTAAATACACGTATAATAAAGTTGCAGCAGTAGTATACCGTCCGCGCATCTCCGTATCAAATTCTCATGCCGTATGCTCTGCTTGCGAGGAAATAGCGTAGATAGAAGCGGGTTCCGCGATTACTCGCGTTGCTACTGTTGGCGACCCGTGCGACCCTACCCCGGCGGTGGGGGCCTGGCTCAGACGATGCCTGAAAATCGCCCGAACACTGCTCCCAAGATAGAGTGTACCCAACCACGCCTCGCGCAGGATCCACGCGAAACCCAGAGCGAGGCGGTGGAAGCCATACACGATGAACTGCAGGCTGACCAGCACGCCCGTGAATACGCACATGACGAGCACCGCGGCGGGCCACGCGGTCCATGCAATAGCACACAGGAATCCGACGAGCGCGAGGACAGCGACGACGAGCGCAACGAGGGGCAAGCGTGACGAGAGTGCGAAGAAAAAGTATGTGCCGTATACGTCCGTCGCGAGCGTCTGTGCACATCCATAACAAAAGATCGTCAGAACTGTATGGTTTGCAGATAAGAATCAGGGAGAGCGTGGGACTCACCTGGAATTTGTACACGTTCGCACCCGAGTAAGCGAATATGAACCAGACGTCAACAACGAGCCCGATCGCCGCCGCCACGCTCGAGATAATTAGTGAGCGCTTGGCGAAGCTGTCAATGATGAAAAGGTTGCCAGGCGAAAAGCCAATCACGGTCGTATCGACGCTGCGGAGCACAATAACGTCAGATGGCAAACGAAGCGAAACAAAAGAGGGTGATTTACGCGGTGATAGAGAGGAGCTGGGTCGGAGAGTGAGCACGGGTGTCTCGAAACGAGAACGAAAGATCACGCTTACTGATGCACCAGTATAGTACCACTCGGATATCAGTCTGGCAAGGATCTGGTCAAACTCTGGATCGGCCTGCGCTTCGCGCAATTCGCGGTGGTAGGTCAGAGTATCGAATGTAGTCGACGCAAATGATGCGCCGGATGCGATGGAAGCGTTGTCAGCGCCATTGGTTAGGGGGAGCAAGGAAGGGAATATGATGGAAACGGTCGATGGCGCGTCAGTATATGTCCGGATCTCGAGGGTGTCTTGATGGAGGCTGAGTGGTTCGTCGGAGGACATCGATATTGGCGGTTCCCAAGGATTACAAGCTTTCGTATCCTCTATTTCTTCTTCACTGAGGCAGCACTCGGACTCGCCAGAGCGATCTTCATCGGAGTAGATACTATAACCTTTGACATTTTTACGTCGTCGAAGACCAGGAGGTCTCTCTTCGGAGACTACGCTTGACCATGGTATTTTGTTCTCAGGCTCGTCTGTCACAGGCGTAACAAGGGTATCAGAAGGAGACCTGTCTGTTACGCGCGGGGATAAGACTTTGATTATGGACAATTTGATCAAGACACACCTGAGCCGAATGAAGAAAGAGAATCCTCATCGCTGTCATGTTCATGTTCAGGCAAATCAGCCGGCGGTGGTGGTCGTAGGCGAACAAGGAGAGAAGCGCAAAGCTGGTGCTTTTGCGCTACAGACTGTTTTCCTGCAGCGGGGACGCCGGACAAGCGAAGTTCGACGTCTATCGATGAATGCTCGTGAGCGAGCAATGCAACGCACGTGAAGAGCATGTCGATGCCTCACATCGGTCTGTGCCCTGCTTCTTCATGACCTCACCGAGGGGCATCGCGGCCTCCGCAACTTTGCGCCGACGCTTCCGGCTCTTGACCTTACTCTGGGACTTGTGCCAAACGATGAGCTTGATCTCGGTCTTGTGGTGTACGTGATGCCTACGAAAGTCAGGAACACAGGCGAGATACATGGGAAATGCGACGCACAGGTGCGTAATTTCTCTCTGATTCGGGTTCTGGCCGTCTACTCCGAGCGAGACTTCGTGCTTATGCTGGCCGTCGACCTCCAGGGTGACGATAGGTCGCCAGGACTTTTCGGGACGCAGCATTCCCAGGTTCTGGGACCGGAGCACTGGAAATGGGTGTGAAATAGAGGGAGCGATTTGTCATAGAAAAACATTACCAGTAAATTGCCATGGTCTGGAGAGAGAAGTTGATGGTAAAGAGAAAGAGCACAGAATATCGTGGGTTACTTACTCATTAACACTAAAACATTGGGCGGGTGAGCCAACTCTGGGAAAAGAGCGCATTTCTGAAAGAGAAACGTGGATCGAATGGGTGAGGGCTGTTGTATTTTAATGAGACGACATCGTCTTTGTCAAAGTCGAATGGCTGTGTCTATCAAGGAGTATCACAACAGCTCAGTTTCATAACGCACGGCATTACGGAGCTTGGCGCCTAAATGCTTAGCGCTTGCGTTTACAATACCCAACCACCACCTCATAGCTGACAACATGATTTCTTCCCGAACATCTGCGGCCGCAGGAGCACGTGTCATCTCTCGTGCTGTGCAACGCTTTAATCGCTTACGCTTCTCAGCAAACCTTTCCCCCGTCGTCTCTAGCACGCGCCGGCCACATTCTTCGCGTGCGGAAACAAAGAACGTGGAATCACCATTCGGAGTGCGTGGGTTTGCTACAGCATCAGGTGCGTATCCAGAGCGTCTTCTTATCTACCAGCTATTAATAGACAAGGCGCATGTACAGCAGCGTCACCACACTTTCCTGTCCGAAAGCCCCATTTTGACAAGATACTCGTCGCGAACCGGTGCGTAGAGAGCTCTCTTTCTCACTCTGCTCTCATATTGCTCCAGAGGGGAAATTGCGTGTCGTGTCATCCGCACTGCGAAAAAACTCGGCATTCGCACGGTGGCTGTGTACAGCGAAGCTGATGCGGACTCCCTTCATGTAAAGATGGTAGGGCGTTGTAACCCCTTGGTTTCACGTGGTTCACTAGTTATGTTGCTAGGCAGACGAAGCATTCTGTATTGGTCCTGCTCAGTCCGCCGAGAGTTATGTGCGCACCACGACAGACCGTTTAGTGGGCATCTCTGAACATTCTTACAGCTAAGGATAGACAAGATCATCGAGGTTTGCCACCGTAGCGGTGCGCAGGTATGTACATTGATTGAGTCCGTGCCGCTGTGGATGAACGTAATGAATATATCTATTCCTCCTGCAGGCCGTCCATCCGGGGTAGAGTTCATTCACCTTTATGAGAGTAGAAAATAACCCACCTTCAAGGTACGGTTTTCTCAGCGAGAACGCCAACTTTGCGGAGCAGCTACACAAGGAAGGCATCACTTTTATCGGCCCTCCTGCCAGTGCGATCACCAGTATGGGATCCAAGAGGTAACCCACAAGTTTTGATTTTGACTCTTGTTTTGAACTGACCCATTTCTCAGCGCATCCAAGACCATCATGACGAGTACGATGTCACGCCTTGCCATGTCACTTAGGCAGCTGATCATTAGACCCTGCCGTTGACTGTTGAATTTGTAGACGCCGGCGTGCCTTGCATACCAGGGTACCATGGCACAAACCAAGACCCACAGCATCTTCTATCTGAGGCTCGGAGATTAGGTACTCGCCGCGTCAATTACCTAGCCTGGATGCTTATACTCTCATCTACGAAGGTTTTCCTGTCCTTATCAAGGCTGTTCATGGTGGCGGTGGTAAGGGTATGCGCGTGGTCCACGACTCGTCGTCTTTCTTGGACGCACTTGAGTCTGCGCAGCGTGAGGCCCTCAAGGGCTTTGGCAATGCTACCGTTTTGGTAGAGAAGTTCATCGAACGACCAAGGCACGTCGAGGTTCAGGTATTTGCCGACACTGCAAGCAACACGGTGTCTCTCTGGGAGCGAGACTGCTCAGTGCAAAGACGGAACCAGAAGATCATCGAAGAGGCTCCTGCGCCCGGCCTATCATCTGAACTTCGGGCAGACCTGGGCGCGAAAGCAGTTGCCGCGGCGAAAGCAGTAAATTATGTTGGTGCAGGCACGGTTGAGTTCATCTTTGATAAAGATGCGGATAAGTTCTTTTTTATGGAGATGTATGCGCGTATTGTGCCTCAAAATTGGATAGTCCTAAGCGACCGTCTTTTGTAGGAACACACGATTGCAAGTCGAGCATCCCGTAACGGAGATGATTACGGGACTTGACCTGGTGGAATGGCAGCTCGAGGTGATGCACAATTGTCTACAATTCAAAGGATGTGCTCACGTTCTGCCCAGGTTGCCGCTGGTAATCCCTTACCACTCTTGCAATCCGAGATCCCCATGGTTGGTCACGCATTCGAGGCGCGGATATATGCGGAGAACCCACGCAACAACTTCCTGCCTGACTCTGGTCGTCTTCTTCATCTCTCGACGCCAACACCAACACATATCTTTGCTCCGCCAGCAGCTTCAGCATCTGTTGCGCCTGCCGTGCGCGTAGAGCAAGGCTTTGGCACGGGAGCACAAATAGGCGTGTTCTACGACCCCATGATTGCCAAATTGGTTGTACACGGCGCAGACCGCACAGAAGCGCTGCGTGCGCTTCGCGTCGCTCTAGAGGAGTATCAGGTTGTAGGCGTGAATACGAACATCGCGTTCCTCCGCGCGCTTGCGAGTCATCCCGCGTTTATCGCGGCGGAAGTGGAAACCGGTTTCATCCCTGTACGTCTTGGCCACTGTCGCGGCCCGCGTTGCCTGATAAACACCCCCCAGAAATACCGTGACCAGTTACTCCCACCACTTACTGACCCTCCCGCCGAGCTCCTAGCCCAGGCCGCGCTTTTCCTAGTCATCCGCGACCTTCCGCCTTCTTCAGACCCCGGCGCAACACCATGGACGCGATTAACCGGGCGCCGCTTCGGTGGCGACGTCCACGCGCGCACAGTCGCGCTCGAAACCGAAACGGGCACCACCGTCTCTGTGAACGTCTCCACACACCCATACAACGCGCTCTACGACATCGACATCACCGTTCGGCCTGTGACCGACGCCGCCTCTAGCAGCGCAGCAACGACATCGGTCGCAGGGTTCCGCGGTGTGTCTGCCACGCTCGTCGGACCAACTGTGCTCTCCACGACGCTTGCTGGCGCTCTGACGCGTGCAACCATCATCCCTCAGTCACAATCACACGGCGCCGAGAGACTCCATGTCTTCAGCGGCGGGCACACCTCGACGGTCCTGCGCCGCGCTCCAGCATGGGCGGAGGCGTTAAGCGCCGACGCGCGCTCGGTGGCGCGGGGCGCGTTGCGTGCGCCGATGCCCAGTCTCGTGGTCGAAGTGCGCGTTGTTGTCGGCGAGCGCGTGGAGAAGGGCCAGGCCGTCGTCGTGCTTGAGAGCATGAAGACCGAGACGGTGTTGCGGGCCTCGGCGGACGGAATCGTCAAGGCTGTTGGGTGCGCCAAGGGCGAAATGGTGGAAGAGGGTAGGGAGCTGGTGGACATCGAGGAGAGTGAAGAGTAAGGTAGGCAAGGGGCAGACAATTAGCATGTTCTTAACATCGTGTATTCTTTCTATCTTGCAAATGGTCTATTTCGGCCTCATAATAATAGGGTCTTTCAAGCCTCCATTAAATTTTCCCATTAACTTTCCCATTAAGTTATTTTCTGGGCCAAAATTTAATTAATTAATTAGATAAAATAATGTAACCCTAAAAGGCCCTTTTATTCTGTAATTTTCATATTATTTGTCATAGAAATGAGCTTCAATGGAATAAATAATGGCCAAAAATGATGGTACTTTAAAACACCTCTAAATTTGGACAATTATTTGACCATTATTTATTTCATTAAAACCCATTTTTATGACAAATAATATGAAAATAACAGAATAAAAGGATTTTTTAGGGTTAGATTATTTTATCAAATCCATTATTTAGTTAAGTTGATTTTAGCCCAGAAAACAACTTAATGGGAAAGTTAATGGGAACAAATAATGGTTACCTTTCCCTATTGTGTAAAGTACTTGTACGGGTGTATGTGTATGCAAATTGGACCAACAACCGCTACAGAGGTCCAAATGGATATCCGAGTCACTCCTGTCAGTCAACCACCATGGCGTCTTGCCGGTCCTTGCGCCATTTTGTTAGCTGCGCCTTGCGCAGCTCGCGTCCGATCGCCGCAGCGACGGGCCAAGGAACTGCGTTTCCGATTTGTCGGTGCATCTGACGGGGGAAGACGGGGAGAACACATTGTCATTCCGTGAAAGAAAGAGACAACTGGGTGGTAGTGTGTTGGACGCACCGTCACGACATTATGGTTGATCGAGTGGAAGACGAATGAGTCTGGGAAACCTTGCGAGCGCGCTAGTTCGCGGACGGTGACCATACGATGGCACTGTGGGATTCAGACATAAAAGGAAAGAAAGGTGAGATAGATAACTATGAGTTGGTATGATGACGACGTACATAAGGGTTCAATACCCGAGACTGTTTCGCCGTCGGCTCGACATTCGTAACCGTCGTCTGAAAGACGTAGCTTTTGTCCAACCTCCCGTACAGTCCTTGGGGAAGGAGCAGAGAATATCAGCATCGCCCATTCTATTCTTGTGTTTGAATCTGGCTCGCACCCGGTCGAAAGCCTTTCCTAGCAATTGCGGACGCCGGATCGGAGAACTGCCACTGCCAGTGTTCCTTCTCCAGCGCTGGGGCGGCGCAAATCATCAGCAGGCACAAAGACAAACAAGAGGAAGGAGGCGCGGGAAAACGAAAGGCACACGTACAGCGATAATCCGCCCGGGCGGTCAGAGGAATGTTGACAACCCTGTGAGCCGCGCCCAGGGCACCAGATCAATCAGCGTTCGTGCATTAGATGTCTTTTTGCACAAGGGAGAGGAAGAATACGCGTACCGTTCCACCGTTTCGGGCTTTAATATCCGCGTGAAATGCTGCAGGTCCTCCGTGGGACCCTTACGGCACCACGCCTGAAATGTCGTACGCGGCGCATGATGGTACGGCGCTGCTCCCGTGAAACCAACGTACGGCTTCTCTCGGTCGCACTCTAACGCGCGTACTTTCACCGCGCGGCGACGCGCTTCTTCTTGTTTATTTGCTGGCAGACGGCTCAGACTCGGGTTTCTCCTGGAATATGTTTTTTTGTCTTCGTCAGAGATCATCTGAGAAAGCGATGCTAGAGAGGAAGTCCAAGAAGGGGAGGACTCGCACCAGTCAAACCGTGGGAGATCGCCGATGGCATCGTCTATAGTGACGAATTTAAACGGTGACCTACCCGCCTCAGCGCGCACAGCCCGCGCGATGTCGCCGTTTGGGAAACGAATCTCAAGCTTGTGCGTCTGAGGAAAGTCGTGCGTTGGTTTCGGCGCAGCAAGCAAAGGATACCCTCGCCGTGCCCCGAAAAGGAAGAATCGCACGCGGGTCTGCGGGGTGCCATAATGGGCAGCCTGCAGCAAGCAGAACCTAACCTGATAGCTGCATTGTACATAATGTCAAAGTAAAGACTTAGAATAATGGAGCTCCAGGATAACGTACTTCATAGCAAGCATGGTGTGCACCAGGAACTTGAGCCCACCCATGCTGATCCCACCCGATGTCCGGTGCTCATCGAGCTGGATTGCGTTGAGGTTGTAGCTAAGGAAACCCCGGACGTTCTCAAATATACAGTAAGTTGGCTCCAGAAAGTCGACCCAGGAGAGAAGATTAAGGATCAAGTTGCTCTTGATATCGTTCGCCTTCTGGAACATGTTTAGCTGAGAGTGAGGCTGGCTGACCAGTATCCCTTGGGTGTCAGAGGACAAGATTAACAAGGTGGGCACATACCAAGGGAAGCCAGCTGTAATCACGTCGATGTCCCCCGGTTGTGGGGGTGGTGGCAGCCTAGAGTTGTCGTAGAGGTCATTTGGCACCTCATCCTCCTCAAGTACGCCACGACGCAACTTGATAGCATATCGCAGCAGCTCATTCACGCATTGGTTGTACACAATCGTATCGGGTGAGTTGCGCCTGTGAAAAAAAGGTCTCACTGTTAGACTTGTGGCGAGGTCACTTCGGGGCTACTCCTGGAGCACATACCTGAATGTTTGCGCTGCGCTGGGAGAGATCTCGACGGCATGGGTCGTCTTCATGCCACCTGTAGCACTCTCCATACCCAAGCTCATCGCGCCAGCACCTGCAAAGATATCGAATGCTCTAGGCTTCCGAGTCTGCACCTCTTCATCAAACGTCAAGGCCTCGGCGATGCGCTCCTGGAGCGCATACGCGCAGATCTTGCATCTGACCCCCGTGGTCTCCGCGAGCCGCTTACGCTCGTTCCACGACGCAGGTGAACGCTGGGAGAAACGGTACCGGTAGTAAAAATATTCCGCCCCGAGGGCGGCCCACAGGTCCAAGTCAAATATGAGATCTCGGTGCAAGAGATAGCACGGCGCAAGCACGTCGTCGAGCGGGATATCCTCCGTCTCGTCCGTAAAGAACAAGTGACGCTACCAAAGGAAGAAAATAGATCAATAAAAAAGGGGGCGTGTGTTGGGCGGCACGAGAAACGAGAGATATACATACTTCGTCCATGAGCTCGTCATCCGGCAGCAAATTCACGAGATCCGAAACGCGTCCGAGTAGCTGCACCTTGATCCAGATCGGATCCCCAGAATAAAGTCCAATAATCTCCACGACACGCGCCGGCCCCTGCTCAGTGCGCAGAAGCGCGAAGTCCCCTACATGAAACGTCGCCCCGTGCAATGTGACGCCGATTATTGCGGCCCCATTGCGTACGACGCGTCCGCGCGCTTGTATCTCCTCTTCTTCGTGGCGCGCACAAATGGTGCAGTTATTCGGGGGTTCCGAAGCTGCGTGGGCGTCGACAGGGGGAGGCAGATCCACGAAGGACGCGTCCTTCTTGTCATACAGGAACCTTGACTCGCCCATCAGCCAAGGAGAAAGCATGTAGAAGGTGAACAGGAACCCACCGGAAGAAGTACCCGTCGAAGTCGTCTCTAACCGTCGTAGCGCCAGACATGTCAGCGACCGAAACGGTGCCGCATAACGTCATCAGGGGGAGGGTATCGCACAACGGGGTGAGGAACAGCTCGCGCGGGTCGGCGATATCGTCCAGGAACGTATTGGAAGCGTGGTCGAACCACTGTACGTGCACGCGTTCGTCCTCGCCGTTGATATGGACGACACGACCGAACCTAGATTCCGTCGTCATTCACGAAGCACTAAAGTACGACAGAAAAGGTACCAGAAATAATCAGCAAGTCGCGCATCGGGCGGCGCAGACTCGGGGATCCCAGGCAGTGAGATAGGCACATGGTCCTTCTTTGCATCGTCCTCTCCGATGGGCACAAGCACGACGTCTCCGACCTAGAGAATGGTCCCTCACATGGTTCAGGTCACTCGCCTTGCTACCGCACCCACGCAACGCAAAAAAAAAACGCACCTCGAACACAACCCTCGGGAGCAAGCCGCGCACATCGCACAGCGCCACGCGGTGCATAAACGGCTGGCGCGGATGCACTCGCCAGCTTACTGGCGCCTCGATTTTCTGCGTGCCCTCGGCGCAAAGGGCCATCGCGAGGGCGTTCATCAAGGACCTTCTCTCCCTCTTGTTGATATTCGCACGCGTGCCCATACGCGAACGCGGCGGCGGCAGCCGCCGGCCGAGGACGACGAGCTGCTCGCGGAACAGGCCTGTAGCCAGCGCGGCGATGCGCGGCGTAACATGAGTCGGATGTTGGTTTTCCGGCCGCAACACGGCAAGGTCGATGTTGCCGACGCCCGCGGGAAGGCGAGACGGCACCGGCCGCGGGTACACGCGTTGGCGCTGCTGTTGGCGCAACGGGAGTGACGCCGTGATCCTGCGACCGCTAACGCCAGGTCGCGAAACGAGGATGTGCCGAAGGAGCGGGGTGCTGCGTAGGGTGCGCGCCGTGGAGTCATCGAGGGTGTCGAGCGCGGCAAGGATTGTCGGGATCTTTCGCCGCACCACGGGGAGTCATTCATTAGGTGTCGGAATGATGAGGGGAAGCGTACCGCATCTTGTACATCGCGCATATCCAGCGCGCGGGTATTTTCGCCCGAGACATCGTCCATAAGAGTGCAGTCTGCGAGCTTGAGCTCACTGATCAAGTCATCGAGGTGAGTGCGTTGGTTGCGCACGAGCGCGCACACGAGGACTTGGGCGATTCTGTGCGCACGGAAGAACGGCGCGAAGAGCGCGCGATACTCGGGCGCAGGGACGCCGAGGATGTACCAAGCTGCTGTTGTCTCCAGGTATATCGGGCTGCACAGCGCATCCCGACGCTAGTGCGTCAGCATGCGCCTCTTGTGCCTCCGAAAAATAAATAAGACGTACTCATCACGCTTGGTATAATCGATCGTGTATCGCAAAATCGCCCCAAGTCTCAAGCGCACCGACACCGCCATCCCCTCTTCCTCATCACTAGCACCGTCATCGTTATCGTAGTCACCGTCATCTTCCTGTCCCGCATCCTCCTCATTCTCACAATACGGGGACGCATCACCTGCGCCCTCCGGCGCGCATCCAACGTCGGTGCTCTCGAGCGCGACGTCATCGAGCGCGTTCAAAGAGATCAGTGCGAGTGCGAGCGCACCGCCGTCACCTTTTGCTTTGCTCGGGCGAGCATCAAAGACAGCCCAGTCGCACAGCATGCGAACGGGCTTATCCTCCTCTTCCACGTCGGTTGTGGCAAGAGGGAAGGGCCCGTCGGATTCGCCGAGGAGGAAGGCAATGTCCTGTGTGGATTCGGGGAGCTCGTCTGGGCACGGGGTATAATACAAGACGTCATCACTGTCGTCCTCGCTCTCATCGCCCTTTTCTGGGCGATGTGGTGGGGGTTCCCGACTATGGCGCTTCGCTGGCTATTACATTCCAAAGGACATATGAGCCAAGAAGGAGAGAGGAGAGAGACAATATCAATGTCGCGCACACGATCGTCAACATTGGTATATATCTTCCTTTTGCCCGTCAGAACAGGCAAGTCGTCTTGCATCCCTTGGAGCTCCCGCTCTGCATCGTCCGATGCTTCTCCCTTTCCATCGTCGTCGCCTTCACTGACTTCATCTGGGAAGCTAACTTCCCACGCTGTTGGGCGGTGCGCGCGCTGTGGGTTCATTGAGTGTGATGGAGGGCAAGTTGGCCGTCAAGTTGGGGGGGGACGCGGGTCGGTTGATGCCGTCATGGGCAATTCTCATCTAATATCACTTAGCATGATTTCACTTGTGAGTGCCTATAGAGGTGTCCATGTAGTGCCTTTGTCACGGTAATGTACCCCACATAATGTAGGAGACCACATAATAATGTACCACCATGATTTCTAGTAACTTGCATGCCCACACAAGTTATAATTCCCCTCTCCCCCTCTAATCATTGCCATTATAATGTGCTTCACCTATACTCCCACATTATAACTTGGTTATCATTTCTGTCCCTGGCATTATAATG
>Ga0137394_10002967_pt1 | contig 12697 bp, 6 predicted proteins | sample czobulk116metaG_FD_108278 | JGI IMG/M metagenome (GOLD analysis project Ga0137394, IMG submission 108278) | Vadose zone soil microbial communities from Angelo Coast Range Reserve, California, USA - czobulk1.16 metaG | ecosystem: Environmental > Terrestrial > Soil > Vadose zone | place: USA... | reverse complement strand
GGCACGGCGTCCGATCTCTACTCCCTGGGAGTCACGCTGCACGAGCTGCTCTCCGGCGTGAATCCCTTCGCGGCCCCCTCTCCGGTCGAGGTGGTGCGCGCCCACTTCGAGCAAGTCCCGCCGCCCCGCGCCAGCGCCGGCGTCCAGGCGGTGGTGGGCAAGCTGCTCGCCCGGGAGCCGCGCTCGCGGTATGCGCAGGCCGACGAGGTGATCGAGGCCCTCTCCGCCGCGCTCGGCATTCCACTGGAGAGCGAGGGCGAGGGGCTCGCGCCCGATCGCATCGGCCTCGGCCAGCTCCACGGCAAGGAAGCGGAGCTCGCGCGCGTGGAAGCCGCCGCCAACGCGGTCGCGGGCGGTAGCGGGGCACACCTGATCCTCGTCGGTCCGGCGGGGTCCGGCCGCTCCCGCTTGCTGCGCGAGTGCGGCACGGCCGCCGAGCTCGCCGGGATGCGCGTCCTCTGCCTCGAGCAGGGCGCCGGCCTGTCCGCCCTCTGCCGGTGGCTGGGCACGCTCCTCGGGCTGGGGCCCGCCCTGGACTTCTCGGTGGGCGCGGCCCGGGAGCGGCTGATTGCGGCCTGCGCGCAGCATCCCCTCGCCCTGCTGGTGGACGACGCGGACCGGGCCAAGGACTGGCTCTGCGCCCTGCTGCTGGCGCTGGCCCGCGATCCGGCCTGGAAGCAGAGGCCTCTCCTTTTGATCGCCGCCGCCTCGTCGCAGATCGATCCCTCGCTGGAGCGGATCGAGCTGCGGCCGCTCTCGCCGCAGGTGGCCAGGGCCAAGGTGCTCGAGGTCCTCGGCGCGCGAAGCTGGGCCGAGGGCGTGGCCGAGCGCCTGATCCGCGAGACCTCGCTCCAGCCGCGCGAGCTGGAGGAGGCCATCCGGGATCTGGCCGACCGGAAGGTCCTGGCCCGCCGTGGCGGCCGCTGGGAGCTCGACTCCCTCCTCGCCGGTCCCGACTTCGCTGGCTGCGTACCTCGCACGGCCACGCGCGCGGCGCGGGCCGGAAGGCTGGCCGTGCCTCGGGATGAATGGCCCGAGCTCGGCCTGACCGCGGTGCTCTGGCCGGAGCTGGACGCGAACGCCCTGGCCACCGGCGAGGACGATCGCCTCGCCCAGGGATTGCAGGTCGCGGAACGCTCGGGGCTGCGCTTCTCCAGCCTGGCGGCGCTGCGCGCGGCGGAAGGCGGCCTCTCCGATGCCGACCGCCAGAAAGCCCACCTGCGCGCCGCGGGACTGGCGAGCGCTCGCTCCGCCCGGGCGCATCATCTCTTTCGCGGCAAGGGCGATGGCCGCGTCCGCGCGGCGCTGGCGGCGGCGCGCGACCGGCTTCGCGCCGGGGCGCCTGTCGAGGCGGCACGGCTCTACCAGATGGCGCGCGCCGGCCTGCGGCACCCTGCGTGGAGCCCCCGCGCGGCAGCGCTGTGCGAGCGCGCCGCCGATTGCCTCGCCCTGGCGGGGTATCCCGTCGCGGCCCGGCGGGAGTACGGCCAGGCGCTGGCGCGGGGCGGGGACCCAGGGCGCATCTGGCAGAAGGTCGCCAAGGCCCGCTGGCAGGAGGGCCGCTTCGAGCAGGTCCTCGAGGCGCTGGTGCGCGCGAAGTCCGCCGGAGCGGATCCGCTCGCGGTCGCCACGGTCGAGGCGCGCGCGGAGGCGATGCGGGGAGACTACGCGCGCGCGGAAACGCTCGCCCAGGAGGCGCTGCCGCTCGCGCGCGAGCGGCGCGATCCCGAGGCCGCGACGCGGCTGCACCACCTGCTCGGGACGTGCGCCTGGCACAAGGGCGAGGTGCGTCGCGCGATCGCGGAGGAGCGCGCCGCCGCCTTGATCGCGCGCCGGCTCGGCGACCGGCGGGCAGAGGCCGACGCTCTCGCCGGGCTGGGCACCGCCTGGCGCCTGCAGGGAAACCACGATCGCTCGGCGGGGGCGACCACCCGCGCCATCGTCCTCTACGGCGTCCTGGGTGACGAGCGCCAGGAGGCGATCGCCTGGAACAATCTCGGCGTCGCGCGCTACCTCGCGGGCGAATGGGACCAGGCGCTCGAAGCCTGGGAGAAGCTGGGCGGCAAGCGGGATCGGACGCTGGAGGAGGAACTCCTCAACCTGAACAACCTGGGCTTCCTCTACCGCGAGCGCGGAGACTGGCCGCGCGCCCGCGAGCTCTTCAACCGCGCGCTCGCGAGCATCCGGCGCGCGGGAAGCCACGCGCGCATCGAGGCGATGGTCTGCGGAAACCTCGGCGAGATCGCGGCCCGCGAAGGGGATCCGGCGGCGGCCGAGGCGCTCTACGAGCAGACCGTCGCGATCGCGAGGCGCATCGGCGCCCGCGACGAGCTGCTCGAGACCGAGCGGCGGCTGGCGGAGCTCGATCTGCTGCTCGGGAATCCCTCCGGGGCCAGCGCGCGGGCGTCCGAGGCGCTGCGCCTCGCGCAGGAGCTCGACAGCGCGGTCGAGCAGGGCAACCTCCGCCGCATCCTCGCCATCGCCGCGCGCGCCCGCGGAGACGAAGCGTCCGCGGCCGCCGCCCTTGGGGTCGCGCGCGAAGTGCTGGAGCGCGCGGGCGCCCGGCTGGAGCTGGCGCGCGCCGATTGCGTGGCCTGCCTGCTCGAGCTCGATCGCGGCGACCCGGTGCAGGCGGCAGCGGCCCTCCGCCGGGCGCGCGCCGTCTTCGAGAAGCTCGGCGCCGCGCCGGACCTGCGCGAGGTGGAGCGGCTGGAGAAGGACGTCGAGGCGCTGCAGCGAAGATCCTTCTCGCACGTCGAGGCCCTGACCCAGGCGGCGCAGCGACTTGCGGCCCAGGACAACCCGGAGGCGCTGCTCGAGGACGCCCTCGACGAAGCGCTGCTGCTGACCGGCGCCGAGCGCGGGTTCATCCTCCTCCAGGACGGAGGCAGCGAGCCGAAGGTCGCCGCCGTGCGCGGCGCGGCCGCGAACGCGACCCTGCGCATCTCCCGGACCGTCGCCGACCGGGTGCTGCGCACCGGCGAGATGGTGGCGGTGGCCGACATCGTCGGCCGCGAGGAGCTGAGCGCGCGCAAGAGCATCCTCGACCTCGGGTTGCGCTCGGTGCTCTGCACGCCCATCCGCGCCGGCGGCCGGCAGCTCGGGATCCTCTACGTCGACTCCAGGCGCGTGGGCTCCTTGCTCTCGGAGAAGGACCTGGGCCTTCTGGGCGCGTTCGCCGCGCTGGCTGGTTCGGCGCTGGAGAACGCCCGGCTGATCGCCGACCTGCGCCACAAGAGCGAGCTGCTCGCGCACATGGCCCACGAGTTCCGCTCGCCGCTGCAGGCGATCGCCGTGCGCGCCGGAATGGGGAGGTTGCGCCCCGCGACCGGCAAAGACCTGGAGGCGGTGGCGGCCCAGGTGGGGCGGCTCTCGAAGATCGTCGAGCGCACGCTCGATCTGTCGCGGATGGAGGCCGGGGCCCTGAACCTCGCGCGCACGCAGGTCGATCTGGTGGAGGTCGCGCTCGCGGCGCTGGCAGGGCTGGATCAGATCGCCCGGATGAAGTCGATCGACGTGGCCTTCTCCAGGGAACCGGTGGTTCCGGCGGTGACGGGCGACTTCGATCGGCTGGTCCAGGTGATCACCAACCTGATCGCGAACGCCGTCCAGTACTCCCCGGAAGGAAGCCGCGTCTGGGTGCGGCTGTCCTCGGGCGAGCCGCTGCTGCCGGCGAAACCGCAGCCGCGCATCGAGGTGGAGGGAGCGCCGCCCGCCGCCGAAGGCCCTCCGCCTCGCCCCAGCGCCCAGGTCTCGGTCGTCGACGAGGGGCCGGGCATCTCGCCGGAGGAGATGGGCAAGATCTTCACGCCCTTCTTCCGCGCCGGGAAGGGGACCGGCACCGGCCTCGGCCTGGTGATCAGCCGTCAGATCGTCCGGGAGCACGGGGGAGAGATCCGCGTCGAGAGCAAGCTCGGGGAAGGCGCTACCTTCACGGTGGCGCTTCCGGGGTCGCCGTGATCCGCGCCGGCCCCGCCCGGCGGGCGCGCGTCCTCGTCGTCGAGGACGATCCCGCGCAGGCCGAAGCGCTCGCGGGCGTGCTCGCTGCCGCAGACCGGGAGATCCTCGTGGCTCCGGACGGCGAGACCGGCCTCTCGCTCGCGCGCGCCGGCGTGGAGCTGATCGTCGCCGACTACATGCTGCCCGGCCTGAACGGCCTGAGGCTGGTGCAGCGCCTGCGGGAGGAGAAGAACGCCACGCCGGTGCTGATCCTCTCCGGCGAAGCCACCGTGACGGTCGCGGTGGAAGCGATGAAGGCCGGCGTGCTGGATTTCTTGCAGAAGCCGTTCGACGTGGACTTCTTCCGCGTCCGCGTGGCCCAGGCCCTGGAGCTGGGCCGCACCGCCCGGGAGCTGGAGGTCCTCCGGCGCAGGCTGCAGGAGCGCGGCAAGCCGGACCCGATGATCGGCGTCTCGCAACCCATCGCGCAGGTGCGGCACCTGATCGCCTCGGTCGCGCGCACCGACGTGGACGTCGCGCTCTACGGAGAGACAGGGACCGGGAAGGAGCTGGCGGCGCGCGAGGTCCACGACTCGAGCCGGCGGGCCGGACGCCCGTTCGTAGTGGTGGATTGCGCGGCGCTTCCCGAGCCGCTCCTGGAGAACGAGCTCTTCGGGCACGAGGCCGGAGCCTATACCGGCGCCGATCGGAAGACGGCGGGCCTGCTCGCGGAAGCGGACGGCGGGACCGTGTTCATCGACGAGATCGGCGACATGCCGCTTTCGCTCCAGTCCAAGCTGCTGCGCTTCTTGCAGACCAAGGAGTTCCGGCGGGTGGGCGGGTCGCGGCAGATCCGGGTCAACATCCGGATCGTCGCCGCCACCAACCGCGAGCTCGAGGCAGAGGTCGCGAAGGGGCGGTTCCGCCACGATCTCTTCTACCGGATCAACGTCTTCCCCATCCGCTTGCCGCCGCTGCGGGAGAGGCGGGAGGACATCCCGCTGCTGGCCGATTACTTCCTGCGAGCCGTGGCTGGCGGCAGCGACCTGACAAGCCACGTCGAAGGCTTCACGCCCGAAGCGCTTGCGGCGCTCGCCGCCCACGACTGGCCCGGCAACGTTCGCCAGCTCGAGAACGCCGTCCGGCGCATGGTGGTGAGCGCTTCTGGCCCCCGGATCGGATTGGGCGAGTGCCGGGCGGTATTGGGAAACGCTCCGCCGGCCATCACCCTCGACCGCGCCATCGAGCCCTTCCACCAGGCCAGGGCCGACGCCGTCGCGCAGTTCGAGCGCGCATATCTCGGATTGCTCTTGCAGGCCGCCGGACACAACGTGTCCGAGGCCGCGCGCAGGTCCGGGCTCGACCGCAAGAACCTCTGGCTCAAGCTGAAGCGGTACGGGCTCGCCCGCGCGCGATTGTAGCGCTGTCGCCCCAATTGGGGCGCCCGAGCCACACGTCCAAGTTCTTTATTTTACTTGGTGGCGTGGCGTTCCCGCCCCAGTCTGTCCGATCCTGGAAACCGCAAGCGGCCGAATTCATTGATTAAGCCCATGGCCGGCGAATTGCTCCGTAACGTTCCCGATGCCCCCCCTCGTCCGCAAGAATGGCGTATCCGCTGCGCTCTTCTGTGCCCTCGCCTTGTCGCGGGCGGCAACCGCGGTGCCCAACGTCACGCAAGTGATCGATGGCGTGCCACAAGTCATCGCGCCGCAGCAGATCGTCATCAGGTGTGACCCCACGGTCCTGTCGACGTTGTGCACGGCAGCCCTGGACGCGGTGGGCGCTGTCCTGGCCGTGACCGGCCTTTCCGGGTTCAACCTCGCCATCCTGCCCGACGGCCTTCCGCTGCAGAACGCGCTGGACGCGCTTCGCGTCTCCTCGGCGATCTCTAGCGCGGAGCCGAATCGCATCCTGATCGGCAGCACGGCATACCCGCAGACCTGGCACTTCCCGGCCATGGACGCTCCCGGGGATGACACGTTGCTCCCCAAGAAGTCCAAGGGACTGATCGTGGCCGTGCTCGACACCGGGATCGCCTACCAGAGCCGGGAGGACTGGAACGGCAACTCCTACGCTTCGGCTTCCGCGCTCGATTCCACCCGGTTCGTGCAGGGGTGGGATTTCGTCAACGACGACCCGTTCCCGGACGATGACAACGGCCACGGCACGGCCATGGCGACCATCATCGCGGGCAACGGGAGCTTCTCCTCCGCCGGGGTTCCCTACGTGGGCCCGGCCGCGGGAGCGTCGCTGATGGCCGTGAAGGTCCTGGACGCGGACAACAAGGGGACCGAGTTCTGGCTGGAGGAGGGAATCCGTTACGCGGTCGGGGCCGGGGCCGACGTGATCAATCTCTCCCTCGACTTCGCCCGCAACTACATTCCCGGCGCCGCCCTGCGCGACGCGCTCGCGTACGCGCGTGACGGCCACGTGGTGATCGTGGCGGCCAGCGGCAACACCGCCGGGCGCGTCCTGTACCCCGCCGCGTTTCCGGACGTCATCTCGGTCGGCGCTCTCGGCCTCGACGCCGTTTCCGGCTACGCGGTCACCTGGTACTCCAACCGCGGCGAGGCGCTGGACCTGGTCGCGCCCGGTGGGCTTCCAGGGCAGGACGTCAACCAGGACGGGCTCTGGGACGGCGTACTCGCGCAATCCTTTCCGCCGGGAGCGCCTTCGCAGATCAGCTGGTGGCTCTTCGCCGGCACCTCGCCGGCCGCCGCCCACGCCAGCGCGGCTGCGGCCGCTCTGATCGGCAATGGCGTCGATCCCGGGACGGTCCGGCCTCTTCTGCAAGCCACCGCCGCCGAGATGGGCGCCACCGGCTGGGATTCGCGATCGGGTTCCGGCCGGCTCCAGGCTTCGACCGCCATCGCCTCGGCGAGCTCCTACGTTCCTCCCGCGCAGCTGTACGCGGATGCGGTGGCCGCCCTGCGCGCCGACGGCCGGGCCGCCGGCGCGGTGATGATCGCCACGGCCTCGGGTGTCGGAGTGAGCAACGCCGAGGTCCACGTCCACTGGCGGGGAGCGGCCACCGCCTCCCAGACCGCTGTGACCGACGGGCAAGGGATCGCCCGCTTCGTCTCGCCCTGGCCCTCCTCTTCGCGCAAGCTCTTCGTGATCGAGGTGCCGCGTGTGATCTACGCCGGGGCCGCGCAGCGTCCGCGCGCGTTCGCCCGTTCGGGTGGCGTCTTCAGCGGGCTGAACATCGGCCTCAATCTTTCGCTGGGCGGCACCAATGGCGGCCTCGATGGGCTGGACATCTGGGGCTATGGGTATTCGGAGGGAATCGGCCTGGCGTCGGGCACCACCGGTTCGGGCCTCGCCTCTGGCACGACAGGCTCCACCGGAAACGGCCAGGATGGGACCTATCCGCTGACCACGGGGATCCAGGGCTGCCCGATCGCGCTGCCGCTCTACTCGTATTCGTGGCTGTCGTTCTCCGCCTCCTCGGCGCTCTTCTCCGGGGCGTTCCTCGCGAACGGCTTCAGCGCCCGCCTGGTGGATTCCTCCTGGGTCCTGGCACCCGGAGCTGCCGCGCTCGACGCCCGCGAGGTCGCGCGGATCTGCGGCCTCAGCGTCTCGCTGGTGAAATCGCTCTCCAGCAGCTTCTTCTGGTCGGGGACGCTCTACACGGCCGGCGTGGGGCCGCAGCCACCCGGTCTGGGCATCGGCGACAACGCCCGGTTCTGGGCGGACGTGATGAACGCGGAGCGTTCGACAGCGCCCTGACCCCGCGGATCGAGCGCGTCCCGCAGGCCCTCGCCGATCACGTTGAAGGCGCTGACCGCGAGGAAGATGGCGAGGCCGGGCAAGATGACGAGCAGCCGCGCGTTGGGATCGAGCGCGTCCTGGAAGCCGTGCGCCATCAAGAGGCCCCAGGAGGCGGTTGGCTCGGGCGCGCCGAAGCCAAGAAAGCTGAGGGCGGTCTCCAACAGAATCGCCGAGCCGACGCCCAGCGTGGCGGCAACCAGCGCCGGGGAGAGCGAGTTTGGCAGCACGTGCACCAGCAAAGTCCGCAGCCGCGAGCTGCCCAGCGCCCGGCTCGCTTCCACGTACGGCATCTCGCGCACCCGCAGGGCTTCGGCGCGCACCAGCCGCGAGGTGTCGGCCCAGCGGGTGAGCGCGATCACGGCCATCGTGCTGAGAAGCGTGGTGCGCTCGAGGATGCCCTGGGCGGCGAGGAGCAACAAGAGCAGCGGGAAGCTCAGCAGCACCTCGGCTGCGCGGCTGACGACGCGGTCGACCCATCCACCGAGGTAACCGGCGAGCACGCCGAGCACCAGCCCGATCAGGACCTGCGCGGCCGCGGCCGCGACGCCGATCCCCAGCGAGGTTCGCGCTCCGTGGATCAGGCGCGCGAGCGTGTCGCGGCCGGCGTTGTCGGTGCCCAGCGGGTGCCCGGCGCCCGGCGGCTGTGGGAGCGGTCCCTGAAGCGTCGAGAGCGGCGGGATGGTGTACGGGCCGTGGCGAAGAGGCGGCCAGAGCGCCCGGTCCGCCGGGCCCAGGTCCCGGGCGGTGAAGCCCCGCAGGCTCCGGTAGTCCACCAGGTTGGGGATGAGGTAGAGGGTCCCCGCCCGCCAGAGGACGATGGGCCGGTCGCTGGCCAGGAAGTCCGCGAAGACGGCGAGGAGCGCCAGCAAGAGCGCGAGACCCAGCCCGAGCAGGTTTCGCCGGCGAGCCGCGAAGCGGTGCCAGACCTCGCGCATCACGGCCGGCTCCTCGACGAGATCCGCGGGTCCGCCGCCGCGTAGAGCAGGTCGGAGACGAGAAGGCCCAGCATCGTCATCAACCCGGCCACAAGGACGGTACCCATCAGGACGGGCATGTCGCGGCCGAGCACCGCGTCGAAGGTGAGCTTTCCCATCCCGGGCAGGCCGAAGATCCGCTCGACGATCACCGCGCCCGAGGCCAGGGCGGGAAAGGTCAGGCCGAAGAGCGTGATCATGCTCAGCAGGGAGTTGGGCAGGGCGTGCTTCAGCAGCACGGCCGCCTCGGAGAGGCCCTTGGCGCGTGCCGTGCGGATGTAGTCCTGACCCATCTGCTCCATCAGCGAGCTTCGCAGGTGGCGCAAGAGCACCGCCAAAGACCCGTACGTGAGGCATGCGACCGGCAACAAGAGATGCGCGAACAGGTCCGAAGCAGTCCGCACGCCTTCCGTCCGCAATCCCTGGATGGGAAGCCCGCCGCCGCTCGCCGTGACCACCAGCATCAGCGCGACCCACTGCACCGGCAGGGAGTAGAGGAGAAATGCGCCGCTGGAGAGGAGGCGGTCGAGAACCCCGCCCGGCCGCGCCGCGGAGAGCAGCCCCATGGGGATGGCGAGCAGGTAGCCCAGGAGCAGCGCCGGCAGCGAGAGCAAAAGCGTGATCGGGAGCGCTTCGCCGAGCAAGACGGAGACCGGCCGGCCGTCGCGAAAGGAGTCGCCCAGATCGCCGCGGACCACGCGCGTGAGCCAGCGCGCGTACCCGGTCAGGAGCGGATCCTCCAACCCCATCCGGCGACGGTACTCGTTCCACTGGGCGACGGTGGCGGCCCCCTGCCGGAGGCCCCCGTCCGCCTCGAACGCGAGCGCATGGCCGGGCGCCGCGCGGACCAGGGCGAAGGCGACGAACGTGATCCCCAGAAACGTCGGAATCGTCCCTAGGAGCCGCTGCCGGAGCGGCGAGGTCACCGGGCCGCCAGCCAGACGTCCTGGAAGTCGTACCACACGACCGAGGGCCGGATGCCGCGGACGCGGTTGCTGACGGCGTCGAGCGAGGGGCGGCTGTAGAGGAAGGTGTAGGGAGCCTCGTCGTAGAGGACCCGCCCCAGCTTCCGGTAGAGCTCGTTGCGCCGGGAGTCGTCGAGGATCGCGCGCGCCTGCTCGATCAGCGCGTCGGCCTGGGGATTCCGGAAGAGGACGTAGTTGGAGCCGTCCTTGACCTGCGAGGAATGCCAGATCTCGTACGGGTCCTGCACCACGTCCGTGTTTCCCCAGCGCAGCGAGGTGGCGTCGAACTGGTGCTCCTCCACCAGCTGGACGAAGTGGGCCCAGTCCACCTTCCGGATCTCCATCGCCACGCCGAGCTTGCGCAACTCCTGCTGCAGATACGGCGTGAGCTTGTCGAGGAACACCGAGTCCGCGTTCATCAGGAAGGTGAAGCGGAAGGGCACGCCATCCTTGTCGCGCACCCCGTCGCCGTCGCGGTCGCGCCAGCCGGCCTGGTCGAGGAGCTGCGCGGCGCGCTCTGGATCGTAGGAGCGCGGGGCCAGGGAACGATCGCAGGCGGAGGAGTCGAGGTAGAAGTGGCAGGTGGTCGGGCGGTCGAGGCCGAGCAGGAAGCTCTTGCGGATTCCCTCGGTGTCGATGGCATGGTTCATCGCCTGGCGCACCCGCGCGTCCGAGAACCAGGGCCGCTGCTCGTTCCAGCCGATGAAGTTGTAGTTGGGGCCGTAGAACTTGATGCGCCGGACGGAGCGCTTCAGGCCGGCTGCCTCCAGGTCGCGCGCCCACTGCTGGGGCTGGAGCTGGAGGTAGAGGTCGAACTCGCCCTGCTTGAGCATCTGGAAGCCCACCGCCGGGTCGGAGACGAACCGGAAGACGATCCGGTCGAGATACGCCTTGCGGCCCCAGTACCGGTCGTTGCGCACGAACGAGATCCGCTCGCCGGTCTTCCAGGCCTCGAAGCGGAAGGGCCCGGTGCCGATCGGGGCCCGGTGGATGGGGCTGTGCAGCATGTCGCCGGCGCCCGCCAGCACGTGCGCCGGGTAGATCGACAGCGTCGCCAGCGCGCGGAAGGCCAGGAAGTACGGCTTGCGGTACCGCGCGACCACGGTGAAGTCGTCTCCGGGCAGGGTGGAGATGTCCTCCAGATCGACGAAGTTGTTGCGCAGGTGCATGGCGCGGACCGAGGGGTCGAGGATCTTGCGCACCGTCGCCACCACGTCCTTTCCGCTGAACGGCTGGCCGTCGTGCCACACGACGTTGCGGCGCAGGTGGAAGGTGAAGGTGAGCTGATCGGAGGAGATGGTCCAGTCCGTCGCGAGCGCGGGCTTGAGCGGATACTCGGGGTGCTTTCCGGCGTCGGGCTCGGCCATGGACTCGAGCACCTTGCGCTCCAGCATCCAGTCGATGGCCAGCGCGGAATCGGTGACCTTGTCCAGGCTGGGAGGCTCCTGGTCCAGCCGCACCACCAGCGTCCCACCGCTCCGCGGATTCCCCTCGTAGACGGCGGCGGGAAGGCGGCCGTCCTGCCAGTCGCGATCGGCGTCCGCGGCGACCGCCAGCAAGAGGACTCCCGCCAATTGCAGCAAAGAAGACACTCGACACCTCCGACAACGGCATCATTCGCGAGCCGCGCGAGCCGGAACCAGACGGAGAGTGTCAGTCGTTCAGCAGCGTTCAATTGCCCCGGCGGGCGGGAAGGCCTCCCCTCCGCGCGAGCAAGAGGACCGCGCAGATCGACAACGACAGGCCGGCGCAGGCGAGCAGGATCCAGGCTTCCGGCCGGATCAGCCACGCGCGCAATCGGGGGAGCGGCGCTGGATCGCCCGCGGTCGAGGCGCGGCGCCACGCGACCTCCAACTCTGCGCCGGAGAATCTCGTCCCGAGGAGCGTCGCGGCCCACGTTCCCCTGGGCGAGACCACGAACGTCCGGGCGGGATGATCGAAGCCTTCGCCAGCCTTCATGAAACGGAATTCGAGCCGATCGAGGAACGCCCGCGTCGCCGCGGGGTCCGACCCGCGAACGGTCCGCCACTCCGCCGGAAGCGCAAAGCGCTCGCGAAAGTCCTCCAGGTCCTTCGCGGTGTCGTCCGCGTCGAAGGAGAGCGCGATCACCCGGAAGGGCGCCCGCGCTCTGGCCAGCGCCTCTTTCAAAGCCAGCGCGGTGAGCGGGCAGGTGCCGCCGCAGCGGGTGAACATCGGCAGGATCAACGCCGGAGCTCCGGACGTCATCTCGCGGAGGTCCTGCGGATGATCCCTCTCGTCGAGCACGGCGAATCCGCGCGGGAGCTCGCGTGCGCTCGCGGGCGGCAAGAGCTCCGCCCGCGCTGCCGTCGCTGCGGCCAAGGCGAGAGACGACGCGAGGAGCCGGCGGGCTGGCAAGGGCTATCCTGCCGCGAGCGGGAAGTTCCCGCCGAGCACCTGGACGAGCGGCGGAACGTACGAGATCAGGATCGCGATGATGCCCGCGACGACCCAGGGGGCGAAGTTCCGCACCGCCGGCACGTCCTCGTCGTGGTAGGCCGCCGCCGATGGGAGCGCGAAGGAGTCCGCCGCCTGCTCCGATCGCGCGGCGAGCAGGCTGCGGACGAGCACGTAGAAGAAGAGGACGACCGCGAGCCCCATCAGGCAGCCGCCCACGGCGCCGACGGCCTCGCCGATCACCCAGTCCTGCCGGTAGAGATTGGAGGTCGAGTCGAGGAAGGACATCCCGAGATTCGTCCGCCGCGGCACGCCGTGGACGCCGCCGTAAAAGAGCCCTGCCGAGAAGATGAACACGCCCACCGTCCACAGATACGGCACGGCCAGCGCGGCGCGCGGCGAGGCGCACGGCTTTCCGGTCAGGCCCAGCGAAAGGTAGAGGCTCATCCCGAGGATGGCCAGGAATACGGGACCGGCGACGGTCAGGTGGAAGTGCGCCGGGATCCACGAGGTGTTGTGCACCACGGCGTTCATTCCGTACGAGGCGTTGATCAGGCCAGTCAGCCCGCCCAGGATGAAGATGACCAGCCCCAGGAACAGGTAGGGGAACAGCCAGCGCTGCGGGTCGAAGTG
>Ga0137394_10002966_pt1 | contig 12697 bp, 11 predicted proteins | sample czobulk116metaG_FD_108278 | JGI IMG/M metagenome (GOLD analysis project Ga0137394, IMG submission 108278) | Vadose zone soil microbial communities from Angelo Coast Range Reserve, California, USA - czobulk1.16 metaG | ecosystem: Environmental > Terrestrial > Soil > Vadose zone | place: USA... | reverse complement strand
GCCTGGGTCATGGGCCTCGACGTGGTCGGCACGACCTGCGTGGTCGCCACGGACGGCGACGGCCTGCACGTGTTCGACGTCTCCGGCGCCGTGCCGGTCTTCAAAGGCGTCGAGCGGAGCGTGCTGCGCCTCCACTCCGTGACCCTCGTGGGCACGACCGCCTACGGAGCGGGGGCCGACCAGGGACTGGTGATCTGGGACGTCGCCGACCCCGCCAGTCCGAAGCTGATCAGCACGCACGTCGGCGCCCCCGGCCCGGGCTATGACTGCTACGGTGTCGCCGCCGGCGGCGGCAACGCCTATCTCTCGCTGGGCGGCAAGTACCTCCAGGTGGTCGGGCTCGGCGACCCGGTGCACCCGGCCGACCGGGGCGGGGTGAACCTGACCGGCACCTTCATCTTCGGGAGTAACCCGAACCTGTCCTACCTGCGCGACTCCCTGCGCAACGCGATCGTGTACCAGGAGCTGATCAAGCACGAGGCGTTGCACCTGCACGCCCTCCAGGGAGCCAAGGCGCTCGTGCCGGCGCTCGACTTCGAGTCGTTCGAGGGATTCGTGGCCGTCCTGAACGGCCCCTTCGGGCGGGCCCAGAGCAGCAACCCCGCGAACATCACCCAGACGTCGTTCGAGGGAGTGACGATCAAGTTCCAGTCGGCCAAGGGGCGTCTGTGGATCGCGACCGACTCGTCCTGGGGGCGGAAGGCGCACGAGCTCGGCCACTGGTTCCTGATGCCCGACATCTACACGGAGAAGTACGACGATGGCACCGCCCTGATGGGCGACGCCGAGCACTGGGATCTTGCCGGTGACGTCGACGAGGGCGCGCTCTTCAGCGGCGCGCAGGCCGATCACATGCAGCTCTTCGACGGGGCCAACGTCGCGCGGCGCTCGTGGGACCCGGGCGGCGGCTCCACCTCCGAGTCGTTCGAGATCGTGGCCCACGACGCGGGCGAGGACGGGGGCCCCCGCATCCATTTGCTGGAGCTGAACGTGGCCGACGGGCTCTCGTACTACGTCGAGGTGCGACAGAAGCCCGGACCGGTGATCTTCGACGCGAACATTCCCGCCGGCAATCCGCAACAGGGGGCGGTGCTGGTCACCCGCGCCCGCAAGGCCGAGACGTTCATCAACAACGCGAACGAGCGATCCACCATGCTGTTCGGCGTGCTCGACGTCGGGCAGAGCGCGGTGGACCCGCCGCGACTCCTGCGGATCGAGTGCCAGGAGCGGCTGCAGGACCGGCCGCTCACCTACCGCGTGGTGGTCCACTGGAACGAGGAGCCGCCGCCGAACGAGGGTGGCGCCTTCGACCTGAGCATCACGCCCTGGAGCACGGAGACGTGGGAATCGGTGGACGTCTGGATCGATAGCCCGCGTAACAACGCGGCGAACGGCGACGTCGTCTACGAGTTCCACGAGGACGGCAAGCCGGGCGTGGCGAAGCTGAGCGGCGACCGGCCCTGGGTGAAGCACGTGAATGCGGTCCACGCGCGGATCCACAACACCGGGGGAAAGTCGGCGGCGCAGGATGCCAAGGACGTGTGGGTCTCGCTGTCGGTGACCTCGCCGCCCGGGATCGGCGACAACGGCGTGGCGCCCGACGGGCAGCGGCCGCACTGGACGACGATCAAGACCATGAAGCTGCCGAGCGTGGCCGCGAACTCGGTGCAGGAGGTGAAATTCGACTGGACGCCGGACGTCGCCGCGCACACCTGTCTCATCGTGGCGATCATGCCGCAGTTCGGCGAGATCGAGCCCCACAACAACCGGGCCCAGGAAAATGTCGCGAACTTCGACAGCCCCGGCGGATCGTCGCACGAGCCGGTGATCCTGGACGCCGAGGTGCGAAGCCCGTTCAGCGTCGTCCGCAAGGTCGACCTGGTCGTGCGGGGCCTGCCCGAGGGGTGGCACGCCGTGGTCGATCACGCCTGGACCTGGGTCGAGCCGAAGGGAGCGAAGGCGGTCCGGGTAGTGGCGTGGACCGATCTGCACTCCCCGCGCGCCCACGAGCGACAGCAGATCCCGGACGTGGCCTTCCCGCGCGTGGAGGGGTGGACGAACTTCGATCACATCTACGTCCCCATCGGCGGAATCCTGATGCCCGTGAAGGCCAACGCCCGGGTCGAGATCAATCTCGAGGCGCGCCCGGGCCCCGGGGGGCTCGTCGTGGAGACCGTGCTCCATCCCGCGATCCGCGACGTCCCCATCGCGGTGGAGGTGACCAGCGCCCGCGGCGAGAGCCTGCTTCTCCACGGCATCACCGACACGGCCGGCCGATGCCTCGTGCAAGGGCCCTTCCCGCCGGGCACTTACCGCGTGCAGGCGTTCTCGGCTTCCACGCGGGCCGCGGCCGAGGCGGCGAGCGCCCGCGTGACGGCGATCGTGCCCTAGCGCTCCGGCCGATGGACGCTGCCTCGGCATGGAGATGACGGACTCCCCGGCGGGGCTCGGCGCCGATGTATTCAATTCTGGGCATTGGTTCGATACGGCTCGAATGCTATTGGAGCGTGTGCAGATTCCGAACGCGGATCAAGCCGTCATCGAGCCGGAGAAGCTTTACGGATACTTGCTCGCGCCGAGTCATCCGATTGGTCGATTCAAAGCGGCGTTCTTTCTGACGCTTGGATATACGTCCGATAACTGGCGACGCCTTGACGCGGATCTCCGGAGCCAGCATCTGTCCCAGGAGTCCACACTTGAAGCATCAGCAATGTACGGGCAGAAGTACACGATCCGCGCTAGGCTGGAAGGGCCGTCGGGAGCTTCGGCGGACACTGTGAGCGTTTGGGTCGTGCGGACGGGCGAGGAGTTCCCGCGATTCGTGACGGCCTACCCGGAGGGCAACAGATGATGTATCGGGTTCTCGATACGATCGTTCTCGACCGCGACTTGCCTGACCATGGGCTGCGCAAGGGCGACCTCGGTGCGGTGGTGGAAGTGTACGAACCGGACGGCCTCGAGGTGGAATTCGTAACCGCGTCCGGTCGAACCGCCTCCGTGCTGACGCTCAACGCTCAGGACGTCCGCGCTGTCGCGGACGATGACCTGATCTCGGTGAGACCGTGCTCTCGCTCAACTGACAACGGCACGCGGTCGTAACTTCGATCCTCTTCGAGTTCTCGTCGCCGGCAATCCACGGCCCCTCAGCCTGCCTCGTCCCGAAATGCGGGGCGGGCGAACAGTGTCAGCTGGCGGGCGATCCAGCGCGCGCGGCCGACTAGTTAGAACCGTTGAGGCGCGGGGGGACTGCCGGCACGGGGTCGGGCGGCGGGCGGCTCGCCGAGCATCGTGGCGAGCCTGGCACGCTGCTCCGCCGTGAGCTGGGCCTTGCCGCGCTCGATCGCCCGGACCCTTCCGAGGCGCAGGTCAGCCCGCAGCCGCTCGCTCTCGCGGATCTTGCCCTCCACCCGGTTGATGTCCACGGGATCGGCGCGAAGCAGCCCCGCCACATCCATCTCGGCCACCCGCTGGTCCGCGTCCAGCCTGATCGCATCCTTCTGAAAGTCGCTCCGGATCCGCTCCAGCTCCTGGACCTGGGCCGGCGTGAGCCCGAGCTCTGCCCGGTGGTCGAGCATGATGGTGACGAGCGGGCGCTCGGGGCCCGCTTCTCCCAGGGTGAAGTGGCGGCGGAAGCGCTCCCCGAGTCCGTGGAGGTGGGCGGCGAAGTCATCGAAGGCGCGCCCCATCTCTTCGTGCGTGACCGGGATGACGTCGGACGGCGCCGCGGGCGCGGTCGGGATCATCAGGGCGACAACCAGGCCTCCAAGCAACGCTAGCGTCACACGCATGGTAGTCCTCCTCTAGAGAGTATAGAGGCGCTCGGCGTTCTGCCTCGAGATGAGTGAGGCCACGCGCAGCGCGCTCGTCAGGCTCCACTCGCCTGACTGGATCCAGCGACCGACCACGGCCGAGAAGGCCCGCCGCCAGAGCAAGGCCCCGAGATGGTGCAGCTCGGCCGGTCCCCAGGCGTCCGTGGAGAACAGCTGCTTCCCGAACGGACCGACTTCGAGTGATTCCGCGACGAGCTGCCCCGACTGCGCGCCGAGGTAGTTCACGGCGACCCCGACGTCGAAGAACACGCTCGGGTAGATGTGCGCCAGGTATCCCGCCTCTCGGTGGTACGGGTAACAGTGCAGCAACAGGATCGGCGTCCCCGACGGCTCGCTCTGGCGGATGAAGTCCGTCAGCAGGAGTGGATTCGCGCGCGCCAGGTGCAGGTCCGAGTCTCCGAATCCGACGTGGAGCTGCATCGGGACACGCGCGTCGATCCCCGACCACAACATGAACCGCAGGAGCGTGGGATCGGTGAGGCGGACGCGCTGCCCCGCCTCGATCGCGGTGAGCCACGCGGAGGCGGCGCGGGTCACCTCCCCCGGCGAAGGCCGTCCCGGATCGAGCTCGAACCCGTGCCGGTAGGCGGCCACGCTCTTCGTTCCCACCGCCCCCGCCTCCAGCCGGCCGTGCAGGCGGTCAAGGAAGGTCTTGTCGAAGCCGTCCGCGCTGGCGCCGGCCCCTCCCTCGCCTCTGGCGACCTCCTCGGCGACGGACTCGAGGCGAAGGATCTCGCGCGCCTGACCGCCAGAGGATGCCGCCATCCCGCGCAGGTCGAGCAGCTCATCCGTGGCGAAGCCCGTGTCGACGAGATAGTGCGAGACACCCGAGGAGCCGAGGAGGCGACGGTTCGTCTCCGCGGGTCCGAGCTCGGCACGGCGCGCGAGATACTCCTCGGGCGAGACGTGGGGTGGGAGCCCCAGCGCGGGGGCGCACCATCTCAGAATGGCAAACCCCACCTGCGAGTCGAACGGCGTCACGCCGGGCGCGAGCGCCCGATCGGATTCCGTGATCGACCGTTCGAACGTCGTCCGGTCCAGCGGCCCGCGGAAGGCGCCGTGCACGTGATGGTCGATCAGCGAGAGCGCGTCGATGGCCTCCTCGAACGCGCGCCTGTCCCGGTCGGCGCCCTTCACCCCTCAGACCGACCAGGTGAACCGGAAGCGTCCCACCAGCTCTTCGATCGACGAGCCTCGCGCGATCTCCGCCTCGTGGCGTCGGACCGCGAGGAGGGCCTCGAGCAGCGCGCCGCCGAGAATCTCCTGTGCGACCTTGGACCGCTCGAGCAGGTCGAGCATCACCGACTGGGTCGATTCGAGCCGGACGATCCCCGCCTGGGCGCGCTCGTTGTCCGCCATCGGGCCCGGGTCGCTCGCCGTCTCCGCGGGGAGCGGTACGCGCTCCTCGAGCGCCCTCCGCGCGAGGCCGAGCAACATGGCGTTGACCACGTACGGATTCGCCGACGGGTCGATGCATTTCACCTCGACGTTCGCCCCGCGAGGGTTGCCGGGCGTGGCGGCGCACAGGCGCACCGCGGCCTCGCGATTCTCGAGCCCCCAGCACGCGAACGCTCCCGACCAGTGGGCGGGCTGCAGCCGCAGACCGGAGAGCAGCGATGGCGCGAGCGCGCCGATCACCTCGGGAAGCCACCGGACGAGCCCGCCGAGCACTGCGGCGCCGCCCTCCGTCAGACCGTGCGGCCCCGTGCCGCCCGAGAGGAGCGGCGCGCCGGCGCGCAGGAACGACAGGTGGACGTGCGCGCCATTCCCGACGCCCGAGGCGAGCGGGCGGGGGGAGAACGACAGCCGCAGCCCGTGTCGTCGTCCGGCGCGGCACAGGAGGATCCGAGCCAGGACGTTCGCATCGGCCGCCTGCAGCGGCGCCGCGGGCGCCACCGACAGCTCGATCTGTCCCGATCCGTACTCGGCATGGAGCTGCTCGATCGACAGCCCGGCGTGGTCGAAATCCCGGTGCACGTCGTCCACGAACTCGGCATGCTCGAGCAGCGGGGCGAGGCCGTAGGCGGGACCGCCGCGCCCGGCGACGCTGGCCCCCGTCGTGTCGAACACCACGAACTCGATCTCCGTGGCCGCGAGGATCTCGAGCCCGGCGGCCTCGGCCGCCGCCTGCTGCCGGCGCAACGTGCCGCGGGGGCAGAACGCGAGCGGCTGCCCGTCCTGATCCGCCAGCTCCGTGGGCGCCCACGCGGAGTCGTCCGCGAGCGACACGGCCGCGTCCAGGTCCGCGCGCAGCCGCATGTCCCCGACGACCCCGAAGCTCGGCGTGAAGGCGATGCCGTCGTCGGCGCAGAAGATCACCCAGACGGGAGAGGCGCCCAGTCCGGGCGAATGAAAGGCCCGCGCGCGTTCGATCGGGACCTGCTTGGCGCGCAACACACCGGCCGAGTCCACGAACGTGCCGCGGAGGATGCGGGCCCCCCTCTCGCGGAGCGCGCTCGCCCGGGCGGTGGCCTCGGCTACAGACAGCACGGGGAGCTGGGCATGCGTCGTCATGCCGCACCGCCGGCGCCGGCTCCGATCGCATCGGCCATTGCGGGGCCCTCGGGGCGATCCTGAGCCATTCGAGATCTCCTAGAGCTCGCGGATCTTCGGCATCACGTCGCGCCCGATGCGCGCGAACGAGCGCAGCATGAGCTGGTGGTCGCCCACGATGTGGCGCACCATCACGTAGTCGAAGCCCATGGACCGATAGCGGCGCAGAGCCTCGACGACGGTGTCCGCGCTGCCCACGAGGAGCTGATCGAGCCCCGTACCGCGATACCCCTCGGCGAGGATGGCGCCGACGACGGCGCGCGCCTCCTCGTCGGACTCGCCGACATAGATGTCGCGGCGCAAGACCGGCCGCGGGGGACGCCCGGAGCGCGCCGCCGTTTGTCGATACAGCTCGAGCTGCCGCAGGAGATCCTCGTCCGCCGCGTTCTGCCCAGACAGCCAGGCATCGCCCAGTCGTCCCGCGCGCTCGGCGGAGGCCGGCACCGTCCCGCCGAGCCAGATCTCCACGGGAACGCGGGGCAGCGGGCTGATGGTGGCGCCCTCGAGCGTGTAATAGCGCCCGCGATGGGTGACGCGCTCGCCGGCGAGGAGGGCGCGCGCCACGGTCACCACCTCCTCGAGTCGGCCGACGCGGCTGCGCTCTTCCATGCCGAAGGCCTGAAACTGCTGCGGGCGGCCACCCAGGACGAACGTCACGATCAGCGGCCCCTCGGCGAAGGCGGCGAGCGTGCCGATCTGCTCGGCCAGCAGCAGCGGGTGGTAGAAAGGGGCGAGCAGGACCACGCCGATGGGCATGGCGCCGGTGACGCTCATCAGGCGCGCGACGGTGGGCAAGGGGGAGAACGCGGCGGCGTAGGCCGGGTTGCCGACATGGCTGTCACCGGTCAGGAGGGCGTCCAGGCCGGCCGCGCGAGCCGCCGAGGCGATCTCCATGAGGTTGCGCGCCTGTTCGTCCGGCGTATACGCCCCCATCGGGCGCTCGATGAACGCCCCCTTCGGCATCGATGCGAGGAGGCCGCGAAATCGCTCGTGGCTGGCCGGCGAGGTCGGAAACAGGAAGCGAAGGGACGTGCCGAGCTTCATGTCGTCGTGCCCTTCGGGAGGCGCTCGTCCGCTAGGGATCGCCTACCACGATAGCGTGGGCGCGCGCGGCCTGACGGCGGTCCCCCGACCGTCGCTCCATGGCCGGCGCATCGCTGCGCCGACGGCGCTCTCCGATTCGCCGGTCCATGATCACCGAGATCGTCGCATCATCGGCGAACTTGTCCTTCAGGTAGGCGAAGAGCGCCGGGGCCGTTCGCGGGACGATGACCATGACCTTCTTAGCCATGTTGCCCTCGCATCTCGCCATGATCCTGACAGCAGCCCACGTCCAAAGTCAACCGGCGTCACGGCTCGTCGATCCCGGGGCAGGCCGCGTCTTACTTGACGCTCCGGCAACGGGCAGGCATGATACTGCGGCCACGCACACAACGCCGTGCGCACAAACGGGAGGATTCCAATGAAGCGATTCTTCGGGGCACTGATGCTCGCCGCTTCGAGCTGTTTCGCATTCGGCACGGCGTCAGCGGAGCCGGTCAAGATTGCCGTCATCGAGACGCTATCCGGCGGGCAGGCCGCCGTCGGCAAGATGTTCCTGACCGCGATCAACTACGCCCTCGTCAAGCTGAACAACGAGAAGGTCTGGCCCGACGGCGTCAAGCTCCTGGAGTACGACAACCAGGGCGGGCCCTCGGAAGCCGCCGACAAGCTGAAGGCCGCCATCAACGACGGCGCCCACATCATCATCCAGGGCGCCTCGTCGGCCATCGGCGGCCAGATCACCGACGACGTGCGCAAGCACAACCTGCGCAATCCCGGCAAGGAGATCATGTACCTGAACGTCGGCGCCGAGGCCATGGAGTTCACCGGGTCGAAGTGCCACTTCTATCACTTCCGCTGGAACGGCAACGCGGAGATCCGGCTGCGCGCGCTGCTGACCTCGATGAAGGACGCCAAAGTCCTCGGCACGAAGGTCTACGTGATCGGCCAGAACTACAGCTGGGGGCACGACGTGCAGCGCCTGGTCCGGGAGTATTCGAAATTCGGCGGCTACACCGTGGTAGGCGACGTGATTCACGACGTGAACAAGATCCAGGACTTCGCTCCCTATGTGGCGAAGATCAAGGAGACGTCGCCGGACACGGTGGTCACCGGCAACTGGAGCAGCGATCTCCTGCTGCTCATGAAGGCGGCCGGGGACTCCGGGCTCAAGGTGCGCTTCGCCACGTACTGGATGGACCAGCCCGGCAACGTGGCGAACGCGGGCGCGACTGCGGTCGGTCATTACAACGTCTCGAGCTACTACCCCGATGCCAACGGGGATGCGTCGGCGAAGTTCGCCGATGACTTCAAGGCCAAGATGGGGCAGTATCCGATCTTCGTCCAGGGCCACACCGTGCACGGCATCTGGGGGCTCGGCGAGGCGCTGAAGAAGATCAAGCCGGGCGCCGACGGTAAGGTCAGCGTCAAGCAGCTCGCCCTCGCCATGGAGACCGTCAGCTTCAACACCAGCATGGGCGAGGTCGCCATGCGCAAGGAGGACCACCAGGTGCTGCTGCCCCTGGCCGTCGCCACCGTCTCGAAAGACGCCAAGTACAAGGTGGACGGCACCGACATGGGTTTCAAGACGATCCGCCTCGTGACGGGCAAGGACGCCGCGAGCCCGGTGCAGCCCGCCTGCAAGATGGAGCGCCCGGGCGCCTGAGGCGCGGCCGTCACCGCCTTCTCGGTGACCTAGCCGGAGCGCTCGGCCGCTGACGCCGGGCGCTCCGGCATCCTGTTCTCACCCTCGCGTCTCGCGGAGCGCCTGGCGTGGAATTCCTGATCGTCTCGGTCCTGAACGGCGTCGTGCACGGGCTCCTGCTGTTCATGGTGTCCGCCGGACTCACCCTGATCTTCGGCATGATGGGCGTGCTCAACTTCGCCCATGCCTGGTTCTACATGCTGGGCGCCTACGTCGGCTTCACGCTCACCCGCGCCGGCGGCTTCTGGGTCGGGCTCATCGCGGCCCCCCTGATCGTCGGCGGCTGCGGCGCGCTGGTCGAGCGCTACATGCTGCGTCGCGTGCACAAGTACGGGCACACGCACGAGCTCCTGCTGACCTTCGGCCTCGCCTTCATCATCGAGGAGCTGATCAAGCTCTTCTACGGCGACTTCCCCGTGAACTACGCCATGCCGGCATACATGAAGTTCGCGGCGTTCACGCTCTACGAGACGAACTATCCCTTCTATCGCCTGTTCATGGGCATCGTGGCCCTCGCCATTTTCGCCGCGCTGTACGTGCTGCTCACGCGCACCCGCGTCGGCATCATCGTGCGCGCGGCGACCCTGAAACCCGTCATGGTGGAGGCGCTCGGCCATAACCTGCCCGTGGTCTTCATGGGCGTGTTCGCCGGCGGCGCGGCCCTGGCCGGGCTGGCCGGGGCCGTGGCCGGGGCCTTCTTCCCCACCGGCCCGAACATGGCCGTCGACTTCGGCACGCTGGTGTTCGTGGTGGTCGTGGTGGGCGGGCTCGGCTCGCTGGAGGGCGCGCTCGTCGCCTCGCTGATGATCGGCCTCTTCATCTCCTTTTCCGTCGGTCTGAACTGGTCGCTCGCCGACCTGTTCGCGCTGGTCGGCCTCGGGAGCTGGGCGCGTGAGGTGGGTGGCCTCCTGACCCTCCAGCTCTCCACGGTGGCGGCGAGCATGCCCTTTCTGCTCATGCTCCTCGTGCTCCTGATCCGTCCGGCCGGCCTGTTTGGAGACCGTCAGTGAGCAGCCGGACTCGACAGCTCGGCCTGCTGCTCGCCTTCGGCGGGGTCCTGCTCGTGCTCCCGGTGTTCCTCACGCCCAACCTGATGAACGCCGTGATCAAGATGATGATCGCGGGGCTGTTCGCGCTCTCGTTCAGCCTGGCCATGGGCCAGGCCGGCATGCTGTCCTTCGGCCACTCCGCCTATTACGGCCTCGGCGCCTTCGCCACGCTGCACCTGATGAAGGCCGTGGAGCGAAGCCTGGTCGCCTGGCCCACCCCGCTCCTGCCGCTGGCCGGCGCCACCGCCGGCCTCCTCTGCGGTCTCGCCTTCGGGTGGCTCGCCACGCAGCGTACCGGCGTCTACTTCGCCATGGTCACCCTCGCCCTCGCCGAGCTGCTCTTCACCCTGGCCCCGACGTGGAACTCGGTCTTCGGGGGCGAGGCGGGCATCTCCACCATGCGGATGAACTCGTGGTCCATCGACTTCGCCAGCGACCGGGGCGTCTACTACCTGACCCTGGCCTGGGTCGCCGGGTCCACCTGGTGCCTCTGGGCGTTCACCCGCACGCCGATGGGACGCCTCGCCCTCGCCGTGCGCGACAACGAGCACCGCGTGCGCTTTCTCGGCTTCAACACGCATGGCGCCAAGACGCTCATCTTCGCCATCTCCACCATGTTCACCGGCGTGGCGGGCGCCCTGCTGGCCATCGCCAACGAGGCGACCAACTACACCATCTTCAGCGCCCAGGCCTCCGCCAACGTAGTCCTACAAACCTTCATCGGGGGCGCGGGCACCTTCCTCGGCCCGGCCCTCGGCGCCGCCGTCATGACCTTCTTCGCCCGTGTGACGTCCGACCTGACGCGCTCGTGGCTCCTGTACCAGGGCCTCGTCTTCGTGATCGTGATGCTCTTCGTGCCCGACGGCATCGGCGGCCTGATCTCCGTCCACGCGCGCCGCCTGCGGGCGAGCGCCTTCAAGCACCTGACCCTGCCCTATCTGGTGTGCCTCGTGGTCGGGGTGCTGCTGCTGGGCGGCGTCGTCTTCACCGTCGAGAGCGTCCACGTCGTGCTGTCGGATGCCTACGCCGTCCTGCGCCGCGCCAATGGCGGCTCCCTGGTGCCCTACAGCCTCTTCGGCCGACAGTTCCATCCCCTGTCGCCCTGGACCTGGGCCATTCCGCTGGGGTCGATCCTCGCCGGCGCCGCCCTGCTGCCCGTCGCCACACGGCTGACCCGCCACGGGTGGAGCAGGGCGGTCGGCGAGAGCGCAGCATGAGTCCCTCCGCCACCACGGCGCCGGTCCTGGAGCTGCGCAACGTGCGCAAGTCGTTCGGCGGAACGCTGATCATCCGCGGCGTCGACCTCGCGGTGAAGCGCGGCCAGCGTCACGCCCTGATCGGTCCCAACGGGGCGGGCAAATCGACCCTGTTCAACCTGATCTCGGGGCACTACGTACCGAGCGCGGGCCAGATCCTGCTCAACGAGCAGCCGATCACGGGGCTCACGCCGTACGCGATCAATCGCCGGGGCCTGTCGCGCTCGTTCCAGATCACCAGCCTCTTCCCGCGCCTGAGCGTGGCCGAGAACCTGCGGATCTCGGTGATGGGGCGGCACGGCTTTCGCTTCAGCCTCTTCCGCCCGGTGCGCGCCCTCACCCAGGTGGCCGCCGAAGTGGACGAGTACCTGGAGAAGCTCCGGCTCACGCGCCGTCGAGACGATCCGGCCGGCGGCCTCGCCTACTCCGATCAGCGCGCCCTGGAGATCGGCATGGCGCTCGCCACGAACCCGGAGATCCTGCTCCTCGACGAGCCGACGGCCGGCATGTCGCGCGAAGAGTCCGCCTACACCGTGGCGCTGATCCGTGCGGTGACGGAGGGCAAGACGCTCCTCGTGGTCGAGCACGACATGAGCGTGGTCTTCACCCTGTGCGACCAGATCTCGGTGCTGGTGTACGGGGAGATCATTGCCAGCGGCGAGCCCGAGGGCGTGCGGGTCAACCCCAAGGTGCAGGAAGCCTACCTGGGCGAGGAGGTCCCCACGTGACCGCCCTGCTCGAGGTCGAGGGGCTGCACGCCCACTACGACAAGAGTCACATCCTGCACGGCGTGCACCTGGCGATCCGCGCGGGCGAGATCGTCAGCCTGCTCGGCCGCAACGGCTCCGGCCGCTCGACGACGCTGAAGACGATCATGGGCCTGGTCCGACCGAGCGCGGGTGCGGTGCGACTGGATGGGGTCGACCTCGCGGGCGAGCTCGCGTTCCGGATCGCGCGCGCCGGGCTCGCCTACGTGCCCGAGGAGCGCGAGATCTTCGCCAACCTGACCGTCGACGAGAACATGCGCATCGGCATGCAGGCGCCACGCCGCGGGGCTCCCGTATGGACGCCGGAGCAGATGTACGGCTACTTCCCGCTGCTCCAGGAGCGCCGCACCACCCTGGCCGGCATGCTCTCGGGCGGTGAGCAGCAGATGTTGACGATTTGCCGCTCGCTGCTCGGCAATCCGCGCGTCCTCCTGGTGGACGAGCCGACCGAGGGTTTGGCGCCGAAGATCGTCGAGGTGGTCACCGCGGTGATTCG
>Ga0137394_10002964_pt1 | contig 12699 bp, 10 predicted proteins | sample czobulk116metaG_FD_108278 | JGI IMG/M metagenome (GOLD analysis project Ga0137394, IMG submission 108278) | Vadose zone soil microbial communities from Angelo Coast Range Reserve, California, USA - czobulk1.16 metaG | ecosystem: Environmental > Terrestrial > Soil > Vadose zone | place: USA... | reverse complement strand
GATATCTACGCCGGCCGCGTCGTGGCCAAAGCCATTGTGCGCGAACTAAAGACCAACAGCGCCTTTCAACACGATTTCGCCGAAGCCAAAGCCGAAATCGCGGCTCTTCACGCCGCTCCTGCTTTGTCTGAGACAGCGAAGTGACTCGAGGTTAATTAAATCTCGGCCCTTGTTGCGCGCGCTCCTCCTCGAGCCGTTCCTGCACGAGCAATAAAGTGGCACGAGTCAGCTCACGCATTTCGTCGTCACGTGATTCGAGCTGCCTTTCCAGTTCCGTGATGCGTTTTTCGTATGCGCGAATTCTCTCCTGAGCAGGCAGATGCAGTTCGGAAAGCCTGGCCTCCAGTTCGATCAGGGTTTGTTTGGCTTTCACCTGCGTTTCGAGCAAGGCGTTGCGTTGGGTGTACAGTCCCTGAACCAGAGTTTCTTTGGCGAATTCAACCAGTTCAGGTCCAACTTTTTCTCCAAGGATTTCCGCCTGCTTCGCGGCGATGGCCTCGGCCTGCAATGCCCGATCTCGCCAATGATCCTCTCCTCGCGCAGCAACAGCCACCATGTCGCCCTCTTTCGCGTTTCCGTCGTCGTTTCCTTCTGTCAGCAACGCTCTGGGGGCAACTGTTCCTTGTCGTCGCAGCATCCATATAACTGCTCCTAAGAGCCCAATGATGAGCGCCAATGCTGCGCAAATCCACCAGACTGGCGCGGGCAGCGACGCGTTCACTTGCGGAGCCTGGGACGTAGCTGGACCTGATGCAGGCGCTGAAGCCGTTGGATTGGCAATCGAGGGCGTAATCAGTTTGCCCGCGTCCGTTCCCACGGTAGACCGCTGAGCGGCGGACTCGGCAACATCATTCGACGGCTGCAAAATCGAAACATTTGTCTCGGCACGATTCGTAGCACCAGCTCTCACTCGTTCTGCCAGCGGCGGAACCGGTTCTCCGTCTCCCTGCGGGAGAGGGTTGGAGTGAGGGGTAACAGCGGGGAGGTCATTTCTGTTACTACTCGTGGACGCGACTACCGCCGGTTCCAGTGAGATCAACTCCAGTTTGATATTATCGACCAATGCGATTCCCCGTTCCGCCAGTTGGCCCGAATAACCACCGAAGCGGATTTGCGTGAAAGTTGGCGCAACTCTGTTAAATGGAAAGTCAAGCTTGCCATCCACTTCGCCGTCGGCTTCCAGGTCAAGCGCGACCGTCGCATTTGTCACGGAAATGATTGCTTTGAAACGATGCCAGCCTCTGACCGGCAATTGCCCGCGCTTGAAGGAGATCCAGTTTGTGTTTGAAGAAAATCCGCCGACTCGCGCCATATAACAATACGAGCCCTTTAAACCGAATCCCACATTGTCATGCGGGTCCTCGCCGTTGATCGAGACGATCACATTCTGATCCGTATTGGTCGCGAAATCGTAGAAGTCCGCTTGCAAAATCAAATTATGCGTCGCATCGGGGAAAACAAAGAACCCTCCGCGACGGTTCATGCCGGTGCCATTGTGACCGGCAGCATGTCCTCCGCCCGGAGCGTTCGTCATGAGCTCGGCGGGGCCGCCAGGCCAGGCCGCTCGCAGTGCTTTGGTGGTTTTGAACGATTCAAAGTCCTCCTGAAGAATGATCCGGTTTGTCTCCGCGTAACCCAGACAAAGTGAAAGCATTCCCGCCGCCATCCCTCCCAGGATTCTCGTGCCCCGCTTATCGAAGCAAATCAAGTATGTCACGCCAATGGTGGCAGTCTAGTAGCCCCCTGCAGTAGCGCCAAGAGAAAAGACACGCTCCCTACTGCGCTAAAAAGGTCACATCGTCCGATTCGAGTTTCAAACTTTCGGGCAGCTTCTTTGCGTCCAACTTGACGATGGCCGTATGTTTCCCGCTTTGCAACTCAGGGCGGAACTCGTGCTGGCCGGCGATGGCTTTTCCATCCACCCAAACCAGGGTCGTGGCCGGCCCGTCCAGCTTCAATGAGACGGTTCCAGCCCTGGCGACTTCAAATTGCGCCGCGGCATAAAGAGCCGGCGGATCACGGTGTTTGACTTCATCGAGAACCGCCGTGAGATCATTTTTCGCGAGCCGTCCGTCTACGAACGCGACGGCGGCCCGCCATTGTTTATTGGTCAACTCGGTCGAAAGAATTCTTTCATCGCCAAATTGGGTCAAATCCAGTGTCTGGGGGAACAGCTTCCAGGCGCGCGCGACCCGAGCCTTGGCGGCATCGAATGGGCCGGGTTTGCCCAATTCGGCCAGAAAACGATAGAGATCGAGACGCTCAGCGGCGTTTAGCGTGTCCACCAGACCACTGGGCATCAATGAGCCGCCAGTGGCACGATTTTGGATTTCGGACTTCGAAATCGTAATCTCTTTGCCCGTGGAATCACGGAGGATTAGTCGCTCTGAGTTTTCGCTGGCCGGCACGCCTGAGACTTCGTTGCCATCTTTGGTTTCGACGACGACGGTGTGATAACCCTCTTTGATTTTCCGATTCGGGTAGAGAATGGATTCAATCAAATAGTCCGGTTGGGCGCTTGCGCCAATCGAGGTCAGGTCCGGCCCCACCTTGCCGCCAACGCCGCCAATCGCATGACAAACCATACACGATAGTTCCTTTCTGCGAAAAACCTTCTCGCCTCGCGCTGCATCGCCATTCTTTAGGACGGTTTTTGCCAATTCCTGCAATTCCGCGGCTGATAGAGTCTGCGATTCTTCTTCTAAATTGGCGCTGCGGGTCAATGCCCAAACCAGATCCGGCTCGTTCCGGCCACCGGCGCGAGCGGCGCGAAGGCCCGCTTTAGCCATCGCCACGGGCAGCCCGCTCTTTGGCAATGAGCGGGCCAGGGCCGGGCCCGCATCTTTGATGCCGAGCAAGGATTTCCAAAAGGCCTCAGCGTCTTTTTCGCTGTCGATTTTCAACAGCGCGGCGACAGCAGGAGAAGTTGCTGCGTTCAGATCCAGCGCGGCTAAAGTCAAAATGGCCTGCTGTCTGCCCCAAATGTCGGTCTCGGTTGAGATCAGCGCTTTCAATTTTGCCTTCACCTCATCACCGCCGATTTCCCGCAGACTGGCGAAGGCAGCAGAGCGAACACTTTGCGAATTTGCTTCGCTCTCCGCTGCAGTAATCAAGTCCGGGACGAACTGGCTAAGCTTCCAGCTTCCAACCAGCCGCACGGCTGCTTCGCGAATTTTAGCATCGGGATTCGCCAGCAAAGGCTTCACACGTGTTAGATCGCCCGACGGCTTGAGTTGCCGATCACGGGCTGCTGTGGCCAACGCCTCCAAAGCTTTCACAGTGGCTGGAGTATCAAATCCGTCGGTTAAGGTTTGATCAAATAACTTTTCAAGCAACGCCTCATTTCCGGCTGTGTTGATCAAATCCATCCATGGTCCGCTACCATCGCGAGCGATCTGGCGTTTTTCCAGAACCTGCGCCAAAGCCTCGGTGGTTAGCGAAGGTTCAATCGCCTTCAAAGCGAACACGAGCTGCTTTTCGCGGCCTTCGGATCGCCATGCGCCAGACTTGAGCGCGTCCAGCCAAGGTTGCGCCAAATCGTTAATGCTCAGCCAAACCGCATAATCCAGGAACGAGTCCATGGGTTTATCCAGGAGACCCAGCACGAGCTCGGCTGACTTGGCGGACGGGACTTGTGCCAAGGCCCTCGCAGCTTCCAGTCGGACACGAGGATGAGAGTCTTGACTTGCTGCGGCGAGCAGTTCGGGGGCGTTCTTCAAGCGATGACGCCAACAACCGGCTATTCGCGTGGCCGCCGCTCGAATTCGCGCATCCCTGGCGTGCAACACCCTTTCCAGGAGCTTCGGTTCGACCAAATCTATGGATTGATACATCCACAAGGCCTGCAACAGCGCTTCCTCCGATTTTTGTTTTTGCACCCAGCGCGCAAGGTCTTTGCGAATGTCCTTGCCGCGTTCGGCCAATACCCGGCGAGCCTGCTCCTGATTAAATGCATTTGGCGAAGTGAGTTGATCGAGTAATTCTTCGTTTGAGGCTCCTTGCAGCTTTGGCCATGGTACGAGCGGCTTGCCTTTAGCGGTTACTCGCCAGATTCGTCCGTGCTCGTGGTCACGCCGCGCGTCTCGGAAATCCACCTCTCCATGTTGAATGATTGGGTTGGACCAGTCGGCAATGTACAGCGCCCCATCCGGTCCCAGCTTAACGTCAATCGGTCGGAAACTGACGTTTGTGCTGCGCAACAGGTCCGCGATTTCATGCGCCGCGTATCCCGCGCCCTTCTCCTCGATGCCGAAGCGAACGACTCTATGTGCCCGGAAATCGCAGGTAATCACGTTTCCCTGCCAATCCTGCGCAAAATGCTTACTGCGCAAAATTTCCAGCGCACAAAATTTTGGATAGCTGCCGGGGCTGATGCTCGGCATTTCTCTTCGCATGATGGCATAAGTGAAATAGGTTGCCCCCGGCAAGCCGTAGCAGATTCCTTGTGAGCCGGCGCCGTCAGTCAAAAAAGATTGGCCAAACTCATCGAATTCATGTCCCCACGGATTGCAGAATCCACGCAGATAAACGCCCAGCTCCATTGTTGGCGGACGGAATTGCCAGACGCCGCCGCTGTTGAGTCGTTCAACACCATGCGGAGTTTCGATGTATGTGTGAATGTAAATGGACTGGTTGAAGTAGAGCCGCCCATCCGGCCCCCAGCGCAGCGTGTGCACCATATGATGGGTGTCCTCTGTGCCAAACGCGGAAAGAACAATTCGTTTCTGATCGGCTTTGCCATCTCCGTCGGTGTCTTTGAAGTGCAGCAATTCCGTGCTCTGCCCAACGTAAGCCCCTCCATCTCCCGGTACTACACCCGTCGGGATAAACAAACCGTCAGCAAACACGGTGGACTTTTCCGCGTAACCATCGTGATCGGTATCCTCCAGCACGATGATCTTATCATCGGCGGCCTGGCCCGGCTGGATTTGAGGATAAACCGATGAGCTGGCAATCCAAAGCCGGCCTTGAGGATCAAAATTCATTTGGATGGGCTTGGCCAGCAAAGGCGACTCGGCATACAGATTCACCTCAAGCCCCTCAGCTACGTCAAAGACCGGTCTATTGGTTTCAGCGTGCGATCCGGCTTGTTCTTCTCCTTTGGGGGAAACCTTCCTCTCCAGGCGGATTACACTCCTGAAATCGTTTTTGGCAGGCATTTGTACTCTTTCAACTTCGTGTCCGCCCGCTTTCTTAAGCCCATCGATTTTCTTTTCTGCCTGCTCGATGAGCGGATCGAACATAGGAATCTCTTTCGCGTTCTGGCCTTGTTCGTATTTCCGAAAGCCAAAGAGATAAGTTTCGTTTTGCGGGCGCCAGCGATCAAAATATAGCTCGTTCTTTTTTCGAATTGCCTCACGCAATGCTTCAGCCTGCGCCGCTGTAAGCCTGGCGCGGGATTTTTCGGTTTTCCACCTCAACTCGTTGGCGATGGTTTCAGCCGCCTGGACGTACCCCCAGCTTGAAAGGTGAATGCCATTCTCGGTCAATCTCCGGCCTTTTCTCTCCAGATTAAACAGAGAAATAAATTCGCAGTGCCGTTCATGAGCGATGTCTTCGATGGCTTTCACATACAATGCCAGATCCCGGTTATGTTCCCGGGGGTTGGGCAATGGCGGCCCCAAATCTTCGTGCCTGATCGGGCTGAGCAAAATGAATCGTAATGAATGATTTGTGCACACCGTCTTTGCGGTATCCAGAAGGCGATTGAGGTTCTTCGTGAAGGCTGCCAGTCCGGGCTGTCCAGCAAATGAACTCGCCATGCCATAGCCGACAATCATCACCGTGGGCTGGGTGCCGGTCAGCTCTTCTTTGATCTTTTCAAATCCTTTTTCGGGCTTGTCAAAATCAAAACTTGCCCGCGACTCTCCGGCGGGCATATCCGCGCTCCAGCCGAGGTTGCGGAAGATAATGTGTCGCTCGGGGAATTGAGTCACTAAACGCTCCTCGACGTAACCGTACGCCGCTTCTCTTTCGATGAGCGTGTCCCCGATCAGAACGACCCGGTCGCCATCGTGAAATTCGAATTGAGGCGACGCTTCGGCTCCCCAGCAGAGAGTTTTTGCCTGGAGCAATAAAACCAACGTGGTGAAAATCGCAAAATGTGGAGATCGGTGGGCCTTTAAGCTGGTGCGGCTGAGACAGCCGCGTATCTCCGCAGAATCGCGCATAGTCCAAAAACCTTACCGAACACCTCATGCCTGTTGCAATTCTCTCTTTCAAAGCTCTCTTTCAAAGCGCGCGAAACTAATAGTCATTCTCCTGTTATGCACTCGCTTTACCCCATCCAGATTTTTTTTGAAGGTTCGCGATTCGTGGTAAATTCTTTCAGGGTGAATATGGTGGATGCAATTCCGTTGTTGCTGTTGCTGTTGATAGTGATGGCGGTAACCACGGGGACAGTCATGGTTCTTTTGGTCTCACGTTCACGGCGCCTTCGTCCGCGCGTTGCGTTACCGATCAGGCTTGCGCCTTCTGCAAGCATTGTGGGGTTTGAAACCACGAGTGCTTTCTTGAATCGCCCATCATCATGGCTGGCGGTGAAAAGCCGAAATCTCGCGGCGGTTCAGGCTGCGCTGGGCCTGCACCACGTCAAACCCTGTTCCTGGATTGAAGGGCTGGCCGGCGAGCAAAAGCTTTTTTTGGCTCCGCCACTCAAAGGGTGGATCCTGGTTTTCGGCTCGGGTTTGCCGGAGCCGGTGGATGATGTGGATATTTGTTTCCGGTTTATCCTTAATCTGAGCCGAAAACTGGGGCAGGTGCATTTTTTCAGCGCGAATCGAATTCTTTACCATCATGCGTGGGTGCGGACGGATGCGGGACGAATTCTCCGCGCTTACGCCTGGGCAGGGCGGACGCTGTGGCAACAGGGTGCGATGACTCCGGCGGAAGTGGAACTGGATGTCCATTGCTTCGACTATGGCGAACCGGACGCGGCGGCGGGATCTGTCTTCAGCGATCTGATTTCTGCGAACGTCGATCGCGTTCCACTGCTCGCCGCGAGGTGGAGTCTCGATCCGGCCGCTATCGACCAGCGCCTTCTTGCTCACGAATTCGGCCTAGCAGGTGAACCATCGCGGTCGTACTAGTTTTCTAAACTGACGCAAACGAGCGTATCTTTGTTTCTTGCGTAAAACCGCCCATCCGCCAGTGCCGGGTGCGATCGCACCTGACTCGAGAGAATTTGCGCTCGCGCTTTCGGATTGAATCCATCGGGTGATGCCGGGGCGCCAATTAATTCCCCCCGCTCGCTGAGAATTAGAAGGTCATTCCCGACGAGGGTGATTGTCGCGGCCATGAAATCCTTCTTCCAACGGACTGTTCCTGTTCTCACATCCACGCATCGCAGGGAGGGTGTTTCCATCCCGGGATCGGTGCGGCCGTGTAATCCGAAAAGAAAGCCGTTGTGATAAACGCTCGTGGCGTAATGATTGGAAAGGATGTCCGGGCCCTCCCAGAGCTTCTGCACGCTTTTGAGGTCCGCATTCACTTTGAGCAAGACTGCCCCAGTATCATAGCAGGCGGAGAGGAATACCGTGTCGCCGATAACCACAGGCGAAGCCGCCGTGACCGAACTATGAATCGGCGGTTCAAACGGAAAACGGAAGAATACATTGCCAGTAACCGGATCGGCGGCGACGAGCTCTGAGCGCGTCAGAAACAGAGTCGTCCGCTGGTTGTGAAGCGTGGTCGTTATCGGCGAAGCATAGCTGGCCTCATCGTCGGTAGCTTTCCAGAGCACTTTGCCTGTGGCTTTATTGAATGCCGCAATGCCGAAACCATTCCTGCCGCCGGCTATCATCAGCACGGCTTCTCCTTCGACGAGTGGGGAGCAGGCCGGACCAAAGAAGCCTTTTGGAGCACGGAAATCGCGTTTGATATTTACTGTCCAAATCTTCGCGCCCGTGCTGAGATCAAAACAGGAAAGCACTCCTTCCGCCCCAAAAGCATAGACCCAGTTCTCTGAGATAGCCGGTGTGGCGCGAGGCCCTTCGTCGAAACCGAAATCGTCGCGATAAGCCGTCGGATAACTGTTGGTCCAAATAGCCTTGCCGGTTTTGGCCTCGAGACATTCCACAACTTCGTTGCTCTCGATTCGATGGAAGAGGATCAACTTACCGCTCGAAACCACCGGCCCGCTGAAGCCCTGACCCACCGGCCTGCGCCAGACCACCGGCGGACCATCTTTGGGCCATGCAGCCGCAAGATTAGTTGCGGGGTAAACTCCATTTCGAGTCGGCCCCAAAAACTGAGGCCAATCAGACGCCCGGGCACAGAACGTGAAGGCCAGACAGCAAAGAAGCAGTCGAAAGAATAAGGCTTTAAAGCGCATACTTTATCTGAACCACAAATACAGGAGCGCAGCTACTATCAGGATTCCCACGATCCACCAAAAGACAGAAATTCCATGCGGGACCGGGTCTTTGCTGCCAAATTCCTGCTTTGCGTATTTTTCGTAATCAAACTCGTCATCCGGAAGATCAGGTTGTGGCGCATACGCTTCCTCAGACCATCCTGTTTCGTCGTCCGCGCCACACTCGGGACAGGCTTTGGCGTCCGAAGGCAGGACCGCGCCGCAATTTAGACAAATCGGAGGCGACATTGAATAGAAAGTGGAATGCGAAGGCTGGACTGTGAAGCAAAAAAACTGCTCTGCGAGCCGGTGACCCAATGGATTCCTCATTGCAGGCGGTTTGAAGCTTCTTATTCTTTGCCTGTGCGCGTCGTTAAGGTTCCTCTCGATCAACGCAGTTATGACATCAAAGTTGGCGTTGGACTTTTGGCTGAGTTGGGCGAGGAATGTGCAGCGCTGGGACTGGGCAAAAGATGCGCTGTCATCACCGACTCGAAGGTGGGCCCGCGATACGCTAAAAGAACGAAACTGGCTCTGCAGAGCGCGGGTTTTGAGCCTTTACTCGTGACGATGCCGTCGGGCGAGACGGCAAAAAGTCTGAAATCGGTCCAGAGATGTTACGACCAACTTGCGGCCCAACGCCTGGAAAGAAAATCGTTTATTGTGGCACTCGGGGGAGGAGTGATAGGCGATATGGCAGGATTCGCCGCGGCGACTTATTTGCGCGGAATTCCGTTCGTGCAGGTGCCCACGACGCTGCTGGCGCAGGTCGATAGTTCAGTTGGCGGGAAGGTGGGGGTGAATCTGAAAGCGGGCAAGAATCTGGTCGGCGCATTTCATCAGCCGCGGCTTGTAATTTGCGATCTGGACACGCTAAAAACACTGCCCAATCGAGAATTCCGTGCGGGAATAGCCGAGGTCATCAAATACGGCATCATCTATGACTACGCGCTTTTCGAGAGACTTGAGCGGGAAATGCCCAAAGTGCTTCAGCGCGATACTGAGACGCTGGCCGATGTGGTTGCGCGCTGTTGCGAGATCAAAGCCGACGTCGTGCGACAGGATGAAACTGAAAGTGGCTTGCGAGCAATTCTCAATTTCGGCCATACGGTTGGCCACGCGATCGAAGCGATTTCCGGGTACGGGAAATACCTGCACGGCGAAGCCATTTCTATCGGCCAGGTTGCGGCGGCGAGAATTTCCTCAAAAAAAATGGGGTTGCCGGCCAGCGACGTAGCACGCATCACTTCTTTGTTTGGGCAGGCTGGGCTGCCCACGAAAGTGACGCTCGGGCGGGGCGCGCGCAAAAGGTTGTTCGCCGCGATGAAACTCGACAAGAAAGTCAGTGAAGCTCAAATCAAGTTCGTGCTCGCCCGCAAGATCGGCCAGGTCGAGTACGGCCATGCTGTCCCCGCCTCCCTTATCGAAGAGGTGCTGAGTTAATAACTATGCGCAGACCAGTTAAACCCCTTCCCTTGACACTCGACACCTGACACCCTCTTCGCATGGCGGCTGTCAGTGAAACGATCGTCCGCGAGTATTTCGAACTGCACGAATTCCTCGTGCGGCAGCATCGGAAGTATGTGTCCTCGAATCGCCGCCCGGAGGAAGATGATGACATTGACTTTTTCGTTCTTAATCCGAAGCCGCAGAAAGGAGCCGGTGAGATTCCCTTTGTGCTGAGTTCGGCGGATTTGCCAAAAATCGAGCGCGCGATCGTCGTGGTGAAGGGCTGGCATACGGAGACGTTTAGCAGCGCGCGTCTCGAGCAGGCTCCGCAGATTTTCCGGTTCGTTGAACCAAAGGTGTTCGAGCATGCCAGCAAAGCTTTCGGCCACGACGGCAAGCCATTGAAGATACTGGTTGTGCCGGGCCTGCCTCAAGGCGCGCAGGGCCGCGAGCAAAGCGTCACGCTGCTTCAATCAAAGGGGATAGACGCGGTGATTCCTTTCCACACCATTCTGGCTGACCTCGTGCGCGAGATTGAAGTAAATCGCAATTATCAAAAGTCTGATCTTCTCCAGATCATTCGTATCTTGAAAAATTACGATTTTTTCAAAGGTCCGCAGTTGGAGCTGTTTAAGCCTAAACGAAAGAAGCGGCCTACAAACGCATGACGAATGCTCGTCGGCAGATTACGGTCCGAATGGCGTAATCAACGGAATTCGATCTCTTACTCCACGTCGCCTGCTGCCTAAACTCATGTAAATGTCAGGCGTCGTGACGTTGTGACGTTTTAACCCTTTTAACGATTTAACCTCTGCTATATCTTCTGCGAGCATGGTGCTGGTCATAGACAATTACGATTCGTTCACCTACAACCTCGTCCAGTATTTGGGCGAGATGAATGTGAGGATGGAGATTCATCGCAACGACCAGATCAAACTCGACCAGATTCGCGCGCTCAACCCCGAGCGCATTCTCATCTCTCCCGGCCCCTGTTCACCGAAGGAATCGGGATTGTCGAATGAAATCATTCGCACTTTCAGCTCGCAAATTCCGACCCTGGGTGTCTGTCTGGGCCACCAGTGCATCGGACACGTGTTCGGTGGAAATGTGATCGTGAATTATCGCATGATGCACGGCAAAACCTCTCTTATTAAACACAATGGAAAGGGTTTATTTGAGGGAATGCCAAACCCATTTCCTGCGACCCGATACCATTCTCTGGTGATTGAACGCAGTTCCCTGCCCGAGTGCCTCGAAATCACGGCGGAGACCAAAGAAGGCGAAATTATGGGAGTGAAGCACAAGCAACTCCCCATCTGGGGCGTGCAGTTCCATCCGGAAAGCATTCTCACCGAAAGTGGCCGGCTAATCCTCCAGAATTTCCTGAAGCTGAAATAAAAAGAGGCGCGAAACCTTTCGGATTCGCGCCTTGCAAAACAGCTAAATCTTAGCGGCTGTATTCACGCCGGCCACCGCCGCGATCTCCGCGGCCGCCGCCATGTCCACCGCGATCGTATCCACGACCGCCACCACCGCCGCCCGAGCGTTCTTCGCGAGGACGCGCTTCATTGACTGTCAAGGCGCGGCCATCGATGCTTTTGCCGTTCAAGGCCTGGACTGCAGCATCCGCTGCTTCTTTGGCTTCCATGGTCACGAAGGCGAACCCGCGAGGGCGCCCGGTGAACTTGTCCATAATCAAATCCACTTCGATGACGTTGCCGTGGGCGGCGAACATATCTTGAAGCTGATTTTCGGTTGTGTTGAAGGAAAGATTTCCCACAAACAGTTTTGTACTCATGATGACTTCTTTAACTTTCGACTGACTCCCCTTTCACTAACTGTTCCCGACCATCGGGTTTCAAATCATCACTGAAGCGGGTTCAACTGAAGATTCACCAGATTTGGAATTGGCGAGCTATCTACTATTTCAACAAAACTTAGCCTGTTTTGCTCGGGATGCAACCTTTTTCTAACTGAACTTTTTGGGAGGGCACCGCACTTAATAGCTTGATGGAACGCGCTTAAAAAGCCGAACTATGGCGCAAGATCTTGTTGTGGACGCCCCGGTCCCACCGGTCAGCAAGCCGAATCAGTTCACCGACCTGGAGTTGGTCGCCGCGATCAACAATGGTGATGCCGCGGCATTCGAGGTCCTGTACTTCCGCTATCGTGACTGGGTCGTCTCGCAAGCATATCGCTTTACGGGAGACAGTGACTCGGCGCTGGATGTGATGCAGGAAACCTTTCTTTACGTTCTTCGAAAATTTCCCGGCTTCAAACTGACCGCAAATTTCAAAACATTCCTTTATCCAGCCGTCCGCAACTTATCCATCGCTGCCCGGCGCAAGACGGCTCGTTACCAATCGAATGAGATCGACCAGACACGGCTGGAGGCAGCCGCTGCGCCCGCCGTGTCCTTTACGGGCCACGAAGATTTGAACGCGGTGCTGGCTCGCCTCTCCGAGGAACATCGCGAGGTGCTGCTGCTTCGTTTTGTCGATGGCCTTAGCCTTGCCGAGATAGCCGCAGCCATGGACATCCCGCTCGGCACGGTGAAGTCGCGCCTGCACACTGCGCTCGAAACGCTGCGGAACGATCCTCGCACCAAAGAATTTTTTCAGGAATGAACCTTTTGTCATGCCGTACGACTTAATCCTTTGAAGATGACCGGTCCGAAAAATAATGCCGAAGACGCGAATCTGGATGTTCCAGCGAAATTGCTCCTGGCCCTTCGTCGGCCAACTCCGGAACCGGTTTTTATTCCTCCGACATTGGATGAAGCCATTCTTCAGGCGGCGCGAAAGCATTTAAGCAAGCCTGAACGACCTCGATTCAAGTGGCTGCCGGTGCTTCCCTGGCTTGGGGCGGCGACCGCAATGATCGTCGCGGGAGCGTTT
>Ga0137394_10002962_pt1 | contig 12700 bp, 17 predicted proteins | sample czobulk116metaG_FD_108278 | JGI IMG/M metagenome (GOLD analysis project Ga0137394, IMG submission 108278) | Vadose zone soil microbial communities from Angelo Coast Range Reserve, California, USA - czobulk1.16 metaG | ecosystem: Environmental > Terrestrial > Soil > Vadose zone | place: USA... | reverse complement strand
GGGACTCAGCACACGCGTAGGACGAAGGAGCGGTCCGGGGGAACTTGCGGCGTCCCCGAATATTCCGGTGTCCTTCCTTCCGACGGTTGTGGAGAGGAATAAAGGACCCGAACGACCTGAGGTCGACGAGGGGGGAGAGTACTTAGAAGGAGATAATGGCGGGCTCGCAACGCGATGCTGGGTTGAGGGAGGGGACGTCGCGCCCGTGCGTGATGGGGTGAGGGGCAGATCCTCGGTGGTATGAAGTAAGTTCGCCTGACGCAGATCCCGTGTTCCAAAGTTCTTGCTGTGGCAATTCTTACTATAAGGAGGGGTCAAAAATACTATTATGGCGCGATTCTTTGCAGATCTCGTACCAATAAGGCTGAGGTTTAGAGTAGCATTATCAATGGTATACGATGATCTGAGTGGATACACGATACACACCTGTTCATCATGTTCGAGTAACCGGAGGGAGTCTAATCTTACGCCACAGCTCGTACATGAGAGGCAAGGCTGTGTACGGCTAAGCACAGTTTGCTCGAATATTGTAGTGGTAACATACTTTATGGTATAGCTACACGAGAGAATTAGCCATCGGCATCGTACGCGAGGACAAGAGGGAAGGAGAAAACGCACCTTCCTGCCGGGGCCCATGACCTGTAGTGGGAGTCGTATATGTGAGCACGAATAGAGGAAGTCAAAAGGACAACCAAGCTCACCTGCTCAGCGGCATAGACAGCCTTGGCGCACCTAGGGCAAATAGGGGTCCCTCCGAACGGATGCATGGTCGAACAGGTAGGGCGATGAACGGTGGTAGATGATGGTGACCAGGGAACGAATTATGAGGGAGTCGCAGTCGCTCCAAGGAGTTCGCCACGCGGTGCTTATATAATTATGGGGCCGGGAAAGTCACACCGATGGCTCGCTGCAAGGAGCGCTCGACGCCCCTCATGTGAGTCAGTTCCGTAGCTAATAGACGTAGCGAACCGGAAAGGGAAACGGCAATGCAGTTGACGGTCGAAAGAGATATTATCGATCGTGTAATAAGAACTTTGAAATGAGGTGTGCTAGGTGTCACCGCAACCCCGCGAGGTGGTATCACGGTTTCAGGTTATTAAAACCACGGTGAACGTAGAAACACGTTCATAAACACGGCTCTGCGAACAACACATTTCTTAAATTCTGTGAAGGCTTAAAAGTAAAGAAGCGAGCAAGTCAAAGTGTTTGCTCACAGATGGGATATGAGGCGGAGATTGAAAGCGATTAGGGCAACTTTGATTTTTCGCCACAGCAGCCCTCACCCCGTCCTTTTTACATCCCTCTACCCTTTCCTTCCTTGTCCCAAAAAGTCTTTTCATAGGCCCTCCATGTCTGACGACGAAGCTCACAACCAAACCTTTGAGCAGGTAAGCGTCTTCCGATCCTTCGCTTTCTCGTTCCCGCGTCACTTGGTTCTCATTCGAGGGGGATCTAGGCCAGTGCTGGGGCCTCCCTCACCTTCCCCATGCAATGCTCTGCACTCCGCAAGAACGGCCACGTCGTCATCAAGGGTATGTGATTAGTAAGTGATGTTGGATCCCAATTTTAACGAGTGCGATATATCTTCAGGCCGTCCCTGCAAGATCGTGGACATGTCTACCTCTAAGACAGGAAAGCATGGCCACGCGAAGGTTCATCTCGTCGCCATCGATGTAAGTCAATCTCTTGTTCCTGTATTCCTGTGTGAACATATATTCCATAACGATCAGATCTTCACCGGCAAAAAATTGGTAGGTTCCAGCGCTATTACCGTACATTTTAAATTGGTTTGATAATCGCCATTATAGGAAGATATCTGTCCCTCTACCCACAACATGGACGTCCCCAACGTCCAACGTACGGAATACCAGCTTGTGAGCGTCCTTTTGATCAAGAGTAAAATGTATCTATGTTGAGTGCGACTGAACTCCTGTATTCCTCAGGTCAACATTGATGATGGGTTCCTTAACCTGATGACTCAGGATGGTACCCCGAAGGATGATGTTAAGGTTCCGGAGGGTGACATTGGCTCTCAGATCTCGGCCGCATTCGATGAGGGTAAAGATCTCCTTGTCACTATCGTCGCTGCCATGGGCGAGGAGCAGGTATGCATCGCTCGCTTGCAATCGGTTCAGATATGCGCTTATGTCTCGATAGGCCATCTCATTCAAGGAAGCTCCGAAGGGCTCTTAGTCCGCACTCACGCTCATCTTGTCGATATTTCCCGTCTCTCCCTCGTGCACCTGCATTTTACGCCCATCCATTTATCGTCCTTACGGATGTCATTCTGTCGTGCATGTACTTTTCATGGCTTGATTCAGTGTGTGTACGGCATAGTCCCCTCTTTCGGTATCCCAACGAGTTGCATGGATTGAGAAGTTAGATTATCTCGCAGTTAGCTGTGAAAAATAGTGATGAAGAAAAATATACTCGTCCGCCGTCCGTCCATCAGTGACACGGGCACGACCGTTTGCCTTGAGGATTATCTCACATCGTGCAACAAAGAAAGCAAGTTGAAAGCAACGGCAGTGCGGAAGGTAGAGATCACGTATGATAACAGAAAGTCAACGAAGAACACAATCATTCCTACCCCGCTCTGCTCTCGCCCCTTGCCCGCCCGGGAACATTCGAGACAGGCAGGCTTGTATGCACACTCCCTTGCCTCGCGCGGCGGGGAATCGTGAGCGTATCCCGGAAACTCTTTTGTTCGTGTTCCCAAGTTGCGAAGAGGCGCGCATCTGGCAGGACCGGCCCTTTCTCTCCCTCCTTGCCCTTGCCATTCGTCAGGCCATTCGCGAGCAGCTCCTTGCCCTTCGTCACCGACGGCGCGGGCAAAGGTCCGGGCAACCTGTCGGAGTTCCATGGTGCGGGCACTCCCGCGCCGTACGTGAGCCTTTCCGGCCCGCGTTGGAGCACAGTTGGGTGCGAGAGGCGTGTGGTGCGAGATAGGATGGCTCCCTGCGAGATGAAACGCAGTCCAGGTCAATAAAACGTGATAGATAATGCGCCCGCATCTCGGGCAATGAAAACGAGAAATATATATATGTGTGTAAATATAGAAAGCACGCACTGAAAGTGCCTCTCTTGCTAACTCCGGTATTCGGGAAGTTTGGTGGCTGGCAAGAGGCACGACCCTGTCTTGTGTTCCGATAGGACGTGGTGCTGCGCCCGGCAAGGTCGACTTCTTGTCTTTCTCGTCCTCTTTCTCTTTCTCTTTCTTCTCTTCCACGGCAGAGATGGGGATGGCGTATGACGGGCCTACAGACGCCACTGTGGGCGCATTGGGCGACGTGGCACCGTACAAGGAATCTGCGGGTTCCCAATGTGGGTTTTTCTGGGCTTGGCTGAGGAGCACCATGGCCACGCGGTGACGGGAAGGGTTCGCGGCGTTTGGGTTCGCAGGGGGCGGATGTGTGAGTATGTGGTGGTATGCACCGAGGAGAGAAGGCTGAATTTGCGGAATTGGCAGCTGAGCCGGCAGAAGATCCACCGGCGCTCGCGGCTCCCTCAATGTCGAAGGTAAGTGCCACTCTGGTGTTGACGCGAGGTTGGAAAGTGAGTATGGGACGATGGTAGCATAGTCGGCGGGGTTGGCGGACGATACTCGAGTAAGGGTAGCTGCTGTCTCGATTTTCGATGGAAGCAGTTGTGCGGAGGAGGATGGCTCGGCGGGAGGAGGGAGAGAAAGGGACTCGGGCTCGAGGGACGACCGCTCAACAGGGAACGGTGGGAGGAAAGAGGGTATATGTGATGGTGGCCTCCAACTCTCCGTCCGTGGCCGTTTTCGGGTAGGCGACGTCGGATTTGATACAGGAGATAACGGTAAGGGAGGGGTAGATGGAGGTCGTGGTGGCGGTGGTGATAATTCTCGCCCTCCAACGTCTTGAGGTATGAAAGGGGCCTCGATCTCGCTGCTGTCCACATCTTCCGCCACTGTGGCGTCCATCATTTCAACGTCTTCCTCTTTCTCCTCTTCTTCGTCTTCGTCATCATCTTCATCATGCCCTATGCCCTCAAAATAGGATTCGGGGACCGGCGCCCAGACTAACGGTATTGATTCACGCTCGACAGGTAGCCCACATGCCAGCGACGCTGAGCACGAGAGGCAGAGACGCGTCAATACAAAGGATGCAATCATCACGTTCCGACTGACCCTTGAACTCGCTCAGATCCTCCTGTCGCTTCGCACAGTGGCCAGAATAACGCGCCAGCTCGTCGCCCTCCGTCCCGCAGTACTCGTGGAGCTCGTCCATGCTGACGCCGAGTTCGTCGAGGGCACACATCGCGTCTCTGACGGTGATGTTGAGTCTTCCGGCGTGCTGGGCGTATTGAGAGCATGTCGTGGCCAGCAAGACGAGATAGCGCGAGAGGAGATCGGTGAGCGCGAGAGAGGCCTGGGAAGAGGACCGTGTGAAGCTGTGAGCATGGAGCGTCTTGAGAACCACAGTTTCGAGCAGTTTGTGTGCGCCGGCATCCATGTGTGTGATGTTAGGGTACAAGAGGTCCCGTTTTAACTCGCGTCGTCGTTGTTGGCGGCGAGCTCACTGTTGTGGTGGTCAGGAGCAAGCAATTAAAGCGCCGACCCAACCTCATCGGCAACACCCGTCAAAGGCATTTCAACTCCATAGTAACATCGACTCGGATCTCATCAATTTCAAGAAACGCATGGCGTGAGCCTGAATAATATTCAGTAAAATTATTCGACTTGGGATTTCTGGTCCTTCCATCAGGTATGAGTAGGCAGTTTCTTCGAGTGTCAAATGACTACCTACATGTCAAGGACGCGTGGCGAGGACGGGACTGCCCAGGACTGTACTTAATTTGCGAAATTGCGAACGCCACAAACTTCTCAATCTCGTGGACCGCGACACTCATGATGGATCTGGAATCACAAGGCTTCTCGACAATGCGGCAAATAGACCTATTCATATACCCTCATATCACCTTCTCGGAGGTGCGGTACTGTAGAGAATTATTGATAGAATCGTTTCAGGGTTCAGAATGTTAACGCTGTCAGGATGGCACGCCGAAGAGCACGCCCATGATCTGAAGGTACCTTCCTTGCCCCCTGTAGCCGATCAACGATCAACCCTTCATAATTCCCCGGGGCTTCCAAGCTGTCTTCCCGCCTTTTCTTCCTCGCTTTCTGGGCCTCACTTCCTGGTTCTGCTGCTTTGGTCACTAGCTGCGTTTTCTGCGGCCTTTTTTTTGCGTCTCTTATCTTCTGAGGACCGTCACACGTGTGATTGTGAAGTTCCTACAGTATGCGCACTGTATGCCATCCTCCCGCGCTGTCTAGTTGATCGGCCCTGGGCGTCGTCGTGACGTGTTTGCAAATTATCTGCCCCTCTTCCCTGTTGGTCTTCGGAGCGTGTTTTCCCATCGCTTCCCCACTTTTCTAGCCCAGATTTCCAATCATGCCGTGATCGTACAATGCTCACAGTAACCCCTTTCTCATTCCACCCTCCGCCCCCGCCATTCGTGCGTTACCCCCCTTCACATGCTGCGCGCCACATCATTTTGGCCACTTTCTTTCCGATCCTAGCATTCTGCGCCTCGCCTTGTTTCTCCCTCCATGCCCTTTCGATCCTCGTGGCTCCGTTCCGTAGTCGAGCCATTCCATTCGAAAATCGGAGCCGACTGGCAACGGCGATGGCCTCCAGAGATGTGATCGTCCATTAGAAACACACTGGTGCCAGCTTTGCAACAAGCCGAAAGTTCGCATAACACCGAAACCTGAGGAGTACGGAGATAGGAGGTTGGACTTCCGCGCTGTGAATATGATCGAGGTTAGGTGGGGCCTCAGGCATACGCCCGCCCCGCGGTCGCGTCCTTCTAATTCGTGATGTGCTTTCCTTGCTCACCTCCAAAGGCATATACGAGATTGCGGCGAAGTCATGTACCTTCAAGCTTATTCGCGCCCCGTTTCTCTCTTGCCGTGATCGTAGATTGCGATTTACCGTCGAAAAGCATTTGCCACCGGCACTACGTCAGGCGACCCGTGATGCCGAATACAGTAATACACCGCGTTTCCCAGAGTCGAGCCGACACACCTTGCCGTCCCTGGGGCCCATCACCACATACCCGTCCGAGCTATAGAGAATCGCCCTTCGACCACGTGCCTACCATCTGTAAATCTTCGGATCGTCGGCTACATCGGGCTCAGGCTCTCGCATACTGTCACCGTTTTCACTGACACGACACTGTTCTCTCACAATCATCAGGCTTAACGCATCCTACTTCTTCGCTGTCTCTCCTTTCCCCAAGATTTACTCCAGACCATGCCACCCTTCATGTTGGTAGTCGTCTCGCCAGAACTTTTTATGTCAATGATACCTTTCGAAGCTTCTCTCCCTCCCATCCTCCTCTCGTGCCTATGTAAATAGGAACTGGCTTTCGCGTCTCCTGCTCGTCGGCCCTTCGTCTAAGCCACGTGTCTTCTCCCGCCCACCGTCCTGCGCTCATCTGAGCCATCGAGAGCCGTACGTGCCCGCCGGTTTCGGGGCACCTTACATTTTTCGTCTCGTTTCCGTTCGCACTCAGTCTCGTTCAAGCCGACATCGTCGTCGCATCGTATTCACGTCGTATCGTATCGCATTGTATCGTATCGTTCCCGCGTCCCCTCGTCTCCGCGCTACCCGTTTCCGTGCCCGCCCTCTCTCGTCGCAGCTGCGCGCGTGCAGCACACACACCCTCTTCTCTCTCTCTCTCTTCCCCTTTCTTTCCCCCCCTTTTTGCGCCCTCGCGATTCCTTTCGGAATCGTGACCCGCCTCGGAACTATTGCCCCCGAACTCGCCTTACAGAGTCGCTGCCCTTACACTGTCTTCACCTTTCTGATCGCCTGCCACTGGCACGGCCCTCTGGACCGGGACAGTCAGGAAGAGTAAAGGCCCTACACCTATCCCCCATACCTTTCACCCCAACTTTGAAGTCATGAAGGGTGTAATCAAGGGCATACTTCGCGAATTCCCTGAAGGCTATCACAAAACAAAGAAAAATGTAAGAGCCACCTCCACGCGCTCCGGGCTACGGCCATTTCAACATGAGTTCATTTTCAAGGCTCTTTCCTGTTGGATGTACAATCTGTCACAGACTTGGTCAGCCTAAAAGAGGGGGCCAATGTGTTGATAAGATGTGCAATCCAGTTTAATACCCTAAGGCTAGATAGCTCATGGTAGAGCACCTGGCACGTATTCAGGGAGCCTGGGTTCAATCCCCAGTCTGGCCATTATTTAGTGGTTGCTGATTTAACATCCTGGGACGATTGTCGGTGCATTGTTTCTGGAAAACATGACATTGTGACTGTGGAAAGGAACGACAAACTCAGGGAAGAAGTGGACAAATCCAATGCTGGATCCAATGTAGCTGGTGCCAAGGTGTGCTTCACATGCTCCCCTTCCATCACGATTACTATCGCTGACTAGCATACATATCCTTAGCGCGAGTATGCGGCATCAGTGTGGACCGTTCTAACATGTTTTAGTTATGAGGATCTCCCCCAAATACTGAATGAATGGTGGTGGTATTCACAGCCTTAATAACGTCATCACACTGGATCCTCAAATCCACAGCCACTAGTACTCGTACACTGAATGTTCCTAAGAGGACAAGCAAAACACTTATGTTATTCGTAGCCCAAGAAAAGGCTACCTTCATGACTGTAGGCCAGGCCCGGTCACGTTCACAAATGCAGTCCCGCAAGAAAAATACCCGTTGCCGAACCCAGAATACGTGAGGATTCACACTGCATGCTGTAGAGTTGCCCATTTATCTGGGGCGGGTGAGTACATGGACAAGATTTTCGATGACCCAGAGGATATTCGAGTTCTGGCCGAAGATGGCTCGTCCGCACACGTCTTGTCTTCTGCTCCACAGCCTTATAGTCAAGAAGCCGTCGTGTCTTGATACTCTAAATGTCTTTTATCATTCGATTCACAAATGCAGTTCTTCCCTGTAACCACTAGTTGTAGCCTCCTTCAATGACACGCACTGTATCTGTTACTCGCGTTTACTAGCGTGTTGGATCGGCGCCGCGTAACAATGATTACCCTTGCTCGAAGGTCACATCAAGGACCGATGGGAAATGCTAGAAGCTCCCATGCGCGACCTGCGCGCCCACGACGGTCGCGAGCACCTTCGTGCCCAATATCTCTTCCAACGGGATGTGCATGATATCGCGGTCCAGCACGACAAAATCCGCCGCGAACCCGGGCGCGAGTCGCCCGCGCGTATCCTCCTCGAATGCCGCGTACGCCGCGTCGCACGTCATGCCCCGCAGAGCTTGCGTCCGCGTCAACGCCTCCGCGGGGTACCTGGGAATTATTATCAATGGTGCTCAATATGAGACAACGACAGGAGGAAGAAGTAGGCCGTCATGGGTTCATAAAATGAACAAATATTTGCATGTGCCCACTGGCACCGCGTGGTCAAGTCCAGCGCAGCTTTCTTTGAAATCGGAATTGATGTACCCGCGCAGTGGCATGACATGAAGCGGCAGAATTGTAGGTAAAAGGGGACGCACCATCCGCCCGGACCGTGCGGCGACGTGCCCTCAGGGCTGCGCCGCGCGACGGCCGCGTAAAATCCCAAGAGGGGATTGATTCCTTCGACGGGAAAGTCGGAGCCAAGAGGAAGGCGTTTTCCCGGTGAGGCCCTGCGGAACACGGTACGTGCATCGTCGTCGTCGCAGATGCCAGTCAGCTGAGTCCATCACCAGAAGTCAGAAGAAAGGCGAGATGTACCGGAGGAGCGTCTGGTAGGCGTATGCGCCTTTGATGCGGTCGGGACCCTAGAGACCGTTGCGGAGTTAGAGGGGCGAAATCGGAGGAAATGAGGGCCAAGAGGACCAGCCGCGTTTCAGCGTAGTTCATATCGCTTGTACTTATAGCAAATAAGTCAATGCCATCGCAGCTAGGACGTGGGAGCGGGGACGTACGCCTGCGCCGGCTGCACGCTCGCGATGACTAGAGGTAAGGGTCTTGTTGGTCAAAGCCCGGTAGACCGAAGAGGTGTAAATCACCTCCAAGCCTTCCGATACGCTCGAAATCGCTCCTCTGAAAGATTTGCGCGTGTTCGATGCGCGGACGCCACGTATTCACGTCTGCGCCTGGCTTTCTTAGGACGTCTTCAAAGACGTCAAGCACGACCTCATTTGCGCGATCGCCGATGGCATGGATGTTCTAGGCGACCGACACGTTGGTTCTGGAGATGAAAAACAAAATGTGGACAGAACGCCTACCACTTGAAAGCCATCCTCGTGGAATCGCTCGACCAGTTTCTGCAATGTCTGGGAAGAGGCGCGAAGGAGTCCCTGCGCGTCTGGTTTGTCATGGTAAGGAGCGATGAGTGCGGCGCCCCAGGAGCCGAGGGCGCCATCGGCAAAGAGTTTGACACTGCGGACAGTGAGCCGTTTGTGAAGACCATAGTCGACAAGGCGAGGTATTTGGGAGCCCCAATAGTCATCGGAGGCAACGTAACCCATTAAGTAAATCTTGATCTATAGGAACGCGTGCATACTCGACCGAAAGCACCCTCATTATGATGCGACTCACTGGTAGACGTCCCTCATCGGCCATCCTGCGAGGTGTGAGCGCATGTCAAAACAAAAGGGTAGATTAACAGAAGGACATGCCGCTGGAAGAACGCTATGTCTCTGGGAAACGAGGCCGCGTCCTGGATGTTAGTCAATCCAACACGCAGCGCATCGCGCATTGTCGTTTCGAAACATCCGCGGGTCTCTGCTTCGGTCAGCGCGGGCTTCTCGATCAGGTCCATGGCATTGTCGACGAAAACGCCTGTTCGGAAAAAGTTGTGGCGAGATGCAGTGGCGGTGCTCATATCATACGAGGGGGGTCGGACCGACCTGTGGGTTTCCCAACGCCATCACGTATGATGAGGCCGCCGTCAACCACATCTGGAAGATTCCGAAGATTCGAGAGGATTGCATTGGAGACCCAATAAGCATGACAGTCGACGCGCACAAGCAGGACGGGACGCCCGCGAAGGAGGGGTTCACGGTCGAGGTCATCCTTCATGGCATGTGGGGCCAGTGAGAGGTGGTGGGTGACAAAGCAGCGTAGTTGTATATGCACATACTGCGGTGGGGAACTCTCCACCTGGCCAATTGGTTTGATCCCAACCCATTCCCACGATCCAGCGAGTGTGATCGTGATGTACATCCGGATGAGCAAGAAGGTACAGCTTTACCTTTAGGAGCACATCTGCAATGAGGATCAGACGCGACGAAAGCCTGGGCGTAGTCTGGGCACGGTGCTTATCGAGTACCATCGATCGACGTGCAGCTTTCGAGAGGCAGCTGCTCCTTAGCGCCCCATTCGAGGATATGGCCGTGAGCATCTGCGAAGCGGATTCTATTGAGAGCCAGAGACGAATGGCCAGACTCGTAACGTCATACCGGCCAAGCCTGGAACTATGATAGAGGATGGCGGTGTCTGGAACACCCTCAACGACACGTTGGGCTTATAGGCACTCCAAAACTTGCGAATATGTTCTGAACGACCAACAGTCGGCTGAGGGGCATCATCTGGAAGAGAAACGGCGTACCGAGATTTCCTACTGCGAGGATGATTCCATTTTCTAATAACATGCAGTCTGCAGTCGAGTTTTCCTCGTCGACCGTGTAGATGCCGCCAGGAGGAGCGCATATCGCGTATGCTTCGACGTCGGAGATAGCGGCTACTCAGAAGCATCACTTCGGGTCTGGATCATCGAATGAGTGCTATAAATGGGCGCACCAGGTGCACTCATGACTTTAGACGGTGGCGGTTGAGGTGATCTGATAGTGTTTGGGTTCTAGATGTCTTTTGAATTGGGAGATAAGATAAGATAAATGGAATGGAGTGACGGCAAATTGCGATCCCCGAAATCTCCAACCTCTTCAGCTCAAGCTCGTTCCTCTCCACCTTCGTTCCTCCCTTCCACTCCAACGAATGGAGTTCCCAGAAACAATTCATCACAAGAGGATCCTTCATAGTAAACGGTCTTTTGGGAAACCGCCCGGTCACAAAGTTGATTCGCCAGCCTACGATGCGTTCGTCTTCATTCTTCGCTTCCCCTTCTAGCTTTTTCGCTCACCTCTCGTTCAGTTCAGAGGAGGATAATGATCCGTTCACCGACGATGGTTCTTCCGCTCTCTCTGGAACATCATCATTGCGTCAAAATGCTTCCACTCAGCATCGTGTTCCAGGAGCCCTGGCCGCACGTCCCTCCTCTCCTTCGTCACGATCTCGTTTGAAGCATACGTTGTCGCCTGGCATGCTATCCGACGACGGCGTCGACTCCCCCACATATGATGGCGATATTGAAAGCAGTACCACAGTTGGCCGCGATCGCGAGCCTTCTCCGGTCCAATCACACTCTGCTGTTACCTCGACGCTCCCTTCACCCGCTCCCATCACTCAAAACCTCCCTGTGGTTTCTGCGGTCATCCACCCACCGTCCACTGCCTCGTCCTCTGACGCAGAGATAGAACCTGCGCGTGTTATTGTATATAATACCCATGCCACATCCATCCGTGGGCCGGCACCAGTCCACGGTGCAGCTCAAGCGTCCGATCCCTCCGCATTCTCCCCGGGAGAGATACAAGCCTTCATACGCCGTGCGATTAACGGGGAACCGCACCGAAAGTACAGGATCAACGAACCCCCAGTTGGTCGGCCTGTGCGGGTTTACGCAGATGGTATGTATTTATTTCAACTGAGGCACTTGTCTCGCTAACTTGGCTTCTGCTCCAAGGTGTATATGACCTCTTTCACTATGGGTACGCTTTGACGAACTTCTTCTGTCCGACTAAGGGCGTACGCTTAGGAGTGCCCTCAGCCATTCGCTGCAGCTTCGTCAAGCCAAGTTTTCTTTCCCGAACGTGTACCTCCTCGTTGGCGTGAACAGTGACGAGCAAGTACAACAACATAAATTCAAATGCGTCATGGATCACGCCGAACGTTGCGAAGCCGTCCGCCATTGTCGCTGGGTGGATGAGGTCGTCCCCGACGCCCCTTGGGTCCTCAACACCGCGTTTCTAGAGAAACACAACATCGACTATGTAGCACATGACGACGAACCATACTTGAGTGCAGGGCATGACGATGTCTATGCCTTTGTTAAGTCACTAGGTTTGTCCCGCTCGCCGTCGGTGTCCTTTTGAAGTCCTCACATGTTACCAGGCAAATTCATCCCAACACGTCGCACGCCGGGCATTTCAACTAGTTCGATTCTTGAACGCATAGTCAAGGGCTACCGGAACAACGACTTTGATATGAAGCTCGAGAAAATGGGGTGTTCGGACCTTATGGCGCAGGGCCCACACTATGGTGGCAAAGTTGAAAAAGACGACCCCGGTCACGACGAGCAGCCTTCACGGTAAGCTAGGGGATCTGACGGGTTTTCGTATGCTGTGGGTAGCTAGTACATAAATCATATTTACTGAGTCTTCCCAGTTCTTCTCTGGTACGGAGGGCCGTGATGCCTTTGCATGGTTGCCAATCATAATGTAATGTTTCGCACCATGATTGTGAGTTCTAGAGAACAACTTGAATACAGAGCGCTCGTTGTGACGATGGTAGGTATAAATTGCTTGGCATGCTAGTATCGTATCGGACGTCACGGTAATGTCTCGGGTTCGCGCGAACTTGAAGCTACGCAAGGCCTTTGGTAAAAATCCATGGACAAGGTCGACGATAG
>Ga0137394_10002961_pt1 | contig 12700 bp, 10 predicted proteins | sample czobulk116metaG_FD_108278 | JGI IMG/M metagenome (GOLD analysis project Ga0137394, IMG submission 108278) | Vadose zone soil microbial communities from Angelo Coast Range Reserve, California, USA - czobulk1.16 metaG | ecosystem: Environmental > Terrestrial > Soil > Vadose zone | place: USA... | reverse complement strand
GTCGTCGGAGATCCACATCTACCCGAACGTGGACCACGCCTTCTTCAACGAGGACAACACGGCGGCCTACAACAAGGCGGCCGCCGACGACGCCTGGCGCCGCACCATCGCCTTCTTCCGCCAAAATCTGAAGTAGCACACGCACGGTGTGGCGCGGAGTCGATCCGCGCCACACCAACTGGAGATACGCTGCGTGCCACGGCAACGCGCTTCAATAACAATCGAATCACTCTTCAAGGACGTCCAAGTGCCGAGAAGGTCGACCGCTGGGTCGGCCGGCTTTGATCTTGCCGCTTATGTTCGCGGGCGACAGGTCATGATGCAAGGGGACAATGGCGCATACACGGCGACGCTTCAGAGCACCACCACCGAACTGGAGATTCCGCCGGGCCACCGCGCATTGATCCCACTCGGATTCCGCGCCCGTCTGCCTTTAGGCATGGAAGGGCAGATCCGGTTGCGTAGTTCATTCGCTCTGGAGTCAGGGCTGGTGATTCCCAACGCACCTGGAACGATCGACGCCGATTTTCCGGGTGAATGGGTCGTCCTCCTATCCAACCTCACTGCAGCAACCGCGACGGTTCGGCATGGCAAGAGATTCGCCCAAGTCGTCTTCGCGGCGTTTAGCGCGCCAACGATGCGTCCAGGAAAGGTCAAGCAATGGACCCAGCGTAAAGGGGGGCTCGGAAGCACTGGGCGAGAGGGTTATGGCCGCAGGAACGTGTAACACCGGCGCCCACATTAACCCGTTCACGCATATCACCCGCCGCGGGTTGAAGATCCCCAGCCGTGTGATTCTTGCACCGATAAATACTGGCTTTGCTTCGAATGGCACTCCAACAGATCGCCTATTGCAATTTCACAGCCTCAGGGCCAGCCACGCCGTGGGCGTAAGTTTTCTCGGTAACGTCGCAGTGCACGAACATGGGCTGCCGAACCCGCACACGGCAATTCTGCGCGCATCGACAGATCTTGCGCCTTTCGGTGCGCTTGCAGATTGCATGTGGGCGAGAGGTTCTGTCCCCGGCATTCAGCTCGCACACTCTCTCGGAGCTTTAGCGCCAAGGCGAGCGTGGCAAGCGCCAGACGCCTCCGCAGAGTTGGCGCGCCTCCGCGACCTCGTAGTCTCGATATCTGCTGTCGATATCGCCACCGCGCTCACGCGCTTCCAGACCTCGGTCCGGCTGGCATCGGTAGCAGGATTTCAGGTCATCCAACTTCATGCTGCCCATGGCTATCTGCTCTCGCTCCTTCTTTCCCCGCGGGTGAACGTCCGTGTCGATTCCTTCCGTTTCGACGCGCAGTGGCTGGAAGATCTTATTCAGAACGCCATCGCGGCCGCGGGCCCAGCACTCCTTAGCGTGAGAATAAGCGCCCTCCTGGGTCTTGCCTCCGCACAGGAAGAAGCGGACGATGCGGCTGTGCTCGTCGATCGGCTCACGGCGGCCGGCGTCGACATTATCGATTTGTCGGCAGGTCTATACACACTTGATCGACGTCTGATCTATCCAAATCATCGCTGGAATGCTCCGGTCTATCTCGACGTGCTGCCACGCATCGTGAGCCAGACAGGTGCTCTCGTAATCATAGGCGGTCGACTCACAGACATCCCAGCCGCAGCGCGGCTATTGAGCGACAACGTCCTCCTGGCGTTCGGGCGCGCGTTCATAGCCGATCATGGTTTTGCGGTCAAGAGTATGGAGGGGCGCGATTCCGAAATAACACGGTGCGCATTAACGAACAGGTGTCACTATTTTTCGCGCGGCCGCCAGCATCTTGAATGCGGAGTAAACACGCACCTCTAAACATTAAGGAGACGGTGATGAGTCTCAATCCATGGGCGGGAATCGACGTCGGCACACTCGTAGATTTCGAACTACAGCAGTTAGCGGCCCAAGGACTTCTGATCGACCAAGGCTACTCGGCTAACTGCGTCAAACAAGCCTGCTATGAGTTACGCGCTAGCAATATCGTCTATGAGGCCGCCAGTCCAGACGAGAATAAGCGAAAAGTCATGCAGGGGGCGCCGTACATCTTGCGCCCCGGAACGTTTGCAACAGTGATTGTGATCGAACATTTGAGCCTTCCCCCATTCATCATGGGACGTATCTTGATGAAAGGGCAGTTGGTCTCTATCGGCATCCAGCCGGTCAATACATATGCTGATCCGGGATTTCAAGGTCGACTAGGCATTACCCTATACAACGCTTCGCAACGTTACATTGCCGTGACCGCCGGGCAGCCGATCGCTAAAATTGAGTTCTCGCGTCTTCCGCATCCTGTCCAGCAACCATATGCCGGCCAGCACGGCTATGAAACGCAGATCTGGCCCATTCCGGTTCACTTCTATGCGACCGATCAGGCTCTTGACGATGCCGGGATCGTGCCGACATCAGAGGTTGAAATCGAACGGAGTAACGGCCCGATCGTCGCATCAATGCACAGTCGGCTTAATTACTATGAACGTATCGTTTGGATTCAAGTCTTCTTGACAATCGCCTCATTCGCCATGCTCTACGCGTTGTATGGTCACATCAATCTCGTTTCTTCGGTCGTGCTCGGTGTCTTTGCAAATCTACTGACAACGATCGGGATAAACATGAGTCGGCGATTTACTCGAACCTGAAGACCCTCAGAGGAATGCATCGTGATCAAGAGCATCTCGCTGCTCACGCGCAAGGACGGCTTCACGCACGAGCAGTTCGTTCGCCACTGGCTCGACGTGCACGCGCCGCTGGCCCACGCGGTGCCCGGCCTGCGGCGCTACGTGCAGTCGCACATCGTGGAGGAGCGCCGGCGGCCCGACATCCCGTCCACCGACGTGGAGGTCGACGGCATCGCCGAGCTCTGGTACGACGACCGCGAGGCGATGACCGCGGCGATGGCCACGGCCGCCGCCAAGGCGCTGCACGCCGACGGCGCGCGCTTCATCGGCCGCATCAAGACCTACACCGTCGAGGAACATCAGATCATCCCGCCGAGCCCGTGACCGCGGAGCCCGCCCACGCGCGGCGCTGGACGCTGCTGGCGATCCTGACGACGGCGTACGGCGCCGGCGCCTTCGGCATGCTCGGCATCTCGCCGCTCACGCCGAGCCTGGTCGAGGGCTTCGGTCTCACGCGACTGCAGGTGGCGTTCATCGTGCCGTCGATCTACGTGGGCGGCCTCTTCTGCTCGCTGCCCGGCGGCCGCCTGGCCGATCACGTGGGCGTGCGCAAGAGTCTGCTGGGCGGCCTCGCGCTCGGCTCGCTCGGGCTCGTCATCGCCGCCGCCGCGCCCGGCTTTCCGTCGTTCCTCCTGTTCCTGTTCGTCGCCGGCGTCGGCTGGAGCGTCGTCAATCCCGCCCTCGGCAAGGGGATCATGGACGTGTTCCCCGTCCGCGAGCGCGGCGTGGCCATGGGCATCAAGCAGATGGGCCTCACGCTCGGCGGTCTCGTCGCCGCGCTGGCGCTGCCGGCCATCGCCGCCGCGCTGGGCTGGCGCGCGGCGATCCTCGCCTGCGGCGTGATCGTCGCCATGCCCGTGCTGACGGCATGGCCGGTGCTGGCCCCGTTCGATGCGCGCGCCATCTCGGCCGACGTGACGGCGCGGCGCGCGGCCGACTGGGCCTGGGCGCGCCGCCCAGCGGTGCTCGTCTTCTTCGCGGGCGGCTTCCTGCTCGGCATGGTGCAGGCCGCGGTGCTCAGCTACCTGCCGCTCTACACGGTGCAGGCGCTCGGTTTCGACAAGATCGGCGCCGGACTGCTCGTGGCCTGCTCGCAAGCCGGTGGCGCGGCCTCGCGGCTGGCACTCGGCGCCGCGAGCGACCGCTGGCTGTCCGGCCGGCGCTCGCTGTGGCTCGCCCTCACCAGCGTCGTGGGTGCCCTCATCTTCGCGGTGTACGCCATGTGGTCGGTGTCGTGGGCGCCCGCGGCGGGCGCGTTGGCGTTCGTGACGGGCATCGGCGCCTACGGCTGGGTCGGCATTTTCTTCGTGATCAGCGCGGAGGTCGGCGGCCCGCGCCAGGCGGGCCTGCTCAGCGGGATGGCGTTCACCTCGATCGTGGTGGGATTGCTCATCGGGCCGATGGTGTTCGGCCTGCTGCTGGTCAGCGCGGATTCCTATCGTGTCGCGTGGGCGGCGTTCGCGGCGATCGCGACGCTGGTCACGGCGGCGGCGCTGCTCGCAGGCCCGGCCATCGACCGCGAGAGTGGGCGGCCTCGATAGTCGACGCGGAGGCGCCGGCGAGCAGCAGGCCTCGCATGAGGAAGTAGAGGGCGACGGGAATCAGCAGATGCCAGAGGAAATGCGTGCCGAGCGGGAAGACCGGGCACACCGCGGCATCGACCGTCCTGAAGACCACGGCGACCACGAAGACCGCGGCCGCCGCGGGCAGCGAACGCCGCGCGGCGGTCTGTGTGCGGGAGTGATAGACACCGAGGCCGACGATGACCAGGGCCGCCGGCGCGTAGATCAGCGATCTGTTCAGCACGTGCGGAAATTGACGTCCCGCGTAGGCGGCCATGACGAAGACGGCCAGCAGTCCGGTCACGGGCGCGGCGCCGAGCTTGACGATCCGGCGGCCGTACAGCCACAGGTACGAGAGCTGAAAGAGCAGGATCGGCCCGGAGTCGAGGACGCGCGCCCACGGCGTGGCAAACGTGTGAAACAGGGTGCTGCCGATGCCCACCGTGACGATGAGCGCGACCAGCACCCAGGTTCCCGTCGACAGTCCGTGGACGCGCTGGGCCATCCGCCAGGCCGCCCAGGCGGCCAGCAAGAACGCGGCGTTGGTCACGGCGTTGAGGGGTTCCGCCCAGAGCCCGGGGCCGACACGCTCGCAATAGAGGTCGAGCACCGAGGGCCTCAGCTCACTCGACGCGGCGGACGTCGCAGAGGTACGAGCGATGCGAGGCGGTGCCGCTGACGGGATCACGCGCGCCGGTACCGATCAGCAGGTTGTAGTTGGCGCCCGTGGGGCCGAACGGATCGTAGCCCGGCACGCCGAGCTCGGCGCAGCCCTGCCACCAGCCGTGCTCGCCCACGACCACGCGCGGATCGAGGTCGGCGTTGAGATGCGCCCGGGCACGCACGGCGCCGTCCGGCGTCTCGACCGAGACCCAGTCGCCGTCGAGGATGCCCCGCGTTCGCGCCGCCTCGGGGTGCACTTCGATCTCGGGATGCGGGGCACGCTTGCGCAGGCTCGCGAGTCCTCGATGCTGTGTCTGGCAGAAGACGGAGGGTTTCGCGCTGGTTAGGACCAGCGGAAAACGGGCGGCCAGGTCCGGCCGCGCCACCGGGCCGATGGCCGGCTCTGTGAAGTCGGGCAGCGGCGCGTAGCCGTGCTCGAGGAACGTCTGCGAGTAGAGCTCGACCTTGCGCGAGGGCGTAGCGAAGCCGCGCGGCGCGCCGTCAGCGTCGGGCTCGGTGTGCTTGGCGTGACGCGTCCGCAAAGGCACGCGCACGCCGCCCGGCGTCGCGCGCAGCTGTTCCAGCGTCACGCCGGTCGGCGCGAGCTGATGGCGGTACGCGGCATCGACGTCACCGTCCCAGAATTGTGCGGCGAGTCCCAGCCGGCGCGCGAGGTCGAACACGACGTCGGTGTCCGGCCGCGCCTCACCGGGTGGCGGCACGACCGGCGGGCGGAGGTGGATCAGGGACTGGGCCGCGGTGCTGACCTCGAACCCGATCTTCAATCCCTCACGCTCGAAGGCCGAGGCGACCGGGAGCACCACGTCGGCCAGCGCGGCCGTCGGGTTCATGAACAGGTCCGCGTGGGCATAGAAGTCCAGCGCCCGGAGCGCCTCGCGGCCGCGCCGGCCGTCGGCGTGGGCGAGCAAGATGTTCGCGCCGAAGCCGACCATCGCGCGGACCGGGTACGGGCTGTCCTCGAGGATCGCCCGGTAGAGATCCGCCGTGCCCACGAAGCCCCACCGCGCGGGGCCCAGCGGACGCTCGGCCAGACCCACGGTCGGGGCCAGGCTGCGCACGGCGGGCAGCTCCTGGCCCTCGATCGGCGCGGCCGGCGGCGCCGCGAAGATGACGTTGCCGCCGGGCTGGTCGAACGAACCGGTGAGGGCATAGAGGAGGGACATCGCTCGCGCCGTTTGAGTGACGTTGGCGTGGTGCTCATGACCGCTCCAGGCGTAGTACGACACCGGGCGCGCGGACCACATGAGGCGCGCGGCATCCTCGACCTGCGCGGGCGCGATCCAGCAGATGGTGGCCACGGTCTCGGGCGGGTAGCGCCGGCACAGGCGCGCGTAGAGCTCGAACGCCGGATGGCAGACGATCTCGCCCTGGGGCGTGGCGATACGATACTCGCCGTCCAGCGCCAGGTGCGTGGTGTCGCCTTCGTACCGGCCGGTGGCGGGATCGTACGGGACGAGGCGGGCCGCCGCGCCGTCCCAAGCGAAGAGCCGGCGCGAGTCGGCGCCCGGGTGGAGATCGCGCTCGGTCAACAGCCGGCCGGTGTCCGAGCGCACCAGGTGCGGCCCGTTGCTCCACTGGCGGATGAAGTCGCGATCGTACCAGCCGCGCTCGATCATCACGTGGGCGAGACCGAGCGCCAGCGCGCCGTCGGTGCCCGGCCGTACGCGGAGCCAGACGTCCGCCTTGCCGGCGAACCCGACGTGGCGTGGATCGATGACAATCAGCCGCATGCCGCGCTTCAGCGCGGCGACGACGGCGGTCGCGTGGTTGAGCCGCGTGAAGCTGGGGTTGTAGCCCCACAGGATCAGGAGGCCGCTGTTCTCGATGTCGGCCATGGCCCCGCCGGAACCGCCGGTGGCGACACTGGCGACGCCATAGGTATAGCGCGTGGCGAAGCCGCGTCCCCAGCCGCACATGTCAAGCGTGATCCTCGCGTTCGGCGTGCCGAAGGCGTTGGCCAGTCGCTGAATGAAACCGGCGGCGTCACCGATCGCCGTCGTGGAAGGCGACGAGAGCGTGAAGGTGACGGACTGTGGGCCATGCCGCTCCGCCGCCCGGCGCAGCGCGGACGCCGTGAGATCGAGCGCCTCGTCCCAGCCGATGCGCTGCCAGCCAGGATCGGCGTCGCCCTTCGGACGCGTCCGCTTCAGCGGGTGGAGCAGGCGGTCGCGATGGTAGACGAGCTCGGGCGCCGCGCGTCCCTTCGCGCACAGCGCCTGGCCAGTCGGGTGCGACGGATCGGGCTCGAGCGCGACGAAGCGCCCGTCCTCCACGACGGCGATCGACCCACAGCGCGAGATGCAGAGCGCGCAATACCCGGGAATGCGCTCGATCGCTCGGCCGGAGCCGGCGCCGGCCGTCACGCGGGCTTGCCGACGCGGTAGATCTCGACGTTGGTGATCCGCCGATCGTCCGAGCCGACGTCGACCCGCCGGAGGCGCGCGTCCCAGCCGGGGCCGGCCAGCCCCTTCCGCGCCTCGCCGGTGATGAAGATTCCCCCTTCGCCGGGTGACAGCGCGCGGGTAGACGCGCGCTCCACACCGCTGGCGACCTCGAGGCCCGGTCCGTACAGGTAGGAGCGGAAGGCGTACATGATCCCCTGGTGCACCGCGATGTTGATCGGACACGGCAGCCGCTCGGCCCGCACGAAGGCCTCCCAGGTCGCGCAGAGACGCTCGGCGGCCGCCACCGCGACGTCGGCGTCGCCGAAGGTGAGGCAGTAGGCGTCTCCGGCGTTGAAGCGGATGGTACCGCCGAGCTCGTGCGTGACCTGGTTGACCAGCTCGAAGAGGCGGTCGAGAACGTTTTCCACCCTGCTCAGCGACGGGCTCTCCAGCAGCCGGCTGAAGCTGCGCAGATCCGTGAAGAGGATGTACTGGTCGGCGATGACGCGCGTGCGATGCGTCTGCTCGATGCGGTAGACCGGCACCGGCTCGGCGAAGCCCTTCAGCACGAAGGCGTCGACGCGCGCGGTCCGGATCTCCCCCTGATTCACCGCGAGCCAGGCCGCGGCCGACAGGTAGATCTCGTCGGGCGGCGTGATCGACTCCAGGCGCGCGGTGAGGACGACGGCGTCGCCGACGAGTGCCCCCTCCTCGTGGAGCACGTCGCCGAGCGCGATCACCACGCGCATGGCCAGGCGGTCATCGGCCTTGTTCGGCTGGGCCAGCCGCAGCTCTTCCTGCATCGCCATGGCGGCCAGTGCCGCCGCGGTCACGCTGGGGAAGACCAGCCAGAACCCATCGCCCTCCGGCTTGACGATGCGACCTTCGCGGGCGGCGGCGTGGCGGCTCAGGAACTCGCGGTGCTCGACGAACAGCGCGTGCAGGTCCGCCTCGCGCAGCGAACGGTAGCGAGCCGTCGAGCCGCTGATGTCGGTCTTCATGATGGCGGTCGTCCGGAGGGCCGTCATCAGCGCTTGGGCACGCGGAGCACGCCGCTCACCGGTGGAAAGTAGCCGACACGCAGCGTGAGGAGGCGCAGCAGGAAGCCGCCGGCCACCGTCAGCAGGAGCGCCGCCACACCGAGCGCGTCGCGCGTGGGCGGCACCAGCGCGGCCAGCACCGCCAGCAGCATCGGCAGCACGGTGCCCGCGGTGATCACGACGCCCCAGAAGAGCCCGCCGTAGACCGTGTGGAGACGCGCGAGCGCCTCGGCCTTCCCCGGCTGCGTCCGGCGCGTCACCACGTGCCAGGCGATCACCGCCAGCAGCAGCGCGAGGAACTTGGCGAGCAGCCAGCACTCCAGCGACTCGATCGGCGTGCCGTCGAGCGTCTGCATGAGCATGACCGTCGCCATCGACATGGCCAGCGACGAGAAGACGAACTGCGCGGGGATCGCCCACGAGCGCCAGAAGGTGACGGCCGCCTTGTCGGCGAGCACGAGGCCGGCGTAGACGATCACGATCGCCGCCGCGGCCAGCGCCACGCCTTCGATCACGCGGCCGAGGGTGGTGGACGCCCATGGATCCCACGGCAGCCGCGCGAACGACGTGGCCCCGCCCAGCGCGAGGCCGGGCAGGATCAGCGCGCCGCCCAGCGCCACGAAGATGAAGTCGGCGATGGCGCCGCGGCTGATCCAGCTCGTGCCCGGCTTGAGGACGGCACGCAGGAAGCGCAGCGGGCGGCCCAGGCTCCAGATCAGCAGCAGGCCGCCGGCGCTGATCACCGCGAACGAGACGAGGTCGACCACGGGCAGCCCGAGCCAGACCCCGAGCCCGCGCTCCAGGCGCAGGAGGCGCGCGAGCAGGAAGATGCCGCCGCCGACGCCCATGAGCGTGAACCAGGTGGCGTGGTAGAGATCCCACTCGTGCTGGAGCACGGCGGGCATCAGCTCGATGGCCCGCGGCGGTCCGGCCGGCGGGCGGGTCGTCGGGACCGGGCCGCTCACTCGGTGATGTAGAAGAGCGACGGCTTGAGGTTCAGCTCTTCGAGCAGCACGCCGGGCTGGTGCGCCTCGCGCAGCTTGCTCACGTTGCTGTTCGGGTCATCGAGATCCCCGAAGTGCATGGCGTTGGCGATGCAGGACGACACGCACACCGGCGTGTACTCCGGATCGACGCCGGGCGTGGCGCCCGCCGGCGCCTTGTCCACGCGGTGCTTGCAGAAGGTGCACTTGCTCATCACGCCGTGGCGCTCGGGCTCGCGCGCCTTCTCCTCCGACGGCGTCGGCGTGCTGAAGTACCAGTCCTGCTCGTGGATCATGTGGCGCGCGCGATAGGGACAGGCCACCGCGCAGTAGCCGCAGCCGATGCACATGTCGTACTGCACGAACACGATGCCGTCCTGGCGCTGCTGGCTGGCCCCGGTCGGGCACACGGGCACGCATGGCGGCTCGGCGCAATGCTGGCAGCCCATCGGCAGGAACGCGCGGCGCACGTCGGGATAGTCGCCGACCTCGACGTCCACCACGTGGCGCCAGAAGATGCCGGGCGGCAGCGCGTTCTCCTCGTGGCAGGCGATGGTGCACGTCTGGCAGCCCACGCACTTGCGGACGTCGATCACCATGCCCCAGCGCATCAGGATTTCCCGTTCGCGCGATAGACCTTCACGCGGATGAGGTCGCTGCCGCTGCCGGTGGAGTCGATCAGCGAGAGGTCGATCGGCTCCAGCGCGTTGAGGTTGGGCATGTGGATGTCCTCGGCCACCGGCGTGGCCCAGTGCGCGAACTGGCCGATGGCGACGACCACGTCGGGCCTCACGCCGGCGCGGAGCATGGCCACGCCCTGCTGGCGGCCGATGGGCGACTCCACCCAGATCTCGTCGCCGTCGGCGATGCCGTGCAGGGCCGCCATCTTGTTGTTCAGCATCAGGCCGAAGTGCCCGCGCACGTGCTGGGCGACGTCGGCCAGCAGCGGCAGCGAGACCTGCGAGCCCCACGAGTACTGCATGCTGCGGCTGGTGAGGAGCCACAGCGGGTAGTCCTCCGGCTTCTTGCCGTAGCGGCGCGCCACGTCGATCCAGATCTCCGGGAAGTCCTTCCACGGCGGCAGTGCTGCGTACTCCTCGAGCTGCGTGTCCCAGAACCGGATGTCCTGCTCGTGCAGGCGGTTCTTCAGCTCCTGCCCGATGCGCTTGAGCTGCTCCTGGTACGGCAGCTCGTAGCGCAGCCCCTTCTTCGTCATCTCCGGGTGCAGGTACCAGTTGATGCGCGAGAAGGGGATCAGGTACACGCCATGCTCACGGAACCAGGCGAGATCGTGCTCCTCCCGCCCCTGCGAGAGCGACAGCGTGGCGGCCCGGCAGGCGCGATCCCAGATCTCCTCGGAGGTGTGCGGGACCGCGGGGTCCAGGCTCACGTCGTAGCCGGGGCCCTTGAGCGGCACGCCGAGCGCCACGCCGCGGTTGAGCGCGTCGTTGTAGCGCTCGAGGATGCCGAGGCGGCGCGCCAGCTCGGTGCCCACGTCGGTGAGATCCCGCGTGTCGAAGGGCGAGTCCGCGACGGGCTGGCGCAGCGCGACGCCCTGGTGATCCCAGAACGACTCGATGTACTTCGTCGCGCCCACGCGGAAGAGCTGGTAGGCCTCGAGGTCGGTGGCGTCGGGCAGGACGAGATCGGCGAACCAGTTGGTCTCGTCCTGCGTGTAGGCGAAGGCGCACACGAACGGGAACTGGCGGAGCTTGGAGATGATCAGGTCGCTGTCCCAGCAGGAGATGGCTGGGTTGCTGCGGCCGACCAGCCACACCTCGGGCGGCGTGGGCTCCGGCCATTTTGGCGGCGTGTCGTTCATGAAGAGCCACGGCAGCTGCGCCGGCGAGAGCGCGCCCGACCACGAGCCGTCCGAGACCAGCGGCACCAGCGTCTTGTGGGCGCTGCGGCTCGTCGGCCGCGCCTGCCACTTGTCCTTCGACGTCGGGTTGAGCGGCTGGGCCATGAAGCCGTCGGGCCCGGGCCGCACCGACTCCATGCGGTTGGACGACGGCCGGTTCAAGCGGACGGTCGTGCCGAGAATCCCACCCGGCACTTCCAAGGCGCCGACCATGGCCGCGAGCACGGTGCGGGCCCAGCAGCACTCGAAGCCGCCCCAGCCGTTGTTGACCGATTTACCAAGCAGGATCGCCACCGGCCGCAGCGGCAGCGTGACCCCCTCCACGTCGATGGTGGCGCCGACACGCGCGTGCTCGAGGTACTCCCGGGTCACCTCGCGGATGGTCTCGGCGGGGACGTCGGAGATGTGCGCCGCCCACTCCGGCGTGTACGGGCGCACGTGCTCGCGCAGCACCGTGAAGGACGGCCGCGCGACCGCGCCGGCATGGGTGATGACCTCCTCGTCCGCGCCGACCTCGACGCCGTCCACGGTGAACTCGCCGTCGAGCGCGTAGGTCTCGACGTCGGGCGTGTCGAAGGGCACGGCGGCGCCACGCTTCTCGTCCCACACGAGCGGCTTGCGCGACGACGCCTCGCGCAGATAGTAGCCGTTGGGGCCGACGAGGTAGGGCGCGTTGGTCATGCGTCCGAGATAGTCCACGTCGCAGACGCGCCGCCAGTCGTGCTCGTGCAGCACGCCGTGGAGGATCGCGAAGAGCACGGCCGGATCGGTCTTGGGCTTGATCGGCACCCAGCGCGCCGCCGTGGCGGCGGTCACCGACATGTGGGGCTCGAACTGGATCCAGCGCGCGCCGCGCCCGCGGGCCTCGGCGTGGCGCCAGACGCCGATGACGCCACCGCTGACGTCGCCGTTGTTGCCGAACGAGAGCACGTATGTCGTGTTCGGCATGTCGGGCGCGACGGTAAACGCGCGGTGCCAGAACTCGCCGTAGAGGTGCTCGGAGTGCACGCACTTCATACCCTGCCCGCTGCCGATGCCCTGGTCCAGCGGCCCGCCCCAGGCCGAGAGGAACGCCGGGAAGCCGCCCAGGTAGGCCGGCGCGGTGCCGCCGGCGCCGAACGTGACGGCCAGCCGCGGGTAGCCGTGCCCGTCCACGAAGCCGCCCTCACGGATCGGCCGCAGCTTGTCGGCCAGCGTGTCGAGCGCCTCGTCCCACGAGATCGGCTGCCAGCCGGGGTCCTCGTCCTTGCCCTTGCGCGGGTTGGTCCGCTTCATCGGACCCTTCACGCGGTTGGGGTTGTAGAGCTTCTGCACGAGGCTGTAGGCGCGCACGCACGGGCGGCCGCCGGCGGGATGCTCGGTGACGCCGAAGTTGGGCTCGACCTTGACCGCCACGCCGTCCTCGACGACGACGTTGAGGAGATCGGGACCCGCCACGCACTGGTAGCAGTAGGTGGGGACCTTGCGGGTGCCGGAGGTGGGCGTCATGCGGGGTCCTCTGGCCGGATTATACTCACCGTC
>Ga0137394_10002960_pt1 | contig 12705 bp, 14 predicted proteins | sample czobulk116metaG_FD_108278 | JGI IMG/M metagenome (GOLD analysis project Ga0137394, IMG submission 108278) | Vadose zone soil microbial communities from Angelo Coast Range Reserve, California, USA - czobulk1.16 metaG | ecosystem: Environmental > Terrestrial > Soil > Vadose zone | place: USA... | reverse complement strand
CCGTGAACTCCCACATCATGAGGGTGGGGGTCGCGTACTGTCGGGGGCTCTCGTCTGATAGACGATGCGTTGGCCGCACCCGCGGGGATTAGGCTGGCTGATGACATGGCTCGATTGGTGTGTCGGCTGGGAGGACATCGACTAGCGATTCCGTGGGCTTGGTCTCTGTACGCTTGTGGTCCTGTTACTCTATGCGCTAGGGTGGATCGGTCGGAGCTGAGTCCGGTTGAATCGGTGGAGATCTGTGGAATGGATCGGGATGCCGTGCTGTCCCTCTGGGAAGCCCACAAGGAGGAGCGCTGGCCTCAAGTGGGAAGCCAGCATGAGGGGCCGCTGATGACACTGGATACGGTGATCAGCGGATGCGTGGTGTATTTCCTCGATAGCGCTGAAGGGCTTGATGCCCAGCGGCTCGCCATCGTCGAAGATTGTGTCGCCGACCTGGATGACCTGACCGACGAGCTTGAAGAAGGCTGTCGGCCCTACTTTCAGCGGCTCCGGCACCTGGGAGCCCTCCTCATCACCACCCATCACACCATCTAGCTAGCCTCTCCGTATGGAATTGAGTGGGGACAGAGCAGTCCGCCCCATTGCTTCATGGTCTTTACGGAGCTTCGACAATATCCTTCTTCATTGGTCCAAGAAGACCCAGGAGTTCTCCCTTTTCCTGCGCCGGCACTTTGAACATATCCAGCGCTTTCACCAGGTCCTCGACGAAGGCCCCAAAGTCCCCATTGGAAATCTTCATCCCGACATGGGTCGTCTTCATATCGCGGCCGCTATAGATGCAGGGTCCTCCTGTCGTCATGCAGACCTGATCGACGAGGTGGCCCTTGAGTTTCCGAATATCGGTGGTCGCAAACCGGCCATTGATCCTGGTATCGGCGGCCACATTGGCCACAAACTGATCAACGACCGCGGAAATCGAAGACTTTCCGCCAAGCCGGTCATACAGAGACTTCCCTGCCGGCATCCGCTCCGCTCCTGCGCAGCCAGCCAAGACCACCATGACACTACATCCTGCCACCCATCCCCACAACACAGATTGCTTCGTCATATGGCCCCCCCTCCTTAGCGAATGAACCAGTCGCTGGGGTAAATATGATAGCCCTGCCCCAATCTCCCTTGCGAATGCAGGATCTCGGTGGGCTTCCGCTCGTGCTCATGCCGGTCGAATATTGCCTTCGGAAGATGATGGAGGCGGAATGCCAGAGGCGCAGAGCGAGGCCTAAGTTGTGCTCGAGCTGAATAACAGCGAGGGAATTGACCCCCATCGCGCATTCAGCCGTTCCTTGCAAGTTCTCAGGCCGTTCGATAAAATGCGCGTACACTGCATTGGACCCGCCATTTTCGCCAATAGATTTCACACACCATACAGCTCTCGGAATGGACAAGGAAGAGCCGATGAAGTATTTACTGCGAGTCGTTACGCTAACCTGCATGGTGATGGCCGGAGTCGGCGCATGGGTGCCCCCTGGGTATGGCGAACCCTACGAATTGAGCAAAAACGACGTGATGGACACTAAGACCTTGAAGAGTGCCGACATTTCACTGTTTGGAGTCAAATTGGGAGACTCCGAAGCCAAAGCCTTGGACTCTCTCGTGAATGAAAAGATTCCCGGAGTAAAAGTGGAACAAGAAGCCTCGTTTATCTTCTTGCTCGACCAACGCAAACCGACCGGTCCTATGGCTGGCGTGCGCATCCAGGACGGCAAGGTCGACCTGATCTTTATCAATAATCGATTCTCCTATAAGACTCGCGGTATCTTTCGCAACGTGTTGAACAGCGAAAGCCCTGATGACGTGCGAAAACTATTGGGACAGGAAGACTACGGGGACGAAAACGTGATGGGCGCCATACTGGCTTACGATAAACAGGGGTTCGTCATCAACTATCTGGGGAAAGATGTCAATGTGGAGTTTTCCCCACTTCGATAGCTCTGTAGATCTTCGCCATAGCTCCCGGGAGGACTCGAACGGACAGACTGCGGCTAACCCTCAGGCTGCGACGGCCTTCTCCCTCAGCCTACATGTGTGTCGACTTGATCAAACAGGGGAATTCAGTGCGAGGTTTCGACTGCCTGTAGCCCGTAGGTAATGAGGTTCGTCGCGGTGTTCCATCGACGCTTGGAATTGAGGATCACGAGGAGAAGGTCGCTCCCGTTCTGAGAGACTTTGGCGATGAGGCACCGCCCGGCTTTGGAGGTAAATCCGGTCTTGATCCCTTCGACGCCGGGAATACGTCCCAGTAATCGATTCGTGTTGTGTAAGACATACGCATGGTGACCGTTGACAGGCGTGATGATCGCGCGTTCCTCACGGACCAACTGCCGGAAGATCGGCTGATCGAGGGCAATGACACTCAACGCGGCGAGGTCTTCGGCCGTTGAGTACTGGTCCGGGTTATCGAACCCGCAGCCATCATTGAAATGCGTATCAGCCAAGCCGAGGGCCGCAGACTTGGCATTCATGAGAGTCACGAACTGTGCTTCGTCGCCACCCACATGCTCCACCGCTGCAAGACAGGCATCGTTCGCGGACATGATCAACATGGCCCTCAGCAGATCTTCCAACCTAAAAACCTGCCCTGTCTTCACGCGTAAGTGCGTCTTGTGAGCCCGTGCGGCATTGGGACTAATCGTTACGAGATCATCCAACTGACCCCTTTCCAGGATGACCAGGGCCGACATGATTTTTGTGAGGCTGGCGGGGGACATTCGCTTCCCGGCATCGTGTTCATACAATACACGCCCACTATTAAGTTCCTTGAGAAGAATGCCATGGGCTGGAGCGACTCGCCACGGAGGGAACTGGTGCGGAGCAATCGCGGTTCGGACATGCACAGGTTGAGCCGCTACGTTCTTCGCAAGGGCGATGGATGGAGTGAGTGTCGCGGCACTGATCAACAGGAGGCCGATGAACACCCCAGCAGCGCGGGCGAGAAATGGCGGCCGCTGGTATCTCCCGCAGTCTCTTGTCATTATGAAAGCGTAGCTCCTACTCATAGTGTAAATGATTCCCGCACCTTCACTCCGCGAAACCCGCTGTCAATCACCTTATGAAAAAATCGGAGCAGGTCGGCAAGGTCGATCCAAAACCCGCAATTCAAACAGCGGGCATAGAGTCGCCGATTCACCAGCGTATAGTGACGCTCGACCATCATGAAGCCCTTACATCTCAAACAGTGCATCAACGCGCCTGTCTTCAGGCTCTGTGTCTACCGGAGCCGATTCATCACCAAGGCCAAGCAACCTGCCAATAATCCTCCGCCGACAATCGTGGTGCCAAACGAGAGGTATGCGCTGGCCCCACTGCCGGCAGGAGCTCCGTCGAGCAGCTCTCGCACGCCCCCCTGTACCATCAGCACGGAAAGGGTGAGCAGTGCGCCGATGGCAAACCACCATCTAAAGGATCTCACTGGTGTCCTCGAAACAGAGCGTCAAGAGGTCTGGAAATAGCACCCATCGGCCACTCTAGCCGAGGGTCGACAGGCTGTCAATAAGACTACCTTTTGATTCACTCCACCTCTCGACAGACATCGTACGCGCCTCACGGGGGGGGTGCAACGGGAGCGGACACCGCTTTCAATCCTCTATGGAGAAAGATGGAGACGCTTCCATTGCCATTGTCCGCCGTTACGAGTCCAGGCTCTTCAGCCTCCTTCGTTGTGACGCGAAACGTCGCAAGGGCGAAGGGGCCTGGTTTTGTCCGATAGTTTCTCGGCGGATATTCGAAGGTTCCATCGTCACGGCCGAAGAGAATGGAGAGATCACTCGACTGAAGATTGACGATAGCCACGTCGATGCGACGGTCGCCGTTGAAGTCTCGAGCGAGCCCGAAATTCGGTCCTGCGTCGGCACCGGAGTCGCGCCCTGGGTGGAAAGTTCCATTACCTTTTCCGAGAAAGGTTGTGAAGCTATCCTGCACGCCGTTGATCACAAGTAGGTCGCGGATCCGGTCACGATTGAAGTCGGCGAAACTCACCCCGAGCGGGCGCTTCCCCGTCCGATAGTCGGTGGGAGGGCGAAACGTGCCGTCGCCATTCCCCATCCAGATGGAGACCGCGTTCGACATCGGCCCCCCGTTTGTCACGGCCAAATCGATCTTCCCATCGCCATTCAAGTCGGCCAAGGCCACCGACGTGGGCGTATCGCCATATTCGTACTGCGCCCCATGGGTGAATTCACCGGTGCCGGTTCCCAGGAAGACTTTGATCTTGTCGTTTCGCAATGCGACAACGAGGTCGGGCACCTGATCGCCGTTCAGATCGTCGGTTGCGATGGCAATGGGAGTCCGATGCACGGGATAGCGCGGCCCCTCTTCAAATTTTCCGTCGGCCCGGCCAAAGAGTACGGCCACTTCGTCGCCCCCGGAACAGGCCAAGACCACATCGGGATAAGAATCGCGGTTGAACATCCCGAGGGCGAGAGAGCGGGGCTCTTTACAGACATTCAGTTGGACTTGATCACGAAAAGTGCCGTCACCGTTGCCTAAGAGAATCGAAAGGGTATTGCTGCCGATGTTGGTTGTCACCAGATCGGTAAAACCGTCCTGATTGACGTCAGTGGGGGTGACGGTCGTCGGGTTCTTACCTACTTTGTAACTGGCAAAGTAGTAGAAGAGATCTGGTGGGGCGTAGGGGTCTTGCTTGGTGCAGCCGCTTCCCATCAGCAGGAAGAGACTTGTCGCCACGACCACAAGGTTCCAGGCTGTATCCCTATTGTGGCCGTCAGCGCTTCTGATCACGCACCACTCCTCGAGCGAGGAACCGGCGACGTGGTGATTCGTCCGCATGAGCACACGCCCTCGACCAGGCCTTCCCGCCAAAACGAGTGTAGCCAGTATACAGACCACCGCTTTCTGCTGGCAATCAATCCAGCTGCGCAACGATTCCCGCCAAAACGCGGTTTCCCCAATCCTGGCCCACTCAGCGACGGCTTTGAAAACGGCACAGTGTTTGAGGTACAATATTTTTCTTGGTAAGGAGGAATCCATGAGCAAGATGATGAAGATTGAGTTGTCGATGTACGGAATCGCCGAGGTACTACATTGGTGTCACGACCGCAATAAGGGCCGCGTCCCCGGGGTGGACACGGCAGGCTTCGATAAGATGAAGATGCTCTTAGCTGAGAAGCCGCAGTCGGGTGATTATTTTACCCTCGATCAGTTTTGGAAGAAGAGGGCCACCTTGGACTTGACCGAAGATGAGGTGGCGACGATCGATCGCTGTCTCTACGATATCCCCAATCTCGATAGCGAGCCTCTCCCACAAATCCGACATAAATTTTGGCCGCAACAGACGGCTGCCCACTGACTCAGACAGGGGCCGCCCTGAGGCGGCCCCTGCTGCTACCTCATAACGATTCGCCCAGCCTGCTCGGCCCAGACAGTGCTGAGAGCAGCGCGAGGAACCCGTTGTGTTTTTCTGCGAGCTCGTGAGGAGAATTATCTGGTTGAATGAACAGCCTGACGACTGCGGAAAAACCATTTCAGCACAACAAAACTTGATGGCCTGCATGTCTGAGACAAGCCCGGTCTATGCGGTCATCTGGTCTGTATGGTTAGTCTCATGCAACCAAGCAAACCAGATAGACCGAACAGGCCAAATGAACAAGACAGGCTGGCGGACTTTTTCAGCATCCTGCTAGAGCGTCCCTTCTCCCTTAAGATACCGGCGAAAGCGGCTCATCAAGTCGGCACCGAGTGTCCCACCTTCCGGTTTCTTCACATCAGGATCGGCAAAATGCCCGCGAATTTCCCGGAGTCGTTTTTCCGCCTGCTCATTCCCCTGCAGGCGCTTGGTCTTCTCTAGCGCCGTGTCGAACGCCTCAAACGTCAGCTCGTTGTACCCGAAAGAGCGAATCCGTTTCACAGCTTTCATCATGGCCTGATTCCGGAAGGTCGTCAGATGCTCCGAATCAATCTCTTTGAGCCCAAGCTTCCGCGCCCTACGCTCAGCGGCCTTACGGATTCCGCTACGCACGAAATCCGGAGACGTCTGCAGTCGCTTCCATGCCTCATCGGTCCAAGCGACTCGCTCCTGGGGTGCGTCCCACAATTGAAGCAGCATCGACTCGTCGATCCGCGTCACGCCTTTCTCTCTCGCCAAATCTTCGGTGTCCCGCCTCAACATGTCGGTGACGAATTCGACGGCGATCGGGGGCGACTGTTTCAATTTCTCGTGAAGTTGGGCCAACGCCCCCTTGCTCCACTCCAACGGAGGAACCGAGGCCTCACGGAGATCGCCTAGCGCTTCCACCTTTTCGAAGAGTTCGACATTCACCTCGAGATGACCCCGCTCCCTGGCGATCTCTTCGGCAATTTGCCTGGTCATGTTGCGCATGAATTCCGGAACCGTGTCCAGCCGTTCCTTGGCGGCGGCAGTCCAGGGAAGATGACCCTGCTCCATTTGTTTCGCCGCGTCCGCCATGCCGGATTCGCCGCCCATACGGCCCATCATTTGGTTCTTGAACTGATCGAGAATCTCCTCCGTAATCTCCGCGTAGCCAAGTTCTCGGGCTTTTTTTTCGGCCAGACGACGAACCATTCCGCGCAAAAATAGCGGTGCCCGCTCTAGACGCTTGGAGGCCTCGTCCGTCCAACGGACATCTATCCCGACCGCATCGTGGGAGTCTGGTACGTTCATGATGAGCGTTCTGTTATGACTGGTTCAGGAGTTCCTTCAATTCCTTGCCGGCTTTGAAAAACGGGACCTTCTTGGCAGGGACCGCCACGGTTGCGCCGGTCTTGGGGTTCCGCCCTTCTTTCATCCGACGGGCTCGCAGGCGAAAACTGCCGAACCCTCGAATCTCCGTCTTATCGCCGTTCTTCAACGAATCACGCACACAGTCGAAAATCGTATTGACGACGACTTCCGCCTGCCGCTTCGTCAAGGTCGTGATCTGTTCGGATACGCGCTCGATGATTTGGGCCTTCGTCATATTGGACTCCCCTTTCGTGGTGATGAATCGAACTGCGCGCCGATCCGACCGCGCTAGAACGCCATGAGATACTTGAGACTGACCCCGGAGTAAAAGTCCAACTTGGGGAAGAGCACCGACAATCGCGATTCGATTAACTCTCTGATCGAAAATCGCCGGCGCGGCTCAATGACTTTCGGCTCGCCCTCGATGCCGGCCACATCCGCCGCAAGCTGGATGGCAGCTTCGAGATCACCGAGTTCGTCCACAAGCTTTGAAGCTTTGGCCTGACGGCCCGTAAAGATTCGACCGTCTGCCAGGGCCTGCACAGCCGCCAAGTCGAGCCCACGCCCTTTCGCCACCGCTTCAATGAACTGCTTATGGACATCGTCCATGACGGATTGGAGCAATGCTTGTTCTTCATCATTCATCTTCCGGAGCGGCGATCCCACATCCTTGAATCGTCCACTTTTGATCACGACACCTTCGACCCCGATCTTCTTGAGCAACCCTTCGACGTTAGCCATCTCCATGATGACCCCGATGCTCCCCGTCAACGTCCCTGAATTGGCCATAATCCGATCGGTCGCAACTGCAATATAGTATCCTCCTGACGCCGCCACCGTACCCATTGAGGCAATCACGGCCTTGTTGCTCTTGTTACGAACCCGCTGGACCGCATCATGGATTTCTTGCGACGGCACAACCCCGCCGCCGGGGCTATCGATTCGCAATACGATCGCTTTAACGGAAGGGTTGTCGGCAAAACGCTTCAACTCGCCGATCGTGGATTGCGCATCCAAAATGACGCCTTCGATACGAATCAATCCAACCCGGTCCTCCATCGAAAAGTCGAGGTCGGGGAAGAACAGGTTCATCAGAAAGAGCAGGCCCAGCCCGATGCCGAGCGCCCAGAGCACTCTGCGCAATATCCCTCGCTTGGCCGGTCTTTCTGCCGTCTCGTCACTCATGGTTCTGCTCGCTCACAGCGCCGGGGGCACGAACGCCCCCCGGCTTACACTGAGACCTGATGCATCGGACCTACTTATCGTCCTCGGCTTGGCCTCGCTTCCGGTTCTGCTTCGCCGCACGACCCAAGCTTTGATCCAACGCGCCTTGCGTGGCATGATATTCATCGACCTTTCTGCGATCAGAATCCATTTGAAGGTCGCGCAGGCTGAGCGCGATCTTCCGTTCTTCACGATCGACCTTGATAATCTTGGCCGTCACTTCATCCTGCAGCTTGAATTTCTCTTCGAGCTTGGCCTGCGAGTCGAGACCAGCCTCGCTGATGTGAATCAACCCTTCGACTCCCCCGTCCAATTCGACGAAGATGCCGAAGTCAGCGACCTTACTGACCTTCCCGACCGCCACATCCCCGACAGCATACCGGTTCGGAATCTCGTCGTCCCATGGATCGTTCTTGAGCTGCTTATACCCGAGCGACAGCCGCTCCTTTTCCTTGTCGATCCGCAAGACCACGGCCTCTACTTTCTGTCCCTTCTTGAAGAGTTCCGAGGGATGCTTGATATGTTTCGTCCAAGACATGTCGGAAATGTGGATCAATCCGTCGATGCCCTCTTCGAGTCCGACGAACGCGCCGAAGTCAGTGAGACTCTTCACCTTCCCTTCAATGCGCGTGCCGATGGCGTACTTCCCTTCCACCATATCCCAGGGGTTCGGCGCAGTCTGCTTCATGCCGAGCGATATCTTCCTGCTGGCCGGATCCACGTTCAGCACCGCCGCTTCAACCTGATCCCCAATCGACACGACGCGTGACGGATGGCGCACCTCGTGCGTCCATGACATCACAGAGACATGCACCAGTCCCTCGACGCCAGGCTCGAGCTCGATGAACGCCCCGTAGTCGGTCAGGCTCACGACGCGACCTCGGACGCGGGTACCGACGGCATACTTACTGGCCACGCCGGTCCAGGGATCGGCGCTCTTCTGTTTCAAGCCGAGTGAAATACGTCCGGTCTCTCGATCATACTTGAGGACGCTCACTTCCACCTTGTCGCCGATGTTGAACATTTCTGACGGATGGCCGACACGGCCCCAGGACATGTCCGTGATGTGAAGGAGCCCGTCGATGCCGCCGAGGTCGATGAATGCCCCGTAATCCGTAATGTTCTTCACCACACCGTGAATCAATTGCCCTTCCTTCAACGTGGAGAGGGTCGTCTTCCGTTTCGAATCCCTCGTCTCTTCCAAGAGTACGCGCCTGGACACGACGACGTTGCCGCGCCGATGATTGATCTTGATGATCTTGAGCGGGAACGTACGCCCGACCAACCCGTCAAGATCCCGCACTGGATGAAGATCGATCTGTGAGCCCGGTAGAAACGCCTTCACGCCGATATCCACCATCATGCCGCCTTTGATCCGCGCCACGATCTTGCCGTCGATGCTCTTGCCGTCGTTGAAGAGCTTTTCCAGCTCCTCCCAAATCTTCATCTTGTCGGCTTTCTCTTTGGAGAGAACCAGATTGCCGTCGGCGTCTTCACACTCCTCGATATAGACTTGAAGCCGATCACCCACCTTGATGTTCTGAAGTTCCTCGGTGGAGAACTGATCGTTCGGGATCATGCCTTCGGACTTGTAGCCGATGTCGACGACCACCTTGTCTTTGGTCACGGCGACGACGCTGCCCTCCGTAATGGTGCCCTCTTCGAGGTTTCTGAATGTCTCCTCATACAGGGCCTCTAAGGCCGCTCGGTCTAATTGCTGGTCACTCGATGGCGAAACCGTACTCATGGTGTGAATCCTACTCTTCCGACAGGAGTCGGGTGCTGATGGTTATACACCGACATTCACTCAGCCTTGCGAATGCCGGCATTGGACTGCTGGATCGGAGACTCCACGGCACCTAATGAGGCGATGCGATCCATCACGGTGCGACTCACCTCCTGATAAAACTGCTTGGCCTCTCCGTTCTCCCCTCTTAGCGTAAACGTGAGGGAATCCCCAATGAGAACGGTCACGGGACGGAAACGCGGCCACATGGCTCCCGCTGGCAACACATCGTGCGTCCCCTTTATATAGGCCGGCACCACGGGACAACCGGTTTGCGCGACAATCACACCAATCCCGTGTTTGGGGGATTGTAACTGGCCATCCAGGCTGCGACTGCCCTCCGGAAAGATCACCACGACCTTTCCTTCCTTGATCAGACTGACCGCCTTACTAAATGCGTCACGGTCCAACCGACCAAGCCGCAGGGGAATCCACCCCAGCCACTGCAAGAGCTGGTTCACGCCCGGCATCGGGAAGAGATCGCTACGCCCCAAATACCAGGCCCGCCGCCGCATCCCACAACCCAGGAAGGGAATATCCAGGTGACTGGCATGGTTCGCCGCAACGATGAACCCACCGGCCCGCGGAACTGTGCCGGCCACTCGATAGTGAAAACAAAGCCGGCTGATGGTCCGAACAAGGATCCACAGGATCCCATAGAGGATCGAACTCACAACCTGGCCGCAATCACAGCCATCATCTGGTCCACCACCTCAGCGACGGACAACGTTGAGGTGTCAATGAACCGGGCATCCTTAGCGGGAACCAGCGGGGCGACCGAACGGGAACGATCTCGTGTATCACGTCCCGCCAGGTCGGCTTTCGTCTCTTCGAGTGCCCTGGAATGTCCCGCCGCAACAAGTTCCCGATGTCGGCGTTGGGCCCTGATAGTCGGATCCGCTTCGAGAAAAAATTTCACATCTGCCGAAGGGAACACGCTCGTCCCCATATCCCGCCCCTCAGCCACTACCGCTCCGCCTTGTCCGATTTGTCGCTGGATGGGTAGCAACCAGGCCCGGACAGCGGGAATTGCCGAGACCACCGATGCCGCGGCCGACACGGCAGGCGTTCGCAGGTCGCCGCTCACGTCCTTGCCATTGACCGACACCGTCGCAGCTCCGTGATGAAACTGCATCTGGAGCGAAAGGGTAGGCAACAGAGCGGCGACCGCCTCGACATCCGCTGGATCCCGGCCAGACTCAATCACGGCCCAGGCCATCGCGCGGTAGAGGGCTCCCGTGTCAAGATACAGATAGCCCAATCGAGAGGCCAACAATTGGGCCACTGTGCTCTTGCCGACACCAGCTGGACCATCGATTGCAACGATCAGCCGGCTCACTCGCTTGTCCTCCGCAACACATCCCACGTCGTGGCCCCGCATAATGGCCGTCACCGGCACTCGCCAACTAATTCCAATAACGTGTGATGAAAACCTGGGAATGATGTCTCAATGCAAGCCGTCTCGTCAATTAGGGTTGGTGCCGCAGCGGTCAAGCCTGCGATGGCCAATGACATCGCTACCCGGTGATCTCCATGGCTTCGGCCACGTGCAGCCTGCAATCGACCGTTAACTTCTGTTGCGCCAAGTCCTCGCACAACCATCCCGTCGGGTTTTTCTGTGATCTGCGCCCCCATCGCGCGCAACTCTGCCGACACCGTCGCAATCCGATCGCTCTCCTTGACCCGCAATTCTTCGGCCCCGGAGATGATCGTCTCACCCTCTGCGACTGCAGCCGCGACACAGAGGATGGGAAATTCATCGATCGTCTGTGGGATCAAGTCCGGCCCGACCGCCACCCCACGCAGCCGTGCCGACTTCACCCGGATGTCCGCAACCGGCTCTCCTGCCTCCTCACGCCGATTCAGCAATTGAATATCCGCGCCCATTCTCGTCATCACGTCCAACAAGCCCGTCCTAGTAGGGTTAATGCCCACCTGTTGAATCGTCACATCCGAGCCAGGAACAACCGTCGCGCCCACGATGAAGAACGCGGCGGCAGAGAAGTCACCCGGCACGACCAATCGTGGCGCCGCATTCCACCCAACCGACGGTCGTCCATCGATCAACAAGGTCGCCCCTTCCCGTCGAAACGCAATCCCCAGAAACTGGAACAACCGTTCCGTATGGTCCCGCGAGAGACGTGGCTCCGTGATGCGGGTCGTCCCTTCGGCAAACAAGGCTGCGAGCAACAGAGCCGACTTGATTTGCGCGCTCGCCACCGGCGAGGCATAGGTGATCGCGCGGAGACGACTCCCCGTCACGGCTAAGGGTGCAAGTTCACCGCCCTTGCGTCCGGCGATGGTCGCCCCCATTTCCCGCAATGGCTTGACGATCCGCCCCATTGGACGGCGACGAATTGATTCGTCGCCGGTCAGTACAGAAAAAAAGTCCTGTCCCGCCAGTAGGCCGGTCAAGAGTCGAATGCCCGTCCCGGAATTTCCACAATCAATCGGCCCACTCGGCTCGGTCAGGCCCCAGAGTCCCTTGCCATACACACGTAGTTCCTCGACCGATTCATCGATGCGTATGCCGAGAGCCTGGAACGCGCGCATCGTATTGAGACAATCTTCGCCTCGACAATAGCGCGCAACCGTGCTGACCCCGTTCGCCAAGGCTGTCAGGATGATGGCGCGATGGGTGATCGACTTATCGCCCGGGACGGAAATCGTTCCCTGTAAAGGTCGGCCTGGTATGATAGTTAAAGACGCCATATGGGTGCTACGCGGACACCGCGAGTCGCGTAGAGAGTTTCTCTCGTTCCTGCCTTGCTCGTTCGAGTGCCTTCTCGATGCCTGCGGCATCGCCCACTCGAATGAGCTGCTTCAACTGGCTCAGCGAGCGCTCATAGGCCTCAATGAACGTGACCACATTGTCGCGGTTCCAGAGGAAAATATCGCGCCACATTTCAGGGGAACTAGCGGCAATCCTGGTCGTATCCCGCAACCCGCCACCCGAGTGGCTTGCCAGATCGAGGGAGGGAATTTGTTG
>Ga0137394_10002958_pt1 | contig 12707 bp, 9 predicted proteins | sample czobulk116metaG_FD_108278 | JGI IMG/M metagenome (GOLD analysis project Ga0137394, IMG submission 108278) | Vadose zone soil microbial communities from Angelo Coast Range Reserve, California, USA - czobulk1.16 metaG | ecosystem: Environmental > Terrestrial > Soil > Vadose zone | place: USA... | reverse complement strand
GTGCATGAGGCCCTCCCGTCTCTCGGTGGAATGCGGGCAGTACAGCAGCGCCGCGCGGTCCCGGCGATGGGACCTTCGGGTCTGCGACCAAGGTCCAATGCCGCACGCCATCGTCCGATGGAAGGATCGCAGACCGGAGGACGCATGGCCGACACGATCCTCGTGGTGAACGCGGGCTCGTCCAGCATCAAGTTCGCGCTGTTCGAGCTCGGTGACGGGCGCGTCCTGCGCCGGGTGACGACGGGCCAGATGGACGGCATCGGCACCGAGCCGCGGCTGCGCGTGCGCGACGCGCAGGGCCGCGCGGTCGCGGACGAGAAGTACTCCACCGGCGAGGTCGGCGACGTCCCGGCGGCGACGGCGCGGGTGAGCGCGTGGCTGCGCGCGCACCTCGACGGCGCGGCCCTGATCGCCGTCGGCCACCGCGTCGTGCACGGCGGGCCGCTCTACGCGTCGCCGCGGCTCGTGGACGACACGGTGCTGGCCGCGCTCGAGTCGCTCGTCCCGCTGGCGCCGCTGCACCAGCCGCACAACGTGGCGCCCATCCGCGCCGTCCGGGCGCGCCTGCCGGACACGCCGCAGGTCGTGTGCTTCGACACCGCCTTCCACCGGACGCACGCCGAGGTGGCCGATCGCTACGCACTGCCCGAGGCCCTCTACCGGCAGGGCGTGCGGCGCTACGGGTTCCACGGGCTCTCCTACGAGTACATCGCCCGGGCGCTGCCACGGGTCGCGCCGGGGATCGCGCACGGCGCGGTCGTCGTCGCCCACCTGGGCAGCGGCGCGAGCCTGTGCGCGCTGCGGGACGGCCGCAGCGTGGACAGCACGATGGGCTTCACGGCCCTCGACGGGCTGCCGATGGGCACGCGCTGCGGCCAGCTCGACCCCGGCGTCCTGCTGTACCTGCTCGCCGAGAAGCGCTGGCGCGTCGAGGACGTCGAGCGGCTGCTCTACCGCGAGGCGGGCCTGCGCGGACTGTCGGGCATCAGCAACGACGTGCGCGACCTGCTGGCCAGCGATCTGCCCCGGGCGCGCCTGGCCCTCGACTACTTCGTGTACCGGATCGGGCGAGAGATCGGGTCGCTGGCCGCCGCGCTGGGCGGCCTCGACGCGCTCGTCCTGACGGCGGGCGTCGGGGAGAACTCGCCCGAGATGCGCGCGCGGATCTGCGGCGCCGCCGCGTGGCTCGGTGTCGCGCTGGACGAGGCCGCCAACCGCGCCGGCGGCCCGCGCATCTCCACGCCCGGCGCGCGGGTGTCGGCGTGGGTCATCCCGACCGACGAGGAGCGCATGATCGCCGAGCACACCCTCGAGATCGTCAGCCGTGTGTCCACGAAAGGAGCTGCCAGCCGATGAGACGCCTACTCCGAACGTTCCTGATGATCGCCGCCGCCGCGGCCTGTCTCGTGAGCGGGACCGCCGCCGCCCAGGACAAGCCGGCCGACACGATGGACATCCTGCGCGAGAAGGTGCGGGCCGACAAGAAGCTCGTCGTCGCCGTCATGCTCGACCTCACCGAGAGCGAGGCGAAGGCCTTCTGGCCGGTCTACGGCGCCTACCAGAGCGACATGATCGTGTACTACGACCGCGTGGCCAAGCTCGTCGGCGACTACGCCGCGGCGTACAAGACGCTGGACGACGCCACCGCCGGTCACCTCCTGGGCGAGTTCCTGGCGCTCGAGACGGATCACGCCGCGCTGCTCAACCGTTACGTGTCGCGCTTCGGCCAGACGCTGCCGGCCCGGAAGGTCGCCCGGCTCTACCAGCTCGAGAACAAGCTGCGCTCGATGCTGATGTACCACCTCGCGCAGGACATCCCGTTCGTCAAGTGAGAGGAGAGCCAACGATGATCCGCGCCCGCCTCACCGCCGCCGTGCTGGTCCTGGCCGTGGGCTTCACCCTCGCCGCGCGTCCGGCCCTGGCCGGCTCCGCGGCCGAGATCGACCGCGACGTGAACACCGCCGTGGCGAAGATGTTCGACAGCGTGCCGAACTCCCGCTATCTCGGCCAGCAGGCCCGCGCCGTGCTCGTCTTCCCGAGCATCGTCAAGGCCGGCTTCCTGTTCGGCGCGCAATACGGGGAAGGCGCGCTGAGGACGAGCAGCCGGACGGCCGGCTACTACAACACCGTGGCGGCCTCCTATGGGCTGCAGGCGGGCGTGCAGTCGTTCGGCTACGCGCTCTTCTTCATGAGCGACTCCGCCGTGCGCTACCTGGACAGCAGCGGCGGCTTCGAGCTGGGCACGGGGCCGAGCATCGCGATCCTCGACGTCGGCGCCGCCCGAGCCCTCACGACGACGACGCTCAAGAGCGACATCTACGCCGTGTTCTTCGACCAGCGCGGGCTCATGGCGGGGGCGGGGCTGCAGGGCTCCAAGATCACGCGGATCGATCGCTGAACGAATAGCGGATCGTCGAAACGCGCATAGGATGCCGCTCGTGCGACGGCTTGGCTGGGCGGTCTGGGGACGCCGGGCGGCGTCGCGCTCGTGGCGTGCCGCGCTCGCCCTCGGCCTGCTCGCGGCCGGGGCGGCGTGGGCGGCCGAGCCGCCGTCGGTCCTGCTGATCTATGCCGACCCGCGGCTGGTCCCGGCCATCGTCACGATCGACCAGACCGTCCGCAGCACGATCGAGTCGAAGGCGTCGTCGCCCGTCCGCTTCTACAGTGAGTACCTCGACACCTCCTGGTTCGCCGCCGGGCACGAGAGCCACGTCGGCCGGGCGCTACGCCAGAAGTACGCCGGTCGCACCTTCGACCTCATCATGCCGTGCGGTGAATCGGCCCTGCAGTTCGCCCTTGAACAGCGCGCGGTGCTCTTTCCCGCCGCCCCCATGGTGTTCTGTTTGGTCGAGGACGCCGCGCTGGCCTGGACATCGCTGCCGGCCGACGTGACGGGCGTGACGATGCTCCGTGACTGGGCGGCCCAGGTCGATCTCGTCCTGGCCCTGCACCCCTCCACCCGGCGGATCGCCTTCATCAGCGGCGCCGGGGCGGTGGAGCGGCAGTGGGAGCAGCTCGCCCGCGAGACCTTCTCGCGCTACGCCGACCGGCTCACGTTCACGTACCTGAGTGGTCTGCCCATGCCGGAGATCGTCGACGCCGTCGCCGCCCTCGGCGAGGGTACCGTCATCCTCTTCAACGTGTTCCTCCGCGACGGCGCCGGGCGTACGTTCTCCAGCCCGGAGGCGCTGGCCCGCGTGGCTCGGGTGGCCAAGGTTCCGATCTACGGCTCGGGCGAAACACAGATCGGCCACGGCATCGTGGGCGGACGCCTCGTCAGCTACGAGGCGCAGGCGCGCCGGGCGGGCGAGCTGGCGCTGCGCGTCCTCGCTGGCGAGCCCCTGGGCCCCGCCGACGTCGTGCGCCGCCTCCCGGGGACCTACGTGTTCGACGCGCGTCAGCTCGCGCGCTGGGGCATCTCCGAACGCCGCCTGCCGCCCGACAGCGTGGTGATGTTCCGGACGCCGTCGCTCTGGCGCGAGTACCGGATCTATCTCGTCGGAGGCCTGGCCGTGGCGGTCGTCGAGACCCTGCTGATCGTCGCCCTGCTGCTGCAGCGCCGTCAGCGGCGGCGTGCGCAGCAGCATCTCGACGAGATGCTGCAGTTCGAGATCCTCCTGGCGGACCTGGCGGCGGCCTTCGTCGAGGTGCCCGCCGGCGAGATCGACGCGCGCATCCACGCCGGCCTCGACCGGATCGTGCAAAGCGCCGGGATCGACCGCGCCGGGCTGGGCGAGTTCGTCGCGCCCGACGACGGCGACGCGGCCGGCATCGGCGTCCGCATGACGCACGTGCGCACGCGCGAGGGCACGCTGCCGCTGCCCGGCGTCTTCACGACCCGGGAGTGGCCCTGGATCATCGGCCGCCTGCGCGACGGGCACGCCGTGTCGTTCGCGCGGCTCACGGAGCTGCCGGCGGAGGCGGTGACCGATCGCGAGTCCTGCGCGGCCTTCGGCACGAAGTCGCTCGTCCTCGTGCCGATCGTCGTCGGCGGCGGCGTGGTGGGCGCGCTCGGGTGCGGCATGGCGCAGCACGAGCGCGAGTGGCCGGACGAGCTGGTGCAGCGGCTGCGCGTGCTGGCCGACACCTTCGCCTTCGTGCTGATGCGGCGGCGCGGGGACCGCGCCCTGGCGGAGAGCGAGGGCCGGTTCAGCATGATGGCCGACGCCACCCCGATCATGATGTGGATCGCCGGCCCCGACGGGCGGTGTACCGGCTTGAACCGGGCGTGGCGGGAGTTCACCGGCCGGCCGCTGGCCGCCGACCTGGGGGAGGGGTGGGTGGAGAGCGTGCACGCGGACGACCGGGACGCCTGCCTGGGCGTGTATCGCGCGGCGCTCGCCGAGCGCCGCGCGTTCACGCTCGAATACCGTCTGCGCCGCGCGGATGGAGTCTACCGCGACGTGCTCGACACAGGCGTGCCGCGCTTCGAGGCGGACCAGCGCTTCGACGGCTTCGTCGGCTCCGTCGTGGACGTCACGGAGATCAAGGCCGCCCAGCGCACCGTGGTGGAGAGCTTCCTGCTGCGCAACGCCATCCTGGGCTCGCTCTACGGCCCGGTGGCCGCCCTCGATCGCGACGGCGTGATCCTGGCGGTCAACGAGGCATGGTCGCGGTCGGTGGCGGCGGACGGCGTGATGGGTGCCGCGGCGGTGGTCGGCGAGAACTACCTCGACGCGTGCCGGGGGGCGGGCGGGGCCGGCAACATCGAGGCCCGCGCGGCGGTGGGCGCGATGGACAGCGTGCTGTGCGGGGAGACGTCGCGCGCGATGCTGGAGTATCCGAGCCACGGGTCCCGCGGCATCCGCTGGTACACGATGATCGTCGAGCCGCTCCGGCGGCCCGAGGGCGGCCTGGTGATCTCGCACATCGACATCACGCGCCGCCACCGCGCCGAGGAGGCAGCCCAGCGCGGGCGTGACGATCTCGCCCACGCGCTGCGGGTGGCGACGCTGGGGGAGCTGGCCATGTCGCTGGCCCACGAGATCAACCAGCCGCTGGCCGCGATCGCGAGCAACGCGCAGGCCGCGGCCCGCCTGCTGGGCAAGGGCCCGGTCGATCCCGAGGTGCCGGAGGTGCTGCGCGACATCACGGCCGACGCGCAGCGGGCCGCCCAGGTCATCCGGCAGCTCCACGCGCTGTTCAAGAAGGAGCACAACGAGCGGCAGCCCGTCGACCTGACGACGGTGATCACGGAAGTCCTCGCGCTCCTGCGCAAGGACCTGGAGCGGCGCCGGGTGACGGTGCAGGCCTCGCTGCGGCCCGACGCGCCGAGCGTGATCGGCGACATCGTGCAGCTCCAGCAGGTGATGCTCAACGTGCTCGTCAACGCGGCCGAGGCGATGGCCGACGATCCGGGGCCCCGTGAGCTGCGCATCGCGCTGGACGTCGGCGAGCCGGGCCTCCTCGCCCTCAGCGTCCGCGACAGCGGCAAGGGCGTGGAGGCCGCCGAGCTGGAGCAGATCTTCGACCGCTTCGTCACCAGCAAGCCGGAGGGGCTCGGCATGGGCCTGTCCATCAGCCGCTCCATCGTCGAGGCGCACGGCGGCCGCATGTGGGCCACGCGGAACGCGGACCGCGGACTCACGATCCACATCGAGCTGCCCTGCCTGGAGCGGGCGGTTGAGTCGAAGGTCTCATAGACAGGGGCCGGTCGCCGCCGGGAGACTCAGCCGACCCGGCTGAGTCGTTCGCGACGGGGAGGTCGCCGTTGTCTCACAAAGCTGGAGCGCCCACGGTGTGCGTGGTGGATGATGACGCGCCGCTGCGCCGGGCGCTGCAGCGGTTGCTGCGCGTCGCGGGCTTCACCGTCGAGACGTTCGGGTCTCCCGAGGACTTCCTGGCGGCCGCGCGCTCGTCCCTGCCTGACTGCCTCGTGCTCGACATCCACCTCGGCACGCTGAGCGGCTTCGATGTGCACGACCGCCTGTGCGCGGCCGGCATGTCGATTCCCATCGTCTTCATCACCGGGCACGACGATGCCGCCACCCGCGAGCGTGCGCGCCGGCTCGGCGCCGCCGGCTACGTTCGCAAGCCATTCGACGTGACCGCGCTCCTGGCGGCGATCGAGGCGGCGCTGGCTCGATCGTAGGACCAAGGTCCGATGGTTCGCGCGCCGCCGCTGCCGCACGCTGCCGCTCGACATGCTGTGGCTCCAGCCCACCTGGATCGATGTGCTCGCGCGTGTCGTCGCGGCGCTGTGTCGCCGGCGCGGCCCGGCCGGCGGCGGCGCCGGCCGGGCGCGGTGGCGCGGCCCCGGCGTCGAGCAGTGGGCCGAGGCCCGGATCCACGAGCCGTGCGCGCGAGCCGTGATGCACCGAATCCACCGGGGCTCGTCGCGAGACCGGTGAGACCAGCGGAGGACTAACGATGGCCCGAGTGACTGACACGACCACGAAGAGCACGGCCGCCGAGCGGCTGTCCGCCGACGAGCTCCGCGCGATCGACGCGTACTGGCGTGCCTGCAATTACCTGGCGGTCGGCATGATCTACCTGCGCGGCAATCCGTTGCTGCGCGAGCCGCTGCGCCCCGAGCACGTCAAGCGGCGGCTGCTCGGGCACTGGGGCGCCAGCCCCGGGCTCAGCTTCGCCTACGTCCATCTCAACCGCCTCATCAACAAGTATGACCTCGACACGATCTTCCTTGCCGGGCCCGGCCACGGCGCGCCCGGGGTGCTGGCGCCCGTCTACCTCGAGGGCGCGTACTCCGAGATCTATCCGAACAAGAGCGAGGACGCCGAGGGCATGCTGGAGTTCTTCAAGGAGTTCTCCTTCCCGGGCGGCATCGGCAGCCACTGCACGCCGGAGACGCCCGGCTCGATCCACGAGGGCGGCGAGCTCGGCTACAGCGTCTCCCACGCCTTCGGCGCCGCCTTCGACAACCCCGACCTGCTGGTGGTGCCGATGGTCGGCGACGGCGAGGCCGAGACGGGGCCGCTGGCCACGTCCTGGCACTCCAACAAGTTCCTGAACCCGATCCGCGATGGCGCGGTGCTGCCGATCCTCCATCTCAACGGCTACAAGATCAACAACCCGACGCTCCTCTCGCGGATCTCGCACGAGGAGCTGGAGCAGCTGTTCCGCGGCTACGGGTGGACCCCGCACTTCGTGGAAGGCCACGAGCCGGCGCTCATGCACCAGGCGATGGCGGCCACGCTGGAGGAGTGCGTGCTGGACATCCGCCGCATCCAGCAGCAGGCGCGCGCGAGCGGCACGGCCACGCGGCCGCGCTGGCCCATGATCGTGCTCCGCAGCCCGAAGGGCTGGACCGGGCCCCGCGAGGTGGACGGTCACAAGGTGGAAGGGTCCTGGCGCTCGCACCAGGTGCCGCTGTCGGGCATCCACGACAACCCGATGCACATGAAGCAGCTCGAGGACTGGCTGCGCAGCTATCGGCCGGAGGAGCTGTTCGACGCGCGGGGCCAGCTGATCTCCGCGCTGCGCGCGCTCGCCCCGAAGGGCGCGCGCCGCATGGGCGCCAATCCGCACACCAACGGCGGGCTGCTGCGCAAGCCGCTCCGGATGCCGGACTTCCGCAGCTACGGGCTCAAGGTCGAGAAGCCCGGGCAGCTGGCCGCCGAGAACACCCGGCCGCTCGGCCAGCTCCTGCGCGACATCATGCGCGAGAACATGACCAGTTTCCGGGTGTTCGGCCCCGACGAGAACACCTCGAACAAGCTCGACGCCGTGTACGAGGTCAGCAAGAAGCTGTGGCTCGCCGACACCCTGCCCGAGGACGCCGACGGCGGTCAGCTCTCGCCGGACGGCCGCGTGCTCGAGATGCTGTCGGAGCACACGCTGGAGGGCTGGCTGGAGGGGTATCTGCTCACCGGCCGCCACGGGTTCTTCTCGACGTACGAGGCGTTCGCGCACGTCATCGACTCGATGTTCAACATGCACGCCAAGTGGCTGACCAGCAGCGCCGAGCAGAAGTGGCGGGCGCCGGTGTCGTCACTGAACCTGCTGCTCACGTCCACGGTGTGGCGCCAGGACCACAACGGGTTCACGCACCAGGATCCCGGCTTCCTCGACGTGGTGCTGAACAAGGACCCGAGCGTCTGCCGCATCTATCTGCCGCCCGACGTGAACACGCTGCTGTGCGTGGCCGACCACTGCCTGCGCTCCACCGGCTACATCAACGTCATCGTGTCGGACAAGCAGAAGCACCTGCAGTACATGAACATGGAGGCGGCCATCGCCCACTGCACGAAGGGCCTCAGCATCTGGCACCGGGCGAGCAACGACCAGGACGCGGAGCCCGACGTGGTGATGGCGTGCGCCGGCGACATCCCGACCAAGGAAGCGCTGGCGGCGACCGTCCTGCTGCGCGACCATTTCAAGGACCTGAAGATCCGCTTCATCAACGTGGTGGACCTCTACAAGCTGATGCCGGACACCGAGCACCCGCACGGGCTCTCCACCCGGGACTTCGACAGCCTGTTCACCACGGACAAGCCGGTCATCTTCAACTTCCACGGCTACCCGCAGCTGATCCACCGCCTGACCTACCGGCGCACGAACCACGCGAACCTGCACGTGCGCGGCTACAAGGAGAAGGGCAACATCAACACGCCGATGGACCTGGCCATCCAGAACCAGATCGACCGCTTCAGCCTCGCCATCGACGTCATCGACCGCGTGCCCTCGCTGCAGCGGATCGGCGCGCACGCCAAGGAGCGGCTGCGCAACGCGCAGATCGAGTGCCAGAAGTACGCCTACGAGCACGGCACCGACAAGCCGGAGGTCGATCAGTGGACGTGGCCGTACTGAGCCGGGCCGGCGTCGTGGCCGGCGCCGCCCTGCTGCTCGCGGCGGCTCCGCCGGCGTCCGCCGCGGCGGTCCTTGCGCGCGAGGTCTGGCGCGGCGGCGGCCGCGGCGGCTGGACCCAGTCGCCGTGAGCGCCTGGGCGCGCGTGGCCAGAAAGGATCACGGGCGGTGAGCACAACCGAGAAGCTTCTCGAGCAGTACGGCTGCGGCCCCATCCCGCTCTCGGGAACGAGCCACGGCTTCTACGAGCGGCACCTGGTGTTCGACAACATCCTCGCCCCCGCCGCGGCCGGGGCGCGCGAGCGTTTCGAGGCGGTCGCGCGCTCCGTCCGCGACGTGCTGTCCCAGCGCTGGATCCGCACGGACGAGACGTACGAGCGGCAGAACGCCAAGCGCATCTACTACATCTCGATGGAGTTCCTCATCGGCCGCTCGCTGGCGAACAACCTGGTCAACCTGCTGCTCGATCCGCTCGCCCGTGACCTGGCGGCCCGCCACTCGCTCGACTGGCTGGGGCTGCTGGAGCAGGAGCCGGACGCCGGCCTCGGCAACGGCGGGCTCGGACGCCTGGCCGCCTGCTTTCTGGACTCGATGGCCACGCTGCAACTGCCCGCCATGGGCTACGGGCTGCGCTACGAGTACGGCATCTTCAAGCAGTCCATCCGCGGCGGCTGGCAGCGTGAAGAGCCGGACCACTGGCTGCGGCGCGCGGATCCCTGGGAGGTCGCGCGCCCGCAGGAGGCGGTGACCATTCCCCTCGGCTGCGCCTTCGAGGTCCGCGGCGGCAGCCTGCGCGCGGTCACCGACCGGCCGTCGACGCTGATCGGCATCCCGTACGACCGGCCGGTGGTCGGCTACGGCGGCAAGACCGTGAACACGCTGCGGCTGTGGGCGGCCGCCGCGCCCGGCGTCTTCGACTTCGAGGCCTTCAACCACGGCGAGCTGGTCGGCGCGCTCGCCGAGCGGCTGGCCGCGGAGTCGCTCACGCGCGTGCTCTACCCGGACGACTCCACGAGCGTGGGGCAGGGGTTGCGCTTCGTGCAGGAGTACTTCCTGGTCGCCTGCTCGCTGGCCGACCTGGTGCGCCGCTTCCGCGCGGGCAACGCGGACTGGAGCGCGCTGCCCGAGAAAGTCGCCGTGCAGCTCAACGACACGCACCCGGCCCTGGCGGTGCCCGAGCTCATGCGCATTCTGCTCGACGACGCGGGGCTCGGCTGGGACGTGGCGTGGGACCTCACCAAGCGCACGCTGGCGTACACCAACCACACGCTGCTGCCCGAGGCGCTCGAGAAGTGGCCGCTCGGGTGGTTCGACGTCCTGCTGCCGCGCCATCGCGAGATCGTCTTCGAGATCAACCGCCGCCTGCTCGACGAGGTCCGCCGCCGCTTCCCGGGCGACGACGGGCGCGTGCAGCGCGTGAGCCTGATCGAGGAGGGCGGCGAGCCGACGGTCCGCATGGCCAACCTGGCCATCGCGGGCTCGCACTCGACCAACGGCGTGGCGGCCATCCACTCCGAGCTGCTCCGCACGACGACGGTCAAGGACCTTGCCGAGCTGTACCCCGAGCGCTTCAACAACAAGACCAACGGCGTGACGCCGCGGCGCTGGCTGCTGCTGGCGAACCCGGCGCTGGCCGCCGCGATCACGGGCGCCATCGGCGAGGGCTGGATCACCGAGCTGGGCCAGCTCCGCCGGCTGGCTCCGCTCGCCGACGACCGCGCGTTCCGCGACGCGGTGCGGGCGGCCAAGCGCGAGTCGAAGATCCGCTTCGCCGCCTGGCTGCGCTCGGCCACCGGCCAGGCCGTCGATCCCGACACGATCTTCGACAGCCAGGTGAAGCGCATCCACGAGTACAAGCGGCAGCTCCTGAACGCGCTGCGCGTGATCGTGCTCTACCAGCGCCTGCGCGAGAATCCCGAGATGGCCATGACGCCGCGGACGTTCTTCTTCGCCGGCAAGGCGGCGCCGGCCTACCGGCTGGCCAAGGTGATCATCAAGCTGATCACCACGCTGGCCCACCGGATCGATCGCGACCCCGCTGTGCGCGGGCGCCTCAAGGTCGTGTTCCTGCCCGACTACTGCGTGTCGCTCGCCGAGCACCTGATCCCGGCCACCGACGTCTCCAACCAGATCTCGACGGCCGGCTACGAGGCCAGCGGCACCAGCAACATGAAGTTCATGCTGAACGGCGCCCTCACCATTGGCACGCGCGACGGCGCCACCATCGAGATGGCCGAGGAGGCGGGCGAGGAGAACGTCTTCCTGTTCGGCCTGACTGCCACCCAGGTTAGTGACAGCCGCCGCTGGTACAGCCCGTACTGGCACTACGACAACGACCCGGAGGCCCGGGCGGCACTGGACCTGATCCTGTCCGACGCCTTCGCCCCGGGCGACGAGCCCGGCGTGTTTGCGCCGCTGCGGGAGACGCTGCTCACGGGCGGCGACCACTACATGCACCTGGCCGATCTGCAGGCCTACCTGGAGGCCGACTACCGCCTGGTCGCGCTGTACGGCGATCCCGAGGCGTGGACGCGCCGGGTCATCCTGAACGTCGCCGGCGCCGGCAGGTTCTCGAGCGACCGGACCATCGCCGAGTACGCCGCCGAGATCTGGGACGCCAAGCCCTGTCCGGTGCCATGACGATCTCGGCGCTCGCCGGCAAGCCGGCGCCGGCCGATCTGCTCGTCGATCTCGGCGCGCTCGAGAACGCCTACTACGAGCGGCGGCCGGATCCCGACGATCCCGCGCAGCGCGTGAGCTTCGGCACCAGCGGGCACCGCGGCTCGTCGCTGCGGGGCTCCTTCAACGAGGCGCACGTCCTGGCCATCACGCAGGCCATCTGCGACTACCGGCGCCGCCGCGGGATCGGCGGCCCGCTCTACCTCGGCCGCGACACGCACGCGCTGTCCGGGCCCGCCAAGCGCACGGCCCTCGAGGTGCTCGCGGCCAACGGCGTGGAGACCATCGTCCAGGGCCACCACGGCGTGACGCCGACGCCCGTGATCTCGTGGGCGATCCTCGCGCACAACCGGGTCGACCCGCGGAGCCCGGCCGACGGCATCGTCATCACTCCCTCGCACAATCCGCCCGAGGACGGCGGCATCAAGTACAACCCGCCCCACGGCGGTCCCGCCGAGACGGAGGTGACGGCCTGGATTGAGGCGCGCGCCAACACGCTGCTGGCCCACCGCGCCACGGGCATCCTGCGCATGCCGCTCGCGCGGGCGGCGTCGGCCGCGACGACGCACGAGCGCGACTTCGTGCTGCCCTACGTGCGGGACCTGAAACGGGTCGTGGACATGGCCGTCATCCGCGACGCCGGCCTGAAGCTCGCGGTGGACCCGCTCGGCGGCGCCGGGGCGCCGTACTGGGAGCCGATCAATGCCGTCTACAGGCTCGAGATCGACGTCGTCAATCCGACGCTCGACGCGCGGTTCGCGTTCATGACCGTCGATCACGACGGCGCCATCCGGATGGATTGCTCGAGTCCCTACGCGATGGCGGGCCTCGTCACCCTCCGCGATCGCTACCGCGTGGCGTTCGGCAACGATCCCGACGCCGACCGACACGGGATCGTCACGCCGTCGGCCGGCCTGATGAATCCCAACCACTACCTGGCGGTGGCGATCGACTACCTGCTCTCGCACCGGCCAGGCTGGCCGGCGGGCGCTGCCATCGGCAAGACGCTGGTCAGCAGCAGCCTCATCGACCGGGTGGTGACGCGGCTCGGCCGCAAGCTGCACGAGGTGCCGGTGGGCTTCAAGTGGTTCGTCGGCGGCCTGCACGACGGCTCGCTCGCCTTCGGCGGTGAGGAGAGCGCCGGGGCCAGCTTCCTGCGGCAGGACGGCCGCGTGTGGACGACCGACAAGGACGGGCTGATCATGGCGCTCCTCGCCGCCGAGATCACGGCCCGTACCGGCCTCGATCCCGGCCAGCACTAC
>Ga0137394_10002957_pt1 | contig 12707 bp, 11 predicted proteins | sample czobulk116metaG_FD_108278 | JGI IMG/M metagenome (GOLD analysis project Ga0137394, IMG submission 108278) | Vadose zone soil microbial communities from Angelo Coast Range Reserve, California, USA - czobulk1.16 metaG | ecosystem: Environmental > Terrestrial > Soil > Vadose zone | place: USA... | reverse complement strand
CGAATCCCTTTGGCCCGGCGTGGAGGATCTCCCGCGCATAGACCGGAAGAAGGATCATGTACTGGAATCCCAGCCCCGCGGTCACCCCCATCAAGGTTAGAAGATTCCGAAGCGGCCGGACGCTCCTCGCGTATCGAATCCCCTCCATCATCGTCTCGACCGCGCGCCTCGCGACGAACCGAACGCCGGGTTTCGGGGGGAGGTCCATGCGCCAGATGCTCCCGATTACCGCCACGTAGGAGAGAGCGTTCACCCAGAAGCAACCGGCTTCGCCCACTGTGGCCAGGAGAATCCCCGCGATCGCGGGCCCCACCACCCGTGCGGTGTTGAACGCCGCGGAGTTGAGCGCGATCGCGTTCGAGAGGTCCTCTTTCCCCGCCAGCTCCACGACGAAGGATTGGCGGGCCGGGAGATCGAGCGCGTTGATCGTCCCGAAGACGAACGCGAGCGCGAGGACCATCCAGGGTTGCACGACGCCGGTGCTGACGGCCGCGGCAAGAAGGGCCGCCTGGATCAGGAACGCGGTTTGCGTTGCGAGCAGGAGACGGCGTTTGTCTATCGAATCGACGATCACGCCCGCCCACAGCGAAAGCAGAAGAACCGGCAGGAATTGCGCGAAGCCGAGAAACCCAAGCATGAGCGCCGAGCCGGTCAGGCGGTGCATGAGCCAGCCTTGCGCGACGCTCTGCATCCAGGTTCCGATCAGAGAGATGAGCTGGCCGGTCCAGTAGAGGCGATAATTGCGGTGACCTAACGCGCGGAAGCTGCTTCGAAGGTGGCCGCGGATGGTCGCGAGAGACATGGACCGATAACGGTACCATGCCTCCCGCGGTTCACGCCACGGCGCGGCTCAGGTTTACCTCCTGCGATTTCCCTCATGGAGCAGCAGGGCCCGTTTCATCGGCAGCCCCAAGCCGAACCCGGTGAGCGAGCCGTCCTGGCCGATGACCCGGTGGCAGGGCACGAGAATCGGGACCGGGTTCGCACCAACGGCGGCGCCCACGGCGCGCGCCGCGCGGGGCCGCCCGATCGAAGCCGCGAGCGCTCCGTAGGAGATCGTCTTCCCGGTGGGAATGGCGCAGAGGCGCTTCCACACCGCCCGTTGAAACGGCGTTCCGTCCAAGTCGAGCACCGTGCGGGCCCCTCGAGCGTTACCGGAAGCGTAGGCGTGCAGCGCGGCGGCCGCGCGAGCGAGCCCGGGGGGATAGGAACCGCGGCCGCGATGAATCACGAGTCGAGCACCCTCGCGGATACGGCGAGCGAGCGCGGGATCGCGTCCGGCGCGCGTCGAGGTGACCGGTCCGCGCGCCAGCGGGAATAGCGCGGCGAGACCGCGAGGTGTGGCCGCCACGGCAAACGTCCCCAGACGTGTGCGCACCGTCGCCAGGTCGATCCGTGCTTCGCGGGGGCGAACCACCTTTCCGTGTCGCGCGCCAGAGATCTTGCGTCTCATCTTCGTTCTCCTTTCAAGGATCGCCGCCACGAGGCGGGCGGCAGCCCGGTCCTTCTTCGAAATGCCCGAGTGAAGGCGGATATGCTTTGGAATCCGGCCGCGAATCCAACGTCGAGCGTGCCGATCGTTCCTTGGCGGAGCAACGCTTCCGCTCGTTCGGCGCGGAGGTCGGCGAGGGCTCGCATGGGCGTCCGTCCGTCCGCTGCGCGGAACCGTCGCGCGAAATGCGAAGGACTGACCGCGACCGCAGCGGCGATGTCCTTGGCGTAAACCTGGGACTCCAGATGGGCTCCCATGAACTCGAGCGCCTTCGCGGCCATCGCACCATCTGCCTCGGCCGGCCCCCCCCGCAACTCGGGGCGACACCTCTTGCAGGGGCGGTAGCCCGCGCGGGCCGCATCGTTGGGAGAGCGATAGAAGCGGACGTTCTCCCGGCGGGGCTTGCGGCAGGTACAGGACGGTCTGCAGAAGATCCCCGTCGTGCGCACGGCGGTCACGAAACGGCCGTCGTACCGCGAATCGCCCCTGCGGAACGCCGTCCACATGGCTTCCGGGCTCAGCACCCTCGTGGGTTCCATCGTCGCGGCTCTCACGTGGAAAAAGGTACCATCGCCTCCTCCGGCCGTCTCGTCGATTTCGACCGAGTTATCGGTCCCGCTTCCCCCTTCACTCCCGCCCGCGGCCCCGTTAGCATGTGGCCGTGACCACCGACGCCCCTCCCGAGGTCGAGCCGAACGACCTTCCGCCGGAAGAACAACCCATGGGTCCGATACGGCTCGCGCGCCGCGTGTTCGTGGCCTTCATCCTCACCTTCGCGATCGCTCGCAGCATGGCGCTCCTGATGGCCGTCGGATTCATGCATGACTTCTATTTCCGCTTCGGGCAAACCCACGTTCATCACCTGAACTACGGGATTTTCATCCTGAGCGGGGTGGGCGCCTACCTGATCTTCCTCCGTCCGGACAGCCGCGGCATCGCCCGGGCGGCGATTCTCTATGGCGTTGGGCTCGCGCTAACGTTCGACGAGTTCGGGATGTGGCTTCACCTCGACGACGTCTACTGGCAGCGCGCGAGCTTCGACGCGATGGTTCTGATTGCGGCTATTCTCGGGCTCATCATCGCAGCCCCTACCGCCCGGCGCTTCCGCCTGCGTCATTGGGTTTGGACGTTTGCGGTCACCGTGGCGATTGTGTTTTTCGGAATGCTGCTGATGCAGCCGTTTCAGAGAATTCACCAAAGGCTTGCGCCGTTTCTTCGGGGCGGAGGACGCGTCCCCGCGGCAGGGTCGTCCTTTCCGGATTCCACTCGCGGCCTGCCCGATCAGCCTCCAGCCGGCCCCAGCCAACGGATCAATAGATAGCTTGCAAGGGCGGTCGTCGCCGCCGTGGCGAATCCAACAAGGAACGGGGTCGCGCCGATCCGTTTCATGGCGCTCACGCGCGTGCTGAGACCCACCCCCGCGAGCGCAACGAGGATCAAGAACCGCGAGATCGCCTGGAGGTCGTGAGAAAGGTCCCTTCCGATGAGCACTCCTGTCCGTGCGATCGCTCCCACTGTGTTGAGGAGGGCGAGGAGCAGAAAGCCGAGCACAAATCCGGGGATGGACTGTCGGACGCGGGTCCAGATCGCGAACGCGTCCCGGGTGGAGCCGCCGCTCGGCCCACGGGTCGCATCCCGGGCGTAGATCAGCCCGATCACCAGAATGACCGCGCCCATGAGCGCGTTCCGTGTGAGCTTCACGGCCGTCGCGACCCTTCCGGCCATATCGCTGTACGCGAAGCCCGTCGCGACTACCTGGGAGGTGTCGTTGACCGCGGTGCCCGCCCAGGTGCCGAAGGCCGCGCTCGAAAGCCCGATCCAGTGTCCCAGCATCGGATAGAGGAATACCGCAGCTGTCCCGAAGAGAGTGTTGGTCGCGACGGCGAACGAAACTTCCTCGTCCTCGGCCCCGATGACCGGCGCCGTCGCTGTGATCGCGGTGTTGCCGCAGACCGCGGTGCCCACGCCGATCAAGGTGGCGAGCCGGCGAGGAACGCCCGCGATGCGGCCCAGAACGTGCGCGACGGTGAGGGCGAGCGTCATCAAGATCACGATCATGACCACGGCCTTCCCGCCGATGGCCACGACCTGCATGAATGAGAATTGGGCTCCGAGGACCACGATGGCCACGCGGAGAAGCGAATGGAAGGAGAAACGGACTCCCGGTGCGAAGAGACGCGGAAGCGCGATTGCGTTTCCGACGATGAGGCCGAGGAGTACCGCGACCACGACCTCGCCGAGTACGGCGGCGGGCTTGGGGGGAAGGAGTCCATGCAGCAGGCGGGCGGCGATCGCGCAGGCCACGGCGAGAAGGAGGCCCGGAGCGTGTGGGAGTAGCCGCGCGCGCGCGCCGGTCATCGCATGATCTTTGGGGGGCTCATTTCCTTCGAGTCCAACAGCGCTAGCCTAGGCTATTTACGGGTGGCTCGCCACCGCGAATCAGGGGCATGAGCATCCGACCTTCCCCTAGGGACCGCGTGTCGATATCATAGGCGGGCCGACCCCTTCGTCCCGACGACGCCAGCGCTGGTCCATCGGAGGCATCTGTGGAGTCGATTGACATCGGTGTAGATGCGCTCAGGGATTGGCTCGAGAGCGGCCGCCCGGTGACGGTGCTCGATATTCGCCCGGCCGTGGAGCGCGAGGAGTGGAGCATTCCCGGAAGTCTCCACCTCGATCCGCACGTGGCGCTGCGGACCAATGCCGCCTCGCCGTTCGCCGGCGTGTCGCTGCCGCCCGGGCAGCCGGTCGTTGCGGTTTGCGCCCGAGGGAACACCAGCCTCTTGGCCGTGCGCGCGCTTCGGGAGCGCGGTGTTCAGGCGCTCTCGCTGAAGGGTGGGATGAAGGCGTGGAGCCTTGCGTGGAATCTCGCGGAGGTGACCCCGATTCGCTCGAACGCGCAGATCATTCAGGTGCGCCGGACGGGAAAGGGCTGTCTCTCCTATATCGTCGGCAGCGGGAGCGAGGCCGCGGTCGTCGATGCATCGGTCGATCCGGACATCTATCTACGGATCGCGAAGGAGCGGGGATTCACCATCACCCACATAATCGACACCCACGTTCACGCGGACCATCTCTCGCGCTCGCGGCCGCTCGCCGAGCGGTGTCAGGCGAAGGTCTATCTCCCCGCTCAAGATCGCACCACGTATCCGTTCCTCCCGCTCAAAGAAGGCGACACCATTACGATCGGAGCATCCAAGATCCAGGCGCTCCACACCCCCGGTCACACGCTGGAGAGCACGAGCTATCTGGTCGATGGGCGGGCGCTCTTGACCGGAGACACGCTCTTCCCCGGGGCGGTCGGGCGTCCCGACCTGGCGGCGAACCCAGTCGAGGCGCGGCAGAGGGCGCACACGCTCTATGGAACGCTGCAGCGGATCATCAAGCTGCCGCCCGACACGTGGATTCTTCCATGCCACACGAGCGAGCCTATCCCGTTCGATGGGAAAGCATGCGGAGCGGCGTTGGCCGACGTGATCCGGCAGGTCGAGATGCTGCGCGCAACCGAAGAAGGGTTCGTCGAGACCCTTCTGTCGCGCATTCCCGCCACGCCGCCCCACCACCTCGAGATCGTGCGTCTCAACGAGTCGGGCGCGTTTCCGCAAGGAGACCCCACGGAGCTCGAGGCCGGCGCGAACCGGTGCGCGATTTCCTAGAGTCTTCCTGAGTCGCGAGCGTAGCGTCGAGCTTCCATGGTTGAGATCCACGAGCTGACGCGCCGGTACGGAAACCTCGAGGCGCTCCGCGGGCTCAACCTCAGTATTCTTCCCGGCGAGACATTCGGGCTCCTCGGACCCAACGGCGCCGGGAAATCGACTACGATCAAGATCCTCGCGACCTTGTTACGCCCGACGTCCGGAACCGCGCGCCTACGCGGGTATGATCTCGTAGACCAGGCGAACGACATCCGCCGCATCATTGGTTACGTCCCCGAAGGAGCGGATCTCTATGATGCGCTCACGGGCGCGGAGTTCCTCGATCTCGTGGCGGACCTCCACCGGCTCTCGCCCACAGAAGCCGCCCGGCGACGCGACCCGCTCGTGGACGCATTCGCTCTTACGGACGCTATCGGCCGGCCGATCGGCGGCTACTCGAAGGGCATGAAGCAGAAGGTGCTCTTGATCGCCGCGCTCCAGCATGACCCCGAAATCTTGCTGCTGGATGAGCCTCTGGACGGGCTTGACGTCGCGGCGCAGGAACACCTGAAGGGAATCCTGCGCAAGCACACCGCGGCCGGTAGGACGGTGATCTACTCCTCGCACATCCTCGAGGTCGTCGAGCGCGTTTGCGATCGCGTCGGCATCATTCACCGCGGTCGCCTTGTGGCGCTTGGCCCGCCACATCAGCTCATCGCAGAAAACGGGCAGTCGAGCTTTGCCGAGCTTTTCCTGAGCCTTACGGGATGAGGCGCCCGACGTGAAGCGCCTCTGGAGGAAACTCGGCGATGGGATGCTGCGCCTCCTGCGCGCCGATCCCGACGTGTTCCGACCGGTCGCACGCGCACACAGACTCATCACGCACAGAATGGAACGGGTCGCAAGAGGGCGCGCTCGTGGCTTCATCGCTAGGATCCCCCCGGCCTATTTCCTTCGCTTCATGGCCGCGTTCTACGGAACGATCCTCTCCAACGTGTTCGCGTGGTGGGAATCGCGTGTATTCGGCGCCGCCTTACTGCTGACGTTCGGAGGCCTGTTTCTGATCCTGGTCGTGATCCTCGATTACTACGACGTCCTCGTGAATCGAGACGAATATCTGGTGCTGGCCGCCCATCCCCACGATACGTGGTCGATTCTCCTGGCCAAGATCATGGTCGTGGGCCAAAGCATCCTGGTTCTCGGGGCCTGTTACTTCGTGCCCGGCGCGATTCGAGCGGCGTTTAGCTTTCGATCACCCGTTGCCGGTTTGGGATTTCTGGTGGGAGCGGCAGGGCTCACGGTCGCGGTCGGCGCGGGAGGAATGCTCATTACAGCCCTTCTTGTCAGGATAGGTGGCCGGGCCGCAATCCAACGCGTGCTGCCGCTCATCCAGGCGGCGTTCGTGTTGAGCGTGATGTTTGGTTCAGGGGCAGGGCGGGTCATGCGCACGATCGCCGTTCCCAAGCTGGCCGAAATCGGCCTTGTGCAGTGGGCCCTTCCGCCGTTCTGGTTCGTCTGGCCGGTCGAGGTGGCGACGGGTGAGGTTTCGGGAGGGACGCTCTTGCGAGCGGGACTCTCGGCGATCAGCTTCATCGCGGTGGCGGTCGTCGGGTCTGGTTGGATCGCGGACAGATTCGGCGAGAGGCTGCTCGAACCGGAGGCCCGCTCGCGAAGTCGCGTGCCCAAGCCCGCGCGTTCACGTGCGCGAACCCGCGCGCCTCTTCGGCCGCGCTTCGCGCTGCTGGGAGGTAGCCCGGAGTTACGCGGTTTTCTCACCATCGCGCGCGCGCATGTTCGGGGAGACACCCAGCTACGCACCCAGATCCTGATTTCGTGCCTGTTGCCGGTCGGGGTGCTCGGATCCGCGTTCCTCAGAGGCGGGCGCTTCATCATGAATCAACCGACCGAGGCCATGCTCCTCCTCGGGTTGGGATTCATGATGGCGACCGGGCCGCTCACACAGGCTTTGATGTGGAGCAGCCGCCCCGCAGCGCTATGGTGCGTGTTGGCGAGCCCCATCGATCGGTCGCAATTCTCCCTCGCAACAATACGAGTCCTCCGGGTCTTCTTCCTCGGGCCGTTCTTCCTTGGTCTCGGCGTGCTCGCGTGGATCGTGTCCCGTACGAAGGGCGCGGGGATCGCCATGGCAGCGATTGAGCTCACGCTTCTATGCGACCTCATGCTCGCGATCTGGAGAGGGTTTAGCAGCGCGTTCCCGTTCTCGCGGCCCGTGGGTTTGCCCGCCCGTCGCAGCGGCGCTACAATTCTGACCGTGTTTGTGACCATGGCGTTTGGCGGGCTCGGCCTCGCCATGGTCCTCCTCTCGGATCGTGCCGGCATCGCGGGCCAACTATCCGCGGTGGCTCTGTTCCTGATCGTGCGGTATTTCGTCGGGAAGTGGGTGACCGGGAGGATCTCGCGTGAGGCGGCTGCCCTGGAGATTGGGGCGGAATCGATACCTCGCGATTGATGCGGACGCCCTGCCCGCGCGGGCTAGCAAAAAAATCGGGCGAACGGCTGTGCTCCGCCGCTCGCCCGCGCCCTCGACGGTGTTACTAGTAGCTCGAATAGGCGTTCAGGTTGGCCTTCACCATGCCGCTCGGTTGGGTGTACTGCCAGCCACCCGCGTTGTCGACACCGCCGGTCGTCTTCACCGCGTTCGAGTTCATCACCGGCTCTTTGGGGACGTTTCCATCCGCGAAGATCGTTCCGCTTAGGGTGGGGAACCCGGCGCTGTTGTTCAGCGCGTTGCGGGCGTACTGAATCGAGACCGCGGAGCGGATCGAACCCAGTTGCCCCTTGAGCGCGGCCACCCGCGCCTGCTCGCGCATATCCTCGTATCTCGGGATCGCGACCGACGCCAGAATGCCAAGGATAACGATGACGATCACCAGCTCGATCAGGGTGAAACCACCTTCGCCTTTCAGTACCGTCCTCATGATCTCCTCCGGTTCACTTCTGCCTTGCCGCCTAGGGTACGTTTGCGTCGGTCCGACGAAGTTGCAGTGGCAACTTCAGGGAGGGACTCGCCCCGGTTAATTCGCATGTCGCGTGCCGGTCGGGTAGGTCGCCGGCCCTGTTGTCGGGCTTGGAGTTCCGGCTGCCGCGCGTCAGGGCTCGCAAAATGATGGGGACGTTGCCCCTTGCATCTGGCTATATCTGGCCACTTATGGAAATCATCCCAGTAACCCTGCAGGGCATCCGCATCCGCCTGGAGCCGCTCGCGCTTGATCGGCATTTCGAGGGGCTTGCTGAAATTGGCCTGGATCCCGAGTTATGGCGCTGGACTCTCAGCGTGGTCGAGACGCGCGAGGATCTCCTGCGATACTTAGAAGAGGCGCTCCGCGCCCAGGCCGAGAGGAAGGCGCTCCCGTTCGCAACGGTGGACCGCGCGACCGGGCGAGTTCTCGGATGCACCCGATTCGGCAACATCGAGCCCGAGCACCGCCGGGTCGAGATCGGATGGACTTGGGTCGGCCGGACCTTTCAGCGCACCCACGTGAATTCCGAGGCGAAATACCTGATGCTGAGCCATGCCTTTGATACTTGGCGCTGCGCGCGCGTCGAGCTAAAGACGAACGCGCTCAACCGTCGATCGCGAGAGGCGATTCTCCGAATTGGGGCGAAGGAGGAAGGAACTCTTCGCAAGCACGCGATCAGCGACCGGGGGGTCGTGCGCGACACGGTCTATTTCAGCATTACGGACGATGAGTGGCCCGCGGTCAAAGCTCGCCTTGAATCCATGGTGGCGCGCGGGTGAGGAGTCCAAGGTGCGCGCCCCCGCGCGCCTTGGTTGACGCCTCGCCGAGCCAGGCGTAGGGTCTAGCTCCGCGTCCCGATGGACGCGCCATTTCTCATGACATCCCCGTCGATTCCAAAGCGTTACGAAGTCCGCTCCCTCCTAGGCGAGGGGGGCTCAAGCCGCGTGTATCGAGTCTATGACTCGATCCGCGATCGCGAGCTCGCGTTGAAGTTGGTTACACCCGCCGAATCGGCGTTTCTTCGACGCGAATTCGACACCCTCCGCCAAATCCGCCATGAGAATCTCATCCAGGTCTTCGACTGGGGTGCGCTGCCCTCCGGCGAGGCCTACTACACGATGGAATTCATCGAGGGGGCCGACTGGGTGCGGAAGATGGGCGAGCCGCAATCCGCGGACGAGGTTCGGCGCATTCTGACAAGCCTCCTGCGGGGGCTCGCTCACCTTCACTGCCACGGCGAGATCCACGGGGACTTGAAGCCCGGAAACATACTGTTGGGTGCTGGTGGGGTCGTGAAGATCACCGACGTCGGAATGGGAGGTAGCGGTGGATCCGCGGTTGGCCTCTCCGGAACGCCCGGTTACGCGGCTCCTGAAGTCTGGGAGGGCGCGCCTGCCGATGTTCGGAGCGATCTCTATTCGGTCGGCGTGATGGCGTATGAAGCCCTGACCGGTAAGCATCCCTTCGAGGGACGTACCGTACGTGAAGTGATCTCGGGGCAACTTGAGGGTTGGGTTCCTTCACCGGGGGTCCGAGGTGGCCAAATCCCCGCCGATCTCGAGCGCGTCGTCATGCGTGCCCTTGAGCGCCAGCCGGGCCTACGGCAAGGAAGCGCCGATGAGTTTATGGAAGGCTTCGGCGTTGAGGATCGCATCGGGGAGATCCTGGGAGGGAAGTTCGTTGGGCGCGAGAAGGAAATTGCGGAGATCGAGAAGCTTCTGCACCCGATAGAGCCTGGTACCCCGACGTTGCTCTACATCACCGGAGAGCCCGGCATCGGAAAGACGGCGCTGATGGAGGAGGCCTTCTATCGGGCGAATTCTGTGGGTGTCAGAACGCTTCGAACCTCAACTTCCTCCGAGCACGCGATACTTGCGTCGCTGGCTGATCTGTCATCGAGCATTGGTGGCGACAGGAGCAAGAGTGTTGCGTCAGTGGCGAGCGAGCTTCACGAGAGCTCGCGGAGCCACGGGCTGGTTCTATGGATCGATCCTCCGGCCGATACCATGGAAACCGATGTCTGGGTTCGCGGCCTAAGTCGAGTCATATGGGCTATCTCTCTTGAGCAAAAGGAGTCGTGTAGGTGTCTTTTCGCAATCACATCGAATGAGCAAGTAGACAGGCGAGAGCCGTTCGAGCGCCGCCTGAATATCCCTCCCTTCTCACAAGAAGAAACGGCCAAGCTGTTCGACTCTGTACTTGGCACGGCCCATCTTGAGGAGGAACTCGTCTCAAGAATACAGTCCCTGACCGGTGGTAATCCAGGATCGATACGCTCATGTATCGCTTCACTTGTTGATCGAGCGACCATCGCCAGGCGCGACGGTGTCTGGAGCTTCCGTGAGACGGAGCAGATTCAGGATCTCTCGCTCCCCATCGGCGCGAATCCATGGGCACTTGCTTGGCGTCACTTGACGGAAGCTGAGCAGGAATTGCTAGTCGCACTAGCCCTCGCCCCTCAGTTGACCTCTCGGGCCGTCGCTGAAGTACTCGGGGGAACCACTAGGCTTGAGGATCGGATCGCTAGGCTCGAAGCCAAGGGTTGGCTCCGGATCCGCGCAGATTACCTTGCGATCGCATCACAATCCATTCGCCAAGTCGTCATCACGCAAGCTGGGCCCCCCATCCGGACCAAGGTCGCCTTGTCCCTGCTGGGAGTTGAATCAGCTCTCGGTAGGGAGGACAAAGCCAGCCTCGCTCTCGAGTATCAGGCAAAGCCCGAGACTCTTGATGAAGGCATATGGGCGTCCGAGGAAGCAACGAAGCGTGGCGAGCATCGTGTTGCGGAACGACGTTTGAAAACATGCCTAGACCTTGCTAGGAGCAGAGGGGATCACAACCGCGCGTGTTCGGTCGCAATCAAGCTAGCGGAGACTCTGCATCAACTCGGGGAGGATTCCCAGGCGGCGGGCTACTTAAACGGAAGCTATCCATGGCAGAAAGGAACTCCGGCTCGCGTCGAGCTGGCGCGGCGCGCCAAGGTGCTGGGAACCATCGAATCCTCGCAAGGTAACATGGACGAGGCGCGTAAATATTTTCTCTCTGCTGCAAGGCTCGCTGAGGAGGTGAACGAGACTTCGCTGGCGCTGGAAAGTCACGCGGCGCTGGCCGAATTGGAATGGCGCCATGATTCAGAAGCCGTTAGAGGAGAGGCCATCAGCAGAATGCGGAGGATTCTGGAAACGCATGCGAACGAAACAAGCGGCGGCGATGGGCGGGCGAACCTGACCTATCAACTTGGAGCTGCGCTTGTTGTGAGTGGGGAATTCTCACAGGCGAGAGAGGTCCTCGGCAAAGGGATTGAGCTAGATTGCTCTGACTACTGGCGGACGAGACTCGCGAACGCCCTTGCGTCGGGAGCGTACTACGAGGGGGATTTCAACGCCGCGCTGAAATGGGTGAACGAAGCCTGGCAAAGCGCAGAGCGGGCCGGAGCGGACTCATTTAAGCCTCGCATCCTGACGAGCCGCGCGGGTGTTTTTTACGGGTTGGGCCGACCCCGCGATGCGGTTGATCAGCATAGGCTCGCTACGTTCTGGGCTAGAAGGAACGGGAATCCGTTCGAGTACCTGACCGGCTGTGCGGGGCTGTCGATCAATCTAACTCTCCTAGCTCGGTATGAAGAGGCCATTGCCGAGGCGATTGAATCGGGTAAGGCAGCGTCTCGAATTGGCGATTTGGGGGAGCAGGCAAAAGCCCTCGAGCTTGAAGCCCTCGCCAATTACTACCTAGGTGACTATGAGGCCGCTGGCCATCTCGTCGAACGGGGCCTTGCGCTGCTCCGGGGACGCGGATACGACAGGGTCAAGCCGCGGCTCGACTGGCTGAAAGCCAGATTGTTGATTAGGGAGGGGCGTTACCCAGAAAGTGAGGAGTTGCTGACAGGGGCGGAAAACGTCCTACTCGGGACTCGTGACTGGGAAGATCTACCGGGGGTCCAGATCGAAATGCATCTCCTCCGATCCCAGGTCGAGAAGTCGACGGCAGTGATCGCCGAACTCCGCAGGCTCACCGATGCGGCTGCTCATCGGGGAGTTCTCATCGTCGAATTGCAAGGTGCCAGTGCCATCTCGGAGATCATTTTGAAGCATGGGCTCTACCACACCGAACTCAGGGCGCAGATCGCCGCGGCTCTCAGGAGGGCAGACGATGCCGGGGTTATTGAGGCGAGTTGGTGGTTGACGTACTGTCTCGGGGAGATTGCTCTCCAACGCGGCGACCAACGCGAGGCTCATACCAGGTTTCGCCGTGCGATTCATGTTCTCGACCAAATCGCAAACGACCTCACTCCGACCCACAGAGAGATCTACCTCAAAAGGCCGCATGCTCGCACCGCTCTCGATCGAATTTCTTCACTCGGTGGTTGAAAGGCCGAGTTAGGGTTTCAGATCGTTACCGGCCGGCTTTAGATCATTGCCTGCCGAGTTGGCAGTCTGGACGCCCTGCGCGCCCAAGTTTGGCTGCGGGTTCATCAGCGCGTTATTGCTGCAACCCGTGGAGAGAAGAGCCGCTGCGAAGAACACCGCCACCGTCGCTGCCTTCAGTCCGCTTTTCCAGTTCCTGGTCCGTTCCATTGCCGCCTCCTTGTTTCGCTGCCGT
>Ga0137394_10002953_pt1 | contig 12709 bp, 11 predicted proteins | sample czobulk116metaG_FD_108278 | JGI IMG/M metagenome (GOLD analysis project Ga0137394, IMG submission 108278) | Vadose zone soil microbial communities from Angelo Coast Range Reserve, California, USA - czobulk1.16 metaG | ecosystem: Environmental > Terrestrial > Soil > Vadose zone | place: USA... | reverse complement strand
ATGGGTCCCGTCACCACCCGGCCGTGCGGGTACGTCAGGCTGACCGCGCGCCAGAGCCGCAGGTACGCGGCCCGCGCGCCGCGCGCCGCGAGCGTGAGCGCGAGCAGCGCGCCGTAGGCGGTAACGACGTTCTCGGTAATGCCCGCGAGCGCCGCCCGCGTCGCGGACGTGTCGCGGGGCGTGGCGATCCTGACCCATCCCGGGGTGCGCGCCAACGTGGTGACCTCGATGCCGCCTTGAACGAAGCCGGCGAGCGCGAGCACCGGGATGGCCACCGCGATGCCGACGAGCCATACCGCCGCGCGCGGGTACCACCGCCGGAACCGAAGCCAGAAGTGGATGCCCATGCAGCCGTGAATCCAGGCGATGAGGACCAGGGCCGCATGGAGCGGCCCGCGCCACGGGGCGGCCACCCAGAACACGAGCAGCACCCGCGCGTACGAGTCGTCGATGCCGTAGAGCTCGTGGGCGAGGCGATTGCCGACGATGTGGGCGGTCAGGAGCGGTGGAATCGTCAAGCCGAGCACGAGCTGGGCCGCCTCCCACCCCGGCATCCTGAGGGTGCGTCGGCGGTAGAGCGCCCAGAGCCCGAGCAACGCGTGGGTGATGAGCGCCCCGTAGAGCGCGCCGGTCGCGACGGGATTGCGCCAGAGCAGGAGGAACCACACGCGCCCGGCCTCCATCGCGGCGAGCGAGACGATGCCGAACGCGTGATTCAGGAAATGAGTGGTCAGGTAGGTGAGCAGGATGAGCCCGGCGCTGACGCGGACGACCCGGACCGCGTGCGAGCTCATCCGGTGCGGCCTCGAACTCGCCGCGGGCGCCGCGCCCTGCCGGCGCTCGACCCTCGGCGCCCTCCTACGCCTTGACCTTCGGCAGCTGCTTGAGCGCCTCCTCGACCTTCGCCGCCGGGTACGCGTAGTCCTGGAGCTTGCCGGCGAGGTGAGCCTCGTAGGCGCCGAGGTCGAAGTGGCCGTGGCCCGAGAGGTTGAAGAGAATCGTCTGGCGCTTGCCGTCGCGCTTGCACCGCAGCGCCTCGTCGATCGCGACGCGGATGGCGTGCGCCGACTCCGGGGCCGGGATGATGCCCTCGGTGCGCGCGAATTGCATCGCCGCCTCGAACGTCGCGAGCTGGGGCACCGCCATCGCCTCGATCACGCCCTCGTCGTAGAGCTTGCAGACCAGCGGGGCCATGCCGTGGTAGCGCAGGCCGCCGGCGTGAAACGGGGCCGGAACGAACGTGTGGCCGAGCGTGTGCATCTTCACCAGCGGCGTGAGCCCGATGGTGTCGCCGAAGTCGTAGACGTACTTGCCCTTCGTGAGGCTCGGGCAGGCGGCCGGCTCGACGGCGATGATCCGCACCTTCTTGTTCTTGCCGGTGAGCTTGTCGGCCGCGAACGGGAACGACAGCCCGGCGAAGTTCGATCCGCCGCCGGCGCAGCCGATCACGATGTCGGCGGCGGCGTCGGCCTTCTCGAGCTGCTTCTTCGCCTCCTGACCGATGATCGTCTGATGCATGAGCACGTGGTTCAGCACGCTGCCGAGCGAGTACTTGGTGTCGTCGCGAGTCACGGCGTCCTCGACCGCCTCGCTGATCGCGATGCCGAGCGAGCCGGGCGAGTTGGGATCCTGCTCGAGCACCTTCTTGCCGGACTGCGTGTCGGGGCTGGGACTGGCCACCACCTGCGCGCCCCAGGTCTCCATCATGATCCGGCGGTACGGCTTCTGCTGGTACGACACCTTCACCATGTAGACCTTGCACTGCAGGCCGAAGAGCTGGCAGGCCAGCGCCAGCGCCGAGCCCCACTGGCCGGCGCCCGTCTCGGTGCTGAGCCGCGTGACCTTCTCCTTCTTGTTGTAGTAGGCCTGCGCGACCGCGGTGTTCGGCTTGTGGCTGCCGGCCGGGCTCACGCCCTCGTACTTGTAGTAGATGCGGGCCGGCGTGCCGAGCGATTTCTCGAGACGGCGCGCGCGGTAGAGCGGGGATGGCCGCCACAGGCGGTAGACGTCACGGATCTCGTCGGGAATCTCGATCCAGCGCTGCTGACTGACCTCTTGCTTGATCAGCTCCATCGGGAAGAGCGGCGCCAGATCTTGCGGGCCGATCGGCTGCTGCGTGCCGGGGTGGAGCACCGGCGGCGCCGGCGTCTTGAGGTCGGCCTGGATGTTGTACCACTTGGTCGGGATGTCCTTCTCGTCGAGCAGGAACTTCGTGCGAGTCCTGTCGGTCGCCTTGGCTGCCATGCCGGCCTCCTTCGGAGGGCTGCTGCGGAAACGTGCGCTAACCATACAGAACCCCGTGCGAGCCTGTCAATGCGCCGGCCGTGGAGTACACTACCGTGAATGCCACCGACCCTGAAGCTTCCCCGCCGCGACGGGATGCTCTCGCCGTATACGCTCACGGGCCGCCCGCCGGTGACGGCGCCGCCCGGCCCCATCAAGAGCCGCGTCGGCATGGCGGCGGTTCACGTCGTCGCCGATCCGCTCGCGTCGGTCAATCCGACGCTCGAGGTGGCGCTCGACTGGGACGCGACGCTGCGCTTCCGCCACCACGTCTGGTCGCTCGGCCTCGCCGTCGCCGAGGCGATGGACACCTCGCAGCGGGGGATGGGCTTCGACTGGCGCACGGCGAAGGAGCTGCTCCGGCGCTCGGTGGCCGAGGCCAAGACGGTGTCGGGCGCGCTGCTGGCGTCCGGCGCGGGCACCGACCTCCTCGAGCCGGGACCGCGCGTGACGATCGCCGACGTCGAGGCCGCCTACGAGGAGCAGTGCGCGTGGATCGAGGGCTGCGGCGGCCGGATCATCCTGATGGCGAGCCGCGCGCTGGCGGCGTGCGCCAAGAGTCCGGGCGACTACTTGAAGGTGTACGGACGGATCCTCGCCCAGGTTCGCGAGCCCGTGATCATCCACTGGCTCGGCGAGATGTTCGATCCGGCGCTCGAGGGCTACTGGGGCTCGCGCGACCTCGACCAGGCGACCGAGACCCTGCTGGCGATCGTGAAGGAGTACGCCGCGCGGATCGACGGGGTGAAGATCTCGCTGCTGGACCAGGCGCGTGAGATCGCGATGCGGAAGCGGTTCCCGACGGGCGTCCGCATGTATACCGGCGACGACTTCGACTACCCGACGACGATTCGCGGAGACGGCGACCGGCACTCGGACGCGCTGCTCGGGATCTTCGACGTCATCGCGCCGGCGGCCGCCGCCGCGCTCAAGGCGCTCGACGCGGGCGACCTCGCGCGCTACACGGACGTTCTGGCGCCGACCCTCACGCTCTCGCGCCAGATCTTCGGCGCGCCCACGCGCTTCTACAAGACGGGCGTGGTCTTCGCCGCCTACCTCAACGGCCACCAGTCGCACTTCCGCATGGTGGGCGGCCAGGAGAGCGCCCGCTCGGTCGTGTACCTCGCCGAGCAGTTCGTGCTGATGGATCGCGCCGGGCTCCTGCGCGACCCGGACCTCGCCGCCGGGCGGATGCGCCGCGTGCTCGCGGTCGCCGGCGTCGAGTAGTGTTCCGTCCCAGACGTTGTTAAGACATCGCCGCAGGCGGAGGCGACGTGCGGGTGTGGTAGGGATCGACTGGACCACGCGGCACGCGTTCGCTGCCCCGCGGCCGCTGGGCTCCATCAGGATGCGCGGCGTCCGGCGCCGCGTTGGCGGGAACGGGTCCCGCCGACCCCTACCACACCCGCCCGTCACCTCCGACGCTACGTGATCGTTGACGGGACTGCGCGGGCGGGACACTAGGTCTCCCCGGACGCCCCGCGCCTTCAGAGCACGTGGAGCCAGGGACGCGCGGTGAGCGCGCCTGGCTTCCAGAAGCCGGTGTCGGAGAACCAGCGGACCGCCTCCTCCGCGTCGGCGGTCCTCACGACGGCCAGCGTGCCGCCCCCCTCGAAGAAGCCGCCGAACGCCAGCCGGCTCGCCCCCCGCATCTCGATCAGCGCGAATTGGGCCATGTCGTGCTCCGTCGCCGGACCCTCGACGAGGGTGACCCGCCGCGAGCCGTCGAGCACGACGGGCACCATCTCCCACGGCTCGACGAACTGGCTGAAGCTTCGCGGCTCGTAGCGGGTCCACACACCGCCGGTCCAGTACGGGTCCTCCTCGATGGCGTACTTGAGCTGGGCCGCCTGCTGCAGGCGATAGAAGAGGTCGGCGGTCCGGCCGTCGACCGAGGGACCGCCGCCGATGAGGATGCCGTTGGCGCGCAGCCCCTGGAGCCGCTCGATGTGGGCGCGCCGGTGCGCCTCGCGACGGGTCAGGTAGTCGTCGGCCGCGGTCATGGCGATATGAAAGACGATCACGCTCCGCCCCCCTCTCGACTCCCCGTGTTACTGTGTCACCAGATGGAGCTCTTCGAGCAATTCCGCTCGCGCTATTCGTTTCCCCTCGACGATTTTCAGGTCGAAGCCGTACGCGCCATCGAGGCCGGCCAGTCGGTCATCGTCTCGGCGCCCACCGGAGCGGGCAAGACCCTCGTCGCCGAATTTGCCATCCACGCCGCCCTCGCGGTCGGCCGCCGCCTAGCGTACACGACTCCGCTCAAGGCGCTCTCGAACCAGAAATTCGCCGATTTCACCCGCGAGTTCGGCGCCGACGCGGTCGGGATCCTCACCGGCGACGTCAAGGTGAATCCGCACGCGCCCATCCTCGTCATGACCACCGAGATTCTCCGCAACGCCCTCTACGGCAGCGGCCTCGACGGGCTCCGCTACATCGTGCTCGACGAGTGCCACTACATGGGCGACGAAGGGCGCGGCACCGTCTGGGAGGAGATCATCGTCAGTGCCCCCAAGGACGTCGTCCTGGTCGGCCTCTCGGCGACCGTCGCCAACGTCAAGGAGATCGCCGACTGGATCTCGATCGTCCACCGGCCGATCGTCCCGATCTACCACCCGCACCGGCCCGTGCCGCTCGCGTACGTGATCGCGGACCTGGCCGGCGAGATCCACGAGGTCGCGAAAGTGCGCGCCGGCCGCGCCCGGGTCGTGGGCGACGAGCCCCGCGGCCCGGACGACCGGACGCGCTGGTACACGCGGCGGGTCGTCCATCCGACCGTCCTGATCGAGGCGCTCGCCGCGCGGGGCTGGTTGCCCACGATCTACTTCATCTTCAGCCGCGTCGGGTGTGAGCGCGCCATGCAGGACGTGCTCACCGAGGGCCAGAGCTTGCTGGCGCCTCCGCAGCAGCGGGAGGTGGACGCGGCGATCGGCGAGATGGTCCGCGAGAGCCCGACCGTCGCCGAGTCCACGCTCAATCAGAGCGTGTTCGAGGCGCTGCGGCTCGGCATCGGGCTCCACCACGCGGGGATCCTGCCGACCCTCAAGCGGCTGATCGAGGGGCTCTTCGAGCGCGGGCTCTGCAAGGTCGTCTTCGCGACGGAGACGATGTCCCTCGGCATCCACATGCCGGCGCGGTCGGTCGTCCTCCAGGGCCTCACGAAGCGGACGGACCGTGGCTTCCGCTCCTTGTCGCACAACGAGCTGACCCAGATGGCGGGACGCGCCGGACGTCGGGGGATCGATCCCGAGGGCACGTGCGTCGTCGCCCTCGACGCCCGCGACGGGCTCGACGACGTGCTGCGGGTCATCGACGGCTCGCCGGAGCCCATCGAGAGCCAGTTCAAGCTCGGCTACGGGTCGGTGGCGCTCCTGCTCGCCACCGGCGCGCCGCCGGAGGCCTTGCGCCGCCGGATCGAGTCGTCGTTCGGCCAGTATCAGAACCTCAAGCGCATCCGCGAGGTCGAGGCCGAGGTACGCGCCCTCGAAGCCTCGCTCGAAGAGGCGCGCGGGTACGCGGCGCCCTGCGGCGACTTCCAGCGCATCGGCCGCTATCGGCGTGCGCGCCAGGAGGTCGAGGCGCGCCGCCAGGCGCTCGGCCGCGGGGCGACGCGGCGCGGAGAGCGCACCGTCGCGGAGGCGGAGCCCGGGCGTCTCATCCTGGTGCGACGTGGCGGGGCGCCGACCCTCGCGGTGGTCCTCGGGATCCACTCGATCCGTGGCCACCGGTTGTTGATCGATGCGTTGCTGCCGCACGGGGTCACGGTGCGGGTGAAGAGCGGCGTGATCAAGCGCATCTTCTGGGCGACGCCGCCGCTCCCCGTTCCGCGCGACCGCGGGCGGGAAGGGCGCGGGCGCGACGGCGCGCCCGCGGGCCGCGGGCACGCGCCCGAGGGGCGTGAGCGCACGCCCGGAGACCGCGACCTCCGCGGCCCCGACGGTCGGGGGCTGCGCCACCTGGCGGCCGAGCTCGAGCGCCTGTCGGTGCCCGAGCTGATCGAGCGCGAGCGTGCGCAGGGGCCCGAGGCCGTGCTCGCCTCGATCGAGTGTCACCGCTGCCCCTGGGGCGCCACCGCCCGCTGTGACCGGGAGTGGCGGGAGCTCGAGACCCTCACCGAGCGGCACGGCGTGCGGCGGCGGCAGCTCGAACAGCTTCGCAGCGCCTACTGGCAGGAGTTCCTCCGCGTGGTGGAGGTCCTCGAGCAGTTCGGTGCGGTGCGTGACCGGATGCTCGAGTCGAAAGGTCGGCTCATCGCGGGCCTCCGCCACGACAACGAGCTCCTCGTCGCCGAGAGCGTGGCGCACGGCGTCTTCAACGACGTCTCCGGACCCGAGGCGGCGGCGATCTGCTCGGCGCTGATCGAGGAGTCCCGGTCGGGGGACCCGGCGCTCGCCCGTGTGTTCCTGAAGAAGCGGTCCAAGCTCAAGCGGAAGCTCGACCAGCTCACGCGGGTCGCCGACACCGTGCACGAGGCCCAGCGCGCACGCCATCTACGCCTTCCCGTAGGCGTGCATTCCGGGTTCATGCCCTCGGTCTTTCGCTGGGCGTCCGGCGAGGACGACTGGACCGGGATCGTGGAGGAGGCGTTCGGGGGCCACGAGGGCGACCTGATGCGCGCCATGCGCCGGCTCATCGACCTGCTCCGGCAGCTGGCGGACAGCGCCGAGGTGCCGGCCGAGACGGGCCGCCTGCTGGCTCACGTGTCCCGGGTGATCGATCGTGGGATCGTTCTGGAGTCCGCCCTGATATGATTCGGGGCGTGAAGGGGATCGTCCTCGTCGCCGGTCTCTTGATTCTCGCCGGGTGCGCGTCGGCCCGGACCAAGGAGCAGCGGACGACCGAGGGACCGATGGCCGAAGACCTCTGGGCGCTGAAGGTCGTCCTGGCGAACGGACGGGAGCCGAGCTTCGACGAGCGGCGCCGCTGGGACAACCAGATGGAGCAGAGGATCTCGCTCTACCTGCGCCAGCATCCCGAGGCCGCCAACTCGCTCGACGTGTCGACGTTCCGGTTCGTACGCCAGGTGTCGATCGGGCAGACCACCGAGCAGGTCCTGATCCTGCTGGGTCCGCCGATCTTGAAGATCGGCGACGAGAAGGAGCTCGAGAAGCTCGCGCGGCAATACTGGCCCGTGGTCAAGGAGAACGAGCCGACCGAGGCGTGGACCTACCCAGCCGGTTGGCGGCTCTACTTCAAGGACGCGAAGGTCGTCGACATCACCCAGTACCTCCCGCCGCCCTGACGCGGGCCCGGCCGGTCTCGGAGGATCCACGACGCGATGGCGGCTCACGGCGGCCTGATGACCAGGGACGATCTGGCGGCCTACACGGTGCGCGTCGGCTCGCCGCTGGTCGGGACGTATCGGGGTCTCGAGCTGGCCTTCGCTCCGGGCGCGACCGGCGGCGTCACCGCGCTCGAGATCCTCAACGTCCTGGAGCAGTTCTCGAAGAGCTCGGTCGGCTGGCACACGGCGGGCGGGCTCCACCTGCGCGCGCAGGCCGTCCGGCGCGCGTTCGCCGACCGCTTCGAGCACCTCCGCCCCGCCGCCGCCGCCGGCCATTAGATCCAGTGGGACAATCGAGAGCGGGTGCCGGACGCCCGGTTTCTCGCGTACCCAGAACCTCGGTCTCGCGACGACAAGGCCAGAGCGGGCGTGTCGCCAGATGGGGGGAGTCGAGAGGGGGGTGGAACCCCCTTCTCCCAAGGAGAAAGTCGATGGCAGAAGTCAGTCTGACGGCCGCGTTCTCGACGGTGCCGACCGCCGAGGCCGACGAGATCAAGCGCGTCATCGTCGAAACCGTGCAGCAGCTCGCCCAGGACGACGGGACGTTCAAGCGGGCCAAGCTCGTCTTCACGGAATCGGACGAGCGCTGCGGGCTCACCGCGGAGCTCGATGGCGTGAAGCGCGAGGGGGTCCCGCTCCAGATCGACATCGAGCAGCTCGAGGACGCGAAGACCTCGGCGGGAGCGCGGGCCCAGCTCAAGGAATCCCTCCGGCTCTACTTCCGGCGCGTCCTTGGAAAGTAGCGACGCCGGCGTCCTGCTGTTCGCCTGGCACGGCTGTCTCTTCCGCGTCCCGGACCAGGTCCAGTCGCCCAAGGCCGGCTCGCTGTTCTTTTGCCGGCATCTCGTCGTGCGTCCGGGCGAGCGCGTGCTCGAGATCGGCGGCGGGCTCGGGCTGGCCGCGGTGCTCGCCGCGAAGAGCGGTGCCCGCGTCGTCGCCACCGACATCATCCCCGAGGCGGTCGAGGTGATTCGCGCCAACGCGGTGCTCAATGGCGTCGCCGTGGACGCGCGGCTCGGCGATTGCTATGCCCCGGTCGAGGGCGAGCGGTTCGACCTGGTCTGCACGAATCCGCCGCAGATGCCGACGCCGCCGGGCCGCACGCGGCGCGACGCCGCGGCGGCGGCCGACAACGGCGGCGCCGACGGCTGGGATCTCCTGGATCGCGTGATCCGAGGCGCCCGCCAGCACCTCCATCCCGGAGGCCGACTGATCTTCACGATCTTCGCGTTCCTCGGCCGCAAGACCGCGCTCGCGAAGGTCGAGGCGGCTGGGCTCACGCCGGCGATCGTCGGCAGCGAGGTCCAGTCGTTCCCGCGGATCGGGTACGAGCGCCTGGAGCACATCCGGTCCCACGACCTGGAGGCCACCGTGCCGTCCGGAATCCCGGAGACCGTCGAGCGGTTCGTGATCCAGGGAATCGCCCCGAGGTGACCCGCCCATGACACGTCGACTCATCGTCAACGCCGACGACTTCGGCCTCACGCCGGGGGTCAGCGCCGGCATTCTCGCCGCGCATCGCCACGGAATCGTGAGCAGCACGACGGTCCTTGCCACGACGGCGATCGCCGCGGAGTCGGTGAAAGCGCTGCGCGACTCCGGCCTCGGCGTCGGACTCCACGTGAACCTCACGCTCGGCCGACCCCTCTCGAGGGCGCGCTCGCTCGTGGGCGCCGACGGCCGCTTCGTCCGCGACGCGCGACACGCCGCCGCGCGCGCCGACGCGAAAGACGTCGCGCGCGAGGTGGCGGCCCAGATCGAGAAGTTCGGCTCGTTGATGCGCCGGGCGCCTACCCATCTCGACACCCACCACCACGTCGGGCTCCTGGCGCCGGTCACCGAGGTGGTGCTCGACGCCGCACGGCGCCTCGGCGTGCCGGTCAGGAGCCAGAACGAGGGGGCACGCGCCCGGGCGCGGACGGCCGGCCTTCGGACCCCCGACCACTTCTTCGGCGAGTCGGGGCCCGGTCCCTACTGGTCGCTCGCCCGCACCCTCGCGCATCTCCGGGCCCTGCCGCAGGGTGTCTCCGAGTTCATGGCGCACCCCGGCTGGTGCGACGACGCGCTCGCCTATAGCCGTTACGGACGACAGCGCGAGACCGAGATGGTCGGCCTCGGGACTCCGGCCGCGCGCGCGGCGGCCTCGAGCCTCGGCATCACCCTCTGCCACTTCGGCGAGCTCTAGCCGATGCGCGCGTCCGCGCGTTGGGCCGGACGGCCCGGCCGCGTCGCGGTCCTCGCCGACACCCCGTGACCAGCGCCGCGCTGATCGTCGGCGTAGACGTCGGAGGCACCACCACGGCGGCCGGGGTGGTCGGCCGCGACGGCGACGTGATCGTGGACGCGAGTGCGCCGACGCGAGGCTCGGCAGCGGGTGATCCGTTCGTCACGATCGTCGCGCTGATCGGGAAGGTACGCGACGAGGTCGGTCGGCGGGCGAGCTCGATCAGCGCCGTGGGCGTCGGCGTGCCCGGGCCGGTCGACACGGCCCGCGGCGTCGTCGGCGAGCCCGTGACTCACGTCCCGGAGCTTGCCGGGCGGCCGCTGGCCTCGGAGCTCCGCGGGCACTTCGGCCTGCCCGTGCTCGTGGACAACGACGTCAACGCGCTGGCGCTCGGCGAGGCGATGTTCGGCGCCGGCCGAGGCGCCCGATCGCTCGTCGTGCTCTCGGCCGGGACGGGGATCGGCGCGGGGATCGTGCTCGACGGTCGGCTCGTGCGGGGCGCCGCGGGCTTCGGCGGCGAGTTGGGCCACACGCCCGTCAAATTCGACGGCCCGCGGTGCTGGTGCGGCGGCCGCGGGTGCCTGGCGCTCTACGCGAGCGGGCGGGGGATCGCGGACGCGGCGCGCGACCGGGTCGCGGGCGACGCGGGGGCCGCCTTGCTGAAAGCCGCCGGCGGCGATCCGCTCGGGATCACGGCGCCCGTCGTCTTCCGCGTGGCCGCCCGGGGCGATGCGGTCGCCGCGTCCATCGTGGACGAGGCATGCCAGGCCCTCGGCGCGATGATCGGAACCGTCGTGAACGGCCTGAACCCGGAGGTTCTGCTCATCACCGGCGGGGTCGCGGAGTCGCTGGCGACGCTCGAGGCGAAGATTCTCCGCGCGGCCGGCGAGTACGCGTTTCCGCGCGCGCTGGCCGCGACGCGCATCATGATCGTGCCGGGGGACAAGCGGGCCAGCGTGCGCGGCGCCGCCGCGCTGGCGCTGGTGATGCTCAGGCCCTGAGTCACGATGGCCGCGGGTCTTTCTTCAGGAGCTCGTCGAGGATGCGCGGCAGGCGCGTGACCGCCGACTCGCCGTGGATCTGCGCGACCATCTCGCCCTTCTGGTCGATCACGACGGTGTACGGCGCGCCCTTGAAGCCGAAGGTGTTGCCGATCGTCAGCTTCGTGTCGAGCGCGACGGGATAGGAGACCTTGTGCTTCCGCACGAAGGCCCGCGTGTCCCTGGCGGTGTCCTGAACGTGGATTGCCAGCACTTCGACCCCGCGCGACCGGTAGTGGTCGTAGACTCGGGCGAGCCCCGGGGCCTCCTTCGCGCACGGCTTGCAATAGGACGCCTGGAACCGTAGCACCAGGATCGTCTTGCCCACAACGTCGTGTGAATCGAGCGAGGTTTTTCCATCGAGGAGCTTCACCTTGAAGCCCGGCGCGGCCGGCGCTGCTTCGCCGTGGACCGCGACGGCGAGGAGCAGGACGAGGGCGAGAAGGCGGCCGGCCACGCCACTATAGTACCCGTAACGATCGGCCCGCGACCACCGAGTATAATGTCGGGCGTGACCGACCTCGAGCGCGAGCTCGGCAAGGCGATCGGCGGCGACGTCCGGTTCGACGCGGGATCCCGCCTCCTCTACTCGACCGACGCGTCGATGTATCAGATGGAGCCGGTCGGCGTCGTGATCCCGCGTGACGCGGACGACGTTCGAGCGGCGATCGAGATCGCCGGCCGCCATCGGGTCGCGGTGCTGCCGCGCGGGGGCGGCACGTCGCTCACCGGGCAGACGGTCAACAAGGCGCTCGTGCTCGACTTCTCCCGGCACATGGACCGGGTGCTCGAGGTGAACAGCGAGGAGCTCTGGGCGCGGGTGCAGCCGGGGCTGGTGCAGGACAACCTGAACCACCACGTGCGCCCGCTGGGCCTCCTCTTCGGCCCGGACACCTCGACGTCGAACCGCGCGACGCTGGGCGGCATGCTCGGCAACAATTCGGGCGGCTCGCACTCGATCGCCTACGGTCTCACCGTCGAGCACGTCATCGAGCTCACGGCGCTGCTCGCCGACGGCTCGCGCGTCGTGTTCGGCGAGGTCACCCCGGACGCCTTCGCGGCCAAGTGCCGCGCGCCCGGGCTCGAGGGCCAGATCTACCGCGAGATCGCGCGGATCCGCGAGGCGTACGCCGAGGACATCCAGACCCGCTATCCGGCGCACTGGCGCCGAGTGTCCGGCTACAACCTGAACGAGCTGGTCAAGCAACGCCCCCTCAACGTGGCGCGACTGATCGTCGGCTCGGAGGGCACGCTGGTGACCGTGGTGGAGGCGAAGGTCCGGCTCGTGCGCCGCCCGAAGAAGACGGCGCTCGAGGTCATCCACTACCGGGACATCCAGGAGGCGCTCGAGTCGTCGTCGGCGATCCTCGAGACGGGCCCGTACGCCGTCGAGCTGACCGACAAGATGATCCTCGACCTGGCCCGGAACAACATCGAGCAGTCGCAGCGGATGGGCTTCGTCCAGGGCGATCCGGCGGCGATCATGATCGTCGAGTACGCGGGGGAGACGGACGCCGAAGTGCGGGCCAAGGTCGAGACGCTCGACGCGCGGCGGCAGCGCGAGCGCTTCGGCTACGCCGCGCACGTCGCCCACGACACGGCCGAGCAGCAGTCGATCTGGAAGCTCCGGAAGGCCGGGCTGGGCCTCCTGCTCGGCATGAAGGGCGACAAGAAGCCGATCGCGTTCGTCGAGGACACGGCGGTCGAGCCCCGGCACCTCCCCGAGTTCGTGACGCGCTTCCGCGAGATCTTCGCCAAGCACGACACCGTGGGCGCCTACTACGGCCACTGCTCCGTCGGCTGTCTGCACATCCGCCCGGTCATCGACCTCAAGACCCCGCGCGGCCTCGAGCAGGTGCGGGCGATCGCCGACGAGAT
>Ga0137394_10002952_pt1 | contig 12709 bp, 12 predicted proteins | sample czobulk116metaG_FD_108278 | JGI IMG/M metagenome (GOLD analysis project Ga0137394, IMG submission 108278) | Vadose zone soil microbial communities from Angelo Coast Range Reserve, California, USA - czobulk1.16 metaG | ecosystem: Environmental > Terrestrial > Soil > Vadose zone | place: USA... | reverse complement strand
GTCCGCATAGTACGAACGGAATTAACTGCACGACGTCTCCCCAGTGTTTGACGAGCAATAACTCAACCACTGTTCCGCAAAACAGCAGAATCGACAAGACCAGAAGAAATCGCCGGAGACGCGAGAGAATGTCGGCTGGACTCATTATTTTAGATAGGTCTTAGCTACCGCTAATTCATCTGGCGAGACCTTCAACGCCAGCTTGGCCAGAAACGCTTCGCGCGAGGCATAGGGCCGGCCGGCGATCAGAGCCTGAGCTTCGTTAGCGTCAAGGCCGGGAATCTGCTGGAGCGTGGCAGCGTCCGAATCATTCTCCGATATTGGCACGTACACGTATTTCTCATAGTCTGCAATAACGGGAGCACTCACATATTTGCTCATCTCGCGACGGAACTGTTGAATGCTCTGATATGGCCGATACTCCTGAAACTCGTGGACCATCCGCTTCGTCATGCCTGGGATCGCCATTAGGTCGGTCTCTGAAGCAGTGTTCAGATTTAGTTTTGCTTTGGGAGGGTTGGTGGCCGGTTGATTAGCTGACGGACTGGCCGCACTGGGCGCGGCATTATTAGATTGCTGGTTCGTCGTATTGGTGCCACACGCAGCAACTAAGATTGCGAATGACAAGATGAATAGCGGCGCTATTGATCGAGCAATTGAAGTGTGAAGCATTACCGTTCCTTTCTCCTGCTGTAAGCGACAAACTCAGGGGGCAAGTCTGTCATCATACACCGTCTAACGTTTTCGCTCTCCGGTTGGTAAGAACGATCCACTAAATCACAAGAAATTTCACGAAGAAATCTTACTGTTTCTTGGTGCGATTTGGTGGATCGTTACTTTTCTTTTTAAATAGGCTACTACTCTTCACAGTGGTCAGGGCACTCCGGTCATTCGCCTGAAGCTTAAGGATTTTCGGGCAGCGTATACTCGAATTCGTAAAAATGCCTGGCACCTTCAATTTTGATCGTCATCTTGCCGGCGAGACCTTTGAGTTGGTCCGTGCCAGAGTCTGGTACCACCGTAACGGAGAGTTGCGGTGCGCCGCGCGTCATCGTGCCGCTATGCTGGAGCGCGAAGCTGCCATTGCGACCGTTGAGCTTTCCGGTGACCTGCTCCATCGCAACGTAGCCGGCTGAGCCCTGCACGGCCATCACGGCGAGCATTTCGCCCTTGCTGGTGGCGTCGAGATCGCCGTGAATTGTTTTGTCGAGTATGAATCTGCCGATGGCCGCGCCCGCCGATTTGTCGTCCGCCGGTTGCGGGGTCATCTTGACTTCAAATTCTCCGCTCGCATGGAACATCCTGTTTGTCTCCTTCTTAGCTGTACTTGAAACTCCTGATTGGCGCTGTGCAAGTACGAAAGCATCGAAACCAACGAACAAGCAGATGCCGATTACGAAACCAGCACCACCTCGAAATCCCTTTTTCATGGTTGTTCCTTATTAGATCATTGAGCTGCACCAGCATGTTACACGGCAGCCGCAGTCACATCTTCGAGTGTCACGCCCGCCGCACAAAGTGGACAACTGACGGGCAGCCACAAATCATATTTATCACGCGCGACGGCAACGACTGGGATGTCGCGTTCCGCGAAGAAGTCAGCGCCCGTCGAGCCGAGAACCAGGAGCGCCCCAGCGACAACCGGTACCGCATCATAGGACCGAAGCTCATCGTAGGTGCCTCGAAGCGCTGAACCGGCGCTCATCACATCATCAACGATCGCCACTCGCACTCCGCGTAACCGCCCGCGGAAAGCTGCTGGCAGACGATAGCTCGCAGGGTACAAGCTGGATTCTTGTGATGCTATCACACGCTCGGTGAACGCAAACTCCAATCCCATCGCCTGAGCGACTAGCTGCGCCAGGAATGCGCCACCAACAAGTGGCCCGCAGATCGCTGCAACGTCATAGGCACGAATTGCTGTAACCAGATCAGTAACGAAGTGATCGATCTGCCGGGCTGAGCTAAACAGTGGATCGAGGTCCAGCCACAGAGCGCTATGGTGACCAGACTCCAGCCGGAAGTGCCCAGACCTCCCAGATACCAGCTCCAGGAATGCTGCCGCGCTCGGTTCTCTAACTATCGCCAATCTCTCGTTATTAGACTGACCCATTACGAAAAGATTAGACGTACAGATCGGGCGTCTTGATCGCTTCAACTTTCCCTTGGGGCAAAAGAAAGGGAGTCCTTGTAGATTGCAGCACCCGCGATTGCAGCCAGGATAGATGTAATTAACTGGAAGCCCATGGTTTTGGCCCATAGCGCATTCGAGAAAAAGCCCAGCGGAATAAACTGGGCCGGGCCCGTTACTGAGAACGCAATCCAAGCTACCAGTCCGGCCAGCGCCGCTGTCTTTGGCCCTGGGCCATAGCGCTCGCGCATTAGCACATACACGAATAACGAGACAAGGCCGCGACCAAGCTCAAAGAAAGCGAAGTAGACCATGTGACCGCCATGCTCTGCCTTCGGCAAAGAGCCTCCCAGTTGGTGGTAAACTGCCAACCAGTCTTGGCTCAACAACTTTTCATGAAGGAACCCGTCACTAATGAAGCAGATGGCCGCGGCCATGAGTCCGCTGACGATCATTCGCACCCAATTAATCTTCATCATTTCTCCTCCTTTGCATCGGGTACTTTGCGGGTACTTAGGCGCAACCCAATAGTCTTGCTAAAGGCTACCTGTGAGTGTAGCTCAAAAAAGTCCGGGTATAAGGCGCTTCGTTTCTCGCGAATACTCAATATACTGCTCACCGAATGCGTCGCTTAGAGCTTTCTCTTCAACCCGGATTCGATATGCCGCGGCCAACAGGTATGGCACAGAACTCAAGACCAAACTAAACCAGTTTGAGAACGACAGGCCCAATCCAAGATGAGCAACCAGGGCGCCGGTGTAAGCCGGATGGCGCAAGTGTTTATACAGCCCGGCGCGTATCAGGCGATGATCGTCTTTGATGAGAACTGTGCCGGTGAAGTATTTGCCAAGGGTATGAATCGCAGTCCACCTGATAGCAATTCCTGCTACTAACAATGAGAGCCCAAGCGAGGCGAGCAGACTACTTCCGGTTCGAATCCTGCCAATATCAGTGAACCCGAGAATCATTCCAATCGGCTCGAGTGCGTTTGCGATATCCCAAAGCAGCCCCGAATGTTTGTCCCAATCTTTACGTGGCTGAACCATGAAACGGCGCACGTAAGGGACTTCGATACTCACCCAAACAGCGCGAATGAGAGTGGCGAGTAATTGGATGACCATGATTATGAAGTGTTCAACTCTGTTGGCCCGTATCTACTTCGAAGGTTCATCAGGCACGGTGAGCAGAGTTGAAGTTATCTCAAAATGGTTAAGGCTGTTTTTCTGGAATGTCATTTAGATTGCCAGTTTCCTATCGCTACACGATCTAGTAGACAAGGTAGTTCAGCATCAGCACTTGCCCCGCTCCTGATCTAGCCTTTGATAATCTGTCCGTTTTCAGGCTAAGGAAGGGAAATCCATGACATCTCAGGGAACAACACTGCTTAAGTCGTTTTCAATGGCGCTCGCCTTGATCGGGATGCTCGTTCTTGCGCAGGGCCAGGCACGAGCCGACGAAGTTACCATTGCGGGTTCTACAACAGGCGCGATTACCGGGGTACCGCAATTAACTTTCACCGGCAACAACTTCTTTACCAATACCACTTTTCTGGGTATTGGAGCTCTAAGCGGCGCCAATAACCTGGGAACCTTTGCTCTCAGTACGGCGCCGGGTCAATTAGTCGCCGGCACGTTCACGCTTAACATCACATTTACGTCCCCCACAGGCATCAATGGCGGACAGGGCACGACCTACGTTGCCACCATTACGGGAAGTGTCTCGCCTATCGTAAATAACGGCGGAGTCAATATCAATTTCAACAACAATCCCGTGGTCTTTACGTTCAGCAATGCAAACACCACCGGCAGCTTTAGCCTGACCCTCGCAGACGTATTCGTGGAAACAGGCCAGGCCGTTAACCTGACTGCTGGAACAACAGGGGAACAGGCTCCGATCCCTGAACCCGCAACTTTGTTATTGCTCGGTACGGGAATAACCGGCGTTGCCGCGAAGCTGCGAAAGCGAAGAAACGAGCGCAAAGCGCTTGCAGATTAACTGAGAGTATCAGGACCTTTCCTGCGCTTTAGACTGAGGGCCGGTGGCGAGTGTCTAGACTACGTCCGCCGGTCCCTTTGTCGTTTTCAAAGAGTGAGCAAAAGTGGGCACACGGCGGTGGCTCGCTCATAATCTCTTCTGAGCTTTCAGCTGCGAAGCCATAAGTAATGAGAGCCTCACTACACTTTGCTACGACGCCGGTAACCGAATCGTAAACACCGCCCCCCCATGGCCTGCGTTTGATGCTGTTAGCGTGCCGCCATGCTGAGTGATGACGCGATGCGCGAGAGCCAGTCCCACGCCGTGCCCCGTTGCCTTCGTGGTAAAGAATGGAATGAAGATGCGCTGTAGGTCTGATGTTGGAATCCCTTCGCCGGTATCTTTGATTTCAATTACCACCCAATCTCTGCCACTTTGATCGGCCTCGCACCCAACTACTACTTCTACGCACCGCTCGCTCTTGTCCGCGGGAATCGCCTCTGCGGCGTTACGCATAAGATTAAGCAGCGCCTGGCGAAGCATTCTTTCGTCGGCACGGAGAATTAATGAGCCAGTATTTAAGGTTGCAGCCTCGCCGTTAACTGGTGCGGTTGCCCCGGTGTTCGATGTTTCCGCAAGCAGCAGTTTGACGCCGCGTTCCGCGAACAGCGGTTGGAGCTCCTCCGCGCAGTCGTTGATGAGATCAGAAACCGACACTTCATCAAGCTGCAGCGGCTGGGGCCGGGCGAAGTTTAGAAATGAGGTTACCATGTCAGAAAGGTTGCGCACTTCATTCAGCAGCGACGATGCTGCGAGATCTCCGTTTGCATCCAACTCCGAACTCTGCAGGAGTTGAGCATAGCCATGAAGTGTAGCAATCGCGTTTTTGAATTCGTGGGCCAGACCGGCTGACATCTCACCAAGGCTTTCCAGGTTCTTCTTAAGAGCCACTTGTTCGCGCAGTTGGGTTACCTCAGTAATGTCAGTCAACAGGCAGAGCGCGCCACGCTCACCATCGCCGCGCGCAAGGCCTATCGGCGCTACGGTTGCTCCGATTTTTCGCGGCAATTTTCCTACGGTCATCGTTTCAATTTCTTCGCGCCGATAAAGTTTTCCGCTCTTCAGACACTGGTTCACCATCTCAGCGAGTTGTGGAATGTTCTTAAGCAGCGTGGCAACAGGTTGGCCCAAATCTGCGCGCTCGTCCTCAAGCAGCGCGCGACCAGGTCCGTTGATAGCCATCGAGCGGCCGCTGGCATCGAAAGCAATAAGACCTGAAGGCACACTGGCAACGATTCGTTCACTGAATCTTTCGGCGGAATCAGCGCGCTTGCTTGCCTGAGTGCTCAACTGCTCAAGTTCTTTTCGTTGCGCCTGTAGTTGACCGACAACTGATTGAAACGTCTCCAAAACAAACTCAGCTTCGTCCTTCGATTTGTGAGGCTTGGATTCAACCGAAGCCTTCTCAGCTTCACCCACCAATTGGCGATAGGGACGTAACATCCAGCGTAGAAAAAATAGAATGCAGACGAGACTGCCGAGAAGTATGGCGATAAAGGCTGTGAGCAGAAGTGGACCGCGAGTGGCCGGGGTCGTTGGCGTGAAGGCGAAAAGTAGAACGGCTAAGAAGGTTGCTGAAAGAAAAACTCCTATCAGCAACGTTAGTCCGAATTGGTAACGATTTCGCTTCATCAAGAGGACCTTGGTACTTTGTACTTGGTACTTTGCTTTGCAAGACCGGCTGTTTTTGTTATGGGCGCCAGGGCAAAGTTCAAAGCACAAAGATCAAAGTTCAGGGTTTACCGAAGTTGTCCGGCATACCACTCGATAATGTGTGATCCAATCAGCAGTGCAGCGATTGCGCCGATTCCGAGAAAGACGCCGAAGGGAAGGAGCATCTGCATATTTCGTCTGCCCTGCCGCATCATCAAAGTCATACCAATTACCGAGCCAGACAACACACCAAGAAAGATATTTAGTATCGTCAGCCGCCAACCAAAATAGGCGCCCACCATAAACATCATCTTTACATCTCCCAGTCCCATCGCTTCGATGCCACGCAGTTTTTCCCAGGTCCAGCCCATCAGCCACAACGAGCCGCCGCCAATCAACGCACCGAGGAAGGCGCCAATCAGCGATGCTGCCCAAAGTGGCATCCCTGCGAGCGGTCCATTCAAAAGCATCGGCAGATCGTCGAAGTATGGTGCACCAACCAGATAGGGAATTGCGACACGTGCCACGAGAGAAAACACGATACCCGGATAAGTAATCGCATTCGGCAGAATCATGTGTTCTGCATCGATAAACACCAGGGCAGTGACAGCGGCAACAAACACGAGGTCAAACGGCAGAGCGAAAGTCGGACCATCGTGCCAGGCGACGAGAACGAACAGACAAGCAGTCAGGGCTTCAACCGCCGGGTAGCGCGCTGAAATGTGGGTCTTGCATGATCGGCAACGGCCGCCGAGTAGCAGATAACTCAAGACGGGCACATTGTCGTAGAAAGCGATGGTTGTTCCGCAGGAAGGACAGCGTGAACTGGGTAGGACAATCGACTCCTCCAGCGGTAGCCGATGGATAACTACGTTTAGAAAGCTACCGATAATTGCGCCAAAGATACCGACGACGATGTAAAGGAATGGAAGGGGAAGCAGATTCAAATCAAGAAGGACCGCTAATAGGTAAAGGTGCATCGGAAGGCATTGTATATTATTCAGTGAGCAGTGAGCAGTGAGCAGCACCGTTCGTTTAGAGGTGGGCACCGCCCGCCGTTTCAATGTGAATGATAATAATCAACGCTCGCCTCCAACGCCTCAGTTCGAGGCCGGCACCGCCGGATGACAAGAACCAATATTACGTACTTGAATACATCCTCGTAGCATCGGCGGGCGGTGCCCACCTCTAAACGAACGAGTTTTGTGCTGCCTTCTGCTTACTGCTTACTGTTTTCTGCTTTTCCCAGAGCATGAGGTGTTTGAGAAAGGCGTTATGGGCGGCGAAGCTGGCGATGCTTAATCCTGCGAGACCATCGCGAAACCCTCCTTTGAGAATGTAGCTGCCGATGAAGGCCGAGGGCGCGGCCGTGGCAATCTTAAAAGGTGTCGTGCGGCGGCCTTCCTCAAGCATCTGCTGCGCAGCGAGCGGAGCGTAACGCTCACCAATCATGCGGTGATGATAGGCGGCATCTTTCCCGCTGTAATGCAAAATGTCGCCCGGGAGTTTTTCAATACTAATCCCTGATGCCAGTTTTACTGATTCATGAATGAGTCGCGGCTCCCAATGGCCGACAGATTTTCGGTATAGCCGCAACTGCCAATCCGGGTACCAACCACCGCCCTTAATCCAACGTTTCTGGTAATAGGATCGCCGGGCTATTCGATAACCGCCGGCAAGTTCATTATCAGACTTCTTTCGCAGCGCCGCGATCGAAGCGATTAATTCTTCTGAGACACGTTCATCCGCATCGAGGCTGAATATCCAATCATGAAGAGACTGCTCAGCAGCATATTGTTTCTGCGCCGCGAATCCTTTCCATTCTCTACTCATCACTCTGGCGCCACAGGTTGCAGCAATCTCCAGCGTCTTGTCGGTGGAACCTGAATCAACGACAACAATTTCATCAGCCCACGCGAGCGACTCGCATGCTTCCCGAATATTCTCTTCTTCGTTAAAGGTGATGATGGTGGCGGAGATTTTCATCGAGGTTCGACACACTTTAGTTTGTCGGCGACTCACGGTAGCACTAGTACCGAAAGGTCGACAAACTAAAGTGTGTCGGACATAGTCCGACGACTACTGCGTAGGAACGTCCACCACGATGTTGTTGGCCCGCAGAGTGGTGGAGGTTGCCCGTTGAAGATCGGCGATCGCCTTGTTGTAATCAGTCTCGGCGCGCAGTTCAGCATTACGCGCGTTCGTCAGAGCGTTCTCACGCTGGAAGAGCAGGAACGTGGTTGAACGGCCAACTTGATACAGGCGTTGTTCCCCTTCAAGTTGCATCTCGGCGTTCGCTCGTGCTTCGCGGGCTGCCAGCACGCGGCGGCGAGAAGTTTCCACGGCCTGGGCTGCGTTGCGCACGTCGACCTCGATGATTTGATCCTGCGAGCGCAACGATGCTTCAAGCTGCTCTTTCTGAATCTGTGCACCAGCCAGATCAGCCTCCGCAGTCTGGTTCTTCAGGGGAAACTGAATTGCAACTCCGACGCTAATATTACGCGTCTTGAAGCCAAACAGGTTGCTGAGGTCCTTACCATAGCCACCAATCAGGTTTGCATTTGGGCCACCCAGCGTAGCCACAAGTGGCACCGTTGCCAAGGGAAAGGTAGCTCTGGTTTGGACGTCGCGAATCTGCTGCAGCAGAAAAGCGCTGGCATTGGTAGCCGGGTTACCAGAGATCAGGGGAAAAAGAGTCCCTGCGATCGGCGCTCCCGAGGCGTCCTTTCCTGCCAGGCCGGTAGTTGCCAGTGTTGACTGAATATCAATCTGCGGACGCGTTTGATTCTTGAAATACTGAAGGTCGATTTTGTTGATGTCGTTCTGCAACCGTAACCGGCGAAGTTCTGGCCTGTTTTCGCGTGCTTGCTTCAATGCGTCGTTAAGATTAACCGGCGTCGAATCGAATTTAGGTGTATCTGTGGGAGTGATTTGGGCTGTCCACTCCGGCGCCGTTGCATCTTTAACGATCAACTGCTTGAGATTATTCTCAGCTATTGAAACGTTCTGTACCGATACCAGCAGCGCCGATTCACGGTTCGCCAGCTCAGTCTGTACTTCTGCACGCGCGAGTGGCGCCTGCGTCCCCACGGAAATCTGCGCCTCAACGCGCCGCAGATTCTCGCGCGAGAGATTGAGATTCGCGAGTTGGTTTTGCTGATCGCGAAGCGCGAACACCAACTCCCAGTAAGCCTGCTGGACGCTGGAAATGACCCCGATGGTGCGCAAGCGAAAATCGGCGTCTGATTGTTCGAGGCGCTTCTTCTGAATCCTAATCTGCCGCCGAGGGTTATCGATCGAACGGTTGCGTAAGAGCGGTTGGGTAAACGTGAGAGAAAGATTCGACGAATAATAAGGATTGATAAGGCTAAAGCTCGAGCTTGTATTTGTGTGCGAGTTGGCGAAGTTGATGGTGTAGTTTCCCCCGCCCCGCACAAAGGATTTGTTAAGCGAAGGGGAAAACGAGTAAGTCGTGCTGGTCGTCGTTCCGGATTGACCTGAGCCGCCCAGAGAGCTCTGTTGCGGTGTGATTCTCTTGTCGATCTGGGGCGTAATGCTGAAGATGGGTTGATAAATCCCCTCGAGTGATCGCAGTTGCGTTTCCGCAATACGTACATCGTCGCGAGCCATCTCGATGTCATTGTTGTTTTCGAGTGCGCGCTTGACCGCCTCGTTGAGCGAGAGGGTCACCACGTTGTCGCTGGTCACGCCCAGCCTGGTCATATTTGGCATCGGGGGAAGAGGCTTTTGTTGGACCGATGGGAACACGGGTTCGCGCGGTTCCTGAGTAGGCACCTCATCCGGATTCTGCGGAGGCGTTGCCGTTGGAGTTTGCGGCGTCACGTTCGGAGCTCCGGGAGGAGCTTGCGGCGGTGGTTGCTGAACTCCCGGCGCAGCCTGAGGCGCTGTTTGTTGTGTCCCCGGAGGCGTGCTTGGATTTTGCGTCTCTTGTCCGGGAGGGCGGGTGGCATCTCGCTGGGCCGGATTGGGCGTCGGGCCTGGCCTTGGTGTTTGCCCAAAAGCAGAATGGCTGCCGGCAAAAACAAAGGCAGACAACAAGAATATCTTAAACAGCTCACGAGGCTGAGGAATCAACATCACACCAAAAGCTCCTTCAGTAATAACTATTATTTTTCGAAAAACGCAGCTAAGTGTTAACAAACAAGTCTCGTCCGATCAAGTCTTTACTACGCTATTAACTCTAACGCAGTTTCAAAAAGTTCCAACAGATGCTGGCTTGACACGTAAAGCTACGCCGCATAACCTTGGGCTTCTTTACTCCCAGCAAGTTTCGAGCCTCTTTGCGGAAGGTAGCAGAGCAAAGTCTGTCCTGTTGCCACCTCATTTCGGGATCGGCATGTTGGAACAATCGGCAGGAGGAAAATTCTCTAATGGCGGTAAGGGTTGGCATTAACGGCTTTGGTCGGATCGGGCGAAATATTTATCGGACCTCGATTGGTGATCCGGATATCGATTTCGTCGGTGTAAACGATCTCACGGATACGAAGACTCTGGCGCACCTTCTGAAGTATGACTCGGTGCTGGGAAATCTCGATTCCGAGATCTCAATGACCGAAAATGGGATCAAGGTCGATAACGATGATTTTCAGGTGTTTACACAGCGAGACCCGGCGGCGATCGACTGGGAGTCGGTAGGCGCCGAAATCGTAGTCGAGTCAACTGGACTGTTTACCAAGGCCGAAGACGCAAAGAAGCACCTTCGCGGCAGCGTTAAGAAGGTGATTATTTCGGCGCCGGCCAAGAACGAAGACATAACTATCGTCCTGGGAGTGAATGAAGGGAGTTACCGTCCGGCGGACCATCACGTGATCTCCAATGCCTCCTGCACGACAAACTGCCTGGCGCCGGTCGCCAAAGTGATCCACGAAAAGTTTGGGATTCGTCTGGCGCAGATGACTACCATCCATTCCTACACAAACGACCAACAGTTGCTTGACTTGCCGCACAAGGATTTGCGTCGTGCTCGTGCAGCCGCGCTTTCAATGATTCCGACTTCGACCGGGGCGGCAAAGGCTGTTGCTTTAGTGCTTCCTGATCTCAAGGGCAAGTTTGACGGCATCTCGGTGCGCGTGCCGACGCCAAATGTGTCGCTGGTTGACGTTGTGATGCAGGTGGAGAAAGAAACGAGCACTGAGGAAGTGAACCGCGTTTTGAAAGAAGCTGCAGATGGAGAACTGAGTGGAATCCTGGCATTCTCGGAAGAGCCGCTGGTCTCAGTCGACTTTAAGCGAAATTCTAATTCGTCGATTGTTGATGCGGAATACACAAAGGTTATCGGCGGACATCTGATCAAGGTTCTTTCCTGGTACGACAACGAGTGGGGCTATTCCTGCCGTGTCAGGGATCTGATCAAATTTATTGCCGGTAAGGGTCTGTAAGTGAGTGGGCAGTGAGCAGTGTGCAGTGGGCAGTTTTGTTAACACGCCCACTGCCCACTGCACACTGCCCACTGCCCACTATGAATAAGCTCTCCATCAAAGACCTCGACTTAGAGGGAAAGCGCGTCTTTATTCGCGTTGACTTCAACGTGCCCATCAAGAACGGCAAAGTTGATGACGACACGCGAGTGAAGGCCGCGCTGCCGACCATCCAGTATGCGATGGACGATGGCGCGCGCGTAGTTTTGGCGTCCCACCTTGGTAGGCCCAAGGGCGAACGCGTCGAGAAATACAGCCTTGGCCCAGTGGCCGAGCATCTTTCGATTTTGCTTAGCAAGAGTGTTGCTTTTACAAATGACTGTGTTGGTGAGGACGCTCGATCTCAAGTGGCCGCAATGCAGGATGGCGATGTGTTGCTCCTTGAAAATCTGAGGTTTCACAAAGAAGAAGAAAAGAATGAGGACGGGTTTGCTCAGCAGTTGGCGAGTCTCTGCGACAGGCTCTATGTAAACGACGCATTCGGAGCGGCCCATCGCGCTCATGCTTCAACCGTCGGAATAACGAAACACGTCGACAAGGCTGCGGCAGGGTTGTTGATGCAGAAAGAGCTGGAGTATCTCGGACGTGTAATTAGCAATCCTGATCATCCCTTTGTAGCGATACTGGGCGGCGCAAAAGTTTCCGATAAGATTCCCGTGATCAATGCCCTGATCGATCGCAAGGTCGACAAGATCCTTATTGGCGGAGCGATGGCCTACACATTCTTCAAGGCCGAGGGTTTCACTGTCGGCAAGTCTCTGGTCGAGAACGACATGCTGCAAATTGCGCGCGAAATCAAACAGAGAGCACAAGCGGCGGGTGTCGAACTGTTGCTTCCGACCGATCATCAGGTCGTCGACAGTTATGAGCCGATTAAGGGCGACAAGATCATTGCCAAGACAATTCCGATCGAGTTTACGAATGCCGGCCACGCGGGGATGGACATTGGAGTCGAGACCGTGGCGCATTTCAGCAACGCCTTGCGCGACGCGCGCACGATCATCTGGAATGGCCCAATGGGTGTGTTTGAAGAACCGCCTTTTAACGAAGGGACAATCGCTATTGCCCGGGCAGTGGCTGAAGCTGCGGACCGCGGCGCGATCGTAATCGTCGGTGGTGGCGATTCAGTGGCGGCAGTAACGCAGGCGGGAGTTGCAGATCGCATCACTCATATCTCGACCGGCGGCGGCGCGACGCTTGAATTTCTGGCTGGGAAAGAATTGCCTGGTGTCGCGGCATTGACTGATAAATGATCTTCTGTCAGTAGTCCGTAGTCCGTTGTCAGTTGCGCCTGATCGGTAGGGTTCTTACTTCGCGACTGACCACTGACCACTGACCACTGACAACTGACAACTGACAACTGACAAATCATGAGAAAACCCGTAATTGCTGGAAACTGGAAGATGTACAAGACGCTTGGTGAAGCGGTTGACACGGTCCTGGCTTTGAAGCC
>Ga0137394_10002951_pt1 | contig 12712 bp, 13 predicted proteins | sample czobulk116metaG_FD_108278 | JGI IMG/M metagenome (GOLD analysis project Ga0137394, IMG submission 108278) | Vadose zone soil microbial communities from Angelo Coast Range Reserve, California, USA - czobulk1.16 metaG | ecosystem: Environmental > Terrestrial > Soil > Vadose zone | place: USA... | reverse complement strand
GGCGCCTTCTCGAGCACATGGTCGAGGACGCGACGCGCGAGGTGCGCGAGCGCGAGAAGGAAACGCTGCTGCGGCTCGCCCGCGCCGGCGAGTTCCGCGACGAGGAGACCGGCTACCACCTGATCCGCATGTCGCGCTATTCGCGGCTCATCGCCAACGCCATCGGCCTCGAGCACGACGAGGCGGAAACGGTCGAGCTCGCCGCGCCGCTGCACGACATCGGCAAGATCGGCATACCCGACCAGATCCTGCTCAAGCCCGACAAGCTCGATGCGGTGGAATGGGACGTGATGCGCCGTCATCCGGTGATCGGCCACGAGATCCTCAAGGGCAGCGCATCGAAATACGTGCGCATGGGCGCGCTGATCGCGCTCGGCCACCACGAGAAGTACGACGGCTCGGGCTATCCGAACGGGCTGGTGGGCGACCACATTCCGCTCTGTGCGCGCATCGTCGCCGTGGCCGACGTCTACGACGCGCTGACCTCGCTGCGGCCCTACAAGAAACCCTGGGCGAGCGCGCAGGCGTTCGAGTACGTCACCAGCCAGGCCGGGCGGCATTTCGACCCGCGCCTGGTCGAGGCGTTCGACGGCATGAAGAAGGAAGTCGTCCAGATCCAGAACGAATGGCGCGATCCGCCGGGCGCGACGGGCAAGCTCTGATGGCCGACGCCGCGGCCGCTCCGAAGCGAGCAAGGTTCATCGCCGACCTACGCGCGCGCCTCGCCGCGCGCCCGGACACCGAGCACGAGCAGGGCATCCTGCGGCTGGTGATCAGCGCGCTCGTGTTCCTGTATCTGCTGCCCGACGCGCTGGTCAAGCACGACACGCTGCCGCTCTACGTGATGGGCATCCACCTCGTGCTCGCGCTCATCATCTTCTTTCGCATCGCCTATTCGACCACGATCTCGCCGGCGCGGCGGGTGTTCGCGCAGCTCGCCGACGTTGCCGCGATCAGCTGGTACATGGCGGTGTTCGGGGAACCGGCGGGGTGGCTGTTCCTGCTTTACATCTGGGTGACGCTCGGCAGCGGCTTCCGCTTCGGCGCGCGCTACCTGATCTCCGAGCTCGCCATGAGCGTGGTCGGCTTCGGCGTCGTGCTCTACGTGAACGACTTCTGGCGCGGGCACACGGGACTCGGCGTCGGGCTGCTCATCGGCATGTTCGCGGTCGACATGTACGTGCTGACGCTCGTGCGGCGCATGTTCGACGCGCTCGCGCGCGCCGAGGCGGCGAATCTCGCGAAGCGGCGCTTTATCTCGATGGTGAGCCACGAGCTGAGAACGCCGCTCAACGCGATCATCGGCATGGCGGACCTGCTGCGCGACACGCCACTGAACCGCGAGCAGGCCGACATGCTGCAGACGCTACGCAGCTCCTCGCGCGTGATGCTGGGCCTCGTCGAGGACGTGCTCGACTTCTCGAAGATCGAGGCGGGCAAGGTGCTGCTGGAGAAGATCGACTTCGACCTGCACGCGCTCGTCAACAGCACCTGCCGCATCGTCTCGTCGCAGGCCGCCGCCAAGGGCATCGACTTCGTGGTCTCGATCATGCCGGAGGTGCCGCCGGCGGTGCGCGGCGATCCGCATCATCTGCGCCAGGTCCTGATCAATCTGGCGGGCAATGCGGTGAAGTTCACTCAGGCGGGAAGCGTGACCGTGCATGTCTCGGTGCAGGCGGAGACCGAGACGAACGTGCGCGTGAAGTTGTCGATCCGCGACACCGGGGTCGGCATCTCCCAGGAGGCGCAGGGCAAGATCTTCGAGAGTTTCACCCAGGCCGACGAGTCGACGACGCGCCGCTTCGGCGGCACGGGGCTCGGTACCACGATCGCGAAGCAGCTCGTCGGCCTGATGGGCGGGCGCATCGGCGTGGAAAGCGCACTCGGCCTGGGCAGCACCTTCTGGGTCGAGGTGGAGCTCGAGAAGCAGCCCGAGCGCGCCGCCGCCGGCAGCGGCGAGATCGCGGACGCCCGCGTCCTGCTGGTCGGTTTTCCGCCCGCGCAGCGCTCGGCGCTCGAGGAAGCGCTCACCGGCTGGGGCGCGATCCCGGTCGTCGTGGCGAACGTGGAGGAAGGTGTGGCAAGGCTGGTCGCCGAGATCAGCCTCGCCAAGCCCTATCACAGCGCGCTGCTGTATGCGACCGACGGCGACATGAAGCTCGCGCAGCGCTTCCGGCGTGCCGCGCCCGATCCCGCGCCGCCCATGGTGCTGGCCGTGCCGCGCGACGCCGACGTGCGCCGCCTGGAGATGCTGTCCTCGGGCTTCGCGTCGATGCTCGAGCTGCCGTTCGACAAGCGGCGGCTGTTCAACGTGCTGCATTCGGTCTCGGCGGTGGAAGAAGTGCGCGAGGGCGTCGTACGGCTGCAGGACTATGCGCGCCGCGGCGGCGCCGCCACCAAGCTGAGCGTGCTCGTGGCCGACGACAACCCGACCAACCGCGAGGTGATCGGCAAGATCCTGGAGCGCAGCGGCCACGCCGTCACGCTGGTCAACGACGGCGAGCAGGCGATCGATGCGATCGAGCGCGAGGCGCCCGATGTGGTGATTCTTGACCGCAACATGCCGGGCATGAGCGGCATCGAGGCGCTCCAGGCGCTGCGTCTGATGACGCGCGGCAGAGAGCGCCTGCCGGTCATCATGCTCTCGGCGGACGTGACGCCCGAAGCGAAGCGCGAGGCGCTCGAGGCCGGCGCGGACGCCTTCCTTTCCAAGCCGATCGAGGCGCTCCGCCTGATCGATGAAATCCAGCGTCTCGCCGTCGCCAAGCCCGATGCCGCTCGCAAGGCCGAAATGCGGCCCGCGGCGCAAGCGTCCTCCGCCGCGGCCGCGCCGGCGGTGGTCAATATCGAGACGCTCGGGCATCTGGAGGAGCTCGGCTCCTCGCTCGCTTTCCTCGAGAAGCTGATCGGCGTGTTTCTCGCCGACAATGCGGCGATTCTCGAGCGGATGGAGCATGTGCTCGCGGGACGCGACTACCACGAATTCCGCTCGCTGGTGCACGCGATGAAAGGCTCATCGGCCAGCATGGGCACCGATCGGCTGACGCGCATGTGCGGCACGCTGGGAAACCTGTCGGATGCCGAGCTGCGGCTGCAGGCCCCGGCGCTGCAGCGCACGCTGACCGAGGAGCTCGCCGCGGCGCGCGGGCAGCTCGAGCACTATCTGCAGGAGCGGCGCAAGGCAGTCGGTTAGATTATTCTCGGTAGGTGAACAGTCCACAGGTGTTCGGCGCTTGCGAGGTCGCGCAGGTTCGCGTCCCCGCGTTCGATGGCTACGAGCTCGGCGGTCTGCTTTGCAGCGTGCGCGGCGAAAGGCCGGCGCGCGTGGCGGTGCTTCATCCCGGCGCGGGGATTCGCGCGCTCAACTACCGGCGATTCGCCACCTTTCTCGCGCAATCGGGAATGCCTGTGCTGCTCTACGACTACCGGGGCATCGGGCTCTCACGGCCGCGCGCCTTGCGCGGATTCAGGGCGACGGTCGAGGATTGGGCCGAATACGATTGCGCGGGAGCAATCGCCTGGCTGCAGGAACGTTTTCCCGGCGCGCAGATCGTGGGCATCGCCCATTCCATCGGCGCACTGCTCGTTGGCGGAGCCGCGAACGCCACGCACCAGGCGCAGCTCGTGCTGATCGGCGGACATACGGCGTACTACGGCGATTACGACGAGCGCTATCGGCTGCCGATGACGCTGTTATGGCACGGGCTGATGCCGGCCGTTACGCGCCTGCTCGGCTACTTTCCGGCGAGCCGCCTCGGGCTCGGAGACGACATTCCCGGCGGGGTCGCGTTGCAGTGGGCCGCTCGCCGTTCGCCGGAGCTGCGTCCTGCGGGCGCCGGTCCCGAGTACGAGCGTATCCACCAGTTGCTCGACCGCTGTGCCCTGCTGCAGCGTCCGGCGGTGCTGATTTCCATCAGCGACGACGCCTTCGCCGGCACGGCGGGCACAAAGCGGCTGTTGTCCTACTACCCGCGGCTTTTTCCCCTGAAGCACGTCGTGTTCACGCCGGCCGATGCGGGGGCTCGCCGCCTCGGCCATTTCGGGTTTTTCAGGCGCGCAGGCGGAAGCGTACTTTGGCCGCGGTTCCTCGCGCTGCTGGAACCGCAGGCCAGCGGCGACTGACGTTCACTCAACCGGCAGCCACCAGGGAGTCCTGCAGCGGTGCGGTGACTTCTAGGGGCGCGCCATGCGTTGACTCCATGCGGCGCGTTTGCGCGCGCACCAGCCGGTTCATCATCCTGAGATCCCGCTCGCCAAGGCGTAGGGCAGCGTCCACCCACAGCTCGACGATGCCGTCGAGCTCTTCGCGCGTCACAGGATGAATGAACTGGCGCGCGCGGAACACGGCCTGCATGCCGTTGCGTCGCTTGGCGTTCTTCGCGATCCAGTTGCGCACCGCGGTTTCGCCCTGACCATCGGTGGCCAGTACGTCGACGATGCCAAGCTTGTGCATCTCGGTAGCGGGCAGCACCTTGCCGGAGAAAATCAGCTCCTCAGCGGCGCGGATGCCGATGCGGCGGGAAAGCAGGCTGCATGCGCCCATGCCGGGAAACAGGTTGAAGAGGATCTCGGGCATGCCCATCTGCGAGCTTTCCTCCGCCACGATCACATCCGAGGCGAGCGCGCACTCGAAGCCGCCGCCGAGGGCGTCGCCTTGGACCAGCGTGATCTTGGTGAGCGTCGGGCTGAAGAAAGCCTGGGTGCGCGGGTAGATGTTATCGATGCAGAGCTTCGCGTAGTTCGCGAGCGCGCTGCGGTCGCGCGCCTTGATGAGCATTACGAAGAGAGCCAGGTCGCCGCCGGCGTTGAAGACGCCCGGGATGCGCGATGCGGTGACGTAGTTGTGCACCGGAAAAGCCATGCCTTCGACCTCGACGTGGCAGCGATTCGCGACCAGTTGCCTGTCGTGCTCAAGGATGTCGTTCAGCAGGCCGAGGCTGTAGCACGGCGTGCCGTCCTTCGGATTGAAGTAGGCCCACAGCGTCCCGGTGGCCGGTTCAAACTCAGTCTCGTACTGCGATCCGCGCTTGCCGTAGCTCACGCAAAGGCCCATTGCGTCGTTCATGTTGCTCATTGCCGTCTCTCCCCGATAGAAAACGCCCCCGGGTGAGGGGCTCAATCGCCGCGGCCATGGCACGGTGAAGCCGTGCCATGGCCTCCCGTGACGGATTTAACGCCTCGCACCCCCAAGGGAGCAATAAGGGTCTCCCCGATGCCGCGCCTTGTTGCCCTACCGGCACATCGGTTAAATTCCGGCGGCGAGGGGGCCGCATGTACGCGATCGTCTACAAGTCGGACGGGTTTCCGATCTGCCGGCAGATAGCCGGCGTGACGCCGGACCCGGTGGTGACCTGGAACACCGAGGCCGCCGCCGAGGCTTTTATCGCGTCCAAGGGCGGCGATGCCGAGTTCCAGCCGGTGCAGATCACCGATGACGCGATGGACAAGCTGGCAAAGGCGCTCGGCTGCCCGGTCGAATCGATGACCTTCGAGCCCTACCCCGGGTAGTCAAAACTCGACATTGTCGATCAGCCGCGTCTGCCCCAGGCGCGCCGCGCCCAGCACCACCCGTTCCCCCTCCCCGGCCTGCACGGGCGCAAGATCGCTCCTCCGCCGGACTTCGAGATAATCCGGCTGCCAGCCCGACCGCGCCAGCTCGCGCGTTCCCTCGGCCGGCGCCATGCCCTCGGCGACCTTCCGCAGCACGCCGTAAAGGCGCGGCGCCTCGGCGCGCTCGGCGGCCGAGAGATAGCCGTTTCGCGAACTCATCGCCAGGCCGTCGGCTTCGCGCACCGTTTCGCCGGCGACGATCGCGAGCGGCAGGTCGAGGCTGCGCACCATCCCGCGCACGATCATGAGTTGCTGGTAGTCCTTCTTGCCGAACACCGCGGCGACTGGCTGCACGCAGTTGAAGAGCTTCAGCACCACGGTGGCCACGCCGTCGAAGAATCCCGGGCGAAAGTGCCCTTCCAGCTCGGCCGCGAGCGGCGGCGGCCGCACGATATAGCCCTGCGGCTCGGGGTAGAGCACCCGCTCGTCGGGCGCGAAGACGAGCTCGACGCCGGCTGCTTCGAGCAGCCGCTGGTCGCGCTCGAAGGTGCGCGGATAGCGTTCGAAGTCCTCGCCGGGCTGAAACTGCAGCCGGTTGACGAAGATGCTGACCGCCACGGCGCGCGCTTCGCGCCGCGCCAGGCGCACGAGCGACAGATGCCCCTCGTGGAGATTGCCCATGGTCGGCACGAACGCGACCGGCCCGAGCTCTGCTACTGCGCGGCGTAAGGCGGCGATGTCGGAGACGGTGCGCATCAGCCGAGGTTGAAGAACTCGCGGCGGCTTTTCATGCCGCGCAGCCGCGACACGAGGAGCTCGAAATCAGCCTCGCGCTCGACGAAGTTGAGGTTGTCGGAGTTGACGATCAGCACCGGCGCCGCGTTGTAGTGGTAGAAGAAGCGCGCGTAGCTTTCGGCCAGCAGCGCCAGGTACTCCTCGCTGACCGGCCGCTCGTAGCCTTTCGCGCGGCGGCGCACGCGCTCGATCAGGGTCGCGGGCTGCGCCTGCAGGTAGAGCACCAGGTCGGGCGCGGGCGAGCGCGGCCGCAGCGCCTCGTAGATCTTCTGGTAGAGCGCGAGCTCGTCGGCGCTCAGTGTGATGCGCGCGAACAAGAGGTCCTTGTCGAGCAGGAAGTCGCCGATCACCGGCCGGCCGAACATGTCGGGCTGCGCCAGCGGCTCGAGCAGGCGCGCGCGCTGGAAAAGGAAGAACAGCTGCGTCGGCAGCGCGAAGCGCGCCATGTCCTGGTAGAAGCGCGCGAGAAACGGGTTTTCCTCCGGCTGCTCGAGGACCAGGTCGGTCGCCAGGCGCGAGGCGAGCCGGCGCGCGAGGCTGGTCTTGCCCGCGCCGATCGGGCCTTCCACCACCAGGTAGCGGAATTTCTCCAATTTGTTATCCACGGAACACGAAATACACCGCGCCCACGATACACAGGGACGCCCAGAGGTAGTCGAGCTTCACCGGCTGCTTCATGTAGAGCACTGCGAACGGCACGAACACGACGAGGGTAATCGCCTCCTGCATGATCTTGAGCTGTGGCAGCGAGAGCTCGCGATAGCCGATGCGGTTCGCCGGCACCTGCAGCAGGTACTCGAAGAGGGCGATGCCCCAGCTCACGAGCGCCGCGACCCACCATGGCTTGTCCGCCAGGTTTTTCAGGTGCGCGTACCAGGCGAGCGTCATGAACACATTCGAGGCCATCAGCATCAGGCCGCAAAGCGCCACCGTGGAGAACTGCATCAGGCGATCCTTTCGACTTTCTGGTCGGCGCAGGCAGCGAGACAGGCGGACGCGGCGCCGCGCCCCGGGATGTGGGCGGCGGGCGCGAGCTCCAGTAGGGGTTGCAGCACGAAGGCGCGCTGATGCATCCGCGGATGCGGCACGACGAGGCCGGGGCGATCGAGCGGCGCGTCGCCGTACAGGAGCAGATCCAGGTCGAGCGTGCGCGGCGCGTTCGGGAAGCTGCGCCTGCGGCCATGCCGCTGCTCGATCGCCTGCAGCTCGCGGAGCAGTGCCTCCGCGGCGAGCTCGGTGTCGAGCTCGGCAACGGCGTTGATGAAGTCCGGCTGCGGCGCATGCCCGAGCGGCGCCGTGCGGTAGAGCGAGGAGCGGCCGGCGAGGTGCGTGCGCGGCAGCCGGGCGAGCTCATCGAACGCGCGGCTCACCTGCGCCTTCGGCTCTCCGAGGTTCGATCCGATCCCGACGTACGCCAGTGTCACGCCGCGGCGGGGGTCGATGCGGCCGGCCCCTTCTTGCGCCGCCGCCGACGGCGCTTGCGCGGGCCGGTGTCGGGCAGGAGCATGGCTTTTCGCGTATCGGCATCCGCCGCGTAAAAGGCGCGCCACCACGCTTCGAGCTCGGCCGGCACCTCGCCGCTCGCCGCGCGCAGCGCGAGAAAATCGTAGGCCATGCGAAAGCGCGGCGCTTCGAGCAGCCGATAGGGGCGCTGGCCGGAGCGCTGCTCGAAGCGCGGCTGCATGCCCCAGACTTCGCGCATGGTTGCGGTGAGCTTGCGCGTGATCGCGAGCTTCGCGCATTGCGTGTCGAGCACTTCGTCCATGGCGTTCTCGAGCGCCGGAATCGAGCGCTCGCCACGCGTCTCGCGCAGCCGCCAGGCCGCGAGCACCTCGTGCCAGAGCAATGCGGCAAACAGAAAGGCGGGCGACACCGGCCGTTCGGCGAGCACACGCTCGTCGGTCTGCGCCAGCGCGAGCGTCACGAAGCGCTCACCGAGCGGCTGCTCGAGGATCACGTCGAGCAAGGGCAGCAGGCCCTTGTGCAATCCCACTTCGCGCAGCTGCCGCAGGCAGGCGCTGGCGTGCCCCGAAAGCAGGAGCTTCAGCATCTCGTCGAACAGGCGCGCCGGCGGCACCCGCTCCATCAGCGGGCTGAGGCTGCGGATCGGCTCGCGCGTGGCCGGATCGAGCGTGAGGCCGAGCTTCGCTGAGAGGCGCACCCCGCGCAGCATGCGGATCGGATCCTCGCGATAGCGCGTCGCGGGGTCGCCGATCACGCGCAGCACGCGCTTTTTCAGGTCGGCAAGGCCACCATGGAAGTCGACCACTTCCTCGGTTGCCGGGTCGAAATAGAGCGCGTTCACCGTGAAGTCGCGCCGGCGCGCGTCCTCGGCTTGCGTGCCGAACACGTTGTCGCGCAGCACCCGCCCGTGCTCGTCTTTCTCGGCGGTATCCGGGTCGGCCGCGCGAAAGGTGGATACCTCGACGGTGTCGGCGCCCATCATGACGTGCACCAGCCTGAAGCGCCGGCCGATGATGAGCGCGCGCCGGAAGAGCGGCTTCACCTGCTCGGGGCGCGCGTCGGTCGCGACGTCGAAATCCTTCGGCACGATGCCCAGGAGCAGATCGCGCACCGCGCCGCCGACGACGTAGGCCGAAAATCCCGCTTCGCGCAGCACGGTGCACACTTTGGCCGCAGCCGGACTCAGCGCATCACGCGCCAGGCCGTGCTTCTGGCGCGGCACGCGCTCCATGTGGTTTGCAGACAGTCCGAGAACCCGCCGGATGAACCGCTGGATCATTCGCGGGCGGCCATTCTACCGGCGCAGTGAGATCACCGCCCAGCCGCGCCGGGTGGCTTCGGCAGCGAGGGCTGCGTCGGGGTCGACCGCGACCGGGCGAGTGACGCGCTCGAGCAGCGGCAGGTCGTTGTGCGAGTCGCTGTAGAAGGCGCTTTCGGCGAAATCCTGGAGGCTGCGCCCGAGCCCGGTGAGCCATTCCTCGACGCGTCGCACCTTGCCCTCGCGAAAGCACGGCGTGCCGGCGACGCGGCCGGTAAAGCGCCCGCCGCGCGTCTCGGGCTCGGTGGCGATCAGGTGCCGCACGCCGAACTCGCGCGCGATCGGCGCGGTGACGAAGCTGTTGGTGGCGGTGACGATGGCGCAGAGGTCGTCCGCGTCGAGGTGGCGGCGCACGAGCGCGCGCGCCGCCGGCGTGATCATCGGCGCGATGCGCAGGCGCATGAACTCGGCGTGCCAGCGCTCGAGATCGGGCGCCGCATGCTCGGCGAGCGGCCGCAGCGCGAAGCCGAGGTATTCATGGATGTCGAGCGTGCCGGCGACGTACTGCTCGTAGTAGGCGCGGTTCTGCGCTTCGTAGACCTCGCGCTCGAGTACGCCGTGGTCGACCAGGAACTGGCCCCACTCGTAGTCGCTGTCGCCGGTGAGCAGCGTGTTGTCGAGGTCGAACAGGGCCAGGCGCATGCGCGCCCGGAGTTTAACTGCGAAGAAACCCTAGAACCGGCGCTGCACGCCGATGCGGAAGTCCTGCAGGCGGAAAAGCCCCGTCGGATCGCGCGAGAGCGACTCGGCGCTCACTGCCCAGTCCGGCGAGAACCAGTAACGGCCAAAGACCGAGAGGGGCCTTTGGTCGAGGTCGAATTCCCTGCCCGCACTGCCACCTGAGGCGAGGGACATGCTGAGGTTGCCGCGGTCGCTGAAGGAGTAGGACCACTGCGCGCGCGGGCGCCAGTGGTAGGCGGCGAAGCCGAAACGGTCGTATTCCGGGGCGAGCCAGCCGCGCGCGAAGGTCGGGTCGAGCCCCGGTTCGCCGCGCTCGGGCAGCCGCAGGCCCGCTTGGCCGAACGCGGGCAGGGCACAGAGCAGGGTGCCAAGGACTGCGATCAGGCGAGCCGCAACCATGCCGATGAATCTACTCAGCGGTTGCGCGACTGTCCACCAAGGATTTCCTCTGCCAGCGCTTCTCTCACAAGGGGCAAAGTCAGCGGGCGCTTGCGCATTAGTGAATATCGATCAAGTACTTCCATCACCGAGCGCAGGCTCGCCATGTCGCGCGGCAGCCGGGTCAGGAGATATCCGACGATGTCGTCAGAAAGCTGCAATCCGCGCTCTTCAGCCAGGCTTTTGAGGTGGCGCGCCTTGTCTTCATCGCCGAGCGGCACGAGCTGATAGACCAGGCCCCAGGCGAGCCGCGTGCTGAGGTCCGCGCGGAGCGCAAGCTGTGCCGGCGGTTTGCCGCCCGCCGCGAGCACGGCCGGGCCGCCGTCACGCGCCTCGTTGATCGCGACAAAAAGCGCCTGCTGGGCGCTCGCCTCGAGGCCCTCCACGTCGTCCGCGACGACCAGCGAAGGGTTGGCGCGCGCCGCCGCGCGCAGCAAGTGGCTGCGCCCGCTGCCCGGTTCGCCCCACAGGTAGACGATGCGCTCATCGAGCGCGCCGCTCGCGAGCTCGCGCACCCGCGTCAAAGCCTCGGCGTTCGGGCCCGCAACGAAATTGTCGAACGCAGGCTGGGCCGGCTGCGAGATCCCGAGGGGCAGCTGCTGCATCACGTAGAATTTTGAACTCTAGCATGTCGAAAAGCCTTTCTTACCGCGACGCCGGCGTCGACATCGAGGCGGGCGACGCGCTGGTCGAGGCGATCAAGCCTTACGCGCGCAAGACCCTGCGGCCGGAAGTGCTCGCGGGCATCGGCGGCTTCGGCGCGCTCTGCGAGATCCCGAAGAAGTATCGCCAGCCGGTGCTGGTTTCGGGCACCGACGGCGTCGGCACCAAGCTGAAGCTCGCCTTTTCGCTCCGCCGGCACAGCACCGTCGGCATCGATCTGGTCGCCATGAGCGCGAACGACGTGGTGGTGCAGGGGGCAGAGGCGCTCTTTTTCCTGGACTACTTCGCCTGCGGCAAGCTCGACCAGCGGGTCGCCGCCGACGTGATCAAAGGCATCGCCGAAGGCTGCGAGCTCGCCGGCTGCGCGCTGATCGGCGGCGAGACGGCCGAGATGCCTGGCATGTACCCCGAGGGCGAGTACGACCTCGCCGGCTTCTGCGTCGGCGTGGTCGAGAAAGACCGCATCATCGACGGGCGCTCGATCGCGCCGGGCGACGTGCTTCTCGGCCTCGCCTCGAGCGGCGCGCATTCGAACGGCTACTCGCTGATCCGCCGCATCATCGGCGAGGACCATCTCAGCTCGGATCTCGCCGACTCGCTGATGGAGCCCACGCGCATCTACGTGAAGCCGCTGCTCAAGCTCGCGGTGGCGGTGCCGGTGAAAGGGCTCGCCCACATCACGGGCGGCGGGCTGGTCGGTAACGTGCCGCGCATCCTGCCCAACGGCACGAAAGCCGTGATCCGGAAGTCGACCTGGCCGCGTCCGGAAATCTTCAAGTGGCTGCAGCAGACGGGGAACGTGGCCGAGGATGAAATGCTCCGCGTCTTCAACTGCGGTATCGGCATGGTGATCGTGGTCGCGCCGGACAAGGCGCAGATGGCCAAGATGCTGCTCAAACGCGAGGGTGAGCTCGCCTACGAAATCGGCGTGATCGAAGCGGCGGGCGGCGAGCCCGAGGCGGCTATCGTCTAGCTCGAGGCGCGGCGCGCGAGGTAGATGCCGACCAGCACAATCGCGCCGCCCGCGATCTGCAGCGGCACGAGCGGTTCCGACAGCAGCAGCCAGGCGAAGAGCGCCGCCATCACCGGCTGAAACAGCAGGCTGACCGACGAGAATGCCGCGGGCAAATGCGCGAGCGAGTACGCGATCAGACCCTGTCCCGCGCAATGCGAGATCCATGCGAGGCCGACGAGCTTGAGCCATCCGGAGGCGCTTTGCGGCAGCAAGGTCTCGCCCGACGCGAGCGCCACCGGTAGCAGGAAGAGCGCCGTCAGCGTGGTGGTCACCGCCATGAGTTGCAGCGTTGCGGCGCCGCGATCGCGCAGGTTTTTGACGGCCAGGATGTAGCCCGCGTAGAAGACCGCCGTCACTACGCCGAGGGCGTCGCCGAGCAGCGCGCTCGCCGAAAACTGCAGGCTCGTGTGCACCAGCAGCCCGACGCCGACGAGCGCGGTGGCGAGCCCGGCGGCGAACAGCGCGCTCGGGCGCTGGCGCCAGAAGATCCAGGCGGCGAGCGTCACGAAGAGCGATGCCAGGTTCGCGAGCAGCGTCGAGTTGGCGACCGAGGTGAACTGGATCGACCAGTGCCAGAAGCCCAGGTCGCCGGCAAAGGCGAAACCCGCGGCGGCGAGCATTTTCCAGTCGGGGCGCAGCGCGCTCGCGCGCGGCGCAAGAGCGACCAGCGGCCAGAGCAGCGGCGCCGCGAGCGCGACGCGCCAGAAGGCGCTCGCCGTGGGCCCGACGTCGGCCACGCGCACGAAGATCGGCGAGAGCGCGATGCAGGTCGCGCCAAGCAGTAATGC
>Ga0137394_10002950_pt1 | contig 12715 bp, 11 predicted proteins | sample czobulk116metaG_FD_108278 | JGI IMG/M metagenome (GOLD analysis project Ga0137394, IMG submission 108278) | Vadose zone soil microbial communities from Angelo Coast Range Reserve, California, USA - czobulk1.16 metaG | ecosystem: Environmental > Terrestrial > Soil > Vadose zone | place: USA... | reverse complement strand
TTACATGCCGTCTGCTCTTTCGGCAAGCGTCTCGATGACAAGTTCCTTATCTTCCGTCCTCCATCGCCTCATGATCGGTTCCGAATCCGAGTAAACAATCGACCTGACATAGTCCACGATGTCTTTCTTTTGTCCAGTTTGGTCGTGAAGAGACACGCGACGAGAAGTCAGAGGCTCGAGGGCCTCTCGTATGTCAATCTCGGGCCGGCTTGTGACACATATATGAAGATTCGGAAGGCGAAGCTCAACCAGCTCTTTCACGAGCTGAAGAACGCGCGCGCGATCGGATGGGATGCCAGAAGTATCGGGACATTCATCAATGGCATCAAAGACGAGGTAAATTGGGTGTTGATCTGAGAGCATGAGCATCGCTTTGAGGCACTGTGTCAACATGTTGTCACTAGGCTGCCGCGCGCCACTGTCATGAGTCGAATAAAGGCGTGATAACATGTCGCAGCGAGGACTCGATCGAGCGGAGAGTTGGATGAGAAGAGATGGGACGAGGTCGCGCCAGTGTTGTTTCCTGGTGTCTCGAAAATCGAAATAAAAGTAAGCCATCGAGGCATGTCCCATCTCATACATGGCTTCGATATATCGGATGACTGTGGAACTGACGGACGACATCAGTAACCTTGGGAAGATACACTCAAAAATTCACAGACCATAGCACGCTCTTGCCCGACCCAGCTAAGAATACAAATGTCGTCAGGTGGCGTAGAGCGGAAAGTGGGACGGGCGTACGTTTTCCATGGATCCAAAGAAGCGAACTGGTTACCTTCCATTCGGTGAAGATGCTGCCTTGAAAGAACCAGGTTGCCGTTCCCTTGTGATGAGAAGCACACACGATGTTATTATTTGTGGACGGGTCTGGCGGAGAGAGCCATTTGCGAAGGCTCTCGCACAATTGGTCACCTGCGAGGATGGATGAGATTCACACTGATGAAATTAGAAGATTACGGACGTCTCATTTGGTCTACGTCATTGGCGGTTTGTTGGGCGACTTGCTTTGCCTCCTTCCCGTCTACGTGCGTCAGGGTTAAGCGTTGTTTCAGTAAGTGACTGGAGATAGTTTGCGCACCGTCAATGACCTCCGCGACCTTGTCATCGACCACCTTCACTCGTTCGTCAACATCAGCCACCCTATGTTCGACGCCTTGGACACTGTGACCAACGCTGGCCACTCTTTCATCAACGTTGGCCACCCTGTCATCGACGCCCTTTACCCTGTTGTCAATGCTGGCCACTCTTTCATCAACGCCGGCCACTCTATCGCTGACGGCAGCCACACTATCGTTGACAACAACAACTTGGTCCGCAACCCTCCTCACTCTCTCGTCCACAAAATGCGTGGTCTTCAGAACTTGCGCATTCGCCATCCGAGCTTCATCATGTGTAAGCTTGTCTAGCCTCTTCAGCGCATCCTCCACATCGGACCTTCCGACGAGCTTCTTCAGATATTTTTCTGCAGACTGTCAGAAAACGGCGACATATTTGACAAGAATCACTCACTCGGTAGGCCTTGCTTAATCTCCTTTGTGGCAATCGCAAGGATGGAGAGGACCTCCACCATTATCTTTACGATTATATCCATCATTTCAGGCGTCGGTGGCACTTCGGCATAGACCTCCAGGCGTCGAAAAAAATTCTCGACATGTTCAAAGACGTCGAGAAGAGTGTCTCGGCTTGCATGAACGTCCTTAGCCGCCTGGAAGATGTAGGCGTTAGGATGGCAGTATGAAGGTATCAAGAGAAATACACACTAAGAGGAGGACACCGACTCCAACAAAGACGACTTTTGCGGGGGATAATACCTGCGAAACAAATATGAGGGTCAGCTCTCAGACAACTCGATGTCCTGAGGCACACCAAGCCAACGCCCTCCCCAAGTGCCGCAGAAAAGGCATAGAGTACATTAACCGTGGGGTTGAGCCACTTGGTCAACTTGCTATCGCCGCCCCCAGACTGATTGAGCTCCTGGCCTTGCTGCTGAAGGACGGCGATGACGGCGCTGGGAGAGTCGCATGCCTGGAGCTGCGCGGCGAGTGGATACATGAGAAGGTCCTTCTTTGTTCGCCTTTTGTATGCTTTCAGGGCATTATTGAATATAACTTGAAAATTGGTGGATGAGGACGAGGCGGGTGTAGGGTGTGCGTGCGACATATTGTAGGAGTAAGGAGTCGGTCTCTGCTGAGGGACGATGATGGGTTAGTGGGTGATCGATGATCGATGATCACCAGCCTGAGGGGACGTGTCAGTGCTCATTGTACCCATGACCCAGTTATACCCACGCTAAGCGCTCAAGGCACAAGACGACCCAAAGTCCCGGATATTATCTATACAAGGAGGGGGGAAAAGTACATCATGGTACTGTAGACGGATGAGGAATCAAAGCAGAGGCACAGTCTACAGTAGTAATTACTAACGGCAGCAACGCGCGAATTTCCCACTAAATGATCTTTTTCTGTCGGTATTCTGGGGCCTGACACGGATTCCGTCTCAGTTCCTCTATTTATCACTTTCAGTCCGACCATGCCACCTATCCCACCAACTGGCAAACACCTCATTCTGCGCAATGCGATTGCAGGCGCGCATCTCCGGCGTTCCTGTATCGTTTCCTCTGTTTCCTGGTTTTCTTGTTACTATGTTAGTAACGGGTTCCTTCTCTCGCTTCACAGAAAACGTTCTTGTCTCCATGTTTTATCTGGGTTCTGAGCGAGCCAGGCAATTTGCAACTGCATGTAATCAATCCGCTTGATTTTTATCCAGGGTCAGTATGAGGCGTCATGGATCCACAACTGAATATTGGGAGCGTAAAATTCCACCGGAATGTCTCGTATGTTATTAGGAGACTCAGCGCAGCTCTGCCCCTTCCCTGATGATATTGAGCGGCTGTTCAGCTGAAGAACGAGGGGAGAGATGCAAGAGCAGACGCATGCCTGGAGCTAGAGGCAAGCAAATGCACAAGAAGACAAGGATAAATTTGTTTGTACCCTTTTTTGTATGTTTGCGACGCATTAGGGTCGGAGGATAGGCGATGGTAGGCCAGTGCGAGACAGAAGGATGAAAGCGACGATGTCGCTGGTGCTGAGATAACAACGGTGAGTTCATATGTGATAGAATCATTCAGTCGGGGGTGCTTGCGCCACTTCAAGTCGTAAGGCTGGAGACTATCTCATTTGTCAGGTGGGGGTCATATGGCACATACGGCAGGGTGAGCACGCTAGGTGAGAAGCTTTCATTGTTCGTTGCGGGTGATCGAGTTGTGAATGCCCTTCTTGCAACTGTCGGATGTCTCTATCTAGCCCTCTCAGTGCATCTTCTATGTCGACCCTCCGACCAGTGCCTTCAGATATTTTTCTAAAGACCGATCAGTAGACTGTGGTCTATTTGTGCAGGAACTACTCACTCATTCAGCCTTGCTTGATCGCCTTTATCGCTATGTCAAGAACAGATAGAATCTCGACCATTCTCGGGGTAATTGTTTCCATCATTTCAGGGGTAGATGGAATCACGATGTAGATTTCGAGACGGCGTAAATGTAAAAGTTTCGATACGCTCAAAAACGTGGGCTAGAATGTCTATCAAAGAAAAATGTCCACTGTTTGGTCGAGCCACTTCATCACTTATGCGATCCTAAGCTGATCAGGTGGCTCGACCCAAATACGTGGGCCATTCCTTTCCGTTTGATCGAACGCCTGCGATGAACGGCAACTACGAGGCTCGCAGGGCCTGAATCTGGGCGGCGAGCGGGTGTGCAAGGACCTTCCTTGTGTGCTTTTCGTACACTATCGGGGAATGATCCAATTGAGTCCAAAGTTGAGGACAAGGCGGCGCGGGACAGGATGGCGGGAGTGAGGTGATGACGAGACAAACCAGTGGACGCGTGAAGGAAGCCCGTCTGAGGTCCTAATGCGTTAAACACCCAAAAAAAACAAAAAAAAAACAAAAAAAAACAAAAAAGCCCGTCTGAAGAAAAAAATGTTGTTACGTAAACGCCGGATCCGGGTCAACCAGACATATGCGTGCCGCGGCTGTTCTTGCTTCGGCTACCATCTTTCTTGGTCTAACTCATCTAAATACCTGGAGTGTTTGGCCCCGCAAAGCCCCAGGACGGACGCAAGACTTGGATCGGCGCAGATAAAGGAGTCTGAAAGACTTCGAAGACACAGACGGCGATATGAGGGGGAGACAGCTGTCTTTCCTTTCGCATCCACTAACATGTGTTTCCGAGCTTGTAATACACTGTCATCCGTACGATACAAATCACTAATGTCACAATCTTATAGACATGAAGAGAAAGAAGGGAGTATAGTCGCTCGCGCAGCAATCTACAACATGTCAAGACCACCAATAAGGGGTGTGGCCCAGGATAGCCATTAATGCGCTCTCCCGGAATCCTCGGTCACGAACTATCCGATCGACAGGCCAAAGCTCCACCATTGCGTCGTCAATATATGCGTTTTCCTGTCCGTCGACCATCCTGCCTAACAGATCCAGGAGCTCCTCCGTGATGTAGTCGGGATACGCAAAATTTGAAAAGATGCCACGGTCCTGAATGGCGATATCATAGACTAGATTGAGAATTATTTGCATGGTCCCGGTCGAATCCGTGTATTTCCTCCAGTCGTCCGTGATGGACTTGAATGTGTTGACATAAAATGTCTTGTGAATCTCTCTTGGCGGGGACGTGAAAGTCGATAGGACTTGCCGGATGGAAAGGAAATACAGTTCGAGGGTAAACCCAAAAGCCCCACCGAGACTAAGGTCTTGGAGGCGCCATAGTTGTCGTTCCATGAGGCGGTGCCCGGGCAAAGCTACGCGCAGGGAGGGGGGGATTTTCTCTACAGCTTGCAGCACCTTGATCGTATCGCGATATCCTCGACTGCTCCGCTTCCGGCTGACGGCGCACAACCCAAGAAGCAGTTGTGATAAGTATACCAGTTGAGGCCTAACGGGGTTGACAAAGAGGTCAAAAACATCCTCAACGGGTGTGATTCCTGTAAGATGGTCAAACGCTACACCGGGCAACTGCCGAGTCAAGTTGTAAGTGACGTCGTCGATCCTTTTCTGGAGCTCGGAAATGGATACGTCCATGCCGAGTCGTTCCATGTGTACGATTTGATCCCGAATAGGTACCAGCTCGGGTTCATACTGATCTAGGATTTCCTCGATTCTTCCGCCCATCCAGTCTCCTTCCACTAAGCCGTTGAGTTCCCGACGTAGCCTTTCCACCCAGCCCCACGTCTCGGCAAATCGTTCGTCAATCCTCTGGGCATTCCTGAGCGCCATTTCTGACGGAGAGAAGTTATTCTCGGGATGGAGCGCCCCAAGTTTCAGCAGAGTGCCGTTCGCGTGCCGCTGCAGCTGGGCGCTGTTTAGCATTTGCCGCGTGGCCACAAGCGAGAGACATGTCCATCGTATGACGAATGACTTGTTGGAGCTAGCCTCCGACACCTCCCGAGTCCTCTCGGCGCTTCCGAGGTCGCTGAGCAGTTTCCCTATATCGCCAAACACGTTGATGTCCGCATCCATACAGAATACGAATGATGCCACGGTCTCGACGCATGCTCGTGAGCGCTTGCGCCATTCATCCTCGTTCATGAATGAGCCACGATCGTTGCACGTTTCGAATAATCGCCCGATGCGTTTGTAGAGTTCGTCCTTCCTGATTGCGGGGTCGTTTTTCCACACCTCTACACCCCAAGTCGCATTGAAAGAGCCAGGGATTCCAGATGCAAGTGGTTCCACCTCGATGTCGTGAGTGAGGTTGTTGACCAGCCATCGAATTGCCCTTTCGTCGCGGCCCTTGCGTGCTTCGTTCTTCTCCATCGCAAGCTGCATCTGTCCCTCTTCCAAATTCGAGCTCAGTGGCTCCGGATCTAAGCCAAAACGGTTCTTGCACGACCGTCCCCACAGCTTCCGGCTTATATACCAGGCCAGGCGAGAGAATGGAGTGCGATATGGAGATTTGGGGCTTATGACCGGTGCGAATGTGCAGATGATGTAGATGGTGGCGTAAAAGGCGATTGGGAAAAGAGTGAATTTACCGACAATCGCGTAGGTATTCAGAAGGTAATCGGAAAGTCCAATAAGAAATAGGAAGAGGGAGATGTGGACGAGCCCAGGCACGAGTTCGACTACCGCTCGCGTGCGCCAGTACTTGGTACCCTCGTGGCGGTATTGTCGAATCCTCGCAATCCTCAAGGGGTGACCGTAACGCTCGAATATGTACATGTGGTCCCGGGCCCACTGCTGGATGAGCGTTGCAAGGAGTGACGCGGAAAGGCTGAATACAAGACCGATGATCCAGAAGATATTCACCCTGACATCCGACGCTGACGGAGTGACAGTGAAACCTGGCATAGACGAATTGGGAAGTGCGGGGGGCTGTGCACCGAGAGAGGAAAGCTGCTGGGAGATCTGATTAAGCAGTGCGACCGATTGTTGCTGGTAGAACGCCGATTGTTGTACGGGAGATGGTTGTATGGACTGACTACGATCGATGATAAACGCGGTGAGGGCAGCGGAGAACAAGCCAGCCTTAGTATGGACCAGTCCATTAATAGATAGGCCAACAATAGAGGTAAAGTTGAAGAATAAGAACGCACAAATATGAGGAGACCGTCCATGTCACTCTTGATATCCTTTATAGTGGCATGGTCGAGGTTTTTGGCCTCTTTCCCATAAAGTGACCATAGAGCATTGGCACTATCATCGAAATCGAGGTTGTCTGTTTCGGCCTCACGTATGTGAGCTTCGTGATCCATGACGTCGGTGATCCCCACTCGCGGGGAAAGGAACGTAATGGTAGGTGAGTTGGTCCATGAGGGAGAAACGGATCAGTATTTAAATGTTTGTGTTACAGTGCTTCCATACTATAGTTCAATTCCATAACACGGCGGGTAAGAACCAACCGAGTTGTTTATGGTTCAACTTAGCAGTCAATTAATGTCCAATATACTGGCCACTAAGTTGACTGTTAAGACAATTGAATAATTTGTTGACCCGCCCTTATGTGTTGCATTATTATTCGAACAATTGAAAATTATGCATCTGCTTAACATGACCAAATTTATTTCCTAAAATAAACGGGTTATCTCAGCGCGTGAGATCATCTAATCAGAGCTTGCCTAAGCAGCTATTTAATATTTAATTTCTTATAATAGCGTGGCGACAAATTATTCAATTGTCTGGATATGACAACCAAGTCTACTAACATCTTGCCCGCCTTGTTGACTAAAAGTTAACGAATCACGATATTAATATTGTGACAGTTTCCAAATTCTGACACAATTCATGATGACCGTTTCACATAAGTTCGTTCCATCACACTCTCATCACTTCCATGACACCGCTGTGGCCGTACAACTTCAATTGGCTCCGCACCCACCTTCAACAAACACATGACACTTCCCTCATGAGCATGAGACTCCAGGTACAAGTGTCGAGGCTGAGCTGAGGCACATGCTTTCCCGTCCGTCACCGCGTCACCCTTACTGTCGTCTCCACCCATGAACAAACGTCGTCCCATCTCCTCCTTATCCCAGGCTTCCCCTGTGACTTCGTCCTCAAAGTTTCAATCGTCATTCGGCTATGCCTTGCAAGAGTACAAGAAACGGACTAAGGAAGACCTGTTCTTACATCCTCTTGCCGCCAGGCTGCAATCCTGCGACTCTCCTGGCGCAATAGTCTCCGTGCTCGAAGAACAAACTCGGCCATTCGATCAATCCCGAAGCGGCGACCAGCGATCGACACAGTTGCGATGGCTTAGATCCATCGTAAATGTTCTCTATTTCCTTTCAGGTAGCATAGAAGAAGGTGCTGGCATGGTAATTAACCGGATTTTTTCGTTTCAAGAAGTGTACTTTCTTACTTTTCCTCTCATCTTTTAGGTGTTATCACCTGCGAAAGTCATCTTTGTTGGCATCGGTGTCCTTCTCTCAGTAGGTTCTTCTTTGAGCCATGTGCGCAGACAATTATCAAACCTAAGTCTCTCAGGCTGTTCAGGCCGTTGGTGCCAGCGAGGATGCCTTAGTTGACATCTTTGAAAGCATGGAGCGTTTCTTCCAACGACTTGAGGCTTACATTGAGGTCCTGTCGACTACGTCTATGAAAGATATGAACGAACAGATTATGCTGGTAGTACTCTCCATCCTAGCCACCTTGACGGAAGAAATTAGGACAGGGCGAACGAGTGAGTTGGCCGAAGGTACACATATCATTTATAACTCATCTTGAATCAGAAAAATACTGGAAGAAGAAAGTGGCGAGGACTGAAGTTCGAGATGCGTTGCAGAGGTTGGACAATTTGACGTTGCATATGGCGAACAGCGTAGGACCTTTGACCACTCCGACCTTCTCCCCCGTCTCCGTTGAAAGCTCGGACGCCGTCACACGGCAACAACTACACGATGATATCCGAGGATGGCTCTCGCCCTCGGATCCGTCCACAAATTACAATGCAGCGCTCAAGGCTTGCCATAAAGGAACAGTCCAATGGTTCCTCAAGAGCAAGACCTACATGGAATGGAAGTCAAGTAGCTCTTTCTTGTGGGTCCACGGTAAACGTATGTTTGGTCTTCCGTCATTGCGGTCTGAGTGTTGATTGCCTTTCGCTCTCATAGCAGGCTCAGGGAAGAGCGTCCTCTGGTTCGTTATGTCTGAGCTACTACTTCCTAAGGGAATTAACCTGGACGTCTTTTCTCAGCTCTCTAATCATCGAGGACATCGAATTCATGTGCAAAGTCGTGCCAGCCTATGTGGCCTATTTTGTTTTCGACTCCGAAGATGATGATAAGCAAAGCTGCCACGACATGGCTGCTTCTATCCTTACTCAGTTATCTACCCAATCCGACCGCTGCTTCGGATTACTCTCCCGCCTCTACTCGTCACAGAACCGCGGTGCCCGGATACCCACTTCTTACGTTTTAACAGAATGTTTGAAAGATATGCTCTCACTGCCAGGCCAGTCACCTGTTTACATTATCATGGACGCGATCGACGAATGTCCCAATACCTGTGGTGTGCCATCGCCACGCGAAGAGATCCTGGTACTTTTGAAGGAACTCGTCGACTTACGCCTCCCAAATTTGTGGCTATGCGTTACCTGTCGTCCAGAGATCGACATTCGAACACTCCTCGAGCCTTTATGTCATTTCCGGCTATCTCTTCAGGACGAATTGGGACAAAAACAGGATATTGTTAAGTACGTTAGCGACATCGTTGATTCAGACCCAAACTTTGGAACATGGAGAGGGGATGATAAGCAACTGGTTATCGACACGCTGTGTGAGAGAGCCCGCGGCATGTTAGTGCCTCACTCTGTGCCCGTCCTCGTTTCTTATTCTTTATTATCAGGTTCCGCAGTGTCTCCTGCCAGGTGGATGACCTACGACACAACCTCCCAGTGCCATCTACTATACGCCGTATTCTGAATGAATATCCCAAAACGTTGGACGAGACATACGAGCACATATTAATGGAAATCGACATTACGAAGAGAAATTTCGCTCATCGTCTTTTACAATGCGTCGTAGTCGCCGTCAGGCCGCTTCGCGTCGATGAGCTCGCAGAGATCCTTGCAATGGACTTTGACGCAGGAAAAGGAATCCCGGAACTAAACGTAGACCGCCGCTTGGAGGATCCAGAGCGTGCTGTGCTGTCTGTATGCTCCTGTTTATTCGATGTTGTCAACCTCGACGGTTCCAGAGTGGTGCAATTTTGTCACCCCTCGGCAAGGGAGTTCTTGACCTCGGAGCGCCTCGCTGTTTCAAGGGGACGGGTCTCGCGTTATCGGGTTGTCCTCGAGCATGCACATGCTATCCTTGCGCAAGCTTGTCTCGGTGTCCTACTCCGGCTAGACAACCACTTTGACCTGGACAACCTCACGCAGTTTCCCTTAGCTGAGTACGCTGCTAGAAATTGGGTCAACCATGCGCGGTTTGAGAACGTGGCGTCCAATATACGAAACGGAATGGAACTACTCTTCGACTCGGAGAAGCCGCATTTCGCAAATTGGGTCAAGATTTATGACATGGACAAACCCCTAGGATCGCCTGTGACCCACCCAACTCGACCTCATGCCAGCCCATTGTACTATGCCATATTATGCGATCTCCCGGAATTGGCGAAGTACCTTATCGTTACCCATCCGAAAGACACAGGTTCCAGAGGTGGTCGCTACACAACGGCGATCCATGCAGCCTTGCACAGAGGACATCTCTCAATTGCTCGCCTGCTAATCGAGAATGGCGCAGAAGTGAACTCCCGAGACGTCGACGGTTCGACTCCATTACACATAGCCGCACAAAATGGACACCCCGAGCTAGTAGAGCTCTTGCTGTCCTTCAATGCTGACGCGAACGCAACAAAGTCGGGCCACTCGCCCCCTTTAGTCATTGCGTCGAACAACGGGAACCTCGAGGTCATACGCCTGCTGCTCCACCACGGCGCGAATGTGAACGTGCAAGATGACAAGTCTTCGACACCGTTGCACATTACATCGGGAAATGGAAATGTCAATGCCGTATGGTCTCTACTGGAATACGGGGCTAGTGTATACGCCCTGGACAACCATGCCTCGACCCCCCTTCACCTCGCTTCGGTCAGGGGAAACCCCATAGTTGTTGAGTGGCTGATTCAACATGGAGCGGACGTGAATCCCTTGGACGTCACGAAATCGACCCCGTTACATCTCGCCTTGGTCAACGAGAACTTCGACGTCGTCAAATTGCTAATCCAGCATGGCGCAAACGCGAGTCTTCCGTACCACAAGAAATCGACGCCGTTACATCTCGCGGCGCTCAGTGGAAGCGCCAATGCCGTCGAACTATTATTACAGTCCGGGGCGGACGTGCATATCCAGGACAACAACAAATGGACTCCATTGCACCTCTCATCGGGAAATGGAAGCCAAGAAGTTGTCAAATTGCTACTCGACGGTGGCGCAGATGTAAATGCCCGGGACGACAAGCGCTCAACGCCGCTGCACATAGCGTCGCGCCATGGACCTTCCAAGCTCGTGAAGTTCTTGCTCGAGCGAGGCGGCGCTGACCCGAACGCACAGAACGAAAGGGGCAGTACGCCGTTGCACGTCGCATCGCAGGAGGGGGCCGTCGACATCGTGCAATGTTTACTCGAGCGAGGAGCGGAGGTGAATCTGGCGGATGGCGCGGGCAGAACTCCATTACACGTGGCATTGAAAAACAAGAACGTGAAGATGGTCGCGCTGTTGATAGAGCACGGAGCCGATCCGTCCTTGCAGGATGCACACAAGCGGATATCGGTTCAGTTGCGGTCCGAGTCGGCGAGGCCGAGCACAAGTCGGAGCAGTACGCCACGCGCTATATCGGTGCGGACAGATTTCCCATCCGGAGTTGGTTCTCGACACGTTAGTGGCCACTAAGACGTGTGGGGACTATGTGGGGACGCGACCCACGGACTAAGTACTCCCTCCTACCAAGGGCCCGTCATTCCGTACTGTACACTTCCTTCCGGCTACCCGTATACGTGTGCTTTCCATACCCTGGCTAGATTATTGTTATTCGTAAGTCTCCCACCCGCATCGTTGTTCCGCAGCAAAGTTTGTAACATTTGCACGTGTCGCTCAGCATAGAATTTATGTCTTTATGTCTTCTTTCCTTTTATGTCCACGAGCCAGGAAGCATGGTTATATTTTGCCGAAGTTGCGATTCATAGTAGTCCGACGGTGATAGTATCTCTCAGCAGTAGCCATAGTTTTGAATGGGAGGAAGTACTGCAAACATATTACAGCATCGTCTGCACGCTAGCGTCTGCGTTTGCCTCACGTCGTCGTCGTCGAGATGCAATACAAGCCTGAGCAAGGAATCGCCTGCATGTGTCTTCAGACGCAGATGCACAATAAGAACTCGATTATTTAAAACTGTGATAAGTGAAAGAAGCAAGGTCATTGCCCAATAGCTGACATTAAAGAACCATGCGCTCTCTCCAGCTCTCCAGAGTCATCGTCGACTCACCAATGCTTCATGCAGAAGATTAGCTATTTCTGTCGCTGAATGGATTTGCAAGATGACTGGAATGGTCCCGGGCCGTCGCGGTGGCCGACAGAGAAGGTGAGAATTCTTAGAAGGACACGCGGGGGTTTTCGAGAACAGCGGGGGAAGGTTTCACATTGCATCAAGAGGTGCACGCTGTGTAGACTTGTGGCCACGGAAAAGTGACGAGTGACCCTTCAAACCCGTAGAAATTGAACACAGACTAGTTAGTCGTACACACTGGCAGGCATTCAAAATGGAAAGTTCAAAAATATACAGGAATCAATGGGATAATGCATGATACCCGTACAGAGGACGGAGAAGCACTCTCCATATACTGAGAAAAAATTACAAGTCAAAGATAGATAGAGGTAACGGAGTCTGGGCTGGGGGTTGTTTGCCTGGCGCATATATCGTTGGGGCATGTGTAAGTTAAGGATCGGCATCGCTGACGTTTTGAGTGGAGAGAAAAACGGGTTGAGGTTGTTTCGAGGTGGAGAAGGTTCCGGTGTGACTGTGGTGTGGCGTTTCAGGATGACGTCGGAGTCATTCCAACACGAGCTATCCAAGACATGGAGTGTGCTTACCTGACACATCCCCTAATAATACACAGACTGGTGACTCGGAGCTTGAGGTGGTGCGGGTGGTGCGTAGTGCTTCTCGATGGTCTCGAACGCGCTTCTCCGGAAAGCTAGGTCGCC
>Ga0137394_10002948_pt1 | contig 12716 bp, 12 predicted proteins | sample czobulk116metaG_FD_108278 | JGI IMG/M metagenome (GOLD analysis project Ga0137394, IMG submission 108278) | Vadose zone soil microbial communities from Angelo Coast Range Reserve, California, USA - czobulk1.16 metaG | ecosystem: Environmental > Terrestrial > Soil > Vadose zone | place: USA... | reverse complement strand
GAGGCCCAGGGCCCGATTCGCATCGGCGCGTCGCTCTCGCTCACCGGGACGTACGCGAAGCTGGGCAACTACCAGCACGAGGGCTACCGCCTCTGCCAGAAGGACCTCAACGCACGGGGCGGAGTGCTCGGCCGCAAGATCGACTTCGTCGTGTACGACGATCAATCGTCGCCGCCCACGGGGGTCCGGCTCTACGAAAAGCTCCTCACCGATGACAAGGTCGACCTGGTCATGGGGCCGTACTCGTCGCCGGTCACCGAGGCGGTGGCCAACGTCACCGAGAAGTACCGGAAGGTGATGGTCTCGCCGCTGGCGGCCACCACGTCGATCTTCCGAAAGGAGCCGCGCCGGAAATACGTCTTCATGATGCTGACGCCGGCCGAGGGATATTTCGAGGGTCTCCTCGACCTCGCCGTGAAGCGCGGGTTGAAGAGCATCGCGGTGATCAACGAAGACACGCTCTTCTCCAAGGCCGCCGCCGCCGGCACCGTGAGCCGGGCTCGGAGCAAGGGGATGCAGGTCGTCTTCCAGGAGGCCTATCCGAAGGCCAGCACCGACTTCTCGGCCCTGCTGACGAAGATCAAGGCCGCCGGCCCCGACGTGCTGGCCGCTGCCACCTACTTCGACGATGCGGTGGCGCTGAGCCGGCAGATGAAGGAGCTGAACGTCAATCCCCGGATGTACGGGGTGACCATCGGCGGCGACCTGCCGGAGTTCTACGACACGCTGAAATCGACGGCCGAGTACGTCTACGGCGCGACCCAGTGGGAGCCCGGCCTCGACTACCCGGGCAATCGCGAGTTCGTCGAGCGCTACACGAGCGAGTTCAAGCGCGAGCCGTCGTACTTCGCGGCGTCGGGCTACGCCGGATGCCTGGTCTTCGTGGAAGGCGTCCAGCGAGCGGGAAGCCTCGACGCCGACAAGATCCGCGAGCAGATCCTGAAGCTCGAGCTGCGCACACCGTTCGGGGACTTCAAGGTCGATCAGGACGGTGTGCAGATCGCCCACACGATGGTGACCTTCCAGTGGCAGAAAGAGAAGAAGGTGATCGTGTGGCCGGACGGGCTCGCCGCGGGCAAGCCGCTGTTCCCGACGCCGCCGTGGACGAGTCGCTGAGACAAGGAGAGATCATCGTGGCCAACTACATTCCGAGTCCCCGGCAGTGGGTGCGCGACCAGGTCGAGCTCTACGAGGGCAGCGGCGGCACCCAGGGCACCACGCTGCGCGACACCGGGCTGCCGGTGATCATCGTCACGCACAAGGGCAACAAGACCGGCGCGGTCCGCAAGACGCCGCTGATGCGCGTGAAGGACGGCGCCAACTACGTCCTCGTCGGCTCGGTGGGCGGCGCGCCCGCGAACCCGGTGTGGGTGAACAACCTGCGCGCCAACCCCACCGTCGAGATCCGCGACCTCACGGCCGTGCAGCCCATGCGGGCGCGTGAGGTCAGCGACGAGACCGAGCGAGCGCGCTTGTGGAAGCTCGCCGTCGCGGCCTTCCCGCCCTACGAGGAGTACCAGGCCAAGACCACGCGGCGGATTCCGCTGTTCGTGGCGGAACCGAAGAAGTAAAGGAGCGGCAGGATCAGTCAGGGGCTGCGGTGGCTCGACGGCGCGACTGCCATTCCACGAAGGAGAGGCGGAGGGGGCCGCGGGTGGGGATGCGTTCGAGGATGGGCTCGAAGCCGTATTCGTGACCGGAAAAGTAACGGCAGAGCGTGATGAGGTAGTAGAAGCCGAGGCCCATGAAAAGATGCCACCAGCCGTGGAGCGCAAGGTAGCCGAGCACGGGCGTGTCCGCGTGGCACAAGAACTTGTCGGCGCACCAGGCCGCGTAGGCCAGGGCCGTGCAGGCAATGGCATACCAGACCAGGCGGAACACGCGGGCATCGGGCGGCGTCCTCGGCCAGGTAAAGCGGCGCCGCCAGATCAGGATCAGCTGCGCCGCGATGAGAATCCACAAGAGGTCGAAGACGAGCCACGCCACCCAGGGACTGGGGCTGGATTCGCCGGCCACATGCACGGCCGCGGGGTAGGCGGTGAAGATCAGCGTCATCAGCACCGCAACGATCCGGTATCCATGCCCTGACTCCCGTCCCTGCTGCTTGACCCGGTAGAGGTAGAGCGAGTGGAACAGCATGATGATGATGAAGGACTGCACCATGCTGATCGCCACGTCCTTCATGCGGTAGAACCCGTTCATCAGCGTGGCGTGGTACACGGCGGCGAACAGGCCGTACGCCACCAGCAACCCGAAGAGGAACTGGAAGGCCATGCTGGTGCGCTTCGATCGAAAGAGGCCGAGCAGCCCGAGCAGCAGTGTGGTGAGCGAGAAGATCGCGTTGATCGGCTCGGCGATGACTCGGCCGGCCCCAAACACCTGCTGTTCGCAGAAGCCTCCCGGCGGGAGGGGCGAACGGAAATCGTAGTAGGTCATCGGAGTCGAGGGCCATGCGGCGTCGGCGATGGCCAGGATCAGAGCCATCGTCGCCACGGCCGGCGTCCATCTCCACAGGTGCGCAGAGCGGGTCATTGCGCGTTCCCTCGATCGCGAGGATGCAGGGCCGCAGTATAGTCACCCAGAGGAGAGTCCAACCGTGAAAGTCGTCGATGCCATCGCGCGCATTCTCAAGGTCGAGGGCGCCGAGTTCCTGAGCGCGTATCCCACCACCGCGGTGATCGAGGCGGCGGCCAAGGCCGACATCCGGCCCGTGCTCTGCCGCCAGGAACGCGTGGGCGTGGGCATTGCCGACGGCTACGCGCGGGTGAAGAACGGCAAGACACTGTCGGTCTTCTGCATGCAGTACGGCCCCGGCGCCGAGAACGCGTTTCCCGGCGTGGCCACGGCGTACTCCGACTCCACGCCGATGCTCCTGTTGCCGCTCGGGCATCCGCGCGACCGCGCCCAGGTCTTTCCGCTCTTCAGCTCCGCGCGCACCTACGCCTCCGTGACGAAGTCGGTCGAGACCATCAATCTGGCCGGCCAGGTCGCGGACGTCATGCGCCGGGCGATCAGCGTGATGCGCATGGGCCGCCCGGGCCCCGCGATGGTCGAGATTCCCGCCGATATCCTGAACGAGGAGGTGCCCGACGCGCTGATCGAGGCCTACCGGCCGGTGAAGGTGACCGCCGCCGGCGCGAATGCGCGTGAGGTCGAGGCGGCCGCGCGCGTGCTGCGCGGGGCGCGGCGGCCGGTGATTCACGCCGGCCAGGGCGTGCTGTACGCCGAGGCCACGCAGGATCTGCTCGAGCTCGCCGAGCTGCTCCAGGCGCCGGTCATGACCACGATGGAAGCCAAGAGCGCGTTCCCCGAGGATCACCCGCTCGCGCTCGGCACCGGCGGTCCCGCCGTGACCGGCCCCACGCTGTCGTACCTGCGCGAGGCCGACGTGGTCTTCGGCATCGGCTGCAGCTTCACCCGCCACGGCATGGCGGCCAGCATCCCGGCCGGCAAGACGCTCATCCACGCCACTAACGACGAGCGCGACCTCAACAAGAACTACGCCGCCGACCATCCGCTGCTGGGCGACGCTGCGCTCGTGCTGCGTCAGTTCATCGAAGCGATCACAAGCCAGGGCGGCCGCCCGGCCGGGCGCGAGAACGTGCGCGCCGAGCTCGAGCGCGTGCGCGCGGCCTGGCTGGCCGAGTGGGCGCCGATGCTCGGCTCCAATGAAACCCCGCTCAATCCCTATCGCGTCATCAGCGAGTTCATGCGCGCGGTGGACCCGCGCGAGGCCATCGTCACGCACGACTCCGGGAGCCCGCGCGATCAGCTCCTGCCGTTCTACCGCGCGGTGTCGCCGCGCGGCTATCTCGGCTGGGGCAAGTCGCACGCGCTCGGCACCGGGCTCGGCCTCACCATCGGCGCCAAGCTGGCCGCCCCCGACAAGTTCTGCGTCAACTTCATGGGCGACGCCGCCTTCGGCATGACCGGGCTCGACTTCGAGACGGCCGTGCGCTGCGGGACGCCGATCTGCACCGTGGTGCTCAACAACTCGGCCATGGCCATCGAGATCCCGCACCTCGTGGTCTCGCACGACAAGTACGGCGCCCGCGACATCGGCGGCCACTACGCGGACCTCGGGCGCGCCATGGGCGGCTGGAGCGAGCGTGTCGAGAAGCCCGGCGAGATCGCCGGCGCCTTCGCGCGCGCGCGCAAGGCCACCGAGAGCGGCCAGGCGGCGCTGCTCGAGTTCATCACGAGCCAGGAGACGCGCTTCTCGCATCGCGGCGCGTTGCGGTGATCCACCCGACGTCCTTCGTCGACAGCGACGCGCCCGCTGTGGTGGCGTTCGCCCGGGACGCCGCGCGCGGCCGCGCCGATGCGCGTGAGCGCGCGATCGCCCTCTACTACGCGGTGCGCGACCGCATCACCTACACGCCGTACTGCGACTTCCGCGCGCCGGAGACCTATCGCGCCAGCGCGGTCCTGGCCAAGGGGGCGGGGTTCTGCGTGGGCAAGGCGGCCGTGCTGGCCGCGGTGGCCCGCGCGGAGGGCATTCCCGCGCGCAATCACCTCTGCACTCCGCGGCTGCGCGCCCTGGTCGGCGGCGACGTCTTCTACTACCACGGCTACGTTGAGCTCGAGCTGGACGGGCGCTGGGTCAAGGCCACGCCGGCCTTCGACCGGACGCTCTGCGAGCGCTTCGGCGTCGTGCCGCTCCCGTTCGACGGCCGCGAGGACTCGGTCTTCCAGCCCTACGATCGCGCCGGCCGGCGTCACATGGAGTACGTGCGCGACCGCGGCGCGCACGCCGACGTGCCCATGGACGATATCGTGACGATCTTCGAACGCGAGTACCCACGGCTCGTCGAGGCCGGAGAGGCGGCGGCGACGACGCGGTTCAGGGACGAAGCAAGTCAGACCGATCCGAAGTGATCGGCGCCGCTGATGGAGGGCGTCTCCATCGTCCGCGGCATCGTGGGGCAGGCACGGCCGATCCTCATCGGTCAGTTCGCCGGGATGGCGTACGCGGTGGTGGATACCGTGCTCAGCGGTCGCGCCTCGTCCGTGGACCTGGCCACCATGGGCCTCGGACTCAGCGTGTACTCCACGGTGTTCGTGGGGCTCCTTGGCGCGACCAGCGCCCTCAATCCGATCGTCGCCCACCACTTCGGCGGCGGGCGCCTCGCCGCGATCGGCGCGACCTACGTGCAGGGATTGTGGATGGCCCTGCTGCTGTCCGCCCTCGGCGTGCTCCCGCTGCTGTTCAGCAGCGTGTGGCTCCCGTGGCTGCATGCGCCCGCCGAGGTCGAGACGCAGGTGGCGCGCTATCTCCGTGTCCTCGCCCTGGCCCTGCCCGGCGCGCTCATGTTCCGCGCGATCTATGCCGTCAACACCGCCGTGTCGCGCCCGCACGTCGTGATGACGCTGCAGCTCGCCGGGCTCGCGCTCAAGGTGGCGCTCAGCTCCGTGCTCATCCTCGGCGGCTTCGGCGTGCCCGCGATGGGGGCGGTGGGCGGCGCCGTGGCCTCGGCCATCGTGTTCTGGGCCCTCTTCGTGATGGGGTTCGCCTACATGCACCGCAGCCCCTTCTATCACCGCTTCGCCATCCAGCGGGCGTGGCCGCGCTGGCCGGTGCTGCGCGAGATCCTCCAGCTCGGCATCCCCATGAGCGTGTCCTACGCGCTCGAGGCGACGTCGTTCACTGCGATCACGTTCCTGGCGGCACGCCTGGGCACGACGGTGATGAGTGGCCACCAGGTGGTGGCGAACCTGGCGGCGCTCTGCTTCATGCTCCCGCTCTCGCTCTCGGTGGCCACCGCCACGCTCACCGCGCAGGCCATCGGCGCCGGCGATCCGCGGCGGGCGCGTGAGACGGCACTGACCGGCCTGCGGATCGCCGCGTTCGTCGCCGCCCTCACCGTGCTCACGGTGTGGACGCTGCGCGGCGGCATCGTCGGCCTGTACACGCGCGATCCGGCCGTGGCGTCCAACGCACTGGCCTTGATTCCCTATCTCGCGGCGTTCCACTTCTTCGACGCGCTGCAGGCGGTCGCGAGCTTCGTGCTCCGCGCCTACAAGCTGGCGATCGCGCCCACCCTGGTCCATGCCGCCGCGCTGTGGGGCCTGGGGGTGTTCGGCGGCTACCTCGTGGCCTTCGGCGGTGTCTGGGGGCCGCCGTGGGGTATCGCGGGCATGTGGCTCATGCAGTCGCTCGCGCTCGCGCTGGCCGCCGTGCTCCTGGTCGGCTTTTACCTCGGCCTGCACGGTTCGCGTATGATCTCGCCTCGGGGAGGCATCCCATGACCCGTCTGCTCGTGCCGCTCGCCCTCGTCATCGCCTTCACGATCGGCTGGGCGGCCTCGAGCCTCACCCGGCCCGCGGCGTCGCCCGACGTCGAGCGGCTCCAGCGGCAGGTCACCACGCTCCAGGCGCGCCTGCAGGCGCGCGAGAGCCTCGCCGCCAGGCGCCCGTCCGGCGCCGGCACGGCAGCCGCCGCACCGTCGGAATCCGCCGCGACGCGCCGGCGGTCGAGCGATGACGTCGTCGTCGCCGCCGTCACCGAAGGCCGCGCGCCGGATGGCGGGACGCCGGGCGCCGCGCCGCGTCCGCGCGGCGATCGCGCCTCCGCCCGTCCCGCGTACAGCGGGCCGATCACGCTCGAGGCGGCGCTCGATCGGTTCTACAAGTACGTCGAGGCGACGGCGGGCGCCGGCGAGGGACGCGGGCGCTGGCAGCAGGTGCGCGAGCTCGTGGACGACCTGCGCGCGATGGGCGACGTGGGCGCGCAGGCGCTGCTGCAGGTGCTGGCCGCGGGCAACGACAGCGACGAGCGCCGTGCGGCCGCGCGGCTCCTCGGCCAGCTCCAGGTGCCGCAGGCTCTCGGCGCGCTCAAGGACATCCTCGACAACGATGCCGACGTGCTCCTGCGCCGCGCCGCCGCGTCGGGCCTGCGCCAGCTGCAGACGCCGGAGTCCATCCCGATCATGGAGCGGTTGCTGGGCAATCCAAGCGAGGACCGCATGGTGCGCCTGAGCGCCGCGTACGGCCTGGCCGAATCGGGCCGGCCCAGCGGCGTCGCCGGGCTCGCGCAGATTTTCGCGGAGTCCGCCGCGGACGGCCGCGGACGCGACGTGGCCTTCCGCGCGCTCGCCGCGCTCGACGACGACCGCGCCGCGCCCTATATGCGCCAGATCGCGGCCACGTCCGGGGAGCCGGGCTACCGGCTGCGCGCCATCCGCTACCTGGCGACGCAGGGCGACCAGCAGTCGCTCGGGATCTTGCAGTCGATCATGCGCAACTCCAGCGAGCAACCGTCCGTCCGCGACGCCGCCGGCAACGCGTACCGTCTTCTCGGAGGGCACTGACACCGATGAAACAGGCGCTTCTTCTCACGCTGATCACGTTGCTCGCGGCGGGCCGCGGCGAGACCGCCGAGGTCAAGGTCCTCAGCACGGTCGGCATGCAGCCGGCCACGCCGGAGCTCTTCGCGCAGTTCGAGGCCGCCACCGGTCATCGGGTCGTGGTCACCTACGGTCTCGCCGCGGTGCTCAAGACGAAGTTCCTGGAGGGCGCGCCCGCCGACGTCCTCATCCTGACGGCGCCCATCATCGAGGACCTGGCGAAGCAGGGGAAGGTCGTGCCCGAGAGCAAGAAGGACGTCGCGCGGTCCGGCGTCGGTGTCGCCGTGAAGGCCGGCGCGGCCAGGCCCGACATCGGCACGCCGGACGCACTGAAAGCCGCGGTCCTCGCGGCGAAGTCGATCGGCTATTCGCGCGAGGGCGCGTCCGGCGTGGCGTTCGCCCGGGTCGTCGAGCGCCTCGGAATCGCCGAACAGGTGCGAGCGAAGTACAAGGACACGGGCACGAAGGCCGGCGAGATGGTGGCGGCCGGCGAGATCGAGCTCGCTGCCGCGCAGATTCCCGAGCTGATGGCCGTGCCGGGCGTCGAGGTCGTCGGTCCGCTGCCGGCGGAGCTCCAGACGGTGACCATCTTCTCGGTCGGGCTCGCGGCCGGGGCACAGGATGCCGCCGCGGCCAAGGCGTTGATCGAGTTCCTCGCCGGCCCTCGCGCCGCGCCGGTCTACAAGGTCAAGGGCCTGGGAGGCTGAGGACCGCTCAGCCGGTTTCGATCGGGAGCGTCGGGTCCCTGGCCCACTCGCCCAGCGAGCCGTCGTACAGCGTGAGGCGGTCGTAGCCGAGCTGGTGGAGGACGAACAGGTCGACGGTCGCCGAGATCCCGCCGCCGCAGTACGCGATCACCGGCTTGTCGTCGGTGACGCCCTGGGCCCTGAAGGCTTCGCGAGCGTCGGTCAGCGGCTTGAAGACTTTCGTGGCGGGGTCGACCAGGCCCGCCCAGGGCACATTGACGCTCCCGGGCACGCGTCCCGGACGACCGTACGGGCTTGGCGCCTGGCCTTTATGGGACTGCGGCGCGAGCGCGTTCACCACGACCGTCCCCGGATCCTTGGTCGCGGCCAGCACCGCGTGCTTGTCGACGAAGAAGCCGCGCTGCGGGCGAGCCCGGAAGGTGGCCGGCGGGTAACCGCGCGCCGGGCCGCTCTCCATCGCGTGCCCGCCGGCCTTCCACGCGTCGAATCCGCCGTCCAGCACGGCCGCGTCGTCGAACCCGAGCGACCTCAGCATCCACCAGAAGCGCGTCGCCCACATCATGCTGCCGAGGCTGTAGAGGATCACGCGGGTGCCGGGCCCCAGGCCGTGCCGGCCGAACGCCGCCTCGAGCTGCGCCGTCGGCGGCATCATGAAGCGCAGCCGCGTGGTCGTGTCGGAGAACTCGCCCTGCAAGTCGAGGAAGTCCGCGCCCGGGATGTGCGCCGCCTCGAAGGTCCGCACGCCGGACACGACGGTATACGGGTCGTCGCTGCCGGGGGCCGCCGGCTCGAGATGCGTGGTGCAGTCGTAGATGCGGAGATTGGGCCGCCCGAGGACGTCGGCGAGCTGCGTGGTCGTGATCAGGGCGTTCGGGTCTCGCATGAGGTGACAGTGTATCGTCGGTGCCAATGACGCGACGGGTGATCTTTCTCGACATCGACGGCGTGCTGGCCCCGATCCATCACTGGGATCGCTACGGCGATCTGGACCCCGCGTGCGTCCAGGTGCTGAACGAGATCGCGGCGCACGGCGGCGCCGACGTGGTCGTCTCGTCGACCTGGCGCTACGGCCGCAGCGTCGCCGACCTGCAGGCGATGCTGGACTCGCAGGGCTTCACCGGCCGCGTCATCGACAAGACCCCGACGGGCCTGCGGGGCGCCGACCGTGGCGAGGAGATCGCCGCCTGGCTCGCCGAGCATGCCGTGGACGGCTACGTGATCATCGACGATCATCTCGACATGGGCGCGCTCGGCCCGCACCTCGTCCAGACCCAGCCGGCGCAGGGACTGCAGCCGGCCGACGCGCCGCGGGCCATCGCCACGCTCCTGCGCTCTGTGAATGGAGGACCGCCATGCTGATCGTCGATTCCCAGATCCACCTCTGGCAGAACGGCAAGATGAGCGGGCACCATCGCCAGATCCCGACGTACTCGGCCGATGATGCGCTGGCCGAGATGGCCACGGCCGGCGTGGATGGCGCGGTGATCCATCCGCCGAGCTCGCTCGGCGAGGCGGTCAACACGCTCGCCGTCGAGGCGGTGCGGCAGCATCCCGGCACGTTCTGCATCCTGGGGCACTTCGATCTGGACAGCCCAGATCGCGAGCAGATCGTCGCCCGCTGGCGCGAGCGGCCGGGCATGCTGGGCTTTCGCTTCACGTTCAACCAGCCGCACCAGCAGGCGTGGTGGACCGACGGCTCGCTCGACTGGTTCTGGAAGGCGTCCGAGAAGGCGGGCCTGCCGGTGGGCCTCCTGGCCGGCGGACACATGGCCGCGCTGGCGAAGATCGCCGAGCGCCACCCGCGTCTCAAGCTGCACATCGATCACCTCGGCCGCGTCGGCGGCGGCAAGGGCGGCAGCGACGACGCGGCCTTCGCCGATCTGCCGGAGATGCTCGCGCTCGCGAAGCTCCCGAACGTCGCGGTGAAGATGTCGGGCGCGCCGAGCTATTCGAGCGAGCCCTATCCATACAAGAACATCCACGGCTACCTGCGCCGGATCTTCGAGGCGTTCGGGCCCGACCGCTGCTTCTGGGGCACCGACATCACGCGCATGCCGTGCTCGTGGCGCCAGTGCGTGACGATGTTCACCGAGGAATTGCCGTGGCTGAAGGGCCGCGACCTCGAGCGCGTGATGGGCGGCGCGGTCGTCGACTGGCTCGGCTGGAGGCGTCCGGCCGCGTGAGATCCTCCGCGCTCTGGATCGGCACGCTGCGTCACCACTTCCATGCGGACTTCACGGCGATGTGGGGAGCCGGCCGGCTCCGCCGCGAGGGCCGCGATCCCTACTTCGATGCCGTGTTCGTGGACGGCGTCTATTTCCCGCGGAGCCAGTTTCCGTACGGACCGCTCGTGTCCGCGTTGTTTCAGCCGCTCGGGCGGCTCGATTTCGCCACCGCCCGAGCGGTGTGGCTGGGCCTGCAGATCGGCGCGCTGGTGGCGCTGCTCTTCCTGGGCCTCGAGTCGCTGCCGCGCGCGCTGCTCGCCGCCGCCGTCCTGGTCGTCGTCTCGCCCGTGATCGTGTTTCCGCTGTTCGCCCACCTGGAGCGCGGCCAGATCGATCTGTTCGTGGCGGCGGGCGCCTTCGCGAGCCTCGTGCTGTGGGAGCGCGGCTTCGGCATGGCGGCGGGCGCGATGCTGCTCGGCGCGGCGGTCCTGAAGCTGCCCACCGTGACCCTCTTGCTCGTGCCGCTCGCCGCGGGTGACGCGCCGGTCATTCTGGGAGCGGCGCTCGCGGCCCTCCTCGCAGCCGGCGCGGCCTGGCTCATCGATGGACCCGAACGCATCGCGCGGTACTGTCGCGTCGTCCTTCCCGCGTTCGACCGCACCGGACGCCTGCCGCCCGAGCTCTACGCGCATCCGACACCGGCTATTCCGGTCCAGCGGTGGAACGGCCGCGACTTTCACAACGCCGTGTTCGCTGCCTGCGACGCCTCCCTGACGCGCTACGTGAGGCAGCGCTGGGGGTACGCCGCCGGCACGGTGCTGGGCGCGGCGGGTCTGCTCGCGACATTTCTGGCCGCCGGCTGGGCATTCGCGGCGGCGCCGACCGGAGACGTCCGCACGCTGGCCTGGCTGGCGATGGTCACCGCGATGCTGCTCTTCCAGCCGCTGACGTGGCTCATGGGCTGCGTACACCTGATCGTCGTCGGGTTACGCCTGGACGCGATCCGAGATCTCGGGGGATCGCCGGCGGGCACGCTGGCCGTGTGCGGCCTGGCGCTCGTCGCGCTGGGCGACGTCTTCGTCCCGTTCCTGCCGCGGCGGATCGCGGACAAGCGGCCGATCCTCGGCCTGCTCGTCCTGTGGCTCGTGCTCACGGTGACCCTCGTTACCGTGCGGTAACCACCGTGGCTCCGCGTTCCGGCATTTTCCGACTATGCTACGGCCGGGTTTCAAGAGGAGGCGGGGATGGATCACGCCGGGCGCCGTGACTTTCTCAAGCACGTGGCCGCGCTGAGCGCGGTCACCATCGCGGGTTGGCGGCCGAGTCCCGCCCGGGCGGGGACGGCGCCAGAAAGGCCGGGAGGCAAGATGGAGCTCAAGGTTAGCGAGGTGGAATTCCTGCGCACGCCGAAGGGCCGGCAGCTGATGGCCCGCGTCTATCAGCCGCAGGGGACGGGACCGTTTCCCACCGTGCTCGATCTGCACGGCGGCGCCTGGCGCCGCAAGGACCGGCTGGCCGAGGAGCCGATGGACCGCGCCATCGCGTCGAGCGGCGTGCTCGTGGTCGCCATCGACCTGCGTCTCTCGGACGAAGCGCCGTACCCGGCGTCCGTGCAGGACGCCAACTACGGCGTGCGCTGGCTGAAATCGCGCGCCGCCGAGTGGAACGGCGACGCCTCCAGAATTGGCGTCTACGGCAGCTCCAGCGGCGGCCACGTCGCGCAGCTCCTGGCCCTGCGCCCGCGCGATGCACGCTACACCGCGATCCCGCTCGCATCGGCGCCCGGCCTCGACGCGACGCTCGCCTACGTGGCGACTCGCTCGCCGATCAGCGACACCGTCGCGCGCTTCCAGCAGGCGGAGAAGATGAAGCGCGAGGCGATGATCGAGAACAACCGCATCTACTTCACCCCCTGGGAGACGATCCACGACGCCAATCCCCAGGAGATCCTCGAGCGCCGCGAGGCCGCCACGCTGGTGCCGATGCTCATCATGCAGGGCGCCCTCGACGACAACGTGCTGCCCGCCGTGCAGGAGAAGTTCGCGGCGACCTACCGCGCGGCCGGCGGCGTCTGCGAGCTGACCGTCTTCGAGAACAGCGAGCACGAGTGGGTCGCCAAGCCGGGACCGCAGACGACCCGTGCCCAGGAGATGGTCAAGGCCTTCATCGCGCGCCAGCTGAAGGCGTGAGGCCCTTCCGTCTCGAAGAAGCGACCATCGATGAGCTGCAGGCGGCGATCCGCTCGGGGGAGATCACGTGCGTGCAGATCGTCCAGCGCTACCTCGACCGGGCGCGCGCCTACAACGGCGTCGCCAGCCGGCTGGTCACGGGCGACGGCCGGCCCGTAGCGCCGGCGACGGGCGCCGTCCGGGCCGGCGCGGCGCTCGCCTTTCCGGCCGCGACGGTCCTCGCGTCGACGCTGTTCGTCGATCTCGACCGGTACAAGGGCCCGCCGCTCGAGTACGGCCGGATGGAGGCGACCGCGTCGGACCCGGCGG
>Ga0137394_10002947_pt1 | contig 12722 bp, 12 predicted proteins | sample czobulk116metaG_FD_108278 | JGI IMG/M metagenome (GOLD analysis project Ga0137394, IMG submission 108278) | Vadose zone soil microbial communities from Angelo Coast Range Reserve, California, USA - czobulk1.16 metaG | ecosystem: Environmental > Terrestrial > Soil > Vadose zone | place: USA... | reverse complement strand
TTCACCCATTTGCACCCAGACCATGTAGGTTGGAACCTTGTACAAGGGGGTGTCAACCCCAGACCGACATTCCCTCGGGCCAGATATGTCGTGCACCAGGCCGATTGGGAAACCTTTAAGCGACCAGAAGTCCGCGCTTCGTTCCCGTTCCAATACTGGGAAGAGACCCTCAGCCCGCTGGAGAACTTGGGGGCACTCGACCTGGTCCCGGGGGAGCGAGCCCTGACCGGCGAAATCACTGCCATCCCCACGCCCGGCCATACTCCAGGTCACATGAGCCTGGCGATTGTGTCGGCCGGTCAGCGGGCCTTGATCCTGGGCGATGTCGCTATCCATCCGGCGCAGGTGACCGAGACCGACTGGGCGGTGATTTTCGAGATGGACCAGGCATTGGCGGCGCAGATGCGACGCCAAGTCTTCGACCGCATCGAGGCCGAGAACTCCACCCTGGTCGCTTGCCACTTTCCGGCACCGGGCTTTGGGCGGTTGGTACGGCTGGAGGGACGTCGCTACTGGCAGGGGTTCTGATGGCACGTTCCAGGGTGCGAGGCGGCTGGCACAGACCAGATGACAACGGTGTTGTATTACGCGTGCATCTCACCCTGGGGTGTCGATCCTTACAAGGCATTTCAAAGGTATACACGACGAGAGAAGATTACGTCTGCCGAGAACGCAGCTCAGCTGTCTTTGCCCAGTCGATGGCGTATGTCCCGTCCTCGATCCACACGCCGTATGCGCTCCGCGCCTCCAGCACCGAGACATAGCCGTTGAGCACATCCTGTCGCACTAGCTCGGGATCGCGCTCAAATGGCGGATAGAAGCCGCCTCCGCCGGGCAAGCGCAGGATGATTTCCTGATCGGTCGGCACGACGTACTTGGTTTTCGGGTGGGGATGCGTGCCATCCGACAGCAGGAAATCGCCGCAGCGCCCATCCTCCCCCCCTGCATAGCCCTTAGCCGGGAATTTCAGGCGGTCATACATCGGCGAATGCACGGCTGGCTTGCGTGTGCGCACCCGTAGGATCATTTCCTGCCCGAGTCCACCACGATACTTCCCCGCCCCGCCAGAGTCCTGAATCAACTCACGCTTGCGCATGAACAGCGGCGAGACGTTTTCGATGATTTCGGCTGGAACGCCACGGATGCCACTCGGGAACGCCGTCGCCGAAATGCCGTCCTTATTGGAACGTGCCCCGGTACCGCCGGAGGAGAAAAAAACGTAAGCGAACTGCCGGCCCAGATCATGCTCGCCGATGATTTGTGTGATCCAGATGTTGGCACTGCCATCGGCCATGACGCGATCCGGCATCACCTTGGCCAGGGCCCCAAAGACGGCGGTGGACAGGAAGTGGCCGATGATGTGGCGTCCGCCCACAGGCGCGGGAAACTTGCAGTTGAGAATGCAGCCCTCCGGCGCATAGATTTTCACTGGGCGGAAACTCCCCTCGTTATTGGGGAGGTGAGGAGAGATGGCACATTTCAGAGGGTAAGTGGTATAGGCTACGCAGTAGGCGAAGGGCACATTGATGCCGCGATCGATCTGGGGGGAGGTCCCAGTGAAATCAACGCAGAGCTCGGAGCCGCCAATGGTGATGGCAATTGCGACTGTGATCGGTTCATCGAAGCCGTCGATGAAAATTTCGTGCCGGTACGTGCCGTCTGGAATCTCGTCGATGGCCTTGCGCATGGCGTCTTCGGAGGTGGTGATGATGGCCTTTGAGAGGTCGGCCAAGCTAGTCATGTAATACTCTTCCATGAATTCGATCAGCTTCGCCCCGCCGACTTCGTTGCCACCCACCTGGGCCATCAAGTCGCCCTCGACCAACTCGGGCGTGCGCACGTTTTGCTTGATGAGTTTGAAGAGATCACGGTTCGGCTGGCCACGCTCGAACAGCTTCAACATCGGCACATACAGCCCTTCTTCAAACACTTCACGGGCGTCAGCCCCGAGCGTGCGGCCGCCGACGTCCATGGCATGGCAGGTATTGGCAAACAGTGCGACCAACTCACCGCTACGGAAGATCGGGGTGACTACGGTGAAGTCGTTGAGATGGCCGGAGGTCAGCCAGGGATCGTTGCTAATCAGACTATCCCCCTCCTGCAATGTGTGGATCGGGTATTCCTTCAGGAAATGCCGCACCGCCAGCGCCATGGTATTGATATGGCCTGGCGTGCCGGTCACCGCTTGCGCCAGCATATTGCCCTCAGGATCGAAAATTCCGGCGGAAAGATCGCCGGCCTCGCGCACCACGGTCGTGAACGAGGCGTTCATCAATGCGGTTGCCTGCTCGTTGACGATGGAAATCAAGCGATTCCAAAAAACTTCGAGAAGGATGGGGTCGATGCCGGACATAGAGAACCTCCCAAAAGAGAGTGCTGAGTGCTGAGTTGTTCATACTCATGCCTCAGCACTCAGCACTCAGGACTGGACTTTGGGCATGACATCGGCAGCGAAGCGTTCGATGGTCTCAAACATACCTTCGACGGTTTCGTGCTCGAGCTCGGGGACACTATAAAAGGTATCCAGCATCATATAGTGCACGCCGGCACCGCGGTAGTGGCCAATATCGTCGATGATCTTTTGCGTGCTGCCGAGGAGCGGCCGACGCCTCACCGAAGCCTCGGCGCCGTTGTAGAATTTGAGTGGTTGTCTTACCGCGATCATCAGTGCGTGTGGGTCTCGTCCACGCTGGGCGCAGACCTCGCGCAAATACGCCACACCGGCCTTGACATCCTCCACCAGCGGGCGCGTCGGATGCCAGCAATCACCCAGGGCAACCGCACGGCGAATGGCGCGCCTGCTGTTGCCGCCAATCCAGATCGGAATGTGCGGCTTCTGCACGGGCTTCGGCTCGAACGCAATGTGCTCAAAGCGCACGTAGTGTCCCTGAAATACCGGCTTGTCCTGCATCCACAGCGCTTTGAAGGCAGCGATATACTCGTCGCTGAGCGCCCCCCGCTCCTGAAACGGCACACCCAGCGCTTTGAACTCGTCTTCCGTCCAGCCCACCGCCATCCCCGCCGTCACCCGTCCACCCGACAAGACATCGAGAGTGGCGAGCACTTTAGCCGTTACCACAGGATTGCGATACGGCAGGATGAGCACCGTGGTCCCCAGTCGCATCTTTGCGGTGCAAGCAGCTACGAACCCCAGCACCGTCAATGGTTCATAAAACATGCTCCCGAAGCGATCGACCGCGGAATCCGGAATCACGATGTGATCGCTCACCCAAATGCCATCGTACCCCAAGTGCTCGGCGCGTTGGGCAACCCGCCGAATCACCTCAGGGGAGGCCACCTGCCGAAAGTGCGGCAATGAGAGGCCGAATCTCATAGCGTCTCTCCACAAATGAACCGAAACCACAGATGAACACAGATAGGCACAGATATCTGTGTTCATCTGTGCCCATCTGTGGCTGCCTTCTTACGTCGGTAGCCATATGACGACATTTCGATGTGCATCCACCGCTACACCCGCGCTGGGACCGACGACGACAGTCGATTCCCGCTCCTCAATGATGGCTGGGCCACGCAGCGCGGTCCCTGGTCCCAGCTGATAGCGATCGTAGACCGGACAGGTTATGTAGCCTGAGGTCTCCGGAAAATAAGCTGGGCGTTCACCTTTGCGCGTCGCCTCCATGGGGGTTGGCTGACCGTCCAGGGGTTGCACCGTGATGGTGGGACGTGGGCCAGCGACGATTACCCGCCAATTGAGCGCCTCCACGTCGACATCCGGGTTCAGTCGCTTGTACATCCGTTCGTATTCCTGATCGAAATTGGCCTGCAGGCGCGGGATGTCATCAGGGCTCAAGCGTCCATTGGATACGGGCACATTGATTTCAAATCCCTGCTGCAGGTAGCGCATGTCAGCCGAGCGTGTCACTGTCGTGGCGTCTTCTGGCACGCCTGCCTGTCGCAGCAGAGCCCGGCCGCGCGCCTCCATCTCTGCGAAGATGGTATTGAGATGGGCGAAATCGAGGCCGCGCAGGGTGCTCAAGTAGGTCTGGACGAAATCAAAGGCCATCGGCGCGACCAGGAACCCAAACGCTGAGGTGACACCAGCCGCCGGAGGGCAGATGATGTGCTGGAGCTTTAGCCTCTCGGCCACCCGATAGGCATGTACGGGTCCGGCGCCGCCGAAAGCGATCAAACTATAGCGCCGTTGGTCGCGACCGCGTTCGACGAGGTGAATGCGGGCGGCATTGGCCATATTTTCATTGACGACATGGTGCATGCCCCAGGCGGCACGCGTCAGGTCCACCCCGAGCGGCTCGGCCACCCGCTGGCGAATGGCTTCCTCCGCCTTGGCGCGATCCAGCGTCATCTTGCCCCCGAGAAAGTAATTCGGGTCGAGATACCCGAGGATCAGATCCGCATCGGTGACTGTCGGTTCGCTGCCACCAAGCCCATAGCAGGCGGGTCCGGGGTCGGCGCCGGCGCTATCCGGCCCTATTTTTAGCAGGCCGAGGTCGTCGATGCGGGCGATACTGCCGCCACCGGCGCCGATCTCGATCATCTCGATGACCGGCACCTTCACCGGCAAGCCGCTGCCCTTTTTGAAGCGGTACATCCGCGCCACCTCGAACTCGGTGGTCACCAGGGGTTGTCCCTGGTCGATCACACAAATCTTCGCGGTGGTGCCCCCCATATCGAAGGAGATCACGTGGTCGAGGCCCTTGAGCTGACTATAGAAACTGGCAGCCAGGGCGCCGGCGGCGGGACCGGATTCGATCAGGCGAATGGGATAATCGCTGGCGGTCTCGCACGTGGTGATGCCGCCGTTAGAGAGCATGATGTACAGGTCACCCTGGAAGCCGAGCTGCTGCACCTCGGTGCGAAGTTTATTCAGATAACGACGGGCGATGGGCTTGACGTAAACATTGGCGACGGTGGTGGAGGTCCGCTCGAACTCTCGGATCTCCGGCATCACATCCGCTGACAGGGACAACGTCAGCGCCGGAAACTCGGACTCCACCACCTCGCGGATGATGCGCTCATGGGTCGGATTGCGGAATGAGTGCAACAGGACCACAGCCAGCGCTTCCACGCCGTCGTGCAACAAGGCCTGGACGACATCGAGCACTTCCATACGGTTGAGAGGGATCAGCACGCGACCGGTCTCATCGAGGCGTTCGTCGACTTCGCGACGCAGGGCACGCGGCACCAGAGGCGGCGGGTTTTCGAGGAAGATATCATAGATGTCGTAGCGCTTCTCCCGGCCGATTTCCAGGGCATCGCGAAACCCCTGCGTGGTGATCAAGCCGGTCTTCGCCCCTTTGCGCTCGATGATGGCGTTGGTGATCAATGTGGTGCCGTGGATGGTGGCCGACACCGTCGCTGGGTCCAATTGTCGTTCCGCCAGCAGCGCCTGCAGGCCGTGGATGACCGCCGCTGAGGGATCGCCGGGAGTCGTGAGAATCTTACCGATGATCATCTCCCCGGTCTGTTCATCCAACAGTAGAAGATCGGTGAACGTGCCGCCGATATCGACACCGGCGCGATACCGTCCTACATCCATAGGGCAACCCTCATGCTTCAGCTATGATAACGTGTGAGCAGGCGAAAGCTGGATCGGATGATAGCGAAGTAGCGAGGGAGTGTCAACGCGGCAGGCCAGTGGGGGGTGTACTCATGCGGAGGAGGGGCCGGGCGTGAGCCCCTCCACGCAGAATGCCTCTCACCGGCTATTTGCGCGATACGCGACACCGTGGGGTTCATCGCCGGTCGGCACCTCGGCCGTGACTTTGAGATCGGCAGCCGACACCGCCAGGAGCTGATTTTCATCCCGGCTCGTCACATAGAGGGTCTTGCCATCGGGACTGACAGCAATCATGTCCGGACGGTTCCCCACAGGCGAGGTTTTCGTGATGTTGCGCGTGGCGGTGTCGATGATCGCCAACTGATTCAGTTTACGCTGCACGACATACGCCAACTTGCCATCAGGGCTGAAGGCCAACCCATGCGGCTCTCCGGGGACGTCAATGGTGGCCACCTGTTCGCCCGTGGCCAGGTCTAGAATAATCACCTTGTCCTCATCGGGGCCGGTGAGCCATACCTGCTTCCAGTCCTTGGTCGGCTCGAAGGCCATGACACCTTTGCCAGCGGGCAACTTTTGAAGCTCTTTGTGAGCGCTGACATCCACGATGGAGACATTCGCGTCCCCTGCATTGGCCACAAAGGCACGTTTGCCATCCCCGGAGAACACCGCCATCATGGCACCCTTGCCGGTTGGCATTGTATGTATGACTTTGCGTTGCGCGACGTCGATCAGTGTGATATCGCCCGAGCCTGGATTGCTGACCAGAGCAATCTTGCCGTCCGGCGATACGGCCACCTGATGGGCTCGTGTCCCGGCCTCGACATTGCCTAGAGCTTCTTTTCGCTGCGCATCGATGATGGTGACATTGTTGGCCCCGACGTTGGCGATAAAGGCCAACTTTTCATCCGGGCTGAAGGTGACGTTGTGCGCTCCCTTATCGGCCGGGATGGTCGCCACAAGCTTGAGCGTTGTCGGATCGAAGACTTGCACATTGGCGGACTTCATGCTGGTGACCCACAGCTCGGCGGCCCAGACCTTTCCAGTCGACAGAGCCGCCACCAAAAATGCACTCACACATAGACTAATGCCTGCTGTCCGTCGTCGTGGCATCGGTATCCTCCTTGGCCATAGCGGCCCCAAACCCATAAGTCATATGAATCTGAGCTTCGTGGCGCCCCTCCTTTGCCGACGGCCGCGTTCGCCTGACCGCCTGTCGCTGGGTATATTATGAGGCAATTTCCTGATGATAGACGGCGGCAGCTTGGTCCAACAACGCCTGCTTCTCGGCGGCAGGCAGAAAAGCGGCTTGAATGGCATTCATAGACAAGTGATAGATCTCGCTCGCCGTCAGATGCAACGCTTGCTGCGCCGCGACAAAATTCTCCGCTATATACCCCCCGAAATACGCCGGGTCATCGGAGTTCACCGTCACACAGAGCCCTCTATGCAGCATCTCCCTGAGATTATGCTCCTCAAGTCGAGGAAACACCCCGAGTTTGACGTTGGAGAGCGGGCAGACGGTTAGCGGCACCTGTCTTTTCACTAACTCACCTACTAAGGCCTCATCGTCCATACAGCGGACGCCATGGTCGATTCGGGAGACACGCAACAAGTTCAGCGCCTGCCAGATATAGTCCGCAGGCCCCTCCTCTCCTGCATGGGCGACGGTCAAGAAGCCGTGCTGGCGGGCACGCTCGAACACGTTGACGAATTGCGCTGGTGGATGGCCAATTTCGTATGAGTCTAGCCCTACGGCGATAATATGCTCCCGATACAACTGGGCCTGTTCCAGGATGTCGACTGCTGCCTCTGCGCTCAGATGCCTCAAAATGCACATGATCAGCCGCGACGTGATCCCGAATGCCCGCTCGCCTTCGACTAAGGCCCGTCGGATGCCAGAGAGAACCGTCGCAAACGCGACGCCGCGTTGGGTATGGCATTGTGGGTCGAAGAAGATTTCCGTGTGCACAACGTGTTGTGCGTGGGCACGTTGTAGATATGCCAGCGTCAAATCATAAAAGTCCTGCTCATGTAACAAGACGCTGCACGCTTCGTAGTAAATACTCAGAAATGATTGCAGATTGCCGAAACGATATGCTTCGCGCACGGCCTCGACCGACTCGTACTTCAATGAAACCGCATTCCGCGCCGCAATGGTAAACATCAACTCCGGCTCAAGTGAGCCTTCGATATGCATATGTAATTCAACTTTGGGAAGGCCTGCGATCAAGGACATCAAGACTCTCTGATCCTCATGAGGGGGATTGGTGCGTGGCTGATTCATACCCTCTCCATTGTCCTGGTAGGCCCTACGCATTCCCGGACCCTGGGCCGGGTCGAAATAGTTCGCGTGTTTTGATCTAGTTGGAAATAGTGAGGCTGATCGGTGCCCACCGAATTCTCGAAGGACCAGAGCTTCAGGTGATGGATGAGTTCGTTCTCCGGCATCATCGTGAACGGACCACAATAGGAAAGATCCTTCTTAGCGTCTAATATCAAGAACGTTGGATCACCTTCGAAGGGGTCATCAACTGGAATGCGAGCACGATTGGGTGCTGAAATATTGACAGACATAAAAACAGTGGGATCATAGGCAATGAAACCAGACGCCTTTTCTCCCAGAGGATAGCCGACAACCTTGTCGTCGACCACAGCCTCCCAGCTTTGCATTTCCCAAGCACCAAGAATCTTTTCCGACAGCATCAAAAATTCTCCTTCGTGAAGCTTGCCTCTTCGGCACTGGCGTTGATCAAGGTGCCGAAAAAATCGGCCTGCGGGTGCGCACGACGTTCCGCCAGTAACCGCTTTGTATAGTCGATCATCGCCGTGGCACTTTGGGTCATACGCCTGGTCGTCTCCACGGTAATAGGAACGACATTGAAGAAATCAACGAAGTCGCCCGACCATTGCACGACCTTGCCGCGATCCTCCTTATGCACGCCTAAGAGATCGGAGAGCACATAGGCAGGCAGCAAGAAGGCCAAGTCCCCGGAAGCATCTATGTGAACTTGATCCTGCACGCGATCTAACAGCTCCTCCACTGATTGTTGAATCAGTCCTCTCAGGCTATGCACGACGGTGGCATTAAACCCGAAGTTGAGAAACTGACGCAGCCGGGCGTGGTCCTGTCCATCTTTCATGAGCACCCAGCGCTCGAACGATGGCGCCAGCGTTCGCAACTCGGCGCGCACGTCCGTGGGAGCCGTATCGACGAAGTCTTTCATGCGATCAGCGCTGAGCCTTGCGTCGTGAAACAGCGTGCTGACATCGTCGTAGCGAAAAATAAACCAGGTGTGCAGCAGTGGATAATAGAAAACGGGACGCTGTTCTCGGAAATACTTGAGGGCGGGGAATGGATTGTCCAGCTTCTCGGGGACGTTGAGGAAGAATTCCTCGCCTTCTCTGGGGTCGGACATATACCCTCCTGTGGTGAGATGACATGACCTACCGCCTTTGCGCGCTAGAGCCTGCCCCATGATCCAACGCGCCAGTGGAAATGACACATGCACCCACCCTGTGCTCCACCTCACACCGAAGCTGAGACGCTGGCACAATGCCGATGGATCGCCATGGACACCCTATCATGGCAAGCCTCGCGAGGCAACCACCCACCCAGGCATCCGACGACGACTCCTAAACGCCAGGGACAGCTGTCCCCGACCTTTTCCGTGACTTGCCGCGCATCGCGGCATCGACGCTCCAGGCCCCACCGCCCAGCATCACGACCACCAGCGCACCCACCAAGATAACGATCGGCAGCGGCAAGGGTGGCGCCAACGGGACCTGCGTCAGCCCGACGGGGAGATGAGCTGGGTCTAACCTCTTGAGCGTCAAGGCGGTATAGATTGGCGGTGCGGCGATCAGATTGAGATCGACCATCGGCAGGCCGCTGGCGATCAGCATGGTGCGAAATGGCTTCGGACCGAGGAAATGCTTTACCCCCAAAGAACAGAGGCGGCAGACCTGCGACCAGCCGCGGCAGCACCATGAACCGATACGGCGTCGTGTGTTGTAAAGCATTGGACAGCGCATGATCCTCTGGTGAGCCCAAGCTCTCAGGCCACACAAGGCATATGGCCTCACAGCGGACGTCATTACACCCTACTGATGCCACTGCGCTGGGCGGGTGCCTGCCACTCTCACAGGCACCCGCTACCAGTCATGTCCCTGCGGCACGTCTTTTGGGCGGTTGTCACATCACCCTCACCCTGCTCTCTCCCAGAGGGAGAGGGGAAATAGGGAATAGGCCTGGGGGTGGCGCTCAGGTTACACGCAGCGAGGATCAGCTCGTTCAGGAGCACGTTCAAGCCGTGAAGGGCGTGTGCGGATAGCGGTCGCGTTCGGTGAGGCTGATGTCGCCATTCGGTAGGCGATGCGTGGTCGGGGCGAGGGCGCTCGAGTCGATGTTCGCGATCTGAAAAGAGAGATCCTGCCCTGTGAATTGGGCCGGCATGTGGCAGTCCTGGCAGGAACGAAAATTCGACCGGCCTGGGGAAAAGTCGCTATTGGTCCACTCGAGATAGGTGCTCTGCTCGTAACTCGCCCTAACCAGGTTGCCAGCATTGTCGAAGACGGGCAGCAGGATGTTGTGGCAATTGCAGCACAGATTGGCATTGGTGATCTGGTCGGCCAAGAGCGGTGTGATGCCGAGGGCGTTCTCCATCGGCTTGGGGATGACCGTGGTGTCTTCATAGGGACCGTAGAGCTCGTTCGCCGGGCCGGTGATAAAGTTGCCGGTATAGGTGCGCTCCTAGCCGAGGTCGGTCGCGGCGAAGTGATGACACACCGTACACGAGATGCCATCCCGGGCTAGCGCCCCGTATTTCTGGATCAGCAAGCCGAAGTGTCGATGTTTCATACACCTGCCCTCCCTTGACAGCCACCTCTTATACCCGAAGCAGAGTTGCACTATACGCGAACCGCGACGCTGTGACCAATTCAAACCTTCTTCACTCCTCTTGCTGCTGCGTCATACGACAATGACGATCGTGTATAATCTGCCACGATGACGTAGGGGGCGATTGAAAGCTCAGGCTCTCTTCTGCTCCTGGCTGGCCGTGTAGAGCGACGAGGCTCGCATGGCGACTGGGGTGAAAACTCTGTGCCATGGTAGATGCCTTCACCTACGGATGGAACAGTACAAGCCCGTGTGAGAGGAATGAGGGCGATGTGCACACTGGGCATGGGCCCCTTGGCTACGTGGATCCGGCGCAAGCGAAGACGTTTTTTCACAGGAGCGTTATGCCATGCGTTATGTGGAGTACTGGTGTGCGTTCGCCGCGTTACTGCTCACCGTGGTGGGTCTGATGGCCGGCGCGACTGCAGCCGCATCACGGGTGAACATCGCCCCAGCAGCGAGCACGGCCCCGGGGTCGGGACCACAGGCGCAGTTCGGCGATCCGTTCGCATATTGCGCCGTGCTTGGGACGATCGATGCGCCCGACTCACGCTACACCGGACCGAAGGTGCCGGAAGTAGTCGCACAAGGTTTGAAAAAGGCCTTCGGCGCGCCCGCGGATGCACCACTTGGACCATTCATCCGCAATACCTTTTGGCGCTGCATGGACGGTCGGGTATACGCTTGTACGGTGGGCGCGAATTTGCCGTGCCAGGAACGCGCGGATGTCAGTCGTAAGCCCACTCCAGGCATGACCGATTTTTGTAAAAATAATCCCCATGCCGAGGTGATTCCAGCAGTCGCCACAGGGCGCGCCACGGTGTACGAGTGGACACGCCCCCATGATATGCCAGACGTCGTGCGGCACTTCGCGCAGCCGGACGCGCGGGGCTGTTTGTCGAACATCTGGTACGCCATCAGCCCCAACCCGTAGTTGGGCGAGGGCGCCGTAAAACACCCGCCTCAGAACTCGAAGGCCAGGGCGAGGTCGGCGGCCTGCCGGTCGCGCTCGTCGAGCGGCGGCAGACCCCAGCGCGTCTCGATGAACTTGAGGTTCGAGACCGTCTCGTACGGGGTGTGGTCGACGAACCCTTTCTTCGCGAACGGCGAGATGATCACCGTTGGTACCCGGAGCCCCGGTCCCCAACGGTCGATAATCGGCGGGGGAACGTGATCCCACCGCCCACCATGCTCGTCATAGGTGACGATGATCACCGTATGAGGCCAGATGGGGCTGTCCTGTACGGCCTTGACCAGCTTGGCCACTTGCTGCTGACCGGCGGCAACTGTAGAGTATCCGGGGTGCTCGTTGTCGTCGCCGATCGGCTTGACGAAAGCGACGGCTGGGAAGCTCCCAGTGGCCAGATCAGGGAAGAAGTCCGCCTCGTCCTTGAGGTGGCCCCGCCCAGGCGTGCCTGGTGCGTACCGCGCAAAATATGCGAAGGGTTGGTGGTGGAACTGGAACAACTTGGCCGGCCGGCCGGCCACTGCATCGTTCCAGCCGCCAGAGTACCAGGCCCATGACACACCGCGCTCGCTCAGTCGGTCGCCGATCGTCGGCGTCGTCTGGGGTGGCAGGCGTCGCTCTGAGGGGATGTTCGTCGGGTAGGGCGGGTGCGTGGGAAAGAGTGTGTTAATGGCGTATCCGTCCGGCGTCACCTCCGCGTCTTGCCGCGTGCCAGGGATCAGGACGCCACGGGCATCAAGCTGCGCTATCATGTCCCTCGGCGCCTCCGGCCAGTACGGCGTGCGGGCTGAGATGAGCCACATATGGTTGAGCCACGAGCCGCCGAAGGCGGAGTGGAAGTAATTGTCGCAGAGGGTATACTGGCGCGCGAGCCGTCCTACCGGCATATCGGTCACGTCGTAGTAGCTCATGGTGAGGCCACCGTGATCCCCGCCAGCGTCATTCCAGGCGACGAACTTGTCCATGCGGCCGCGGTTGATCTGATACTGCTCCTGATAGAAGAGGTGGACGGGATTGCTGGTGAGCTGATCGGGCGGGACATAGGGCGCGAGGTCGAAGGGTCGGACGGGGAGGTCAGCCGGGAGGCGCGAATCTGGCTGACCATTGAAGAGCGGCTGGGGCAAGCTCGTGTAGGGCGAGCCGTCCTTGCGCACCTGCCGGATGGTGTCGTCAGCATTGGCGATCCCGTTCGCGCCTGGATAGAGCCCGAACTGGCCGTTGAAGCTCCAGTTCTCCATGTAGATCACGATCACGTGACGGACCAGCTCGATCCCCTTTGGGACGGCTACGTCCCGGCCTGCACAACCCCACACGAGCAT
>Ga0137394_10002945_pt1 | contig 12726 bp, 17 predicted proteins | sample czobulk116metaG_FD_108278 | JGI IMG/M metagenome (GOLD analysis project Ga0137394, IMG submission 108278) | Vadose zone soil microbial communities from Angelo Coast Range Reserve, California, USA - czobulk1.16 metaG | ecosystem: Environmental > Terrestrial > Soil > Vadose zone | place: USA... | reverse complement strand
GGCCAAGAAGTCGATTGCCAGTTTCAAATTGAGACAGGGCATGCCGATAGGAGTGATGGTCACTCTGCGCGGCGAGCAGATGTATGAGTTCTTTGATCGCCTGGTGTCGGTGGCCCTGCCGCGAGTGAGAGACTTTCGCGGAGTCTCGCCGAAAGCGTTCGACGGCCGCGGCAACTACACGATTGGAATTCGCGAACAGCTGATCTTTCCGGAAATAGATTTCAATAAAGTAGACAAGCTGCGCGGCATGAATATTTCGATCGTAACTACGGCGCGCGACGACGACCAGGCGCGCGCATTGCTGAAGGCTTTGGGAATGCCGTTCAGGCAATAAAAGGCAGAGGTCAGAGGCCGGAGATCAGAGGTCGGCAAAATCTGACATCTGATTTCTGACCTCTGATATCTGGATTGATATGGCAAAGAAATCATTGATCGCGAAAGCGAATCGCAAGCCGAAATTTTCGTCCCGGGGGTACACCCGTTGTAAAAGGTGCGGCCGCCCGCGCGCGTATCTGCGCAAGTTTCATCTGTGCCGGATTTGCTTTCGCGAGTTGGCGTTGCAGGGACAGATTCCCGGTGTGGTGAAATCGAGTTGGTAGAGGTAATTTGCGATTTTAGATTTTAGATTTGCGATTTGAAATGCCCATCGCGGGCTTCTTTTAAATCGCAAATCGGCAATCAAAAATCTGAAATCGCTTTACGGAGTAAAGCATGACTGATCCTATTGCCGACATGTTGGCGCGAATTCGGAACGCGGTTTCCGCCAAGCATTCGCGCGTCGATATTCCGGCGTCAAAATTGAAGCTGGAAATCGCCCGCATCCTCAAAGAGGAAGGCTACATAAACAACTTCGTCGTCAAAGGCGAGGGCCCGAAGAAGATAGTCCGCATTTTTCTGCGTTACGACGCGCGCGGCACCTCCTCGATCACTTATCTGGCGCGGGTCTCGCGGCCGGGACGGCGCGTTTATGTCGGCTCGCATCAGATTCCGCGCGTGCTGGGCGGCTATGGCGTGAATATTGTTTCGACCTCGCGCGGATTGATGAGCGGTAAGACGGCGCGTAAGGAAAACGTGGGCGGCGAGGTGCTGGCCGAGATTTACTGAGATTTTAGATTTGCGATTTTTGCTTCTAAGGGTCGCAACTGAATCGCTGGAAGAGCAAGCTAAAATCAAAAATCAGAAATTGAAAATCATATGTCTCGTATTGGAAAAAAACCGATCGCGATTCCCAAAGGCGTCACGGTAGCCATTGGCGCCGGCGAACTCGAGGTGAAGGGCGCGAAGGGAGTGCTCAAGACCCCGATTCCCGAAGGGATTAGTTTCAAGCTCGAGGGTGAAGAGCTGATCGCCGAGCGGACCTCGAACGATCAGGCTGCGCTTCATGGTTTGGCGCGGGCGCTGGCGAACAATGCCGTTCGCGGCGTCACCGAAGGTTTTTCCACCCAGATGGATGTCGTCGGCGTCGGTTACAAGGCAGACGTGCAGGGACGCAAGATCGTTTTCGCGTTGGGTTACTCGCACCCGATTGAGTTTCCGTTGCCGGAGGGGATCGAGGCCAAGGCCGAACGCATGACGACCAAGGGAAGCATTCAACAATATCAGACGACGCTGACGGTTTCGGGGATAGATAAACAGAGACTCGGGCAAGTATGCGCAGAGATGCATAAGCTAAGAAAGCCGGACGCCTATAAGGGCAAAGGTGTGCGCTATGCCGATGTGCCGCTGAAACTAAAACCAGGCAAGACAGGGAAATAGGATTTTCAGATTTTAGATTTGTTAGTAGTCAGTTGTTTAATTTCACGCGAGCGACGACGGTTGGCGCGAACCAGGAACGACAATCGCAAATCTAAAATCGAAAATCTGAAATTTAATAAAATGGCCAAGAGAATAAGAGCAGAGGTTCGCAACGCGGTTCACCGCCGCATCCGGCGCAAAGTTCGGGGCACGACTGAGCGTCCGCGGCTGGCGGTCTATCGCAGCTTGAATCATATTTACGCGCAGGTAATCGATGACGAGAAGGCCCGGACCGTCGCGGCTGCATCGACGACGGAAAAAACCCTGGGAGCCAAAACCGGTGGCAACATCGACGCGGCGAAACTTGTGGGTCAGACGATCGCCGAGCGCGCGCTGGCCGCCGGAGTCGACCGGGTCGTCTTCGATCGCGGCGGTTACCTGTATCACGGCCGGGTCAGGGCCCTAACCGATGCCGCGCGCGCGGCCGGGCTCAACAAAGACGAGGTCGTTGAAGTCGAAGCAACAGAAGCTGAAGCAGCGAGCCCGGAGGCGTCCGGTACCAACGAGGCGGAAGCAAAACCAAAACGTTCCAAAGCAAAGGGTACTAAGGGAACGAGCGCGAAAGAAGAGCAATGAGACAACCCAGGCATCGAATAACAGCTCAGGGACTTGACTTGAAAGATCAGGTCATTTCGATCAATCGCGTGACCAAGGTGGTGAAGGGCGGAAAAAATCTGTCGTTCGCGGCGTTGGTTGTGGTGGGGGACGAATCCGGCCACGTGGGTTTTGGCACCGGTAAGGCCCGCGAAGTGCCCCTGGCAATCAAGAAGGCCGTCGAAGCAGCGAAGAAGAATCTGATTCGCGTCCCGCTGATTGAAAACACCCTGCCACACCAGTTGATCGGAAAGTTCGGAGCTGGCCGCGTCATGATGAAGCCGGCATCGCCCGGCACGGGCGTGATTGCGGGAGGCGCGGTGCGCGCGGTGATGCGAGCCGCCGGCGTCCACGATGTGCGCACAAAAGTTTTGGGATCGACCAACCCGCATAACGTTGTGCGCGCGACCTTCGATGGTTTGCTGAAGATGAAAGATCCTTTCGAAGTGGCGCGCCTGCGCGGTAAGCAGGTTGAGGAGCTTTAGAGGTATGGTGGCGAAAACAAAGAGCAAGACGGAAGCTGCGCCGGCAACGATTCGCATTCAGTATTACCGCAGTACGATTGCTTTTCCGCAGACGCAGAAAGATATCGTTTACAGTCTGGGGCTGCGCAAGCTGAATCAGATCGTCGAGCGTCCTGACACGCCGTCGATGCGAGGAATGGTTGAGAAGGTCCCGCATTTGTTGCGGATCATTGAATAGAAGAAAGATCATTGGGAGCAAGCAATGGCACTCAGTCTTAATAATCTGCATCCAGCCAAGGGTTCCACCCACCGGAAGAAGCGTCTCGGGCGCGGACCCGGCACCGGGCTGGGCAAAACTTCGGGCCGGGGTGAAAAAGGACAGAAGTCACGGTCCGGCTATTCGATGAAGATCGGTTTCGAAGGCGGCCAGATGCCCCTGCATCGCCGGCTGCCCAAACGCGGTTTTACAAATATTTTCAAAAAGAAGTGGATCGAAGTCAGTCTGGCTGCCCTGGAAAAACAGTTTGCGGCAGACGACGAAGTAACACCCGAGGTCATGCATCATCGTGGCATCATCAAGAAAGCCAAACACGACATTGTCGTGCTCGGCAATGGCGAGGTTACCAAGTCGCTGAAGGTCTCGGCGCACCGCTTTACCAAAAGCGCGCGCGAGAAGATTGAAAAGGCCGGGGGCACCATTACTGTTATCGGGTCTTAGTGGCTTAGTCTGTGATCCGCGCGTTAGACAACACAGGCTAAAGTCTGTGCTACTTTTATGGAAAAGTTCCTAGCTGCCGTTCGCAATATGTTCAATGTGCCGGATCTGCGCAGGCGGATTCTGTTCACGCTGGGCATTCTGGCCATCTATCGCCTCGGCGCGCACGTCTCCGCGCCGGGAATTAATAAGGCGCGTCTGGATCAGGTTTGGCACGATGTCAGCGGCACGCTGCTGGGCGTTCTGGATCTCTTCTCCGGTGGAAACTTCCGCTTGATTTCGGTTTTTGCGCTGGGCGTTACGCCTTACATTACTTCCTCGATCATTCTGCAATTGATGACGGTGGTCTCGCCGCGTCTGAAGAAATTGCAGGAAGAAGGAGAGATGGGGCGTCAGAAGATCAATCAATGGACGCGTTATCTCACGGTTGGTCTGGGTGGTCTGCAGACGACCTTCGTGGCCCACTGGCTCCAAATCAACGGCGTCGGCGCTAATACCTGGGGGTTCCTGCTGACGACGGTGTTGACGCTGACGACCGGGACCATTTTTGTGATGTGGCTCGGTGAACAGATCACCGAGCGCGGCGTCGGCAATGGAATCTCTCTGCTGATCTTTGCCGGCATTGTGATCGGCCTTCCGCGCGGAGTACAGCAGGTCATGGGCCGCGTGAGCGGTGGCGACACGCTGGAGATTCTGGGAGTTATCGCGCTGGTGTTGGCGCTGGTGGCGATCATCGCGTTCATCGTGTTTGTGGAAGCCGCGCGGCGAAAGATACCGGTCAGCTATGCCAAGCGTCATGTCGGGCGGCAGTTGGTGGGCGGACAGCAAACGACGATGCCTTTGAAGCTGAACATGGGCGGCGTGATTCCCGTGATTTTCGCGTCATCGGTTTTGTCGATGCCGCAAAGTTTATTCTCAGCTCTTCCGCCCAAGAACCCGGCCAGCTTTTACGGCAAGATCTTTACCTTCTTCCAGGTGTTTCACGCCGGCGATCCCTATTATGAATTGATCTTTCTGACGCTGATCATGTTCTTCACGTTTTTCTATGTGTCGATCGTATTCAACGTCGAAGAGGTTGCCGATAACCTGCGCAAGCACGGCGGGTTCATGCCGGGGATTCGGCCCGGACGGGCCACGGCTGAGTACCTGAACACGATTCTGACTCGCTTGACCACTGTCGGCGCCATCTATCTGGCAATGGTGGCGTTCTTCCCGCAGTTCATGCTGAGCGGGTTCAAGGTAGCGCGCTTGCCGCTCGTCGGCGCCTGGCTCGATTCATTTGTCAGCACCACTCCGGGGTTTCAATGGATTCCCACCGGCATGGGGTATCAGTTTTATTTTGGCGGCACGTCGCTGCTGATTCTGGTAGGCGTGGCCATGGATACCGTGGCGCAAATCGAGGCGCAACTCGTAATGCGTAACTACGAAGGCTTCCTTGGCGGTGGCAGCAGACTGCGCGGGCGCAGGGCCTGAAATGTATTTTCGCTTGCCGAATTCCTATTGCCAATTGAAATCGTTCCACACGATCACGGACCAATCGGAAATTGGCAGTCGGCAATCGGCAATTCTCTATGTCCAAGATTATCGTTCTAATGGGCGCGCCGGGTGCCGGCAAGGGCACGCAGGCGCGGCTGCTGCAACAACGCCTGGGGTTGCCACAGATTTCTACTGGCGATATGTTTCGCTCTCTGGCTGAGACGCAAACGCCGCTGGCCGAAGAGGTGCGCGCGATCCAGCAGGCGGGCAAACTGATTCCTGACGAGCTGGTTATTCGAGTGGTCGAGGATCGCACGGCCAAAGAAGATTGCCGCAACGGCTACATCCTCGACGGATTTCCGCGGACGGCGGCACAGGCCAAGATGCTCGAGGATTTGGCCGCGCGGCAGCGAAAGAAACTTAGCGCGATCCTGATCGACGTACCGCTGGATCTTTTGGAAAAGCGGATGACTGGTCGGCGTAGTTGTCCGGTCTGCGGAGAGATTTACAATGTGTACTTCAGGCCGGCGAAAGTGGATAACAAATGCGATCGTCATCCTGAAACGGAGTTGACGCAACGCGCGGATGACCGGCAGGAAAAAGTTCGCGTCCGACTGGAAACCTACGAACGCGAGACCGCGCCGCTGCTGGATTACTATCAACGTACGCGACGCCTGCACCGGGTGGATGGAACTCAATCGCCGGAAGACATTTATGCCGACATTGAGAGGATTTTGAACAATGAAGTCGTGCGGGCTAATCCCGCGGATTGAGGAAGGCCCGTAGAGGTTGCGCGCACCGGCGATGATTATCGGAAAGTCCCAAAAAGAGATCGAAAAGATGCGGGCGGCAGGCCGGCTGGTGGGACAAGTCTTGCAAGAGTTGGGTGCGATGGTCGAGCCTGGTCTGACTACGATTGAAGTTGACGCGACCGCCGAGAAGATGATCCGCGACGCTGGCGCGTATCCAACCTTCAAAGGCTATAACGGCTTTCCCTTTTCAATTTGTGCGTCGGTCAACGAGCAGGTTGTGCACGGCTTTCCTTCCAGTTACAAGTTGCAGGAAGGTGACATTTTTTCCATAGACGTGGGAGTTACACTCGACGGATTTGTAGGGGACACAGCTAAGACTATTCCGGTCGGGAAGGTCAGCGAGGATCGCCTGAAACTGATCAGAGTCACCGAAGAGTGTCTCCAGTTGGCGATTGAACAGTGCCGCGCCGGACTTCACCTGGGGGACATCGGCTGGGCGGTTCAATCTCATGCGGAAGCGCACGGGTATTCGGTGGTTCGCGATTATGTCGGTCATGGTATCGGCCGGCGCATGCACGAAGATCCGCAGATCCCCAATTACGGAAAGCCCGGCAAGGGACCGAAGATAAAGAGCGGCTATGTGTTTGCAGTCGAACCCATGATTAACCTGGGCGTGCAGCAGACAAAGACCCTGAAGGACGGCTGGACCGTGGTGACGATCGACGGTCAGGCCAGCGCGCACGCCGAGCACACGATCGCCATTACCGACCAGGGCCCGGAAGTGTTGACCCTGGTCGGAGCCAGCGCCCCGCAGGTCGAATTGGTGGGCGTCTCTTAGTGGTTTTTGCGCGGTTTGGCGATTGCACAGGGGCCATGCTACTATGTGCAATTTGCCAGTGTAGGCAGTCAGGCCCCCTATGTCTGTATGGCGAAGGAAGAGGCGATAGAGGTCATGGCCAAAGTCCTCGAAACGCTGCCGAACGCAATGTTTCGGGTGGAACTTGAGGAGACCCAGCACCAGGTGCTGGCGCATATCTCAGGCAAGATGCGTAAGCATTTTATCCGGATTCTTCCAGGTGATCGAGTGTTGGTTGAGTTGTCGCCATACGATTTGAATCGCGGCCGCATAACTTACCGGTATAAATGAGATCGAGAGTGTTCAATGAAGGTACGTTCGTCCGTCAAAAAAATTTGTGACAAGTGCAAGGTGATTCACCGCAAGGGTGTGGTCCGCGTTATCTGCGTCAACCCCAAGCATAAGCAGCGACAGAAATGAACCAGGCGAGCCTGCTCACTGTAAAGAATGGCAGGTCTTCGGTTGTCGGGAGAATGGAAATAAATGGCTCGTGTTGCAGGTGTAGATCTTCCGCCCAATAAGCGTGCAGAGATCGGCCTTACATATATTTACGGAATCGGCAGATCGCGTTCAACGTCGATCCTCAATGAAGCGCAGGTAAATCGCGACATTAAGATCAGAGATCTGAGTGAGGAAGATCTCAGCCGCATCCGTGCGGTGATTGACGCTCAGGGTGAGATCGAAGGCGATCTGCGCAAGCGCGTGCAGATGGACATCAAGCGTTTGATGGACATTGGCGCCTATCGCGGGTTGCGGCATCGTCGCGGATTGCCCGTACGGGGCCAGCGCACGCACACCAATGCGCGGACACGCAAAGGACCACGGCGCGCCACTATCGCGAAGAAGAAGGCGCCGGGCAAGAAGTAATCTGATATGGCAAAAGCAACCACCGCTGGCAAAAAGAAAGTCTTTCGTAAGAAAGAGAAAAAGAATATTCCTGTCGGGATCGCGTACATCGCAGCATCGTTCAATAATACGATGATTTCGATCACCGATCTGGAGGGCAACCTGGTTGCGCAATCGTCATCTGGCGCGCGCGGGTTTCGCGGCTCACGCAAGGGCACTCCATTCGCCGCGCAACAGGCGGCGTATGAGGCGGCCAAGCGGGCCACGGAAGCCGGGATGCAGCAGTGCGAAGTGCGGGTCAAGGGTCCGGGCGGCGGTCGCGAGTCGGCCATCCGCGCGATCAATAACGCCGGGATTCGCGTGACGGCAATTCGTGATATCACGCCAATTCCGCACAACGGATGTAGGCCGCCGAAGCGGCGCAGAGTTTAGCGGATTTTTGATTTTAGATTTGCGATTTTCGATTGGCGCCTGAGACAAGGAATTCCTGAAAATCAAAAATCAGAAATCGAAAATCAGAAATTGATAATTGACCTAAAGGATGAAGGGCTCCGGCTCTTGTTTCAGATTTCAGATCTCAAATTTGAGATTTCAAATGCGAGAGTTCAGAAACTGAAATGTCGAAGACGCGGCCTGTAAACTTTTCCGTCTGTAGTTAGACTGGAGGCAGAAACTTTTGGCTAGGTATAGAGATGCGGTGTGCCGTCTGTGCCGCCGCGAAGGCGCAAAACTTTTCCTCAAGGGAGACCGTTGCTACAAACCTTCCTGTCCGATTGAAAAGCGCGGCACTCAGCCGCCCGGACAGCATGGTAATTCCATGCGTCGCGGCAAGGCCCTGGCCGGTTATGGCCAGCAGCTTCGCGAAAAGCAGAAGGTCAAACGGATCTACTTTATTCTCGAAGGACAATTTCGCAATTACTTTGAACGCGCGGCGCGCCAAAAAGGCATCACCGGCGAGAACCTGCTATTTCTGCTCGAGCGACGGCTGGATAACGCCATCTACCGGGCAGGGTTCTCAACTTCGCGACGCCAGGCGCGCCAACTTGTGAATCACGGCCATGTGCTGGTCAACGGGCGCAAGGTTGATATCCCGTCTTACCAGGTAAAGCCTGGCGAAGTGGTCAGCATCAAAGACGCCACCCGGAAGAATGTTCACGTGGAAGGCGCGTGGCAGACGGCGGCGGGACGTGGGCGTCCCTCGTGGATTTCACCCGGCGGTGCGGAAATGAGCGCGACCATTACGGGGTTGCCGACGCGTGAAGAAATCGATCGCTCCATCAACGAGCAACTGATCGTGGAGCTTTATAGTAAGTAATCAGGCGCGCCCTGGAGCGAGTGTCTACGAAGCGCGCGCTCCGGGCTGCACAACTTTTCCTCAAATTTTCTGACGGTACGTTATGGATCAAAACAATCTCTGGACGGGTTTTCAGATGCCGCGCCGGCTGGCGGCTGACGGCGAAACTTTGACCGATCGCTATGGCCGCTTCTCGGCCCAGCCTTTTGAGCGCGGTTTCGGAACGACGGTAGGCAATTCACTGCGCCGGGCCTTGCTGTCTTCGATCGAAGGCGCCGCCATCACCGCGGTCAAGATTGAGAGCGTCGAGCACGAGTTCTCTTCGATCAAGGGCGTGGTCGAAGACGCGACTGACGTGATCTTGAATCTCAAGCAGGTGCCCTTTACGCTGCACGGGAATGAGCCTAAGACTTTGACGATCTCCAGGACCGGGCCGGGCGAAGTTACTGCCGGCGATATTCAGGGAGACGCCGATGTCGAGGTGCTCGATCCGGCGCTGCACATCGCCACTTTGAGCGATGGCGGCTCGTTGAACATCGAGATGCGGCTGAAACGCGGCCGTGGTTACGTCTCGGCGGACCGCAACTTTGACGAAGATCTCTCGCTCGGCTATATCCCGATTGACTCGGTGCACACTCCGGTCAAGAAGGTGAATTATTCGGTTGACGCCGCGCGTCTTGGTCAGAACACCGAATACGACAAGTTGACGATCGAAGTCTGGACAGACGGATCGGTCAAGCCTGACGACGCCATCGGTCTGGCGGCGAAGTTGATCAAGGATCACATGGCGATCTTTATTAACTTTGAGGAAGACACCGAAGACTACAGCTATCAACAGCAAGAGCGAGCGCCCTTGCCGCGAAACGATCAGTTGGATCGCTCAGTGGATGAGTTGGAGCTTTCGGTGCGTTCTTATAACTGCTTGAAGAACGCCGGCATCAAGACCATCCGCGATTTAGTGCAGCGGTCGGAACGCGAGATGCTGGCGACCAAGAACTTCGGCAAAAAATCCCTGGGCGAGATTCGCGACATTCTGCGCGGCATGGGCCTGGATTTTGGCGTCCAGTTTGACGAGCAGGGCAATCCGATTCCCGGCACCGGCGGGGGTGAAATTGAAGACGACGGCGGCGACGAGGATGAATTTGAAGCCGCAGTTCAGTAACCGCGTAGTAGGACGAAACGATCATGCGTCATCTTAAGGCCCATCGGAAGCTCGGGCGGACAACGGAGCATCGCATCTCTATGCTGCGCAACCTCGCGACTTCGCTGATTAATTCGCGCGACGACCGCATCGTAACCACTCTGCCCAAAGCGAAGGAACTACGCCCGTTTGTTGAGAAGGCGATTACTCTGTCTCGCCGCGCAGCCAGCCTGGAAGGAAACACCGCGGAAGTCGGCGGCTTGCATTTGCGTCGCCAGGCCGCGGCTTTCTTTCATGCCGGGAACTACCGGCGCGCAACTGCCACCCGGCGCGGCCAGACTCCGCCGCCGCGGACCGCGGGTGTGGCGGCAATTCGCCGGCTTTTTGACGAGTTGGGCGAGCGTTTCAAGGATCGTCCGGGCGGTTACACCAGAATAATCAAGATGGGAAGGCGTACCGGCGATGGCGCTGAACTCGCAATTATTGAACTGGTGGACAACGCGCGCGAAATAGATGCACAGGCCAGTGCGCGCAAACGAGTGAAGGGATCGCCGAAGAAGAAAGCGGACGAAACAAAGGCGACTGAAACCACCGCGGACCAAAAGGAAGAAGCCGGAAGCGAGGAATAAGACGACTCTGTGGGTGGGCCCCGATCGGCTAATTTGGGCGAGATCGGGGCTCTTGCTTTTGAGTGGCGCAGAACGTGAAGCGGCTAATTGAGACCGGCCGGATGCGACTGTTACCGAGGAGCGTCCAATGTCAATCGGAGTCAAGAGGGCGATGAGCGATCAGGAAAGCAAGCAGTCGGAAGTTGTGCCGGCATCAACGGAAGGGCCGGCAGAGCGTGGACCGCGTGATCGCGATCGTGAACGCGGACGCCGGCGACATCGCAATCAGCCCAGACATCTCGAAGCTTCGATTAATATGAACGAGCTACGCGAACTGGTCGACCTGATCACCGAAAACGGACTCACCAGTTTCGAACTGGAGCGCGAGGGGTTTCGCGTCAAGGTCGGTCGCGGTACGTTCATCGAAGATCAAGGCAATCAACCGCCCGTCGTTCCGGGTGGGGCTGAAAATCAGATCGCCGCGGGCGCTGGTGCGCCCATGGTCACCGCTGCCGCCCAAAGTCTTCCCACGTCGGCTCCGTCACACCCGGGCGCGCAGGCGGAGGAGGCCGCCTCGGTCGATCAGGATCTGCACATTATCACTTCGCCGATCGTCGGCACCTTCTACCGTTCGTCAAAGCCTACGGCGGAGAGCTTTGTCCGCATCGGCAGTCAGGTCGAACCAACCACCGTGGTTTGCATTATCGAGGCCATGAAATTGATGAACGAGATTCAGGCAGAGACCGCGGGCGAAGTCGTCAAGATTTACGTCGAGAATGCCCAGGCAGTCGAGTACGGCCAGCCCCTTTTCGGAATCAGGACTCAGTGAGCCGTGAGCAATAAGCAGTGAGCAGGACTACGCCGACTCCTTGCCGCAACTGCTTACTGCTACCTGCTTACTGCTCACTCTTATGACCACCGCCAACAGACCATTTCGCAAGATCCTGATTGCCAATCGCGGCGAGATCGCCTGCCGCATTATCTGGACGTGCAAAGAGATGGGCATTCGCACCGTGGCGGTGCATAGCGACGTGGATCGCGACTCTTTGCATGTGCGTTTTGCTGACGAGTCCGCCTGCATCGGACCGGCGCCCTCAGCACAAAGCTACTTAAACATTCCTGCGATCATCAGCGCCGCCGAAATCTTTAACGTTGACGCTATCCATCCCGGCTATGGCTTCCTGGCTGAGTCGGCTTACTTTGCCGAGATCTGCGAGGCCTGCAACATCAAGTTCATCGGCCCGCGGCCCGAGGTCATTCAACTGATGGGCGACAAGGTTGAGGCTCGGCGCGCCATGCAAGCGGCCGGCGTCCCTATTATTCCGGGCAGTCCTGAAGCGTTGGACTCGGAAGAAGAAGCGATCAAGATGGCGCGCGAAATTGGTTTTCCAGTGATCGTAAAAGCGTCGGCCGGCGGTGGCGGCCGGGGTATGCGCATCGTGCGCTCGGAAGCAGAGCTCGGACATGCCCTCGAGACGGCCTCGAATGAAGCAGCTGCGGCCTTCAAGAACGGTGACGTCTATATCGAACGGTTCATTGAGCGTCCCAGACACATTGAGATTCAGGTGCTGGCCGATGAGTATGGCGAGTGCGTCCATCTCGGAGAGCGTGAGTGCTCGATCCAGCGGCGGCATCAAAAACTTTTGGAAGAAGCGCCGTCACCCGTAATGACTCCGCGGCTGCGCCAGGAAATGGGCGAGGTAGCGGTGGCCGCCTGTAAGTCAATCGGGTATTCGAGCGCCGGCACCTTCGAGTTTCTGCTCGACGAGGATAATCGTTTCTACTTCATGGAAATGAACACGCGCATACAGGTTGAGCATCCGGTCACAGAGATGGTGACGCTAACTGACATTGTGCGGAACCAGATTCGCATCGCCGAAGGCGAGCCGCTCGGATATAGTCAGGACGACGTGATTATTGTCGGCCACGCGATTGAATGCCGCATCAACGCCGAGAGTCCGGACACCTTTACGCCGTCGCCGGGGACGATCACCACCTTCAATCTTCCTGGTGGACCGGGCGTGCGCCTGGACACTTATGTCTATCCGGGCTATCGCGTGCCGCCTTTCTATGATTCGATGATCGCCAAGGTAATCGTCCACGCACGGACTCGGGAATTGGCGATTGCCCGCATGCGTCGGGCGCTGGATGCGATGGTAATTGAAGGGATCAAAACCACTATTCCG
>Ga0137394_10002944_pt1 | contig 12726 bp, 8 predicted proteins | sample czobulk116metaG_FD_108278 | JGI IMG/M metagenome (GOLD analysis project Ga0137394, IMG submission 108278) | Vadose zone soil microbial communities from Angelo Coast Range Reserve, California, USA - czobulk1.16 metaG | ecosystem: Environmental > Terrestrial > Soil > Vadose zone | place: USA... | reverse complement strand
GCTCATCCTGCGTGAAGTCGTCGAAGAACATCACGCTGTCTCCCGGAACGTAGTCGAACTTGGTGGAAACCGAGGAGACCTTCGCGTCCGACGCCGAGGAAGCGCCCGGCTTGGTCGAGCCGTCCGTGGGCGGGTTTGCCTGACCCGATTCCTCTTTGGCGTTGCCCTTGCCCGGAGCGGCGCCGGACGCGTCGTTGACAGCATTGTCCGTAGCCTTGTCGGACTTTTCCTTCGCCTTGCCCTCGACCTTCTTCTTCACCTTGTCAAAGGGGCCGGCGTGACCCGTCGAAGCGGCGAAGCAAAGGAATAGCGCGACGAATGCAGCGACAAGCGCCTGAAGCCTGAACGAGCGACACATCGTGACCTCCCATGGAGAAGGAACCCCAAGCGGCTCCATCCCCTAACGCGCAATTGCCGCCCGGATCGGCTCACCGATATACTCGCTGGCCTGATGGAAGCCCCCGGGGGGAGTCAGGCGACCCCGTCCTCCTCTGAGGTCACTCAGACGTTTCTTCGCTGGAGACAAGGGGATGCAGGTGCCCTCGACGCGCTCCTACCCCTGGTCTACGAGGAGATGCGACGCCTGGCCGCCGGCTACCTCCAGAGCGAGCGGGCTGGGCACACGCTCCAGCCGACAGCCCTGGCCCATGAGGCCTACCTCCGGCTGCTGGATCAGCGGCACGTCTCGTGGCAGAACCGCGCGCACTTCATGGGGCTCGCCGCGCAGGCCATGCGACGCATCCTGACCGACCATGCGCGCCGACGCGGGGCGCAGAAGCGCGGCGGCGAAGCGGTGCACGTCGCGCTCGACGACGTCGACGTGCCTGCAGGCACGCGCGATCCGTTTGGAGTCGCCGTGGAGGATCTCGACGCGGCATTGAATCGGCTCGCCCAGCTCGACGAACGCCAGGTCCGCGTGATCGAGCTTCGGTTCTTCACCGGACTTTCGATCGATGAGGCAGCGGAAGTGCTCGCCGTCTCGCCCGCCACGGTCAAGCGCGATTGGACTCTGGCGCGCGCCTGGCTCCACCGTGAATTGAAGGGGAGAATCGCGTGACCAAGCGTTGGACGCGAGTGGGCGAAATCTTCGACGCGGCACTCCAGCAGCCATCCGAGCGCCGCGCGGCGTTTCTCAAGGAGGCGTGCGGCGGCGATCGCGAGCTGGAGACGGACGTCCGTTCGCTTCTGGCCAGCCACGACGCCGCCGGGGAATTCCTCGAGCCGGGAAAAGCGGGCATGACGATGCCTCAGACGGTCATTCCCGGAACGCCAACCGCAGGGCAGACGATCGGGTCATGGAAGGTCATCCGCCCGCTGGCCGAGGGAGGGATGGGCATCGTCTACCTGGTCGAGCGTCAGGACGGCCAGTACCAGCAAAAGGGTGCGCTCAAGTTCATCCGCCAGGGACTCGCGACCGAGGAGATGGTCCGCCGCTTCAAGCGCGAGCGACAGATCCTGGCCACCCTCGACCATCCCAACATGGCGCGCCTCTTGGACGGTGGGACTACGCCCGAGGGCCTTCCGTGGCTGGTCATGGAGTACGTGGAGGGCGTGCCGCTCTATCAATGGTGCTCGGAGCACGCGCCCGCATTGCGCGATCGGCTTCGTCTTTTCCTGACGCTATGCGGCAGCGTCGAGGCGGCGCACCGCCGCCTCATCCTTCACCGCGACATCAAACCCGGGAACGTGCTCGTCACTTCAGAGGGCACGCCGCGTCTACTCGACTTCGGTGTCGCCAAGATCTTCTCGGCCGACGGGATCGTTCCGGAATCCGCGGTCACCACGCTCCAGGCTCCGCTCACGCCCGAATACGCGAGCCCGGAGCAGTTGCGCGGCGCGGACGTCTCCACATCCTCCGACGTCTACTCGCTCGGAGTTCTCCTCTATGAATTGATTACCGGGGCGCGCCCGTACCCGACGCGGGCCGAGGGCGCGGCCGAGTTGCTGCGGACCGTGCTCGAGAAGGATCCTGTTCGGCCCAGCACGGCGGTGGTGGAGACGGCGGTCGCCGCGGTCACGCGCGAGCCCACGACGCGCGCGCTCCCCTCGCCGCCGGCCGGCGGACCCGCGGCGCTCGGTCGCGCGCTCTCAGGAGATTTGGACAACATCGTCCTCAAGGCTCTCTCCAAGGAGACCACGCGCCGCTACGGATCGGTGGCGGACTTGTCCGCCGATCTTCACCGCTACCTCGACGGACGTCCTGTCGAGGCGCGCCCCTCCACTTGGTCCTACCGAGCCTCGAAGTTCGTCCGGAGGAACCGGGTCCCGGTGGCGATGGGCACGGTCACGCTTCTCGCGATCATCGTCGGCGCGGGGCTCGCACTCTGGAACGCGGCCGAGGCGCGCCGGGAGCGCGCCGTGGCCGAGCGCCGTCTGCGCGACGTGACCGCGATGGCGAACACGGTGCTCTGGGACGTGAACGAGGCGCTGGCGGAGCAGCCCGGAACCACGCCGCTTCGCGAGAAGGTTGTCGACATGGCTACGCGCTATTTGAACGGCATCGCCGCGGAAGGAGTCCAGGACACCGCTCTGGTCCGCACGCTCGCGGACGCGTTCGACAAGCTGGGCACCGTCCAGGGTTACGCATGGAGCGCGAACGTGGGGCGAAGCGGAGAGGCGTACAAGTCACTCAAGAAGTCGTACGAGCTGCGGGATTTTCTTGTGCGGAAGAACCCGACACACGAGGAGTACATGCTCGATCTCTGTTCGGCGGCGACCAAGCTCTGTAACTACGACCGGGAGCATGGCAACCTGGAAGAAGCGGCAGCGATGTCGAACCGCGCGGTAGAGTTGATGGCGAAGCTGCGGGCCGAACACCCCGAGACGCGGCGGTACCGAATCAACACACCCCGGCTGCTCCACAACGACGGACTCACGTTGCTCCAGGCGGGAAAGGTGGACGAGGGCATCGCGCAAATCCGACGCGGGCTCGACGAATTCGCAGCCCTGGTCACCTGGGAGCCTCAGGATCCCGCGCACCGACGAGCGCTGGCACAGGCCTCGACCGGGCTTGCCGAGGCCCTCGTGATGCAGCCCGGAACGAGCGATAGCGCCCTGGCGGTGCTGGGACGCGCCCGTTCGATCCTCGAAGAGCTGGTCCGCGAGACGCCCGACGACCTTGCGCTCCGGCGACGATTGAGCGCCGTCCATTACGATACGGGCCGCATTCTCCTACTCCGATCGGGCGATGTGGATGGCGCGCTCCGGGAGGCCGCGGCGTCTGCCGCGATCACGCGCGCCGCGATCCAGAAAGATCCGGGGAACGAGGACGCGGTCGTTAGCGATCTCATCGCACGCACGTTTGAGGGATACGCGCGCGCTGCGGCAGGAAACACCGACCAGGCGGAGCGGGAGCTGATGGAAGTTATCCCCAAACTCGAGCGGCTCGCGCGGGCCGACACTACCGACGTCCGCTTTCCGCAAGAGTTGGTCGAGGCCCGCCTCGGCATGGGGCTCGTCGAGATGACGCGGGCGAAGAACTCATCCGGCCCCGCGGCAGTGTCCCACTGGCGGCGCGCCCGCGAATGGTTGATCGGGGCGCGCGACGAGGCGGCGAGCCTATCCGCCCGCGAGGGTCCGTGGGAGCTCTCGCTGGAGGAATCGAAATCGATCACCGCCACCCTCACGGAGTGCGAACGCGCGCTGGGTGCGTAGCGTCTTAAGACGCTCCTGCCGCGATTCAACGCCCGCTGCAGCGCGAAGGCCCCCCTCTGGGCACACGTCTTGCGTCCTCCCAGGTATCGTCATCCCACCCGAAACACAGGCAAGCAGTTGCCGCCGCGAATGACGCGGGGGCAATGCTTATTGCAAAGCGGAGGTTCCACTGATGAAGGCGCGTGGCATGAACAAAGGGAATGGAGCCGGCGTCAGATCGAATACCCGCCCTTCGGGCTCCATCACCGAACCCGCCGACGCGGCGCGAGCAGCGCAGGCCGCAATCCGGAAGGAGCCCGCCATGCCCGAGAACTACGCCATCCTCGCCGGAGCGCTGCGCGCGCTCGCGCAGTCCCTGCGAGAGCGGAATCCGGAGGGCTCCGACCACCTCCTCCATCTCGCGTGCGCAGCCGCCTGGGAGGCGAAGCGCAGGTCCGGGCCAGGGCTGACCTCCGGACGCACGAAGCAGGAGGTCAAGATCCTGATCGCATGGCTTCGCACCAGGAACCACACCGGGCCTGAGGCTTCCGAGAGCCTCATGGATCGGATCCTTTCGGAGCACTTGAACCAGGCGCTCGACGGATCGGACTTGATGTAAATTCGCGAGCGCGACCCTCGCTTCGTGGGTCATACTCCCCCCAGGGTGAGCAATCCAGATGGGGACCACTCCGAGTTGGTAAAACATGGGGTCGGTCCGGTCACCGAGCTCCGTGAGGTCCTATTCCCCAAGCGGGGCCTCTCCGCGACGGAGCTGCTTCTCGCCATCAACCTGACCGTCGCGGCCGCTCTCTTCCTCGCGTGGGGTCGAGACTACGGGGCGAACCTCCGCCACTGGACCGAGGGTTGGTGGAGCGCCGTACGTGCGCACCAGGCCTACGGCTGGTGGCTACCGACGATCGTCCTGCACGCGGGACTCGGTCACCTCTCCCGCAACATGATTGCACTGCTTGTCGCCTCGGGCGCGGTGGAGTTTCTGGCGGGTGGCCGCTGGGCGCTCGCGGCCTATCTGGTCACGGGGCTGGGCGCAGCCTGCGTGTCGTACATCGGGCACGGCGCGCCGCCGCTGAGCATTGGGGCGTCCGGGGCGATCTTGGGGCTGCTCGGGTGTACGGTTTCCTTCATCATCCGCCGACGCCGCATGTTCAATTACGCTCAGGCGTGGAAAGTCTGGCGCGTCTACATCCCCTTGTTCGCCTTGCTTCTCCTTCCGGTCCTCGTGAACGCCGATGTCCACGCCCACGCCGGAGGCTTTGCGTGCGGTCTGATCCTGGGGCTGTGGCTGCCCCCGCACGCGCGCGTCCACAAGCTTGCCACAGTGGATTCGCTGAGAGACGAAGATGTGGAGTGAGGAAGGGGCCACGTCCTTGACCTCCTGCGGAGCAGGCTAACGACGGTAGGGTGGCCGCTCACACGCCGAGAACACGCCTCGAATAGTCGTTGGAGAACACGCTGCCGGGATCGAACCGATTCTTCACCGCGAGGAAGTCATCGATGTTGGACGTCGGGTAGACGCTCCGGATGGCATCGCGTTCGGCGAAGAACAGTTTTCCCCAGTGGGGCCGCGCGGAAAGCGCACGAATCGACTCGGCCTCGACGGCGCGCAGGAACGGATCTGACGCGCGCGCCCGCGGATCTGCGTGGATGTCGACGAACACAACGTCACGGTCGAAGTTCGGGCCGAGCAGGGCGCTATGGGCAGCACCGACGACGCGGCACGCGTAGTACGGGCGCGCCGGAATGAGACCCGACATCCGCGGCAGGTTCTCCTTGTAGAGCTGCGCGAACTCCGGGTACCGATCTCGTGGTATCGCGAGCTCCATGTTCAGCCAGTCATTTCGGTCGAAGGCGCGGCGCCCGATCCGCCCGAGCATCTCTTGATATTGACCCTGAATCACGCCATCACGGACGAACAGCGACGTCGAGAACGGCACGACGACGGAGATATCGTGATGGCTGATCGAGAGGGCTCGCCCCAGGAGCTTCCTGACCGCGGGCATCCTGAGCCAGGGCACGCCGAGCCACTCGATGCCGCCGGCCCGCGCGCCCATGTAGCGAACCGGCCCGGTGGCGGCGCATTCGTCCGTCGTCCGATCGATCGTGAGGTAAAGCATAGCCGCGTCGTCGAACGGATGCGGCCAGTACCGTAGGTACTCGTGAGAATTCGCCAGCTCCCCCAGACGAGCGGTGATCTCCTGCCGCGGCATGCTCGCGACGTGGTAGATGCAGGGGCCGGAGCGGTCGACAGCGAGGGTGACCTCGACAGCGACGCCGAGCGTGCCGAGCCCGAGACGGAGCGCGCGAAGATCGTCCTCCGCGGAGGTATGGACGAGGCTGCCATCCGCACGCACCACCGTCACCGCCGTGACGAGCTCGGACATGAGCCCGCCGTCGCGGCCGTAACCGTGAGTGCCCGTCGCAAGCGCGCCCGCGAGCGTCTGCCGTCCGTGGTTGCCGCAGTACCGAAGTGCGTAGCCGCGCTCGTCGAGGTAGGCGCAGATCTCGTCGAGCGTGATCCCGGCCTCGCAGGTGATCGTACTGTGATCCGGATCGAGCTTGAGGACCCGGTTCATCTTCGCGATCGAGATCATCGCGGTGCGCGAGAAGAAGATGTCATTGTACGAGTGTCGTTGCCCGACGACGCGCACGCTACGGCCGGCGTCGGCGGCCTGGCGCACGAGCGCGGCGAGCTCTTCGACGTTCGCCGGCTGCCCGATCGCGGGCCCGAATGCGCGCCAGGTGCGCGCGTGATTCGTGATCATCGCGCAGGGCGCCGCATCGGGGAGAACCAGCCGCAGGGAGGCGACCGACTCGCGCCACAGCGCCTCGGCGTGCGCCTCGTCGCGGCACCGGCCGCCCGGCGTCGCGGCGCTGCCGCGATCCCAGTACACGGACTTCGCCTCCGGAAGCTCGATCACTCGGAGAATCTCGCGCGCCGCTTCCTCGGGTGCCCGGACCCGCGACCACGCCCTCTCGATCCACGCGGAGGCCCTACCCTTGTGCCGGTGGATCTCCGTGTCAATGTAGCCCGGTGAGATGATCTGGACGCGCAGGTCCGGATGGAGCTCCTGGAGTCGCAGGAAGAACGTGATCGCGGCTTCCTTGGACTTGGCGTAGCGATGCGAGAATCCGAGGAGCGGCCCGGCGGGAACCGCGGCGAGGCGGTGGGCCTCACTCGCGACGTACACGATCTGCTTGAGCGCGGACGACCGACACCGGTCCAGAAGCAGGTGCGCCAAAAGGAAGTTCGACAGGTAGTTCACCTGCCAGTGCAGCTCGTGACCGTCACGGGTGATCACCCTCTTCCACGGGATGTGGACGCCCGCGTTCAGGATGAGCACGTCGATCGACCTACCCGATTCGAGGATTCCAGCCGCGAACTCGCTGACCGACGCATGCGAAGCGAGATCGAGGGTACGATGCTGCAGATCGCCCTCGACCTTGCGGCGTGAGCCTACGAGAACGGAGGTGCCGCGAGCCGCGAGCTCCGCCAACAGAGCGCGGCCGATCCCGCTGCTCCCTCCGGTGAGAACGGCGAATCGCCCCTGTAGCGTGGTCTCCGCCCGTGTTTCCGCTGGATGCACGACTCCCGTCATTGCCCTCCCCACGAGACGAACACGGCTATCGCAGCCTCCGGCCTCTCGATTACCGTCCGACCTCGTTGCCGAGGCACTGCTCGACCCGACTCCATTCGGAGAGCCAGAGATCGAGAGAACCGCATTGTGTCCGACTGGCCGTCCGGGCGCAAGTCATCCCCCACCCAGCCATCTGCACCTCTGGCCCCAATCGTCAGCCGAAGACCTTTAGCTCGGAATCCGGCCTGCAGAGCACGGTGTAGGCACTCGCCAGCGACTCGCGAAACCCGCTCGGCGCGAGACGGAAGCGCAGCGTGGCCAGCGCGTAGCGGAGTCGCCGGTTCGCGAGCGCTGGGAGCGTCCGCCGACGCTGAGAATTCTCGAAGTAGTTATATTCCTGAACATCCAGGGTCGCGCGAGTGAGTCGTTCCCGCAAAATGGCAAACCCCTCGGACCTGAGGAGAAATCGGAGCAGGGTCGGCGTGTAGAGATCAATGTGCCCGTAGGAGAGAAAGTGCTCAACTCGCGCATCGGCTCCGCGGGCATACTCGCAGGGCACCTCGATCGCGAGTTGTCGCGCGACGCGCTTGATCTCGCGGAGAAGCGCACGCGGATACTCGACATGCTCCAGCACATGGCTAAGGATCGCGAGGTCAAAGAACTTGTCGGGGTAGGACAGGTGATACCCATCGAACTGTTTCACTTCCACGACCGACTGCAATCGGCGGCTCTGGATCATGCTCACACCCGAGTGTGAGATCTCGACCGCATACAGCTCCTTCTTCTGGGGCCACGCATCCAGGTGCAGCAGGACAGCTCCCTCCCCAGCACCCACATCCAGAACCCGGGGGAAGGTCCGCCCCGCGCACACTTCCCTGATGTTGCTCGCCTTGTACTTGCCGGCCAGTTCCCTCCACTGCTGAATCGCGGGCGTGTATTGCTCGTCGTAGGCTGCGTGGATGCCTACATCGACCTTCAGCTCGACCTCGGGAGGTGATGGCATTCCCTGCTCCTGGTTGGGCAGCAATCCAGCCGGATCGACGCCGAAAGCGGAAGGGTTCCGCATTGTGGCCTCTCTGGCCAAGCGGGCGCAACCATTGGCTCGGTTCCGCTCTGACTGCTGACAGGGGGAACCCCCAAGCGGCTAAATCGTGACTGCTGACAGGGGGAACCCCCAAGCGGCTAAATCGTCATTCTTGCCGACAAGAGCGGGAAGAAGCGCGGCGTCGATTCGGACGTCTCGTACCCTTCACCGAGATCCACGGTGGGGCGCCTGAGGGCGTTGGGCGCCGGAGAGTACGCCGATTCACGGGCCCTCGGAAAGAAGCAACCTCTCCGCCAGCGCCATCGGCGGTGCCCCCAGCGACAGGAGGCGCCGGTGGAACTCCCCGAGACGATAAGATGCGCCGACATGCGCGCGATACTTCTCTCGGAGCTCCTGGATCTGCCACTTCCCCCATGTGTATGAGAGCACCAGAGGATCCATCGTGTAGCGCTTTACCTCACGCTCAGCGTTGATCCGCTCCTGGTAGCCCTCGCGCACGATCCAATCGATCGCCTGCTCCATGGACCAGCCCTGGGTGTGCATGCGAATCGTGAGCACGAGCCGGCAGAGCCGAAGCAATGCGTCGTGCAGTTGATAGAGCCGCAGCTCCGGATCGTCCGAGTAGCCCTCGTCGAGGAGCATCTGCTCGCAGTAGTGCGCCCAGCCCTCGCTGAACGCATAGGACCCGGTCAGCTTTCGCACAAGAGAAGGATGCTCCCGGGCGTACAGGCCCTGGACGTAATGCCCGGGATAGGCCTCGTGACTCCCAGTCGTGTATATGAGCCCGCGGCAGAACATCTTGAGATAGTCGTCCTGCTCCGTGGGGCTCCAGGTCGAATCCACGGGAGTCACGTAGTAGAAGGCCCTGGTGCCGGTTTTCTCGAACGGTCCCGGCGTGTCCATCGAAGCGAACGAGAGGCTCCTCCGGAAGATCGGCGTTTGGGTCACGACCAGGTTCTCCCCACCCGGAATCGGCACGATGCCCCGCTCGACGATGAAGCCACGGAGGCTCTTGAGCTCCGACTCACAGTCTGCCACCAGGCGAGCCGCCGTCGGGTGATTGGCCGAGGTTCGCTCGATCACCTGTGCCACGCTCGCATCCGGGTCGATCTGACGGCAGACCTTGGCGATTTGCCGGTGGTTTTCCTCGATCGCGGCCAGGCCTCGGGCGAGAATCGACTCGGGTGGCTCCGTGATTCCCTCCTCGAGCGCGCAACGCCGGACAAAGATATCCCGCCCGAGGGCGAACTCGCCCTTCGAGCGCGGGAGCAGCTCCTTTTCGAGGAAGCGGACGTAGTCACGGGCCGCTCTCCTCGCGCTCTCCGCCGCGTGCACCACCCTGCGTCGCAGCTGCTCATCCCGAACCCCAGATGCAGCCGCCGGGACCACCTTCTCAAAGAAGGCAACCGTTCCCCGAGCCTGCTCGATCGCAATCCGGGTCCAGATCTCGGGGGGATTCTTGAGATTTCGCATTCCTGTTGCGAGGAGGGGTGGGACGCGCTCGGACCGGGCGATCACCGCCTCCAGACGCTCCTCGAGAGGGGCGAAGTCGCGTTTCAGCAGGAGGTAGATCCCGTCACTCGCCGTCTCGTGGTAGAGATCGGGGTCACGCTCATAGACGCGAAGCGTCTCGATTTCGTATAGACGCATCCGCGCGTCGCGGATGAGAAGCGCATAGTCCACCTGATCGTCGAGCGCGAGGGCGGCCGAGTCTACAGCGCTCGTGAGTGTGTCCAGGAAGGCATGAAGCGCAACGCGCTCCCGCTCCACCCGCGGCTTCGAGTAATCCTCGAGGAGACGGTCACGGTCGTGGAGGCCGACGGCCGTGGCCAGCGATGGCTGGTAGTCGAGCCGCTCCTCGAAATAGCGCTCCGCGAGCCGGCGAAGTGCCTGCGCCGCCTCGGGGTTCCTCACGTCGCCCCGAGCGGGCGATATTGGGGAGGACGCGCCAGCGCACAGCATCAGCGCCAGGGAACTGAGGACCGCGAGTCCTCCTCGAACCCGTGCGCCGGAAGCCCTCACCCTGGGAGCCCCACCCGATTTAGGAGAGCCTGGACGACGCGCATTCCCCCGGCACCGATCTGCGCGAGAATGCGGTAGTGGGAGAGGGTCTTCCCAATCTGGGTGTCCACCGAGCCCCCTATGGTGAGTTGGAGAGGAAGTCGCGCATAACTCTAGGCCCACCCGCCGGCCAAGTCCACGACGCTGGTCCGGGGTCGAACGAACGGCGATGTGCGGAAAGATGACAGTGCAGGGGACAGGCAATGCTACTTCGACCGGGAACGGCGAACACAAGCACTCGAAGTTGCGGCGGGCCGGAAGCGTTGCTAGGATTGAGGCACGATGACCTTCCTCAAGATCTCGGCGGCCTTCCTCTGCGCAGCCGCCCTCGCCGTCACGGCTTCGGCCTCCCCTAGGATCGAGCCGTGGGGGCTCTATCTCGACTACTTGGATCCCGCCGCGAAGCCGGGCGACGACTTCTACAGCTACGCGAACGGTGGCTGGCTCAAGACGGCCGAGATTCCTCCAGACCGTTCGGCCGCTGGGGCTGGGTTCGAGATGAACAAGGCGAACGAAGAGCGCCTCAAAGCCATCATCGACGAGCTCCACACTCGGACGGACCTCACTACTGAAGAGCGGAAACTACGCGATCTCTATGACGCCTTCTTGGACGAGGGGCAGATTGAGGCGAACGGCTTGAAACCGGCCGAAAAAGATCTGGCTGAGATCGCCTCGCTCCGGACGCTGGACGACGTAGCTCGTGAGATCGCACTGCCGTCCCTCTGGGTGGATGGGCCCTTTGAGATGTCCATCACCGCGGACGACAAGCATCCCAATGTCTACGTCGTCAAGCTGCGGCAATCCGGGCTCGGCCTTCCGGACCGCGACTACTATCTGCGCGACGACAAGGAGATCGTCTCAACCCGCGATGCGTACAAGAAGCACCTCGCCCAGGTTCTCTCCTCGGTGGGCCTGATGGACGCCCAAGCACGCGCCGCAGCGGTCTATGAATTGGAGCATCGGATCGCCATAGCCTCATGGCCCGCTGCCGACCGCCGGGACGCCGACAAGATCTACAATCCAATGACCATTCCCCAGCTCAAGAAGCTGGCGGGAGGGTATCCCTGGGACGCCTACTTCAAATCGGCCGGCATTCCCCCGAAATCGCGCGGCGCGGATCGGACGGTTGTCGTAGCCGAAAACACTGCTTTCCCCAAAATCGCGGAGATTTTCGCGGCCACCCCTGTGCCGGTCTGGCGGGACTACCTGACGATCCGATATGTGCACAACTTAGCTTCCTACCTCCCCCGCACTTTCGACGACGCCGACTTTGCCTTCTACGGAACCGCGCTGCAGGGCCGCCCGCGCCAACTCGATCGCGCCACCCGCGGGGCGCGTCTGCTCGACAGCCGGCTGGGCGAAGCGCTTGGGAAGCTGTACGTGGGAAAGTACTTCCCGCCCGAATCCAAGGCCAAGGTGCGAGCCCTCGTCGACAATCTACTCCAGGCCTATGAGCAGGACCTGAAGACGTTGCCGTGGATGACCCCGGAGACCAGGGAGAAGGCCCTCGAGAAGCTGCATCAGTTCACCGTCAAGGTCGGCTACCCCGACCACTGGCGTGATTACTCCGCGCTCCAGATTGACCGCGACCATCTCCTCGGGGACGTGGGGAATGCCATCGCCTTCGAGTGGAATAGGGACCTCAAGCGGATCGACGATCCAGTGGACAAGACGGAATGGGGAATGACCCCGCCGACGGTCAACGCCTATTACAACGAGTCAGTCAACGAGATCGTCTTTCCGGCCGGGATCCTCCAGCCTCCCTCCTTCGACCCGGCTGCGGACGATGCGGTGAACTATGGAGCGAGCGGAGCCGTGATCGGGCATGAGATCAGCCATGGATTCGACGACCAGGGTTCGAAGTACGACGGCATGGGCGTGATGCGGCAGTGGTGGGTGGACGCGGACCGCAAGAACTTCGACGAGCGCACGACTGCCCTCGCGAACCAATACGATCAGTACGAGCCGCTATCGGGAATTCACATCAACGGGAGGCTCACGCTCGGCGAGAACATCGCCGACCTCGCGGGCCTGGTGATCGCCCACAAGGCGTACCACCTCGCGCTCGGCGGGAATGACGCGCCGGTGCTCGACGGCCTCACGGGAGATCAGCGCTTCTATGTAGCTTTCGCCCAAAGCTGGCGATCGAAGGTGCGGGATGGAGCCATGCGCCAGCGCCTGCTCTCCAATCCGCACAGCCCCGCCGCGTATCGGGTCAACGGGGTCCTGCGGAACGACGACGGCTGGTACGCCGCGTTCCCGAGCGTCACGCCGGAGAGCAAATACTACCTGCCGCCGGAGCGACGCGTACGGCTGTGGTGAGGGGTGCTGAGCGGCGCGGTCATCGGGCCCGGCAGAAACAGGTGAGGGCGCTTACAACCTTGCCAACGAGGC
>Ga0137394_10002941_pt1 | contig 12728 bp, 8 predicted proteins | sample czobulk116metaG_FD_108278 | JGI IMG/M metagenome (GOLD analysis project Ga0137394, IMG submission 108278) | Vadose zone soil microbial communities from Angelo Coast Range Reserve, California, USA - czobulk1.16 metaG | ecosystem: Environmental > Terrestrial > Soil > Vadose zone | place: USA... | reverse complement strand
CGGGGCCGCTGCGCGGCTGGTACTGGAACGCGCTCTTCAACTACGGCCGCACCTCAGGGACCTTCACCACCGGCGGATCGTTCCGCAACTCCCGCGTGTCGAGCGCGCTCGGTCCGAGCATTCCCAACTTGGGCAATCCAGCGTGCGTAGACAGCGCAGGCGCCGTCATCGCCGGTTGCACGCCGCTGAACATGCTGGGCGGGCCTGGAAGCATCGGAACCGCGCAACAGAACTATCTCGCCTTCTCCGGCACTTCGCGCGCGTACGATCAGCTCACCACCGTCGGCGCGGATTTGAGTGGCGACCTGATCCCGCTTCTGGCGGACCGGCCCATTTCGCTGGCGCTCGGCTACGAGTACCGGCACCAGCTGGGCTCGCAGATCGCGGATCCCATCGCCCAGGCCCTTGACTCCGCCGACTTCAACTTCCAGTCGACCAGCGGCGGGTTCTACTCCAACGAAGCCTATGGCGAGCTCTCCATTCCCATCCTCGCCAACATGCCCTTCGTCCAATCGCTGGAGGCGAGCGTCGCCGGCCGCTACGTCAACTACAATACCTTCGGCGACAAGTTCACCTACAAGTTTGGTGGGCGCTATACGCCGGTGCGCGACCTGACCATCCGCGGCACCTATTCGACCGCGTTCCGCGCGCCGAGCATCTCCGAGCTGTATCTGGGGAACCATGAAGTGGCCCCCTCCGCTACGGACCCCTGTGCCGATATCAGCCCCGGAGCCGCGAGTCCAACGGTGATCGCAAATTGCCAGAAGCAACACGTCACTGGCAGCGGCTCGGGTGACCCGAATACGCAAATATTGACGCGCACCGGCGGCAATCCAAATCTGCAACCAGAGACTGCAAAGACATATACCGCGGGCATCGTCGTCCAGCCCCAGGCGGTGCGGAACCTGTCGTTCGCCGTGGACTACTTCCACATCCGCATCGACGACGCGATCGGCCTCACCGGCACCGCCAACATCCTGAACGGGTGCTACGCGGGCTCGGTCGACGACTACTGCGGGGCGGTTGTCCGCGGGAACGCGGGCATCATCCAGTTCGTCAACGACTTCTACTCGAACCTCGGCACCATCAGCACCAGCGGCATCGACTTCGCCATCCGCTACGCGCTGCCCACGGAGGTCGGCCGCTTCGGCTTCGGCTTCGACGGAAGCTACCTGATCAACTACGACATCACCCTCGCTCTGAAGAGCGGCCCCGCCAAGATCCAGGCCAAGGACAGCTATGACGCGGGCAGCTTCGGGGCGATGCCGCAGTTCAAGGCCAATGCCACCCTGGACTGGAGCATGGGCGGCTTCGTGGCCGGCCTGACCGGGCGGTACATCACCAGCTTCGACGAGTGCGCGAGCCCGTTCGATCCCACCACTGCCTTTGGCGGCATCTGCAATGTGATCAACGTCGTTCCCGGCCAAGGGACGACCGTGACCGACAACCCGCTCCGCCGCAGGGTGGAATCGTTCTACCAACTCGACATCCACGCGGGTTACACGCTCAACAGCACGATCGGGAAGACCACCCTCTTCGCCGGCATCCTCAACGTGACGGACAAGCAGCCGCCATTCATCTACAGCTCCGCCCTGGCCAGCTCCGACCCCAGCACGTTCGACTTCGTGGGCCGCTACTTCTACGGGCGCGTCCAGCACAGGTTCTGAGCGTGATGGCGCGGCTCTCTAAACCGAGAGCCGCGCCCACCAGGCGGTCGCGAGCGGCAGCGCCACGCCGGCGATCACCAGCGCGCACCCGGCGACCTGGCCGGCGCTGAGCCGTTCTCCGAAGACGAGCCATCCGCAGACCAGCGCCACCACGGGGACCAGCAGCGCGAACCGCGTGACCAGCGCGGCCGGGTACGCCCGCAGCAGCCGGTTCCAGAGGCCGTAACCTCCGAGCGTCGCGCCGAACGCGAGGTAGGCCACGGCAAACCAGGAGCCGACGCCGAGGGCGCGCGCGCTGGAGATCAGCGACTCGCGTCCTTCGAGGATCCAGCAGAGCGCGAAGAACGGAGCGGAGGCGAGCAGCGCGGACCAGACCACGAATGCCAGCACGTTCACGGAGTAGCGGGACAATGACCGGCTGACCAGGTTTCCCACTGCCCAGCAGAAGGCAGCACAGAGCGTGAGCACCAGTCCCACGAGGGGGAACGAGCTGCCGCGGGCCAGCCCGAGGCAGATCAGCCCCGCGGCGGCCACAGCGATCCCGAGGATCTGCGGGGGCCGCGGGTGCTCCCCGAGGACCAGCGCCGCGAGCAGGACGGTGAAGGGCACCTGCGATTGCTGCACAACGGCGGCAAGGCCGGAGGGCATCCCCACCTGGATGGCCAGGAACAACAGTGCGAACTGCCCGAGGAAGCTGCAGCCGGCGAAGCCCAGGTACAGGCGGAGCGGCAGCCGCGGCCTGGGGAGGAAGAAGACGGCGGGAAGCGCGGTGAGCAGCATGCGCAGTCCGCCGAGCACGAACGGCGAGACGCCGCGCAGGCCCAGCTTGATCACCACGAAGTTCACGCCCCAGAGCAGGACGACGACCAGCGCCAGCCCGACGTCCCGCGGGTGCACGGCCTAGGGCCGGGCGATGCGCCGAAGAGCCTCGCGGATGCGCTCCGGGATCGGCGTCGGCTTGCGCGTGCCGCGGTCGACGAAGACGTGCACGAACCTGCCGTGCGCGCAGCGATCCTCTCCGCGGAAGATCCCGATCTCGTAGCTGACGCTGCTCTTTCCCAGGTTGGAGACGCGCACGCCCGCCTCGATCGTTTCGGGAAACGAGATCGACTTCTCGTAGGTGCACTGCGATTCCACGCAGACGCCGATCGCCGGGCCGGCCGCGATGTCGAGGCCGCCCGCCTCGATCAGGTAGCGGTTGATCACCGTGTCGAAGTACGCGTAGTAGACGACGTTGTTGACGTGCCCGTAGGCGTCGTCGTCCGCCCAGCGGGTCTGGATCGCGATGGCGTAGGGAAACTGGTCGCGCCAGCTCATTTCCTCGGACCGCAGTCGAACGCCTTGACGGCCACGGTGATCACGTCGGGCGAGATCGAGTCGCCGTCGTAATAGAACTCGGTCGCTCCGGTGGCGGCGGCCTTTACGCGCGCATCGTCGCGGGCCTGCTTGAGCCCCTCCTCCCCCGCATGCGTGGAATACCCCAGGTACCGGCCGATCAGGGTGCAGGCGCGGACCTCGTTCTCGTCCTTGACCTCGTGCATCGCCGCCATCCGCTCCGGGGCAACCTTGGGGACGCTGCTGCAGTCGAACGGGGAGGAGATCAACGCGAGCAGCATGGACCAGCGCATTCATTGCTCTTATGCGATTCGGGCTCCTGCCGTCCAACGCGCTCCAGAGCCATCTGCCGCACCGCGTCGAGCAGCGCCCGCGAGGTCTTGCTGCGCTCAAACCGTGCTTCAATTTTCGCTGCCCGACACACCGATTCCGGACCCATCCCAGTGGCTTGACGCATGTTCAGGAGTTGGCATACACACGCTAGGATCTTGAGCCGTACCCGTTCAACCGCTCCGCTGGAACCCGCTCCCTTCATCGCGCGCGCACTCCACCGGCGATTGCCGGAGCGGATTCGCGGTGCAGGCACGCTGTATCTCTGGCTGCGGAAGGGTCGCACGGCGCTTCGCGTCGCGCGCAAGTTGACCGCTGTCGGCCGCGAGCACGAGTTCGTCGATGCCTGCGCCCGTATCCCGCTCGGGGAAGGCGAGGTCCAGCTCTGCACCGAGGACCTCTGCCAGGCGCTGACCGAGGCAGAAGTGCACGACACGCGCGCCTTGTTCGTGCCCGGCGACCGCGTCCCGCAGCTCCCGGACTTCGGCCGCATGACCACCCTGCACGCGCTGGACGTGCTGGCGCGGTCCGGATGGCTGCTCGATCAGCTTGCGGAAGGCCGCTTCACCAGCTTCTTCCACCCGATCGTGCACGCGGAGGACATTCGCCGCATCTTCGCCCACGAGGCGCTCCTGCGCGGCGTCGAGCGCGACGGGTCGATCATCGCTCCCCAGCCCATCCTCACGCTCGCGCGCGAGGCGGGGCTGCTCTCCGAGGTCGACTCGGCCGCCTGCCGCAGCGCGATCCGCGAGGCGGCGCGGCACGGCCCGGACATGTGCGTGTTCATCAACTTCTCTCCCGCCGCCGTCCGCGATCCGGAGGCGCACCTCAACTCGACCGTGCGGGCGATCGAGGAGGCGGCGCTTCCCCGGGACCGGGTGGTGTTCGAGGTCACCGAGGCGGATCGGTACGGCGACACGCCGCGGCTCCAACAAGTCCTCAACGCCTACCGGCGGGCAGGGTTCCGGGTGGCGCTCGACGACCTCGGGGCCGGCTGGTCCACGCTCAACCTGGTGCACCGGGTCCGGCCCGACTTCATCAAGCTCGACCGCGAGCTGATCCGCGGTGTCCACGACGATCCGGTGAAGGCGCTCATCGCCCGCAAGCTGCTCGAGATCGGCCACGGCATGGGCATCGGCACCATCGTGGAAGGCATCGAGGAAGAGGCCGAGCTCTCCTGGGTCCGCGAGCACGGGGCGGATTACGTGCAGGGCTTCTTGCTCGGCAAGCCGGCGCCAGTGGTCAGGAGCTGACGATGCACCCACGTCTGCGCCGTCAGCTTGCGTCGACAAAGTCCGACCTTCCGCCGGAGTTCCGTCAACTGATCGCCGCGGTGGACGCGGCGTACCGCGAGGACGATTCGGAGCGCGCCGAGCTCGAGCAGTCGGTGGCTTCGCTGACCGCGCTCCTGCACCGCGCGCAGAAGCGCGCCGGCCTCTCGGGCGAGCAGCGCAAGGAGCGGCACGCGAAGGCGCTGCGCGCCCAGAAGCGGCTGGGGCGGCTCCTGGAAAAAAGCCGCCTGGCCGTGTTCGAGCTGACGCCGGACCTGGTGGTGAAGAAGGCGAATCCGGCGGCGGCGAAGCTGATCGGCGCGAAGCCGCAGGAGCTCGCGGGGAAGAAGCTGTTCGAGACGCTGGAGCCGCTCGGGGCCACCGACCTTCCCGAGAAGTGGGCGCGCAAGCTGGCCCGGGGCGAGCCGGTGGCGCGCACGCTGGCCTGCAACGCGCGCGACGGCCGCTCCATCGCCTGCGACTGGGTCCTCTTCCCGCGCATCCGCGCCGACGGATCGGTGTTCCGGATCACGGCGGTGCTTCGCGATCAGACGGAGGTGGTCGAGAAGCACGGCGCGGTCCGCGAGCGGGAGGAGCGCCTGACCCTGGCGCTGTCCGGCACCAACGACGTGCTCTGGGATTGGGACCTGCAGGCGAACCGGCTGCATCTCTCGTCCCGCTGGCGCGATCTGCTCGCGCTCGAGACCACCCTGACGGGGTCGCCTTCCGATTGGCTCGAGCGCGTGCACCCGGAGGATGCGGCCCCGCTGCGCGCCGCGCTGACCTCGCACTTCGAGGGCCGGACCGACTCGTTCGAGCACGAGCATCGGGTCCGCCACGCCGACGGGGACTGGCGCTGGATCCTGGTGCGCGGCACGGCGCAGCGGGACGAGAAGAGCACCGCGGTCCGCGCCACCGGCCTGATGAGCGACATCTCGCGCCACCGCACGCTGGTGGAGCGGATGGCCCACGATGCCCGGCACGATGGGCTCACCGGCCTGCCCAACCGGACGCTCTTCCTCGACCTGCTCCGCCACTCGTTCTACCGCACGCGCCGCCACGAGGATTACCGCTTCGCGGTTCTCTTCATCGACATCGACCGCTTCAAGATGGTGAACGACGCCTTCGGCCACGAGGCGGGAGATCAGCTCCTGCAGCAGATCGGGCGGCGCCTCGAGTCGTGCCTGCGCGAAGGCGACACCCTGGCGCGCCACGGCGGCGACGAGTTCACCATGTGGCTCGACGACGTGCGCGGCTCGACCGACGCGGTGAGGGTGGCGGACCGCGTGCACGAGGTGATGCGCGAGGCCTTCGACCTGGGTGAAGGCCAGCACGTCACGTCGAGCGCCAGCATCGGCGTGGCGGTGGGCTCGTCCCAGTACCAGAAGGCGGAGGACGTGCTCCGCGACGCCGACGTGGCGATGTACCGCGCAAAGGCGCTGGGCAAGGCGCGCACCGCGGTGTTCCAGCGCGAGGCGGGCGAGGATAGCGCGCCGGCCCAACTGCAGCTCGAGAGCGATCTGCGCAGCGCGCTGGTGCGCAACGAGCTCCTGGTCCATTACATGCCGATCGTCGACGTGATGACCGGCAGGGTGCGCGCGGTGGAGGCGCTGGCGCGCTGGCAGCATCCCCGGCTCGGGCTGGTGCCGCCGTCGAAGTTCATCGGGCTGGCGCAGGAGACCGGGCTGATCGTCAACATCGACCGCTGGGTGCTGCAGACCGCCTCGCGACAGCTCCACGACTGGCGGCTCGAGATCGCCAGCGCCAGCCGGCTCTCCATCTCGGTGAACTTCTCCCGGAATTTACTGGAGCAGGCGGACGTGGGGGCGCAGATCGACCGGGTGCTCCGCGAGTCGCAGCTCGCCCCCGCCGACCTGAACATGGACATCAACGAGAGCGTGCTCAGTCCCGAGAACGGGTTCGACACGCTCGCCGACCTGCACCAGCGCGGGCTCAAGCTGCACATGGACGACTTCGGCACCGGCCAGGGCTGGCTGCGCCACCTGCACAAGATCGAGGTGGACACGATCAAGATCGACCGGTCTTTCCTGGCGGGCGGCGCCGATCGCGACCGCCAGGTGCTCACCCGCATCGTCCAGATCGCGCGCGACCTGGGCAAATCGGTGATCGCCGAAGGCGTGGAGACCAAGGAGCAGGCGCGGCTGGTGCGCGAGGTGGGCTGCTCGTTCGCCCAGGGGTACTTCTTCAGCCCGCCGCTCGATCCCGCAAAGACCCGGACGCTCCTGCAGGGCGGCGTGCTCGACGTCGTCTAGCGTTAGACTGCGTCCATGCGCTTCGACCTGGTGGCCTTCGACCTCTACGGAACGTTGCTCGACGTGAGCGGGCTGGCGAAGCGGCTCGAGCCGCTGGCGGGGCCGGGCGCGGCGGATCTGCTCGCTCGCTGGCGGAAGGCGCAGCTCGAGCGGACCTGGAAGGAGAAGGTCTACGAGCCGTTCGGCGTGGTCACCGAGTGGGCGCTCGAGTCGGTGGCGCCGCAGCTCGACGCGAAGACGCGCGCCCGGATGTGCGAGACCTGGCTGTCCTTGCCGCCGTTCCCGGACGCGCGCTCCACGCTGGACTCGCTGAAGAAGGCGCGCGTCCGCCGCGCGATCCTCTCCAACGGCACGCCGGCGATGATCCGCGCGGCCGTGGAGGCGGCGGATCTCGAGCTGGACGAGATCCGCAGCGTCGACGAGGTGCGCGCGTACAAGCCCGACCCCCGCGTCTACGCTCTGCTCCCGCGCGAGCGGACGCTGTTCGTCAGCGCCAACGGCTGGGACGCCGAGGGCGCCAAGCGCAACGGCCTGACGGTGGCGTGGATCGACCGCGGGACGCCGCCGCCGGGCATCGCTCCCGACTTCCACTTGCATTCGCTGACCGAGGTGGCTGCCCTGGTCTGGCGCGAGCAGGGCGTGCGGATCGTGAAGGGCACCGAGCTGGACCCGAACACGCCACAGACCGCGGGCATGTCGCGGGCGGCGGCCATCACGCACGCCCGGGTCGGCGCGGAGAAGATCTGGGCGGGCACCGTGGTGATCCACGCCAACGCGAAGACCGGTGCCCACCACCACGGCGCGCTCGAGTCGGTGATCTTCGTAGTGAAGGGCAAGGCCCGGATGCGCTGGGGCGAGAAGCTCGAGTACACGGCGGAGGCCGGCCCGGGGGACTTCATCTACGTGCCGCCCTACGTGCCGCACCAGGAGATCAACGCCAGCCGCGAAGAGCCGCTGGAGTGCGTGCTGATCCGCAGCGGGCAGGAGCCGGTGGTGGTCAACCTCGACATCGCTCCGGCCGAGCCGCCGGAAGAGGTGAAGTGGATCGACCCGATCCACTGCTCCTGAGGCTTCCCCGGGGCGAGTCACTCGTGCCGGCACGAGTTCAAGCTGAGGCCCGGTCTCGTTCTGGGACACCCCGTCCGGTTTCCAACTCGCCCCGGGGCGAGTCGGAATGAATGTCCTCTGATTTCCGTCAGTTCTGCCGCGAGCCCCGGCTCGCCCCGGTCCCCACCATGGGCCCAGGGGGCCCGAAAAAAAATAATTATTTTTTTTGAGCCAAGGAGACGCCATGGGGTTCTCAGGCGCGCCTTGCCGAGGGTCCTCAGGCGGCCCTTCCGAAGAGTCCCAGCCGGGCGCCGATGCCGGTGTAGACTCCGCCGCCATGCAGGGCGTCCTGGCTGCCGTCCTCACTCCCTACGATCGGGATCTGAACCCCGACGGGCCTCGCTTCGCGCGGTTCTGCAAGCAGCTGCTCGAAGAAGGCTGCGCCGCGCTCGCTATCTTCGGCACCACCGGCGAGGCGAACTCCCTCTCGCTGGAAGAGCGCGAGCGGCTCCTCGATGCGCTGCTCGAGGCCGGCATTCCGCCGCAGAGGCTGATGCCGGGGACCGGCTGCACGGCGCTAGCGGACACGGCGCGTCTCTCGCGCAAGGCTGCGCGAGCCGGCTGCGCGGGCGTCCTGATGCTGCCGCCGTTCTATTACAAGAACCTGACCGAGGAAGGCCTCTACCGGAGCTTCGCGGCCGCGATCGACCGCACCGGCGAGTCGGGGCTGCGCGTGTACCTGTACCACATCCCCCAGGTCTCCCAGGTTCCCATCCCGCTCCGCGTGATCGAGCGGCTGCTCGAGGTTTACCCGCGCGTGGTGGTGGGCATCAAGGACAGCTCGGGAGACTTCGAGAACACCCGCGCGATGCTGCGCGCTTTCCCCGGCTTCGAGGTGTTCGTCGGCACCGAGAAGCTCCTGCTTGCCAGCCTGCGCGAAGGCGGCGCGGGCTGCATCACTGCCACGGCCAACGTGAACGCTCCGGCCATCGCGCGCGCATTCCGCGAGCGCAGCGAAGAGCGGCAGCGCGAGATCGACTCCGTGCGCGCTCTCTTCGAATCGCTTCCGCTGATCGCGGCGCTGAAGGAAGCGCTGGCGCTGCGCACCGGTGACGCCTCTTGGCGCGCCGTGCGGCCTCCGCTGGTCGAGCTCTCGCCCGAGCAGCGCGAGAAGGTCAAGGCAGCCGCAGGTCCTTAAGCTGGTCGCGCAGCGCCGACTTGAGGAACTTGCCCGTCGCCGTTCGCGGGATCTGCTGCAGGTAGATGAACTTGTCCGGCAGCCAGTACTTCGCGAAGCGGGGCTCGAGCCAGCCCCGCAGCTCCGCGTCGCCCGCCTTCGCGCCGTCTTTCAAGACCACGCAGGCCACCGGCCGCTCATCCCACCTGGCGCTCGGGACCGCCACCACCGCGGCTTCCTTCACCGCCGGGTGGCCCATCAGCGCGTTCTCGAGGTCGACGGAGCTGATCCATTCGCCGCCGCTCTTGATCAGGTCCTTCGTTCGGTCCGTGATTCTCACGTGGCCGTCCGGATCGATGGTGACGATGTCCCCGGTGCGAAACCAGCCGTCCATGGTGAACTTGTCGGCCTCCGCGGGGTTCTGGAAGTAGCTGCGCGCGATGCACGGTCCGCGCACGTGCAGCTCGCCCATCGTCTTTCCGTCCCACGAGACTTCGCCCTGATCTCCGATCGCGCGGATGTCGACCAGCGGCACCGCCGTCCCCTGTGTGGCCCGCAGGCGGAACCGGTCCGCGTCGGGCAGCTTCGCCTCGCGCGGCCCGGTGCGGCTGATGGTGCCGATCGGAGACATCTCGGTCATTCCCCAGGCGTGGATGATGCGCAGCCCATGGCGCTTCTCGAAGGCCTCGATCATCGCCGGCGGCGCTGCCGACCCGCCCACGATCATCGTGTGCAGCGCCTTCAGATCATACTTGCCGGGGTTGGCGTCGAGCTGCTCGAGAACGCCGAGCCAGACGGTAGGGACGCCCGCGGTGAACGTCACCTGCTCGTCCGAGAGCAGCTCGAGGACGCTCTTCGCGTCGAGGTGCGGGCCGGGGAACACCTGCTTCGCGCCGGTCATGGTGGCCGAGAACGGCAGCCCCCAGGCATTGACGTGAAACATGGGGACCACGGGCAGCACCACGTCGAACTTCGACAACCCCATCGAATCCGGCAGTGACGAGGTCAGCGCGTGGAGCACCAGCGCGCGGTGGCTGTAGAGGACGCCCTTCGGCTTTCCAGTGGTCCCGGAGGTGTAGCAGATGCCGGCAGCGTCGTTCTCCTCGATCCGCGGCGGCGAGAACTCGGGCAGCTCGGCCTCGATCAGCTGCTCGTAGTCGACGGCGCCGGCAGGGGCGGGCTCGCCATGACCCCAGACGATCACGTGCCGCGGCTTGACCTCCGGCCGGAGGCGCTCCCAGAGCGGCCAGAGGCAGTCGTCGACCAGGACCACCGCGTCGTCGGCGTGATTGACGATGTACGCGAGGTCCTGGACCGAGAGGCGGGGGTTGAGCGTGTGCAGCACCGCGCCGCCGAGCGGGATCCCAAAGTACGCTTCCAGGTGCCGGCCGTGGTTCCAGGCGAGCGTGGCCACCCGGTCGCCCGGCTTCACGCCCAGGCGGCGAAGGGCGTTGGCGAGCTTCTGCGCGCGGCGGTGGAAATCGCCGTAGGTGCTCCGCTGGATCGATCGGTCCGGCCTGCGCCAGACGATCTCGGTCTCGCCGAAGTACTTGCGCGCCCGATCGAAGAAGTGCAGGAGCGTGAGCGGGACCTGCATCATCAGTCCGTCCATCGCGGCGCCTCCAGTCCCAGCCGCCGAATGCGGCTCACCGCGAATCTACACCCTGGAATTGCGCGCTTGAAATGGAGCCCGTCTTGCGGCGTAAGATGCGCGCCCTTTTCCGGAGGCCGTCATGCAACTTGCGCTCGCCGCCCTGGCCGCCGCCCTCTCGGCGGCGGCCGCTCCCCCGCTCACCGTGGACGAGATCGTCGCGCGCCAAGTCGAGGCTCGCGGAGGAGCCGCGAAGCTGGCCGCCCTGCACAACCTCGAGGTCGCCGGCAAGGCGGTCTTCGGCGGCGACGACTTCGCCATCACCGCGCAGTTCGCGCAGGTCCGCAAGCAGCCCTCCTCGATCCGCACCGAGATCACGCTGCAGGGCCTGACCGCGATCGACGCGTACGACGGCAAGGAGAGCTGGAGCGTCGATCCCTTCCAGGGCCGCAAGGACCCCTTCCGCACCACCGCCGACGAGGCCCGCGGCCTGGCCCAGGATGCCGACATCGAGGGGCCGCTGGTCCGCTGGCGGGAGAAGGGGCACCAGATCCGCTACCTCGGGACCGAGGATGTCGACGGTACGCCGGCGCTCAAGCTGCGGGTGGCGCTGAAGGACGGCGACGTCCAGTACGTCTACCTCGACCCCGACTACTTCCTCGAGATCCGCCGGGTGAGCGAACGGAAGATCCGCGGCTCCGAGCGCGTCACCGAGACCGACTTCGGCGCCTACGCGCAGATCGACGGCGTGTTCATTCCAACCTCGATGGAATCGGGAAGGAAGGGCGGCCCGAAGACGCAGCGGATCACCCTCGAGAGCATCCGGGCCAACGTCCCTCTCGATGACGGCATCTTCCGCTTCCCCGAAGGCCCGGGAAAGCGCGCGATCGTGCCGCCCGAGCGCCCGACCCCGCTCTCCGCGCCGGCGCCGGCGCCCAAGGGTCCGGCGAAGGCGCCGGCGATCGAGGCCGGCGTGATCTCCGGGCTGAACGCGCGCAACATCGGCTCGGCCACGATGAGCGGCCGCATCGCCGCCATCGCGGGCCGCAAGATCGAGGGGAAGACGCTTCTCTACGTCGGGTCAGCGAGCGGGGGCGTCTGGAAGAGCCAGGACGGCGGCACCACCTTCAAGCCGGTCTTCGACAAACAGCCGGTGCAGTCGATCGGCGCCGTCGCGATCGACCCGAAGAATCCGCAGACGGTCTGGGTGGGCACGGGCGAGTCGTGGACCCGCAACTCGGTCTCCATCGGCGAGGGGATCTACAAGTCGGTCGACGGCGGCGAGAGCTGGACCAACCTGGGGCTGCAGAAGACCGAGCGGATCGTGCGAATCGTCATCGATCCGCGGAACGCGGACGTCGTGTACGCGTGCGCGCCGGGAAAGCTGTGGAGCGACAGCCCCGACCGGGGGCTCTACAAGACCACCGACGGCGGCAAGAGCTGGGACCTGATCCTCACCGGCCCGAACCTCTCCACCGGCTGCAGCACCGTCGCGATGGATCCGAAGAATCCCGACGTGCTCTTCGCCGGCCTCTGGGACTTCCGCCGCAAGGGCTGGACCTTCCGGTCGGGAGGGGACGGCCCGGATGCGCCCAGCGCCAGCGCCCTCTACAAGTCTACCGACGGAGGCAAGAGCTGGACCGAGCTCAAGAACCTGGGGCCCAAGCCCTGGGGCCGCGTCGAGGTGGCGATCGCGCCTTCCAACTCCAGCGTGGTGTACGCCCTGGTGGAGTCGACCGCCTCGGCGCTCTGGCGGTCCTCGGACGGCGGCAACACCTGGGAGAAGCGCGACAACAGCCAGGCGATGGTCTGGCGGCCGTTCTACTTCGCCCGGCTGATCGTGGACCCGGTCAATCCCGAGCGCGTCTTCAAGCCCGACTTCGACCTGGTCGCGAGCGACGACGGCGGCCGCAGCTTCGCGCGGCTCGCCGGCTTCAATGCGCACGGCGACTGGCATGACCTCTTCATCGACCCGGAGAATCCCGCCCACATCATGGGCGGCAACGACGGTGGCCTCTACATCTCGTTCGACGGAGG
>Ga0137394_10002938_pt1 | contig 12737 bp, 13 predicted proteins | sample czobulk116metaG_FD_108278 | JGI IMG/M metagenome (GOLD analysis project Ga0137394, IMG submission 108278) | Vadose zone soil microbial communities from Angelo Coast Range Reserve, California, USA - czobulk1.16 metaG | ecosystem: Environmental > Terrestrial > Soil > Vadose zone | place: USA... | reverse complement strand
TGCGCGGCTTCGTCGACGACTTAACCCGCATCAACAAAGGCCGCGCCTTTTACACCCGCCCCGATCGGCTCGGAGAATATCTCCTGGTCGACTATCTCGCGCATCAAAGAAAGAAAGTGTAACGCGCGCCGCGCGTTACACCGTTCAAATCGTTCAAGACGTTCAACCGCTACGCTCCGTTCAAAACGTTCGGGTTCCACATCTTTCAAGCAACCCAATCTTAGCTGGGCTGGGTTTATCCAGCTGTCCGATTAATGACTTGAACGTTTTGAACGGCTTGAACGATTTGAACCGCGTGACTTTGTCGCGCAGTTGACTACTGAAATTATTTTCAGTATATAGCTTTTATGCTTCCCTCACTCACCGATCGGCAGAAAGCAATCTACGATTTTCTGCTCAAGACCATTCGAGAGAAGGGCTTTGCGCCGTCGATCCCCGAGATCGGTAAGCAGTTCAAAATAGCTTCCACCAACGGCGTTTCCGATCATCTGAAAGCCTTGGAGAAAAAAGGCTATATCCGCCGAGTTGGGAAGCGCGCGATCGAGATTGTCAATGCACTAGGCAAGACGGTTTTGACCGCTACCCGAGAAGTGCCGGTGCTTGGCCGAGTGCCCGCTGGTAAGCCGTTTTTCAGCGAAGAAAATATCGAGGAACTTTTGACCGTCCCCAACGACATGGGCAGCGGAAACCAGTTTGCGCTGCAGGTCAAAGGCGACAGTATGATCGGCGCCGGCATCTTGGACGGCGATAAGGTTATCGTGAAACAACAGGGAACGGCGGAAAACGGCGAGATCGTCTGCGCTGTAATTAATGGCGAGGCAACCTTAAAGCGATTCTTTAAAAAAGACGGCATCGTTACGCTTAAAGCAGAGAATGAAAAATACCCGCCGATCCTGGTGTCAGAAGGGGAGTTTCGCATCGCCGGGCGGATCGTCGGACTCTTAAGAAAATTCTAGGAGTTCAAGTAGTTCAAGCCGTTCAAAACGTTCAAGTCGTTTGGGAGGAAAACCAATGCAAGTCAAAAATTTTGAAGATTTGGAAATCTGGAAAGATGCCCGGGCCTTAACGCAAGGAATCTATCAACTCGAAACGGCTGAAATGTCTTGAACGGTTCCCCTTTGAATTTCCGAGACGTTTTGAACGACTTGAACGTTTTGAACGACTTGAACGGCAGTTAAATGGATGTTTCTTACGCGCAAGAACTTCGTCCCATTGTTCCGTCATGGACGCCGTGGAGACTGACCGAAGTCGCCGGACGGCTGGTGGAGATCTCCGGCTCCACGGCCGCCGCCTCGTTGACGCTTACTTTCGTTTTGCTGCGCGAGGCCCAGGAATGCGGCGAACCGGTGGGTTGGGTGACCTCGGTGGAAAGTTGTTTTTATCCGCTCGATGCGGCTCAAAATGGTATGGATTTAAAGGCGTTAGTCGTCGTTCGTTTAACCAAAGCTGAAAGTATCGCGCGGGCCGGCGAAAAGCTTTTGCGCTCCGGCGGCTTCGGTGTCGTTGTGCTCGATCTCGGCGCCAGCGATATTCCGATGCCGTTGCAGACGCGCTTGACCGGCCTTGCCCATCGTCATCACACCGCGCTGGTTTGTCTCACCGAAAAAGACCGCGCGGCATTTTCTCTCGGTTCTTTGGTTTCGCTTCGAGCGCACGCTGAAAAAAAACGCGCTGCGGATAATCGATTTGCTTGCACGCTGCGCGTTCTCAAAGACAAACGACGTGGCCCAACTTGGCATTATGAAGAACTCTACACCGGACCGGCTGGCTTGTGTTGATCTGCCGGCTTTTCCGCTGCAGCTCTTGCTTCGGCGCCACCCCGAATGGGCCGATTATCCGGCAGCGGTGGTGGCTGAAGACAAGCCGCAAGGTTTGCTGCTCTGGGTCAATGAAAAAGCCCGCCAGCAGGGCGTGCTCCCCGGCTTGCGTTATGCCGCGGCATTCTCTTTAGCCACGGGGCTTCGTGCCGGCGCAGTCGCGCTCGCTGAAAGTAAAAAAGCCGTTAGCGATTTAACCTATTCTCTCATGCGGTTTACTCCAGAAGTTGAACCATCGGCTGAAGAGCCTGGCGTCTTTTGGTTGAACGGCACCGGCCTGCAGCATCTCTACGCTTCATCGCGGCAATGGGCCTACGCCATACATCAAGATCTGCGCGTCCGAGGATTCACGGCAAATCTTGCGCTCGGCTTCACGCGCTTCGGCGCTTACGCCGTCGCCAAATCAAAAAAGGGGATTACGATCTTTCGCGATCCCGCGGAAGAGCGCAGCGGCGCACGCGCGGTGCCGCTCAATCGCTTGAATATCGAACCCGAGTTCCGCGATATACTTTTTCAACTCGGCATTAAAACCGTCGGCGCTTTGCTCTCCCTTCCGCCGGGCGGGCTGCGCGAGCGCTTCGGCACAGCAGCACATCGACTTTACCGCATGGCCGCCGGCGATCTCTGGGCGCCGCTCGAGCCGCAGGCAGTGAAAGAGCGCGCACGACAAAAATACATTCTTGACAATGCGGAAGACGACACCACGCGGCTGCTGTTTCTGATCAAGCAACTGCTGCATCCACTCTTGATCATTCTAGCGAAGCGCCATCAAGCGCTGGTCACGCTGCAGCTCGCCTTGATGATCGATCATAACGGCTGGCTCAAAGAGCCGCTGCGCCCAGCAACCCCGACGCTCAATGCAGCGCAGATTTTAGATTTAATTCGGCTGCGCCTGGAGTCGTTCCAGCTTGCCGCCGGTGTAGTCGAAATCGAACTCAGCGCCGAAGCTTGCGCCGCTACCAGCGAGCAACTGCGTCTTTTCACCGAAAAGCCCACGCGTGATTTCGATGCCGCCAATCGCGCGCTGGCTCGCTTGCGCGCCGAATTCGGCGACGAAGCCGTCGTGTGCGCCAAGCTTACCGACGGCCATCTTCCCGAAGCGCGCTTTACCTGGGAGCCTTTGCTCCGCGTCAGATCACCCGAACCGAAAGGCGCTGCCGTGAAAACTCTCGTGCGCCGCCTCGCCGCCAAGCCGATCCGCCTCGCCGGTAAACCCTATCACTCGCACGAAGACGGCTGGCTCATCTTGGGCCCGAAGCGCGGCGCGATCGACAAGCTCACCGGCCCCTACATCCTCGCCGGCGGCTGGTGGAATAGAGAAATCCAACGCGAATACTACTACGCCGAAACCTGCCGCGGCGATCTGCTCTGGCTTTATTATGATCGGATAAGACGGAGATGGTTTTTGCAAGGGAGCGTCGAATAATAACCGTTCAAAGGTTCAACGTTGTTTCAGAGCAAGCTAAGCACGTTTGAACTTTGAACCAAAACCGGGGGGTTTATCGTGATGAAGCAATTCGAAGATTTGTAAGTTGGAAAGAGGTGCGACGGCTAACGTAAGAGATCCACCGTCTGACCAAGGCAGAGAAATTCTAGAAGGATTTCGCGCTGAGCGGCCAAATCGAGCGGGCAGTGAATTCGCTCATGTAAATATTGCCGAAGGATTCGAGCGCGGCGGCAATCAAGAGTTCAGTCAGTTTCTTTATATACCAAAGGTTCGTGTGAAGTACTCACAAATTTATGTGGCCGTAGATCAGCGTTACGTTGCCACGAAAGACGCCGACCTGCTCAAAAAATCGTTAAACCCTTGTCGAGTATGATCAGCAATCTGATTATGTATCTGAGAAAGAGCCGAATGAAGGGCGAGAAATTCAAAAAATCTGCGTGACCCAAGCATTCAATCTAACAAAACGGAACCAGACAATAGAAGCGGCAGACGTGGGGTGATCGACGCGCGACGACTAGCTACGCTACCAAGCTGCTGAAAAATGGCCTTTGCGTCTAACTGCCGTAGTCACTCTTGATTTGCGACGGCATGATAAACCACGACCCGGTACAACTGCGGCGGGCGGTTTCGCCGATATCCTTACCGTTCGTGCCGCCGTCGTAGTTACCTGGAACGTCAAAAGTTGCGGTGTAGGCTACGGCCGCGGTCGCTTGTGTCCCGACGCACGTGACAAGCTTAAAAGGTACATGCAGGATCGACAACAGGACGCTTCCCAAAATAAAAATACCATTGTCCTCTTGTGCTTGCTGCGCGCGGGCCACACCGGGCATGATCAACACGGCAGCGGCCAACGTCACCGCGAACAGTCCCGAAGCCAATCGTTTTTTCATAAGTCTGCTTCCTTTCTATTTGGGAATTGTCCCTCTGATGCGGAATTTAAAGCCTTGGGATCGTAACTCTCGGCTCGCTCCAGTGGAGCCGGTTCCGGTGTTTCCACAACGAATAGCCGCTCCTTTACGGTCAGCGGTGGCTGTAACAAAAACTTAGTCATGGCATCCGCAGGGATCGGCCGGCAATAGTAGAAGCCTTGGCCCTCATCGCACTGAAAAACTCTGAGCAGTTTTTTTGCATGAACCGTCTCGACGCCTTCGGCGACGACTTTTAGGCCGAGGTTATGTCCAAGGTCGATTATGGATTTGACAACTACGGAGTTGTCCCGATCGGTCTCAATACTTTGCACAAACGATTTGTCGATCTTGATGCAAGAGACTGGTAGTTTAGTAAGATAGGCGAACGAAGAATATCCGGTACCGAAGTCGTCAATAGCGAAATGAGCACCGAGTTGACGAATCTGGTTTAGTGTACGAATCACCCTTTGAGGATCGTTCATGATGCTCGTTTCAGTGATTTCTAATTCCAAGTTTTTTGGCGCTACTCCAGTATCGCGTAGCAGCTTCTCAATTTGGTCCGGAAGTTCTTGCGCCTCTAAGTTCCACATAGTCAAATTGACGGCGATGCCTATATCCAAGCCCATGTCATTCCACTGCCGGCACTGGAGAAGAGATTGCTGTAGGACCCACAGGGTTAACGGAATAATCAATCCCGTGCGCTCTGCAACCGGAATGAACTGATCAGGAACTATGACGCCGTGCTCGGGGTGTTGCCAACGCAGCAGTACTTCGACGCCCGTGACACGGCCTTGCGAAAGACTTACTTTAGGTTGAAAGGTTAGGAATAGTTGATCCGTGACGATCGCTTGGCGCAGCTCGGTCATCCATTGACGCGGCGTAAACAAGCTGCGCGGGTTCGCTGAATGAACAGTGAAGAATTTTGCGTCGCTCTTAGTTAACGCGAGGTCATTCTCCGCATATTCGATTAAACTTCTGACGCTGTCGCCGTGATCTGGGTAGAGGGCCGTTCCGATCCGTGGTTGGAGCACAATGGATCGATTCCCAATCTGTACAGGATCTTCTAATCGGGCCAATAAGCGGTTTATGACCAAATCGAGATCTTGCGGGCCTTGCACTGATTGTAAGAGTACGCCGATGTGGCCGCTGTTCAGCAATGTTACTGTATCGGAGTCACGCAAGCCGCCCCTCAATCGCATTAACGCTGAATTATTGAGGGCGTTGCCAGCAGGGTCGAGATTGTCGCTGGTGTTCGAATGATTAAAGGCAAAAAGTAACACGGCGACCTGCGGTACGGTGTGCTTAGCCGAAAGCAGAGCTTGACGAATGCGTAATTCAAATTCCGCGTTGCCACTTGTAGAGACTGCGTTGTGACTCATCATGCCGGTCATTTTAAAGCCTGAGCCCAAGTTTGGATTATCAAAATTCTCGATCGATCGGCGCGCAAAGGCAGACGATCAGGGGTAAGTGGCAGCAATGGTTGTGCCAGCGACCACAAATTGAGTTTGGTGGCAGTTAGCGGACCGTCAGTTAAGTGCGCGATCTCATAGTAAGCGACACGGGGTGGCAAAAAAGACGGGAGAGTCGACATATTTGTCAGGCTCATAAAGAGGTTGCAAAGAATCGCGCGTTAAGAAGTCTGGGTGACTTGTGGATAGTGGCACTGCACCAGTTCATCGAGCGGCAATGACTCACTGTTTGATGGCCAAATTTACTGCGGGATACTTTGCTAAAAGCGACGCGTGCTCGGTGTCGTTCTTCACAAAGATTGTCGCTACGGGGTCGGAATAAATTGCTTGCCAGTCTATTTGATCGTGAAGTGCAGCTGTGAGCGGCGCCTGAGTGTTAAAAATGACCCAACTGACGGCGTATTTTTTTAGAATCTCTTTCCATCCCGGCTGCACATCGGCAATTTTTAAGTAATCGCCGCCATATTTCACGCCGTACATGTCGCTGCGACCATCTATATAGACGCGGTACGCGGGCCACGCCGTAAATATAATATAGTCGCCGAATTCGTCGTTATTGAACATGTTTCCAGCGATCGGTTCTCGTTTCATAAACTCGACTGCGGCCACTGGAAAGACCTTTTCGTCGAACCGATAGGTTATGTTCCCTGACGCGATGAGACCCACAATTAAAGCAATGACGGTTACCGGCCAAGCGTAACCGTTAACTTCCGCGTCAATGGCCTTCAAGTTTCGATTGCGCATTCGATAGAACTTTAAAATGGGTTTAGGCATTCTGTTTACAATTTCCGAAGCTGTTTTCAGTAGCACTGGCGCCAGAATAATTGCAAAGAGCGACACGTGCCGCACGGAATAAAGCGACATATAGGACAGCAAGACCACGAGCGAACAGTCGATTAGATTGAGCGCCGACCGCGATAGCGCTAAAGCACCGATGAGAGCCAATAACATGTATTTAAACGGCAAGGCATCGTGGAAATTGGGTGACAGAAATTCCGTTACTCGATCCATAACAAAGCGATCTGACGTGATGTGAATAGGAAACCAGAGAAGCTTAGGTCCATACGGATTCACCATGCAGACGCAGACGCAAACGAACAGCAATAGAGATAATCCTTTGACATTTTGAAGGGATTTTTGTGAGACGTCTGGCGCCTCAGTGAGCGAGTAGAAGAAGTTCCCCGTCAAATAGATCATAACAAGAAGAAGGCCGATGAAATAACCGCCGTGGAGATTGACCCAGAATAGCATAAGAACCGGAAGAAGATTGAGAGCACGTTCCTTTCCAGACTGAAACCGATCCAAACAGTGGCACCAAGCGACCGTGAACAATAGTGAAAATGCGTGTGGGCGAGCAAGCCAGTGTGTTGATGAAGTCGCGGACGCAAGTAAGGTAACGAAAATACACAAAAGGATGTCATCTGATTTGCTTCGGAGAACACGATATAGCAGCCAGTGAGTGGTGGCCAGAATAAAGGCGAAAAAGACAACCACTCCAGTCAGACCGAACCCTCTGACGATTGTCGCCATTACGAGCTCGGATAGCCATTCGTGAGCCGTCCATTTGAGCGGCGGATAATGATACGAATAAGGATCGTCGTAGGGGATGCGCCAGGTTTGTGCGATCAATTCACCGGTGCGAATGTGGTAGCCGGTGTCTCCATCACTGAGTAGTGCGTTTCCCACACTAAAAATCAAAACACAGAGCGCCGAAACGAAGACGATATTAGCAATCGACGGAAAGAGGAGCACCGGAATCCTGCGCATCCTGCCTAAAGCGGTATCACTGTCTTTAGCCATCAAGAATTCCGGGCGAATGCGCTCCTGAATTGTCGAGTTGAAATGCCGAATCGGAGAAGGCTGAAACTATCCAACCGCTTGGCGAGTATTGATGGTTTTTTGCTCCTTGGCTTCTGCGTGTACCACGGCGGCCGACGCGCCTTGAAGTTTCGCAGGGCGGGATTTTATTAGGCCCATGAGCCAATGTTTCCGCGATTTCTGCTTGTCGTAATTTCGCGGGAGAACTATCAGGAAGTTGGACCCTTTACCTAGTTCACTTTCTACAGTGACAGTCCCGCCGATTTGCTCCAAATGCTTCTTGACAATGCTTAGGCCCAAGCCGATTCCACCTCGTGAATTTTCGGTGGAGGTTTTGTGTACCTGCATGAACGGTTCGAATATGTTCATTAAATGCTGTTCGGAAATTCCCATCCCGGTGTCTTGCACTTCGACTGTAGCCGAGTCAGTCGATGGGTGTTTTCCAACTCGCACCGTGATTGTCCCGCGATCGGTATACTTGACCGCATTTTGCAATAGATTGCTGACGACCTCTTTTAAGCGAGTCGCGTCGCTGCGAATAGATAGAGGGTCTCTGGGGAGTTCCCAGCGGAGTTCGATTCCTTTTTGTCGGCAAAGGAACTCGAAAGTATCTTTCAAATCATTGATAACTTTCGTCAGTTGCAGCTCTTCGATTCGGAGCGGTTGTTTGCCGGCCTCCAGTCGTGAGTAGATCAAAATCTGATCGATCATATTTTTGAGATGGGTTGATTGTTTGGCGACGACTTGAAGAATTTCATGATGCTTTGATTCTATTTCTCCATAGAGGCCATCGGTGATGCATTCGATGTAACCGATGATGACCGCCAGAGGCGTACGCAACTCGTGGGAGACTTGATTCAAGAATTCTGATTTCAGTTTTGCTAGATTCTCTGCTTTTTCTTTTTCCTGCTTGAGCAGCGTCAATTGTGCGTTCGTTTTGCTCTTTGCATTCGACGACGCGCTGCCGATCGCGAGTCCCATCATAAGAATTCCGAAAGCTGCGATGGCGCCGTAAACAAAGAGCTCTTTGTTGGTTCCCAGCAATTCGGTCAACGTGTCGAATCGAGTTGGCAGGGTTTCTTCTTTGCGCGTTGATTTGGACCCGCCGCGTGGATGGTTACCGGCTTCCCGTGCTTGCGCAAGTTCTAAAACGAGCCTTGGGTTGTTCGATAAGTCCGCGGCCGACAAATTGGCACTGACGGCCAACGTCACGAGGACGAAAGCTAGGCTTATAAAGGTTCGCGCCGGCATTAAAGTCAGGGATGAACAGACGTTTGCATTGAGCTAGTTTTTTTTTCGGGCTCCCAAATTTCAATACGGTCTTTGCCGGAATTTTTCGCAACATACAACGCGCGGTCTGCGTCATCCAACAATTCTCGCCAATCCGCATAGTACCGCGCTGACGTGGAGCTGACCCCGACACTGACGGTCAGCGTGAATGGCCGCGCCGTGGTCCCAAAAGCGCAGGTCCGTATGGATTCATGAATTTTGCTTGCCACTTGAAGGGCATTGTCTTGATCAGTCTCAGGTAAGACTAGCACAAATTCTTCTCCACCATAGCGGGATGGAAAATCACTCTGCCGAGTTTTTTCGCGGAAGGTTTCCGAAATCTTTACAAGGGCGGCATCGCCGCCATGGTGACCATACGTATCGTTGATCATTTTAAAATTGTCGATATCGAGAATAAGCAGCGACATGGGATTGTGATAACGTTTAGAGCGCTCAAACTCCTCGTGAATTTTTTTCTCGAAGGCCCGACGATTGAAAAGACCGGTGAGTGAGTCGACCTGAGTTTGGTATTCAAGATGTTGCTGGTATTGAACCACGCGCGAGCCGACACGGATACGCGCAAGCAATTCCGAAAAGGAGAATGGTTTGGTGATGTAGTCATCGGCTCCAAGATCCAGACCGCGCACGCGGTCGCCTTCTTGAATTCGAGCCGTAATCAAAATCAGGTAAATGTTTTTTAAAGCGGGGTTTCCGCGAATACGTTTGATGAGCTCGAATCCGTCCATTTTCGGCATCATGATATCGGAGAGGGCGATCTGGACCTTGTCGGTTTCAAGCTTCTCGAGCGCCTCCAAGCCGTTCGCCGCTGTGATGACCTTATAGCCTTCTCTCTGAAGCACTATAGCGAGTAGGTCCCGCTGGTCCGGATGATCTTCAATGACCAAAACCGTCAGCGGAACGTTCTCTTTTTTGTCGTTGTTCATATTTTTCGTGTCCTTCGAGTTCGTGTCGTCATTAGAATCGGAGTGTAAAGGAAATCAAACGTATATTTGTGGCAAATCGAGAACGATCCTTAAACTTTAATGTTTCACCGATAGCAAAACACATACCCTTTTACTTGAGTCGTGGGGGATGAAGTTAATATGTGGGATTTGACTCCACTCTGTTCCACGCCTTGGGTAGTGAAGAGGTCAAGAACCGCCCGATATGTTAAGAATTTGTCATTGCTGCTTTCCAGAGTGTCCGGGACCCCAATCGTCATTTGAAGGTGGACCGATCATTAGCGGTGTTGTGACACTAAGTTCAAATCCGGTGTCAATTTTGTCAAGCAAAAAACTGAAAATTGGTAGCCGGAAAGTATAATTAGCTGAATTTATGATGATCTAGATATTGGCACAAATACTGCTGTCTTCCCCAACCGTCGCCTTAATTGAAGAGATAAAAACAGTTTAACAGCTCAAAACAGGAAGGGGGTGAAAGATTTATGGAGCTTCTAAAGCGTTTGTTAGTCGAGGAAGAAGGTCAGGGTTTAGTTGAGTACACCTTGATCGTTGTGCTGGTCGCCCTGGTTTTTTGGGTGGCTATTAAAAGTACCAATATCGGCAGCGGATTGGCTGCTGGCTGGAGCAAAGTCACCGATTGCGTTACGAGTCCGTCAGCCTGTAATTCATCTTCGTAATTCTGAGTTGTTTCAAGAGCCTTGGCTCGAAAGCGGTCGCAAGTCCGCTTTCGGCCAAGGCTCGAATGCGCCTCAACGGAAATTAATTGACAAGATTTTGCATGCAGTGTACCCTTTGACGGTTAATAATAACGTTTTAAACATTTGAACCGTGTCGGACACCGTTATATTTGTGGTGAGCGGGCTGTCGGCTTTTTTCGATCTAAAGCTTAGAAGAATCCCGAACTGGCTTATCGCCACTGGTTTAGTATCTGGTCTTATATTAAACGCTTTTCACGGTTCATCTTATCTTTTGCAAAGCCTCTTGGGCTTTGTGGTTGGAGTCGCGGTGCTAATTCTTCCGTTCGCCTTTGGTTGGATCGGTGCGGGTGACGTAAAATTTTTCGGAGTTGTCGGCGCGCTTCTTGGCGTGTCATGGCTACCGCGGGTTTTTTTCTATTCTGCATTGATCGCGGGATTGATTGCTGTCGGCTACCTCGCGATGGGTTTAGCTCAGATCTCTCGTTTCAAAGAATTCTGGTTGAACATCAAAATTGCGATTCTTAGTATGGGAAGCGTCTTGCCTGATCCGGTGCACGTAAAGACCCGCGAAGGAGGCGGCTCGGTTCCCTGGGGAGTTGCCTTTGCGGCTGGAATGATAATCGCATACTATTTCGACTCTACCGGCCGATGGGCTGGCTTTTGATCGTAGTTTCGATTTGATCAAAGAGAGATTTTGAAGTGCGCTTAATAACTTTTGAGAGAATAATGACCGTTGATGAGGAGCTGTCATGCAGAATAGGTTAAAGATTGCGTTAGTGGTTGCAGTATTTTTCGGTCTCATTGCCGCCTATGGGATATACAATTTTCTCAGCGAACGACAAAAAACGGAGGATACACTGCGCGCGGCGAATCAGGAAATTGTTGTAGCCGCACAAGACATTCCACCGGGGACGATTTTCAATGAGGAAACGATGAAAAAAGGGTTGACCAAGACCATGCCTTGGCCGAAAACCTCGATACCAGCCGGTGCATTTTCATCGCAGCAGCAAATCGTCGGCAAAGTAAATCGGGTAAAAATCTTGGCGAATGAGCCAATTTTGGAATCGCGCCTTGCCGGCGAGGGCGCGGGGTTAACGGTTCGATTGGAGGCCGGTAAGCGTGCCTTAGCCCTGCGAGTGGATGAAATCGTCGGTGTTAGCGGGTTTATTGTGCCGGATGACCGGGTCGACATCATTTTAACGACGACGCCCCAGGGTGCTGCTGGGGATGCGAAGATTTCTAAGATCGTTTTACAAAATAAGCGGGTGTTATCCGTAGCTCAAAGCACGGAACAAAAAGACGGCAAGCCACAGCTCGCTCGGTCAATCACTCTCGAAGTAACTCCGGAAGAGGCGGAGAAGCTGTCGCTAGCATCGCAAGAGGGCCAAATTGTTTTGGCTTTGCGTGGCCTTGGGGACGATGCGACTACGATGACCATCGGCAGCAATAAACGAGATTTGTTGGCGCTCGCGGCCGCGCCTCGCAAGGTGGGTGGGGGCCCTGTTGTGGCGCCTCCACCGGATAAATATCGAGTCGAAGTCATCCACGGTAGCAATCGTAATGTGGTGGAATTCTAATGGTAAGGGGAGGGTTCATGAGGCACTATTGTTTAGTCCCGGGGCGGCTAAATAAAGTAGTTCGTTTAGCGGCGATTTTTCTTTTGACCTTGGCGGTGTCCAAGTCGGGTGCGCAGTCGCAAACGGCACCGGCGATTACCGTCACTGTCAACAAATCGATGGTTTTCCGTCTCGCCGAAAGGGCTAAGCGCGTATCGGTTTCGCAACCGGAAGTGGCCGACGTTCTTGTGGTGGCGCCGAGTCAGCTCTTGATCAATGGCAAGAACGTGGGGACCACATCTCTCATCATCTTCGATGAGAAGGGCGAAGTATCGAACTACGATTTGATTGTCGCGCCCGATATTTCTGCGTTACGTGGGCAGCTAAGAACGATTTTTCCGAATGAAAAAGTTGAGATCTCGACATCTGGACCGTCTTTGGTCCTGCGCGGAGAGGTATCCAACGAAGTCGTTTACGACCGGGTATTGGAAGTCGTCGCGACCTATCTCCCGCCCAAGCCTCCCGCGACTGTAGCACCTTCCACAAGCACGTCTTTTACTATTGGAGCGAGTCCTCTCGCACAGATTTCGAGCTCGGGAGTTGGCTTTGCCAGTGGCGGAACGTTGGCCTTTACCGAGGAAACATCCATCACCGACACATATCGCTGGAGTGACAAGAAGAAAATCGACGGAGTCATCGATTTGCTGGTCATTAGAGAAATCCGCCAAATTGAGCTGGACGTCGTCGTGGCCGATGTTTCAATGACCAAACTGAGAGATATCGGTTTTGATTT